>Ga0315274_10004568_pt1 | contig 20339 bp, 39 predicted proteins | sample YL17G02_20_MG_FD_203700 | JGI IMG/M metagenome (GOLD analysis project Ga0315274, IMG submission 203700) | Sediment microbial communities from Yellowstone Lake, YNP, Wyoming, USA - YL17G02_20 | ecosystem: Environmental > Aquatic > Freshwater > Lake > Sediment | place: USA: Wyoming | collected...
CCGCGACCTTCGCGACACCGAGGGCTACACGCGATGCTGCAACGAACTGGTCATCCACCACGCGACGCGGGGCGCGTACGGCACCTTCGCATCGTTCAACCAGCCGACGCGGTGCGACGATGACGACACCCGCTGCTACCACGACTGACCCCTGACGACACCGAACGAACGGAGGCGACCACGATGACCACCTACACGCTCGACGCCGAGACGACCGCCGCGCTCATCGCCGACGCGCGACAGGCCGAGGCCGACTTCCTCGCCGCGATCGCAGCCGACGATGCCGCTGCCGCCCTTCGCGCCCGCCCCCGCATCGACAGCCAGCCCGATGATGTCGAGGACGCCGACTGGTGGGGCGTTCGATGAGCGGCGACCCCTACGCCTACGACCACCGCCCTGACCCGCGCGACGCGCGACGCCCCTGCCGCGTGTGCGGTCGAACCATCGTGTACTACCGCGCGTCACGTCGGCGGGCGGGGTACTTCGCCCACGCGAGCGACGGGGCGGGGCTGCGCTGGTACGCCGAGATCCGGCGTCGATGAGTCGGTGTGGTTGGCATGGTTGAACCGTGCCAGCCATCCGCCATCGTTCATCGCATGAACACGAACGACTCAGCCGCAACGACCACCCCCACCCAGTTCCACATGCAGACCTCGACGGGCCGCCTGCACCTCAACGCCAAGTGCGGGAAGGGTCGCCTGTACCTGAACCCGATGATGCTGACCGCCGAGCAGGCGGCACGCTGGCCCAAGTGCGCGAAGTGCGCGCGCTGACCCCGAACGAACGAACGGAGGCACCCACGATGACGATCTTCTCCAAGTCAGCCAAGGCACGGCTCGAAGCGTATGAGACGACGTGCTACGCCTGTCGCGCGACCCTGACGCCCGAGGAACGGGGCGCGTACGACGTGCCGCTGTGCGGGCCGTGCTCGCCGTGCGACGAGTGCTACCACCCCTCGAAGGGCCACACCGACGCGCTCGACACGCCCGGGGCCATCGTCACCTGCTGGGCCGAGTTCGAGTGCGGCATCTGCCGCGCCGAGGCTGACAGCCTGTGTGACGACTGGCACGACGGCTTCCCCTGTCGGACCGACCCGCGTCTGGTGTGCGGGTGCCCCTGCCCCGCCTGCGCCCGCTATCGCGTGTGCCCTGATGAGGCCCACACCGACGAGCGCCACGTCGAGAACCTGTGCGCGGCGTCGAAGGGCCGGGTGGTCGCATGACGTGACCGACGAACAGGGCGCCCCGTGCTTGGCGGGGCGCCCACCACCCCTTGACATTCGACACGAAGGGAGCAACGCGATGAACGACCTCCGCTGGCACAAGTCGCCGCCCTCGGCTGACCCGGCCATGCCCACCGAGTGGTACGCCGAGGACGGCGGGCGCATCGTCGCACGGGCGGCGATGACAGGGACGACGCGCGACAACTACCCGTGGTCGTGGTGGACCGAGGCGCCGCTGGTGGGCGCCACGACGGGCGATACCGACACCCTGCGGGGCGCCCGGGACGCCATCGGTCACGCGCATGGACGCACGGAGGCCGCGGTCGCGCTCGTGACCGCAGCGTGGAGCAAGGCGGCGAAGGCCGACGCGACCCTGACGCCCACCGACTACGCGCGCATCGCCGCATCGGTGCTCATCCCCAAGCGGGGCTAGGTTCCTGTCAGCCAGCCGGGTCGGTGTGGTCCGGCTGGTTGACCGTTCCCCCGTGTCCGCCATCGTTCACGTTGTCAACGCGACCACACAGCACGAAGCGAGGCACCCACCATGACGAGCCCCATCCTCACCATCAGCCGCGACAGCATCGAGCGGATGCACGACAGCGAGTACGTGACCGAGGCGAGCGCCATCGGCATCGGGCCAGACGCCACGTGGCCACGTCTCATCGCCGTGACCGGGTGGGGTCGCGAGGCGCTATTCCGCTTCGTCACCAGCGAGGCCGACGTGGTGAACGGCGACCTCGTGTCCTGCACGTACCGCACCTACTTCGGCCCGGATGCCACGCTGAGGATCTACAACGACTGACCCCTGACGCGAACCCCCCGACGCCGCGAGGCTCGGGGGGTTCTTCATGTCCCGCGCGATCGCGGTGGCCGGGTCCGGGTTGATGGGTCGCAGGTACAGCCTCCGTGCGCTCCCTTCCTCGGCCTCGGCCTCGGCCTCGGGATATGTGCGCGTCAAGGCGGGGGCGCGGCCTCCGTGCGTCCTGCGACGTGCAGGACGGTGCTGTACGCCCCGACCGCGGCGGTTGCGCAGGTGAGCCACGACACGAACACGACCAGCCCAGCGTTGAGCGTCTGGACGTTGGTCGCCACGCCCACCAGCACGTACAGCGCGGCTGACAGGACGAACGCCATGAGCGCCCCGCTCACCCGGTCGTCGATGACGGGCAGGGCCGTCTTGATGAGTTGCACCAGCGACGTGATGATGAGCGCCGCGATGCCCGCGCCCGCTGCGTTGAGCAGCGACTCGAACGTGATCCCGTCCATGTTCACCCCTTCACCCGGAGCCGCTCGACGGCGGCGAGGACATCGGCCCGCGCGGCATCGACGCCCGCGGGGTAGGCGGGGCCGGGAGGCCCGGCAGGCACGATGACCGCGGGCACGGCAGCCGCGATCTCGGTCAGCGCCGCGCTGTACCCGAGCGCGTAGTTCGGGCGGTCGGGGATGGGCGGTCGCACCCTGCCCGCGATGGCGCGGAACTCGTCGCGCGTCCCGTAGAACGCGTCGCCGTCGATGGTGCCGCGCTGCATCCTGATGGCGCCCCACTGCCACAGCGGCGTCGTGCCCCAGCCCCCGAACCCCGCGCGTGGCGGCCTCGGCGGGAGGGTGATGTCCGACACGGGGTCGCCGTCGATCCAGCGCGCCTGCCACAGCCCATCGAACAGGGCATCCCCGTCGGCGTTGTGGACGTAGCCGCCCGTCCAGTAGCCCTCGGACGTGTAGCACCAGATGGGGTGCCCCGGCGCGAGTTCGCGGAAGCGCCTGACGAACGACACCACGTCAAGCCAGCGCGGGCACAGGCTCGGCACGACGCGACCCCCGACGGTGTACGACTCCACGTCAAGGAACGCACCCACGCCCTTCCACCCGCCGTTGGTCATCACCGAGTCGTAGAACGTCTCGGCCTGTCGCCTCACCGATCCGTGAGCGAGGAAGTGGTACGCCCCGAAGTCCATGCCCAGCGATGTCGCAAGCGCTCGGTTGGGACCGAAGGACGGGTCGAAGGCGAGTCGGATGCTCGCGCGGTTGATGACGAACACGGCCTCCGCCTCGCGGCGCAGCCTGCGCAGCGTCGCCTCCGCGATGCCGTCGGCGCCCTGATACCGGCTGATGTCCACACCGATGAGCGGGTCCACGGGATGCCTCCTACGTGTCGGGGGTGGAGCGGTCGGGTGGTGATGACCCACCCTCGCCCGGCTGGGAGCCGGTTGCATCATCATCAATGCTTCGACCGCGAAGTTGCTCGGTCAGGGAATACATCAGGGGGTCCCATGCCCTGACTGCGCCCTCGACCTTGGGCCAGCGCATACGGTACCACCGCTCGTGCCACCATTCGGCCCGCTCGGTCATCGACGGCACGTCCGTCGTGATGGTGCTCGCCTCGCCCCGCAGGAACGCCTTGGCGTCGCGCGCGTACTCGGCGAAGTAGACGCCCTTGGGCATGGCCGACGATGGGCGGGGGACGCCCAGATCCTCGGCTGCCAGCGATATGTTGCCGATGCGCCCGCCCCCGCCGCCGAAGTGCCCGCCGTGACCCTTCATGCCGCCGAACAGGCCACGCTCGGTCACGTAGCGGCGCACGAGTTGGTAGTCGGGTTCGGTCAGCGACGCGACGCCCAGCCCCGGCGTCTGACCCACGAACTGCCACATCGGCAGGCGGTTGTACTGGCTCGACCGCCCGTACAGGCTCGTGGTCGTGCAGCCAGCCATGACCGACGAATACTTGTGATCCCACAGCGCGGCTATCTCAGCCGAGACGACCATCGACGCCGCGCACTTGCCCCCGGTCAGCAGGCCGAACGGGGCGACGGTGACACAGGTACTCATGTTCGCTACGTTGTTCATCCGTCGCAGCCGGTACTTCGCCGCCCTGTCCCAGCCCACGTAGCGGTCCCGCGGGCCGATGGCGTCGAGGTCGCTGCTGAACGCCACGACGCCCATGATGCCGCCGCTGTTGCGGTCGGTCACGAAGTAATGGAGCGAACGCCCCGGCGATGACAGCCACGGGGCGCTGCTGATGACGCCCCGCAGGTACATCCACACGCCCTCGTCCTTCGGCGCGGCGAGCGTCAGGGCGGGGGCGATGTTCGCGTAATCCACGCGGCTGATGAGCGCGAGCGCGCGCCCCTCCACGGCCCGCATCTTCGCGAGCCTGCCGCGCATCATCTCGACCTTGCGCTCGACGAGCATGGCGCGGCTCGATGCCTTCGAGCGGGCGACCTGTGAGTCAGCCGCCAGCAGGATGCCCCGTACGTCATCAGCGAGGGTCAACGGCCCGACTTCTCCCACGCCCTGACGATGGCCACCATGGCGCGACCCATCCGCTCGTCGATGCCCCCTGACGCCTTGATGGTGTCAGCGTGGGCGATGAGCACGGCCCGCACGTATTCGATGTCCTCGGTGGGTGCGAACACGAGCAGTTGGGACAGGCCCGACGCGCTCGACTCGGGCTGGTACGTGTCGTCGATCTCGACGCTGCTGCCGAGGCTGTCAAGGAGGTCCTGTAGGTCGGCCTCCGATGATGCGACCGAGGCGAGCAGCGCGTTCAGCGCGTCTTGGTCGGGTGTCGCCATCGCGGCGAGCGGGTCAAGGGTCGCGAGCACCAGCCGTTCCTCGGCCTCGGTCAGTTCGACCTCGACGAACGGGACCTCCTCGTCCTTCGCCTTCGCGAGTTCGACCCGCAGGTGCCCGTCGATGAGGTTGCCGGTCGTCCTGTTGACGATGACTTGCTGCACCCACCCGACATCGACGAGCGCGCCCAGCATGGCGGCCCGCTGCATCGACGGATGCTGCCGCCAGTTGAGGGGATTGGGCGACAGGTCGGACGCCTTCGCGACGCCCGACCCGACGATGCGGTTCTTCCAGCCCGACGCGGTCATCGCTTGCGGTGCTGGCCCGAATGGCCCGCGGGCTTGACGCAATCCGGCCACGGGCAGGGTTCGTCGTCAGGCTCGCTCACGGCATCGAGTGACGCGTCCGCATCGCCCGAGTCGTCATCGTCGGCCTCCGTCGTTCCGGTGAGGTCGTCGATGTCGAACGGCTCGGTGCCCACCTCGTCAGGGCCGACGGCGAGGACGGTCTGCCCGCACACGTGGCCGACGGGCGCGGACTTGCCCTTCACCTGCACCTGACGGGCCGACCCCTCGGCGGTGAGTCGCGCGTGCAGTTGCACCGCGGCGAGCACGACGTGACCGCACAGCGGGCAGGCGGCATCGACGAACAGGGTGGCGGGCGTCACGACCGCCGCGACGTGGGCGCTGGGCGGGGTGGGCTCGAACAGGGCGAACGTCTCATCCATCGCCTTGCGCGTCAGGACGGCGATGCCGTCCCACGCCCCGCCCTCGACATCCTCGAACCTGAGGGCGAGATCCTGCCGAAGTTGCTCGACCGCATCGCGCTGCATGTTGCGCGTCTCGGTACCCATGTCTGGCATGTTGCCTCCTGTGTGCGTCATGACTGCGCAGCCGCGAAGGTGAACCAGAGGCCGCCCGTCGGCCCCCATATCTTCACGGCGGGGGAGAACAGGGCGACGCGGTTATCGTCGCTCCACGCGTACCCGGTCAGTGCGTCGAGCACGGCCCGGAGCACCTTGTCGAGGTCGGGGTCCTGCGTGTGGTAGCGCGGGCTGGCCCACTTCAACCGACCCCGTTCCCGGTCGCCGCCCACGTAGTGCGCGAGCGGGCGGGGGAAGATGAACACAGCCGCCACGATGACCGGCCCGATGAGCGGGCGCCCATCGTAGACGCGGCTCACCGCCGACTGTATGTCGCTGCGCCACGTCGCGACGTGAGGCGACGACTCGACGACCGACGGGAACTTCTGGTGCTTGCCCATGATGGCCTTCTTCGACCCCTGCGGCCTCGGCACGCCGGGGATCCACGTCGCAGGGATGACCCCTGACGCCATGGCCGGTCGCTGGAACTCATCCACGGTTGCGCAGCCCCCAGCACGACAGGCAGCGCCAGTCGTTGTCGGGGTTCCCGAACGGGATGGAGGTCACCGACAGCGTGTACACGACGCGTCGGCGATGACAGGTGGCGCACGGCCTCCGCTTGACGGAGCGCACCACGGCGACGTTCACGGTGATGACCGCGGCCAGCATCGACGCCAGCCATTCGACCGCTACAGCAGTCGCCATCGCTGCACCTGCGACGCGTTCGAGTGGGGGCGGGCCGACTTGACCCAGCCGACCGACTTGATGAGTCCCGAGCGGGCCATGCCGTTGATGACGGCGCCGGGGGTGCCAGCGCTCGGCGGGTCACCGATGCCGTCGGTCAGGTCGTCGGCGTCGAACTCGAACCCGACAGGGTGACCCAGCACCCATCGTCGCGCTTCGAGCCTCCACGGGACGTCGCGCGCCTCGACGACCGGGAGGATATCGTCGCGCCGTGCGACGCCCTCGGCCTGACGGTCGGCTTTCGGTGCCCCGTGGTCGATGACTAGCATGGCGTTCTTGCGGTGGGGCGGCGGGTCCACCCCGAACTGGGGGCGGGTCATCGCTTCGGATATGGCTGCGGCGCCATCGCCATCCTCCTTCGTGCTGCTGTCCGTTCGTGTCGATTACCGAGCAGCATCGCGTAGCGGTGCTTCGGTGCGTTGTCGATTGTCGTCCATCCTAGGGCCGCGCGTATCTCGTCGTTCGTCATGTTCGCGAAGCGCTGAGGGTGCCGCAGCCGATAGATGCCGAGCAGTCGTTGGTGTACCTCGTGGCCGTTCTCGTCGCGCAGGCGGGACCCGCCCTCGGTCATGCCGAGGTACAGCCAGTTCGTCGCCTGATAGATGGTGCCCACGTGACCTCGGGACGGATCCGCATATGACAGGACGAGCGTGACCCCGACGAGCATGGACAGCGAGTCGGCGATGATGCGGCTCTCGGTGTTGCGGGGCATCCCGTCGGGCGACCACAGGCGGGTGAGTTCGCGGCACTGGCCCACCCTCAGCCCCGGCAGCACGGCGCCGAACTGGGCCATGCCCACGCCCGTCCCGTACGTGACGACCCCCGCGAGCACCTGCCCGTAGTACGCGGCGAACGACTCGCGCGTGGCGTCGGGCATCGTCCGCGAGTAGTGATGGGCGGCGATGACCGGGCGCACGGTCGCGGCGCTTACCTGATGCACCACCAGCGTTCGCGGTGAAGCGGATGGAACGCCCTCCAACGTCGGCCAGAACCCATCCGTGAGATAGGCCCGGGCGGCGTTGTCGAAGCGCCGGGTCATCGCGACATCATCCCGCGGGTCATGGCCCGATTGCTCATCGTCAGGATGGCGTCCGCAGCACCACGTCAGGGCGAAGCGACGTGCGGTTCCGAGCGTCGAGCATCGCGGCGACGTTGCGCATCGCCTCGGCCTCGGTGCGCCCCGTGGCTGACACCTTCTCGACGCTGCACAGCCACTGGCCGGTCTTGCGTCGCAGCGTGATGCGCACCACGTTGCCCTTCGGGAAGGCCAGCCGGAGCGCCCGCCACGCCAGCGCGAAGTCGTACGCTGGGTCGTCCATCATCGCGCCCGCCTCCGTTCGTGTGGTGTGGTCGCCGGGCACGCTATACGGGTGGAGGCCGGGAGCGCCGAGGCGCTACAACCTTCGACCCTGCCGCGGTGTGGTATCCGGCGGTTCCCGCGGCTGCGCGTGTCGCTGGTCATCGTATCAGGGGTCGGGTTCGCAGAAGCACGGGTCAAGCCCCCAAGCGACGCGCGCGACGCGGAGCCGATTGACGCCGTGCCCGCCTCCGTCGCGAGCGATGCCAAGGTGGTCGATGATGTCGAACCAGTAGTGCTCGACGCTCGTCCGATTGCTGAGGCCGAGCAGCGGGGCCGCCTCGTCGAGCGTGACGGCCTGCACGAGAACGCCGAGCGCGCGCATCTGGTTCGGTGTCAGGTGTCGGGTCAGGTGCGCCCGGATCTGCCCCACCCGCGGGGCCGTCAGCGGCTCGACCCTGTACGTCCCGTCCGGGTTGGTGGCGACGATCCGGGCGAGCATCCTAATCTCGCCCATCGGTCGCCTCCGGGTCGTACGCGAAGCACTCGCACCCCTCGACCTCGCAGGGCGCCAGCCACGAGTCCTCGTGCTCGTCCTCGGCGTGCCCGCATATCAGGCAGGCGTCATCAGTCATGGTCGGCATCGTCAGGTCCCTCCGTTCGTGTCAGGTACTCGCGCAGCATCGGGCGATGCGAGGTCGCCCATCCGTTCAGGTGGTGGTGCCAGCACAGCGTCACAAGGTGGGCCGGGTCCGAAGGGGCGCGCTTGCCCATCCGGCCCCCTGACGACTGCACGTGGTCCAGCGTCAGGGCGTCGTGGTAGGCGCGCGTGCCGATGACGACGGCATCGCCCCAGCGATCGCGGCACGGGTCGGTCGTCGTGTCGAGGAAGGGCGCGCGGCACATGAACCCGTCACGCGTCAGCACCGCGGCCCGTATCGTCGGGGTCACCATGTCGGGTCGGCTCATGGCTTCCTCCACTCGCGCCGCTGCGGGCATGTGGCGAAGTGGTTCGTCCCGTCGGGGTCGAACGGGGCGCGCTTCCCCGACGGGTAGGTGCCCCAGATGACAGGGGCGCCGCATGAGCGGCACTGGCTGCGACGCTGCTGCCAGTCGTGCGGCAGTTCGACGCCCGGGGGCATCGACGCGGGCCGCTCGGGCAGGCTCGCGACGATGACGCGCAGTCGTTCGATGTCAGCCGCGACCGACGCCATGGCTAGGTCCTGCTCGGGCAGCCGCGGCTCGGGCCAGCGGTCGCGCATCGCCCGCAGCTTCGACTCGGCGAGGTACAGGTCGCCCCGTGCGACGCGCCCCCGGTCGGCGTCGCGCACGTTCGACCGGCCCGCCATGCTGAGGTCATCCACGGTCGGCCTCCTCGGCCAAGATGTCGGCCACGTCCTCGGCGGTCCACGTCGCAGGAACGACGGTGGCATCGTCGGGTGCCTCGGGTGTCACATCGACCGCATCCGACGGGGCGGTGACGCCTAGGCTCGCTGCGAGCGCGTTCCGGGCGGGGGTGGACACCTTCACGTCCGTGGTGGCGTCCGACTCGGCCATATCCTCCAGTTCGAGCGCCCGCTGGAGGTCGACCACCGACAGGGGCAGGTACTTCAGCAGGCGGCGCGTCGGGGTCTTGCGCGCCATCTCGGCCCAGTCGGTGACCCACGGGCCATCGTCGGCGGCCTTGCTGCGCTTGCGCACCGCTTCGATGGCGGCCACGTCCATGACCTCGAACTGGAACTCCCCCGATGTCAGGCGGGCGAACGCATAGGCGGCCACGTACATCCCGCCGTCGAGAAGCGCGCCCTGCCGCGGCTCGCCCCGGTCATCGACGGTCGGCTCGGCCCGCTCGCCCGTCAGGTTGACGAACGGCACGTGGCGAAGCACCTGCTCGGACCCGTACTCGAACATGAAGTCATCGCGCGCCCGGACCACGTGCGCCTCGATCGTGCGGACCTCGCCGCTGCGACGCGCCAGCCCGATGAGTCCCCGGTAACCGGGGATGAGTTGGGCCTCGTAGCGCTGCGTGTGGCGGTTCTTGTACGGGACGAGGTACGCGGATCCCATCAGCCCCGACGGCTCCAAGCCGAGTTCGGCGGCGGCTGTCAGGGCGTACAGGATGCTCGCCGGGGTGCACTCCCACAGGCGGGGCGTGCGGGTGATGGCCTGACGAGCGACGGCAAGGAAGCGCTTCGGTGGGATGTCGGCGGCGAGCGACGCCATTATCTTCGCCTGCTCGGCCTCGATGAGCGCGAGCATCCGGTCGAGTCGGACCTTCGGCGCTTCCTCCGCGACGACCACGGCCTTGGTGTTCATGGCTCGCCCCGGTGGTCGGCGCAGTCCCAGTGGACCTCGGCGGCCACCGCGTTGTATGCGCGACCCTCGCTGGCTCGCTGTCGCGCCTCGGGGTCGTCCCCCGGACCGAGGACGACCAGCGTCGTGTAGTCGCCCTCGGCGAACGCGACGTGACAGGCTGGGCATTCCTCCCCGACGCTCGGGTGGTCGGCCTTCTTGGGTCCGAACTTGCCGCTCATTCCGGTTCCTCCGTTCGTGTCTCGCGCATCACCCGGAAGGTGGATTCCTTGACGACGTGCGCCTTCCGCGTCTGCGCCCTGTACGTGACAAGCCCCGCAAGCCCTGACGCGTCACCGATGACGGTGGCGAGTTCGAGTTGGAGCCGTTCACTGGTCACTTTCAACCCCTCGGCGAGCGCCTTCGCCTGCCGCCATTGCTCGACGAGCAGCACTTCCTCGGGTGTCGCGGGGCGCATCCCCGCCGCCTCGGAGGGCCAGCGTGCCCGCAGGTATTCGCGACGTGCCGCGGCGTCGCCCTCGGGCGGCGGCACCCCTGACACGAGGTACGTCCTGAACTCGGCCTCCGCGGCTTCGAGGTTCGCGATGACCTCGGGGTCGGCGGGCACGGTGTACACGCGGAAGTCGTCGTGCCCGATGAGCACGGCGACATCCTCGTGGTCCCATCCCATGACCGCGATCTGGTGCTGCACCTGTAGGAAGTAATGCAGCGGGACGGCCATGTCCTGCACGGTGACCGTGGCGCCGTCCTCGCCCCACTCGCGCCCGCTGCGCGCCGTCTTGACCTCCAGCCCCTCGAAGTCGGGGTGTGCGGCCATCGGCCACGGTTCGTCGATGTACCGGGGGTGGATGATGGGCGGGTCCATCGCACCCACGACCCGCTCGGGGCGTCGCTGGGTGCGCTGCTCGTACAGGTCGAGGATGATGGGTTCGAGGCGTTCGCCCAGCCACATCCTCAGCGATGGCGGCTGGTCCCACGGGACGAGCCCGACCTTGCGCGACCACACGCTCAGCGGTGTGGCCCACGGCGACAGGTTCGCGATGCCCGCTGCGTCCGACGACCCGATGTAGGCGGCGCGGTCAAGCGTGGCATCGACGGTGACGGCCTCCAATGCGGCCTCCGTCATGGATGTTCCTCCGTGCGTGTCGGTTGACGGCCCCAGCGTAGGGTCGTCGTGTGACAGGTTCCCTGTCACGGGTCAGATGTGGTGACAGGCGAGGGGCGGTGTGCCCTCGCCCGTCAGGGGATGAGCCGGGGTCCCCGTCACGCACCGCCTAGCCAGCGTGTGAACGACGGGGGCGGGGTCGGCCCCGACACAAGCCCGGTCGGACGCCCGCGCGGGGGTCCGAGGGGTCAGGGTCGGCGTCTGAGCGAGCGTGCAGGCCAACCGCACGCGAGCGCCCCGCTCGGCACCCCGGCTGCTAGGCCAGCGTCGCGTCGGCCTCGATGACCTCCACGGGCAGCACGCCCCGGAAGATCTCGACGTTCGCGACGAGCGCGGCGATGCTGTTGGCGGTGACTGACGCCACCTTGTCCTTGTCCGCGGGCAGGGGGATGACGAGTTTCTGCGTCGCGACCTCCGTGCTGCTGTACTCGCTGGTCTGTTCGTTGACCGCCAGCGATACGGTCACTGAGCGCTTCCCGACCTTCGCCACGATGGCCTCCGTTCGTGTCCCCGCGCCGTTCATCGACGCGATGTGTTCGCATCGTGAAGGCGCGCGCGCGTCGCGTCAAGCGGTTCCGGTCAGCCGGTGGGACATGACGAACCCCCGCGCATCGGCGGGGGTCGTCAGGGGGTCGGGGCGGCTCGCCCGCCCTCGTGTCACGCGACCTTGACGCGGACGGCGAGGCGCTTCGCCCCGCGCACGCTGTCGGCGCTCATCATCTTGGCGACCTTCGGGTCGATGAGGACGGCGGTGCGGTTCAGGACGTCCTGCCCCTGTCCCCACAGGATGCTCGTCGCCTTGATGTCGAGCGCGTCGCGGGCCGAGCCCTTCCCGTACTGGCGGTCGTGGTCGATGTACTCGGCCACCGCCTGAAGCACGCCCCAGCCCGTGCCCTTGATGGGCGCGAGGTCGGCGGCGGTGTTCAGGAGTTCGAGCGTGCGCGTGGCGTGGTGGTTCACGAACATATCGGAGTCAACGCCCTTCGCCTCGATCGACTCGCGCATCCCGAACGCGTCGCGGAGGATCTTCGTGGCGCGGTCCTCGGTGACCTCGACAGCCATGAGCGCGTTCGCCACGGCCTCGAAGCGCTTGGCGTAATCGACGCTGATGCCGAGCGCGTCGCGTGCCTGCTGCATCTTCGCGGTCGGGTCGCCGCTGTGACGGATGTTGAACTGCTGCTTGGCGCCCGAGAAGGCGAGGTTGACGGTGTTCTCGCACACGCCGCGGACCATCGTGACGCAACCGCTCAGGGCGCTCGACCCGTCGTGGGTGTTGCGCAGGAGCAGGAACGGCTTGAAGTTCGAGTCGTCGCCTTCGACCTTGATGGGCTCGACAGCCGACAACTCGATGGACAGGAACACGGTGCGCCCGCCGTTCAGCGAGCCAGCCGTCTCGAAGTGCGCGCCGCCGTCGGCGACGATGGCGTCCGCGAAGTCGAACGCGTCGCGGTTCTGGACGATGGTGTAGCCGTTCCCGACCACGCCCACGACCTTGCCGTCGGTGTCGCGCACGTTCGCGACCTTCATGTCGATCGGCTCGCCATCGACGGTCTGGATGGGCTTGGCGACGACGTGCCAGTCAAGCCCTGCGGCCTCGACAGCCTCGGCGGCGGTCATCAGGCCATCGACGGGCTTCCCGAGTCCGTGCCACGGGACGCCCCGGGCGGTGGTGTAGGTCATCGTCTCGACGTTTGCGGGCATGGCCGTTCTCCGTTCGTTCGCTTCGGGCCGTACGTTCGACGACCTCGATGGACGGGACGATGACGGCGGCGCGCGGGGCTGGCAACCCCCGAATGTACGGGTGGTCGTCGGCGATGGTCAGGGGGCGGGCACGCCTCGCTGGGCGCGCTGCGCCTCGATGCACGATGACGCGTCACGGCACCTGATGACGGCGACGAACACGCCCGTCTCGTCGCGGTGCAGGGCCGAACGGATGTCCACGCGATGACGCCCGCACAGGTCGCACACCTGCGACCCGCGCCACACGCTGTCGCGGTCGGACCTAGGGACGCCTTGCGCTCGTCGAGTCATCGTGTCACCCTCACCTGCTCGGGTCCCTGATACGACGATGCCGCCCCTTGTCACGTGGCGGCATCGACGCGGAGGAGATCCGTGCCCACCCCATCTCTCACATGAGGCGCGCCCCGTGACACTACCACCCGCCGTCGTTCAACGTCAATCCATCAGTGACCCGCAAGCGTACTGGTCGGCGCGCATCGTCAACGCAAGCACGGTCTGGTCGCCCACCCTGAGGCGTGACGTGTACGTGTCGCCCCGTGAGTACGCCCTGCTGGTGTGGCTGAGGGCCGACGGGTGGCGGCGCACGACGAACCGCGCGGTGGCGTCGATGTTCGGGGTCAGCCCGGGCACCGTGGCCCGATGGATGCGGACGCTCGTCAGCCTCGGGGTCATCGCGCACCTGAGCGCGCGCGGGAGGGCGGGGTGGACGCGCCTCCGTCGCGACGCGCGAACGTTCGTGGTGTCAATGCACGCACCACAGATCCGTTCGATGGATGACGTCCTAGACGTGGTGGTGACTACCCGTACTGTGGTGCGTGCATTAGCCGAACTCGTCGGCCCCATGCCGTGGCTCAGTCGCGCAGGCTCAGCAGGAACATGACCGCGGCGAGCAGCACCACGACGATGATGACCGCCCCGCCGATGGCGCCCTGAGCGTGGTCCCGCAACATCGACAGGAACTCGGCTGGCGGTGTCACCCGAACCCCCGCAGGTCGGCCATGCTGAACTCGACGGGGCGCGTCCCGACGTGTCGCCAGTACCGGCCTCCCTCGCCGCCGTGGACCACGACGATACGACGGTGGCACCCCCTGACGCCGCAGCGTTCGAGCACCTTGCCCTTGACGCGCAGCGCCTCGGGGATGATGACGTGGGCGACAGGGCGCGGACGCGTGTCGTTCGGGTACGCGTGCGGCCCGTCGTGGCCGTCGTTCCTGTAGCACGTCAGGTCACGCGTGCAGGCGGGGGAAGTCATGGCCACGCCCTCAGCGTGAAGGCGTAACTGTCGAACGTGTACCGCTTCCCGCAGGCGGGGCACCAGTGCACCCAATAATGGGAGCCGCCCCCGTAGTGGTCCGAGACGCACAGCATCCGCGTCGCGTCGTCAGGGCAATCCTGCGGGTAGGCGTCGCGTTCGCGCGTGACCCCTTCGTGCCCCTCCATGCAGAACTCGTGGCCGCACAGCCGCTCGGTCGCAGCGGGCTTGGTGTTCAGCCAGCCGATCTCCTCGGCTGTCGCGAACCGCGCGCGCGTCATGGCTTGTGGTGCTCGCACATGCAGTAGAACTGGCAATCCTCTTCGGCGCCGAATCCGTTGATGCGCGACCCCTCATACACCCACCCCGCATCTTCGAGGTAGCACGAGTGGCCGCACTCGTCGAGGTCGCACGGCTCGGCTGGCCCGGGCGGTGGCGGGTCGCACTCGGCGCAGCCCAGCCCAGCGACGATCTCGTGGCCGCGGTCGCACGCGTACGGCGGGAAGTCGTCGGGGCGGCACATCGGGTCCTCCAGCGTGAGGTAGGCGCGTTCGATGTCGGCGGCGGTGTGGCCCGCGAAGTCGGGGACGCCCGCCTGCACCGCGCGCAGCATGACGATGAGCGAAGGGGTGGCCGTCATCACATGACCTCCGTCGTGTCCTTGGTGGCGACGAGCCGCCCCGCCTTCGCGGTGGCCTCGAGCGCGCGGCGTCGCCACTCGGGGACGACCGGGATGGCGATGAGGCCAGCGACGGCGGTACGGCCCCAGAGGCCCGCGCCGGGGCGCGCGTCGGGGCAGTAGTCGCGGTGCAGGGGTCCATCGACGGTGAAGTGGCAGCGAGGGCAGAGCGTCACCGCAGGGCCGCCTTCCGCCGCCGCTCGGCGAACGTCGCGTATGCGGCGTCGCGCTCGCGGTCGAGTTCGGGGATCTGGTTGTCGGGGACATCGACGCGGTGGTACCCGTTCGGCGCCTCATACGACGTGTGACCGGGGACGACGGTCGCGGGCTGGTGCAGGTGCCAGCCATCGCGCTCGATGTAGGTGGCGAGTTGGGCGATTGTTACCTTCATGGCGGGACCTCCGTTCGTTCGTGGTGTCGCGTTGACGGGGCCGACGATGGCGGACGCGGGACGGGTCGTCAACCAGTACCAACGGGTCAACCGTGGACCCCCGCCTAGGAACGCCTAGGACGGGCGCGCGGGGCCGGGATGCACGTTGACGCCACCCACGGGGCGAACGCGTCAGGACGGCCCGCTGCCGGGGCGCACGTGCTAACAGGTGCGGGCGTGGGCACCTGATGTGCACCCCCGGACATGACGAACCCCCCGACCCCTGAGGGCCGAGGGGTTCGCGTCGATGCGTCAGTCGGTCGTCAGGGCGTAGAACGCGTCGAGCGCGCGCCAGTCGGTCGTCAGGCCGTAGAACGCGTCGAGCGCGCTCGTCAGGTCAACGGCGACGGCGTGGACGGCGAGCACCGCGCGGGCATCGTCGGCAGTCATCGAGCCGAACGAACCCCAGTTGACGGAGGCGGGCTTGACTTCGTGTGACCATCGCGCGGTCGGGGACGAGACGTCGGCGTCGTATCCCCAGCGGGGGTCGGTCCCGGCCATCGCCTGCACCTTGAACGAGAGCGCGTCATACGACGTTGACCCGACGATGCGGACGAGCGACGCGTCGCGACCTTCGACGGTGATTGACAGCGAGTGGCCGCCATCGTGGTCGGTGATGAGGGACCCGGGGGCGAACGCTTCGAGGACGCCCCACAGGACGCGCGTCAGGGACGCTTGGCGCAGGGCGTCCTTCTCGGCGTGGACGGCGGTCAGCCCGGCCTCGGCGGCTGCCTTGCGGTCGGCGTTCGCGTTGAGGATGGCGTCGAGTTCGGCGACCCTGACGACCACGGGGGCCGTCGGGCGGGTCTTGGCCTGATAGCGTGCGCGGCTGCGCAGGGGGCGCGCCTCGTCCTCGGCGGCCTTGGACGATGCGACGGCCTCGCGGATGACGGCGTACAGCGGCTCCTCGGCCTCGCTGACGGTGAACACGTCGCGGGTCACGATGAGCGCGGCGGCGTCGGCCCGGGCGGCGTCGAGCCATCCGGCCACGTCGGCGACTTCGATGACGGCCTCGGCGGTGAAGGCCACACCGTCGATGGTGTCCTCGGCGGCGATCTTGATGGCGGCGGGGTTGTTCTTCGTCATGGCTGGTGCCTCGCTTCGTTCGTGTGCGTCATCGGTCGATGACAAGGCGAACGATGGCGGATGGACGGGACGCGTCAACCATCCCAACTGCACCGACCGTCCCGCGTCACTTCCCGGGGAACAGGCGCGCGAACCCCTCCAGCCCGAGCAGCGTCAGCGTGGTCCCGAACGCAAGCCCGAACACGACGGGGTCCACGTGGAAGCCCCTGTCGATGAACAGTCGCCCCAGCACGTCCCCGAGCACCAGCACCACGTTGATGGCGAGGAACACCGCGACGGCGGACCGTCGCAGCCCTGACAGGGGGTCAGGCGCAGGGCGTTTCTTGTCATCGGTCACGGCGGTCGTGGGGCCGCCTGTGGTGTGCCCCCATCGCGTGGACGACGCGGGCGTGGCGATGCCTGACGATGACGTGCGACAGCACGGGCAGCACCAACTCTCGCAGGCACAGCCCGATGAGCATCCCGACGATGAGCCCTTCCATGAAGGTCATGATGACCACCTGTCCTCCTTCACACCGCTAGGTAGGATTGCTGATTCACTCATGCCACATGACCAGCGTACGCGCGGCGCTCGCCGTCGAGATCGCGACGAGCGTCCGGACCGGCATCATCGTGACACGTGCGAGCGCGTCATCAGGGACGATGAGCACGCGGTTCGGCTGCTGGGTGACACGCCCGAGCGCATCGTCGGGGACGATGAGCACGCGGTTCGGCTGCTGGGTGTTGCGCGCTGGCACGCCAGCCGTGAGGCTGGGCGGGGTCGCGGGCGGGCTGAACGGGGATACCCCCGTCGGCGCCTTGCGCCTGAGCAGTCGGAACAGGATGGGCGGCACGTCACGCCGTCAACTTGACGCCGAACTCGGCGCCGTCCACGCCGCCCACGGTCCAAGCGACCCCCGTGTTCGGGTTCGTCTCCCACAGGTGCTGGTACACCGCGTACGTGGTCGCAAGCGTCAGGTCGGCAGGGCCGTCGTAGTCGGTCGCCGCTACGCGCGTGTGACCCCTGATGCTGCGCGCCCCGGCGTCATCCTTCCGGGCGACCATCGTGACCCCCACCCCGAGGACGGTCCCTGTCACGCCGAGGGCCGGGAAGGTGAAGGAGTCGCGCTGGTTCAGCGTCGATGACGAGATGTAATCGGTGTCGCCCGTGTTCGGGTTCTCATCGACGCACTGCCAGTCGGCGGCGGCGCCGACCGCCGTCCAGCCCGTGTTCGCCCCGTCGCCGGTGGGCAGCTTCGTGATGACGCGAGCCTGCCCCTTCTGGACCATCGGCGTGCCCCGGTACTGCGCGAAGTCGTCGTACCCGAACGCCGTGCCCGACTGGCCGAGGCTGCACGAGTTCGGGGTGCCCGCCGTGCCGCCGTTGCGCGTGTCGAGGGCCGACCCGCCGCCCGTGCAGGCGAGCGCGCCGTTGACGTAGACATCGTACTGCCCGAGCGTGTCGTGACAGCGGGCGAGGATCTCGATGTGGTACCACGTGTTCGAGACGATGCCGAGGTTCGCGCTCGTCGGGGTCGTGCCGACGGTCGTGCCCGCGCGCGAGAAGGTGAAGGTCCCGTCGCCGTTGTAGACGAGTCGCAGGTGCTCGGTGGCCGACTCGAACGCGCGCCACACGGTGCCAGCGGTTACGGCGTTCGTCGTCCTCCAATACCACATCGGGTGGCAGTAGGCGTCGGCGGTATAGGCGTGGTTGATCGCCGTATTGGACGACGGTTGAACGGCCAGCCCGGCGATGTTGCCCGCGGGCGATGACGGCGTGCCGCCCGACCAGCCCCCGTTCTGGATGTCGGTCGCGCCCGAATAGTCATCGAACCCGTCGATTAGTTCCAGCGTCTCGGCCATGTCACGTCCTCTGGAACGTCAGCCCGAGCACCACCCGGGTCACGGTGCCCACGCTATCAACGTTCACCCTGATGATGTCACCACGGGCGAACGAAGTCGTCCACCCCGTCAGGGTCGAACTCTGGTTCTTGATGGCCGCGGCGAGCGTGGGCTTGGCGGCTGCCGTGATGGTGTCGGCCACGGTCGGCGCGAAGTTCGCGTACGTGTCCTTCCACAGGTCGATGACGATGCTCCCCGACTGGTCGGCCAGCAGCGTCCACGACGCGATGGTGCCCGCGTACTTCGTCTCGAGATCGACCTTCACCCCTGTCGTGATGACCGCCCCGCCGCCGTCAATGATGATGTCAACGCCGCCGTACTGCGCCAGCCCGACGTTGGACAGGGGCGCGCCGAGGGCGCATCGTGCGAGGTTGCCCGCGGTGCCCGACTGCTCGAACACGCCGAACGCACCGGGCGTAGGCGTGCCCGCGATGCCCTTGCCCGTGCCGTCGGTCGCGTCAACGTAGGCGTACTGGCCGCGGGTCGCCGCCGAGCCGAGCAGCACGTTGCAGGTCCCGTAGATCATCACGGCGACCGAATGGCCGGTGACCGCGGCGGCCTCGACGAGCGTTGACCCGTCGTCATTCTCGTAGTAGCCGACGACCACGCCTAGGACGTTCGTGTCCTCGGTGATGTCGCACGGGGTGACGCGCGGGTCGTCCCACGTGTGCGACAACTTGACGACGGCGCCGAGCGCGAGCGTGGCACCCGTTCGGTTGTAGCAGGGCTTGACGACGGCGACGCTGTAGCCGCGGCGGTTGCCCGTGCCGCCCCGGTTGATGGGCAGTCGGTTCTTCACCTGTCGCACGAGATCGACGAACACGTCAGCCCCCGAAGCGGTACTTGAACAGGGGCACGTCGCCTTCGACCGGCGCCGCATCGAACGTCACGACCGAGGTGGACGCGTCCACCGAATACGACGTGGCGGGCTGGTTCACGCCGTTGATGGCCGCTTGGACGTCGCCCTTCCCGGTCCATCCGATGAGCGTGAAGTCGCGATTGGTGCCGTTCACCGCGCCCCGTCCTGACACCCAGCCCGTGATGCCCTCGCCGCTCATCACCCTCGTCTTGGCGGTGCAGGAGGGCACGTCCACGACGCCGCTCATCCCCTCGCCGCCGCTCTTGGGACCGACCGACGGGTCGATGAGATCCTGTGCGCAGAAGAACACGTTCCGATTGGCTTGCCAGCCCGCGGCGACGCAGACGTAGTTGACCACGGAGGCCGTCAGGAGCGCGCGCGGGATGAGCACCGACGAACCCGTGGTGGCGTCATACAGTCCGACGGGGGTGTAGTCGCCGATGAACGTCGGCTGGTGGTCCGAGAAGCCGACGTAGAGCGGCAGGAAGTCGGCTTGACCGAGGATGGACGGCGCGATGCCCCATGTGAACTCGACGCCTATCCAATCGTCGTCCAGCACGCCCGGGTTGAACTCGTACCAGACCTCCTCCTCGAAGGTCCCCGGCCCGTAGCCGCCATTCCCGAGCGGGCAGCCGCACACCGTATAGGCGGTGTTCGGTGACACAGCCGACCCAGCGCGGGGCGTGGCGGGCGTGTAGTACTGGAACGCCGACCCGCCGACCCATGCCTGCTCATCGGTGCCCCTGACGGTGAGGCTGGGCGTGGTGTCGTCAATGACCGTCAGCGTGCCGTCCGGGTTCGGGGCCGGGTCGTGCCCGCCTCGCGAGAACGACGCCTTGGTGTTCGACAGTTCGAGCGTCAGGGCGTAGAACGCGTCCGTCTCCCCGTCCTGCGCCACCGTGCGCCGCGATATCCGAATGTAGGTGTAGGCCGTGTATGACGGCATGTGCGTGAACTTGACCTGGATCCGCTGACCGACGCGGATCGAGTTGACCACCGCGGCGGGGACCTTGTGCAGCGTCACGGTTATCTTGTCGAACTCGGAGGCCGCGGCGGCGAGCAGTTGCGTCGCCTTGGTCGTCGCCTTGGTCGCTGTGTTCACCGTCGGGTCGGTGACCGACTCGTCCCGCGAGGCGAACGTGCTGGCGGTCCCGGCATCGTTGACGTACACCGACGACTCGCCCGTCCCATAGGCGAGGTAGATGCCCGAATAGATGCGCGATGGGTCGCGGAACAGCG
>Ga0315274_10004569_pt1 | contig 20339 bp, 13 predicted proteins | sample YL17G02_20_MG_FD_203700 | JGI IMG/M metagenome (GOLD analysis project Ga0315274, IMG submission 203700) | Sediment microbial communities from Yellowstone Lake, YNP, Wyoming, USA - YL17G02_20 | ecosystem: Environmental > Aquatic > Freshwater > Lake > Sediment | place: USA: Wyoming | collected...
GCAACCAGCGCCGCCAACGCCAGCGTCGCGATCATGAGTATCGGCAGCACGAGCGTCACGCCCCGCCGTATGGCCCGCTTGAGACTCTCAAGGCGGACCTCACCGCCTGGTCCGCGGATGACCGCATGAACAGCCATCGCCGCCAGCACCGCCAATGCCATCTCCACCACCAGCAGCATCCTCCCCGGGCATCGCACCACCCCCAGCACCGGCACCATGTATATCAGGCGGTAAGTGGGCAGGTAGTATCCCAGCATCCACACAAAAGCCCCCACGCCCAGCCATGTCCACAACCTCACCAGGTTGCGCCTCGGAACGATCTGGGAGTCACCATTGAGCGAGCCGGCACTCTTGCCCCCCAATCGCCATACCGCAACGGCCGCCAGTACAAGCGTCGAAAGGCCCACGTAGCCGAGCGTTTCGCTGAGGTGCCAGGCCCCCCACCACCGCTGCGGGAAGAAGTTGGGCGTCTGCGAACCCATCAGCATGGGAAACAGCGCCAGCACCGCCGATGCCGGGAAGAAGCTGTTTTCGCCCGCGGTGGCGTACCCGATGTGCCTGCGGGTGCTGCGGGCCAGCAAGGCCAACGTCGCCTCCAGCTGCGGCGCCGCCAGGGCCCCGGCCAGCAGTCCCGCTGCCAGGACGATGCCCATTGACCGCGCGAGAGGCCGGCTGCGAGCCAGCAGGTAAACCGCCCACGCCATCACCATGTACGTCAGGATCGCCCAATGCCCCGCCGCCATCGACAGGAACAGCACCGGCACGAGCCACCCGAACGCTGCCGCCGACCTGGGGGCGCCCCTGTCGCGGAGCAACTCCGCGCACCACAGCCCCCAGGGGAACATCGCGGCCGTCTGAATCATGGGCAGGTGAACGCGGTGGCCCACCATGAATCCGCAGAACATGAACGCCACCGCCCCAAAGACCGCCGCGGGACCGGCCAGCTTCAGCCTCCGCAGATACAGGTAAGCCCCTCCCCCGGCGGTCGAAAACGCAAGGAAAACGCACAGGCTGTAGGCCAGCTTGGGACCCACGGCAGCGAACAGCCACGTCGGCGGGAACATCACCGACGACTGGGGGTCGGCCATCAGCGGCGAGCCGGTCGCCTCGAGCGGGTTATGCAGCGGCCAGCGGCCCTGCCGATAGGAGTCCCCGCCGCGACTTACTGCGGCGGGGCGCCCCCGAAGCGCCTCTCCCACCATCTTTCGCAGGGGATACACGTAGACAACGTCGTCTTCCGCCGCCGAGACGGGGTTCTGCCAGATCGTGTAAAGCATCAGGGGCGGGGCAACCAGGACCAGCACGATAGGGACACCCCGCCGCAGTAAGTCGCGGCGGGGACCCCTAGGCATAGCTCTGCCGATGAACTTCACGAAAGCCTCTCCAGTGGCTCGCCATGCACGCCGCGAACCTGAATTGCCCGCGCGGGGTCACGTGCCCAGCGCGGCCTGTTCGCGTCTTCGCAGCATCGCGGCCAACTGCTCGGCGCTTTCAGCCGAGAGCAGCTCATCCACCGCCGGCCGTTCGTGCAGCATCTGCCCCAGGCGAGCCAGGACGTGAAGGTGCGTGCGATCGTCCTTGCAGCAGATCAGGAAAAACAATCTCGTCAGCGACCCGTCCGCTGCACCGTAGGGAATCCCGCTGGAGGTCAAGCCGACGGTCACGAAGCTGGCAGCGATGTCGTAGGGTAGCGGATGCCGCGGGTGCGGCAGCGCCACCCCGGGCACCAAGGCCGTCGAGCACAACTCCTCGCGCTCGCGGATCTCCCTGACCAGCAGGTCCTTGTCGTAGACCAACTCCGCCGCACAGGCCAGGTCCGCCAGGCCGCGAATCGCCGCGTCGCGCGTCTTGGCCTTGAGCGGCACGGCCAGGCCGCCGCGAGGAATCAACGGACCGACCAGCAGCGCCGCGGCGTCGAAGCCGTGGTGGGCGCTTACACCCTCTTCGATCTTGGCCAGGCGCCGCCTGCCCAGCGCGTGCATCTGGGTCTCCACCCAGTGGTCCACGTCGGATTTGTGGAACTGGAACTGCCCGCGGACCTTGCGGCAGGGAATCCGCCCGCGCGAGGCCAGTTTGACCACCTCGCGGAGGTCCATGTGCAGGTACGCAGCCACCTGCCGCTCGTCCATCCGCTCACGAGGCATGTGCAGATCCCGCTTCAGCCGCCCAAACGCAACGTAAAGATGCTACCGCCGCCGTGATGCCGGCTCAATAGGCATCGGAGACCCCTGTTGCCGGTTGGCGGGTGCATAAAGGTTCTGGTGGCATGACTGTCAGAGTGTGTGCTTGGTAGAATAGACCAGTCGCCTGCCGAGGAAGCGCCGTGCGACGGCCGAGACGGGTGTCGCACCAAAACCCCCAAGACCTTTATGCACCATGGGCTGCGAGCGAGTTTGACACGAGGGGCATTGCGGATTAGACTGACTATTGAGCGGCTGGCGAACGCATGCGCATATCTTGGGTCTCCGGTGTCCAAGGAAGGAGTCCGCCCGTGTCCGATGAAAATCGAAGGTTCTCCTGGGTGCTGAGGTTTGCCCGCATCTGGATGATTGCGGCCTGGGCGTTTCTGGCACTGGCGGCCGCAGCCACGGTCACCTTGGCTGTGGTTAGTATCCGCCTTTCGCCAAGCTGGACGGCAGCCGCTCCCTTCGTGGCGGCCTTTGCCGCCGAACTGGTGGCGGGTCTGTGGGTCTTGGTGATATATGGGATGATCCAGGTACTCATCAGCGCGCAAGAGCAGCTCACCCACGCCAGCGGACGGTTGGGGCGTCTGGAGGCCGTCCTGAACGAAGTGTCATCCTCTACCAAGGCCCTGACGGACCTGGCCAGGTTATCCGATCGCGCCAAGCGCCTGGTCTGCCAGGAGCAGGAGATAGAGACCCTGCGGGAGACGGTCCGCCGCGAGCTGACCCTCCAAGACTACGAGGGCGCCGATGCGATGATCGACGCCATCGAGAAGGAGCTTGGCTACACCGAGGAGGCCGCCCGGATGCGTGACGAGGCCGTCGCGGCCCGCCGTGCGACGATGGAGGAGAAGGTCGACGCCTCAATTCAGCGAATCCAAGGCATCATCGACCGCCACGACTGGGCGCGTGCCACCGGCGAGGCCCAACGGCTGATCCATGTGATGCCGCAGAGCGAGAAGATCGCCGCGCTGCCGCAGCGGATCGAGACGGCCAGGACGCAGCACAAGCGCGAGCTGCTCCAGGCCTACGGCGAGGCCGTCCGCCGCAACGACGTGGACCGAAGCATCGACCTGCTGAAGCAACTGGACCTGTATCTGACTCCCCAGGAGGCCGCCGCGTTGCAGGAATCGGCCCGCGGGGTCTTCCGCGCCAGGCTGCATAACCTGGGGGTGCAGTTCGCCATCTGTGTCACCGACCAGCACTGGGCCGAGGCCGTCGCCACCGGCGAGCAGATCGTGCGGGAGTACCCCAACTCCCGCATGGCCACCGAGGTCCGCTCGAAGATGGAGCAACTCCGCGCCCGGGCCTCAGGGACCGTTTCCGCCGCCAAGTGACCCGCCTGGCTGCAAGGAGCTACCCGGTCACCGGCTGATGACGAAGATCGCCAGGTCCGCGTATAGATTGGGATCCTCGTCGACGGCCTTTCCCGCTTCGGTGTCCAGGGCGATGCGGCGGTGGATGGTGACAGCCCGCTCCGCGCAGAACTCCTCGAAGTCCGCAATGGAAAAGAAGCGAATATTCGGGGAGTTGTACCACTTGTACCGCAGCAGCCCGGACGTCTCGGGGGCCTTTCCCTGCTCGGACAACACCTGCCGCAACTTGTAATAAGCGAAATTGGGAAAGCTGACGATGCAACGCCGCCCCACCCGCAGCATGTCGCTGACCACACCCTCCACGTCGCGGACGGCCTGGAGGGTCTGGGAGAGGACCACATAGTCGAACTGCCGGTCGGCGAAGGCGTCCAAGCCCTTGTTCAAATCGGCCTGCACCACGTCCAGGCCGCGGCGAACGCAGGCGATGATCGCCTTCTCATCCAGCTCCACGCCCATGACCATGGGTTCCCCGCCGCGATATTCCGCGGCCGGGGCCCCGAACTCATGCCCGCGCCGCTTCAGCCGGCTGAGCAGCTCCCCGTCACCGCAGCCGAGGTCCAGGACGCCGGTGTTGGGCGGAATCAGGTCCAGCATCAGGTCGTAGTCCAGACGTTCCGAATGAAAGATGCTCGTGGGATTCCGCAGGCTTACACTTACCGGAAGCTCCGACATCTGCGCTCCGCCGTCAACATGGGCCAGGAAGGCGCGGATCAGCTCCCCGTAGCGCTCCAAATCGTCGCCTAGCAGGAACGCGTCGTGGCCGCAGGAGCTTCCCACGTTGCAGTAACTGACCTCCTTGTTGCTGGCGATCAGCGCGTTGACTATCTGCTGGGACTCCTCCGGTGAAAACAGCCAGTCGCTGGTGAAGCTCAGCACCAGCCAGCGGCAGCGGCTTGCCTTGAGGCTGGCCTTCAGCTTCTCCGGGTTATCGCCCAGGTCGAACAGGTCCATGGCCATGGAAATGGCGATGTAGCTGTTGGCGTCGAACCGCTCGACGAACTCCGCTCCCTTGTAGCCCAGGTAGGAACCGACGGAGAACTTCTTCTCGAAATCCACCGGCACCTCCCGCGGCTGGAGGCGATTGGCGCCGAACTTCTGCCGCATCGCCTCGCGCGAAAGGTAGGTGATGTGGCCGATCATTCGCGCGATCGCCAGACCGACGTTGGGCCGCGGACCGTCGTCGTAGTACTGCCCGTTGCGGAAGTTGGTGTCGCGGAGGATGGCGTTCCGCCCGACCACGTCGAAGGCAAGCGCCTGGCTGGAAAGCCGCGCGGAGGTGGCGATAGGAATCGCGCCGCGCACGCGATCTGGCAACTTGGTTGCCCAGTGCAGGACCTGGTGGCCGCCCATCGAGCCGCCCGTCACAGCCAGAAGCCTGTCAATCTCCAGATGGTCCACCAGCCGCCGCTGCACCTCGACCATGTCGCCGATGGTGATGGTGGGGAAGTCGCGCCCGTAAGGCCTGCCCGTGGCGGGATTGATGCTGTTAGGCCCGGTGGTGCCCCGGCAGCCGCCCAGGATGTTGGGGCAGATGACGAAGTACTTGTCGGTGTCGATGGCCTTGCCAGGCCCGACGGCGATGTCCCACCAGCCCGGATCGTCCTGCGGGTCATGGCGGGCGACGTGCGAGTCGCCGCTTAAGGCGTGGCAGATCAGCACCGCGTTGTCTCGCGCGGCGCTAAGCTGCCCGTACGTCTCGTAGACCACCGTTACCTGAGGCAGGCTCCCGCCCAGCTCAAGCGTAAGCGGGTGATCGAACAGGACCGTCCGGGCGTACCTGAGCGGGGCCGCAGTCCGCCCGGTGTCGCTGCTGAAAAGGAAGTCATCGCTCATTTCGATCCATCACCTCCGCGAGGCCTTCAGTGCCCCCTCCAGGTCAGCCTTGATATCCTCCAGGTCCTCAATGCCGACCGACAGGCGGATGTACTCGTCGCTGACGCCGGCAGCGGCGCGTTCCTCGACGGTCAACTGCTGGTGCGTCGTCGAGGCCGGGTGAATCACCAGCGTCTTGGCGTCGCCGATGTTGGCGAGGTGGCTTGCCAGGCGGACGCTGTTGATGAACTTCACAGCCGCCTCGGTCCCGCCGCGAATGCCGAAGCCGATGATCGCTCCTTGTCCGTTGGGCAGGTACTTCCGCGCATTGGCGTGGCAGGGATGATCAGGCAGGCCCGGGTAGTTCACCCAGGCGACGGCTGAGTGGTTCTTCAGCCACAGGGCAATTTCCTTGGCGTTGGCGGCGTGGCGCGGCATCCGCAGGTGCAGCGTCTCCAGCCCCAGCAGGAACAGGAATGCAGCGAACGGGCTTAGGCACCCGCCCGTGTCCCGCAGCCAGTGGGTGCGGACGTGCAGGGCAAAGGCGGCGCCGCCTGCGCCCTTGCCCGCTTCGGTAAACACCACGCCGTGGTAGGCCGGGTCGGGCCGGCAGAACTCCGGCCACTTCTCCGCGTCCGCCGACCAGTCAAACCTGCCGCCATCAACGAGCACCCCGCCGACATGCAGGCCGTGGCCGCCGATGAATTTCGTGGCCGAATACACGACGATGTCGATGCCCCACTCCAGCGGCCGGAAAAGCATGGGCGTGGCCACCGTGTTGTCGCAGATGACCGGAAGGCGCAGCTTGTGCGATATTCCCACGATCCGATCGAAGTCCGCCACGTCGTTCTTGGGATTTCCGATGGTCTCCAGGTAAACGCAGCGGGTGTTGCCATCGGCAAGCTCCTCGATCTTCTGCGGATGCAGCGGGTCGAAGAGCCTGACCTCCACGCCCAGTTTGGCCAGCGTCTGGGTAAACAGCGTCCATGTGCCACCGTAGAGGCTGGTGGAGGAAAGGAAGTTTTGCCCGGCGTGGGTCAGTGTCAGCACGGAGGCGGTGATGGCAGCCTGCCCGCTGGCGAAGGCAAGCCCCGCCGCTCCCCCGTCCAGCGCGGCCAGACGCTTTTCCAGCACGTCGCAGGTGGGATTGCCCATGCGCGAGTAGATGTTGCCGGCCTGTTTCAGCGAAAAGAGATCCGCCGCGTGCTGCGTGTCACGAAAAAGGTAGCTGCTGGTGGAGTAGATCGGAACGGCCCGCGACAGGGTGTGGGGGTCGACTTCCTGCCCGGCGTGCAGAGCCAGCGTGCCAAGGTGGTATTGCTTTTTGTCGTCCATGGTATCTCCTCGCGCAAAGCGCGGCTGGAACTGCCTCAAGAGCGCCCGGGAAATCCCGACGTGCGGGTGAGAACACCTCTCGGCATGCGAGGCCCCGAATTGCCGGAAGCTTCTCGCGGCCTCGGCCACATCGGTCCCTTGCGGGCTGGCTGCGGCACCTTACCCCTCGAAAAGGCTCCGGGCAGGTTGCCGTGCGGTCCTCGGGCCAGTACCCTCGCGCACTCTTGATGCCTTCGGAATACTATCCAGCCAGCCCCGTCAGCGCCAAGCCATTTTGGCGAGCCAAAAGGCAAAGGATCCCGCCCGCAGAACGCCGCTTGCGCCACAGGCTCAGCGGGAACCTGCCGGCCTTGCTTCCTATCCGCGCTTCTTGACGGAGTCAATCAGCGCCAGGAAGTCGACCGTCTCCTTGCGGACCTGTTTGACGAAGCTGTTTTCTTCCGCTGTGCCCAAAACGGCCTTCATTTCCCCGGCCGTTTCGTAGGTGATCTGGCGGAAGGGATTCTCGTAGTCCTTCTTGCGGCTGGTGTAGGTCCGCTCGGCGATGGTTTCCTGGATGCGATTCGCCTCATCCAGGGCGGCTGACCAGGTCTTGCCTGTCAGCTCCCGCACTCCCAGCAGCTCAAGCAGCGTGGCAAAGGCGTGGCGCTGCTTGTCCAGAGGGTATTTGGCCCACAGCCTATCGTAGGCCTCGTGCATGCCCGTCCAAGTGGCGATCTTGCCGCTCTTGACATCGGCCTTGATCTGGTCCAGGTCCTCTGCCAGGACAAGCTGGCCGCCCAGGTTGACCCAGTTGCGCTTGCGTGGCCCGGCCAGGGTCTTGCACATCGCCGCCAGGTCGGCCTGCTCGTTTTCCTTCACGTAGGCAAGCAGATTCTTGACGGCATAATAGTGCAGCATTTCCCGGTAGGCTTGATACCCGGCGCGGGCCTTGAGAATCATCGTCTGACGGGATGAGTTCTCGGCGTCCTCGGCCAGGATTTCCAGGCCTTCCGTCCGCTCGGCCGGGCCGGTGAGAAGCTCGCGCCCCATTGCCGCAAGGTCGCCCTGGGCAATCCCCTCCGGCGACTTCCCTGCCCGGCGGAGATCAGCCTTCCCCGTCCAGACCTCCAGGCGCTCCATGCCGGCCAACATCTCCTCAGCCGTGTCGGGGGCAAGGGAGTCGAACTCGATCTTCTGGACCTTCCGCTTCCGCATGTCGCGGGCCTGGAACTTCCACGTGTTGCGCGCCAGGGCATACATGTTGTACAGCCACCAGTAGCCCGGAAGGATCTGAAGCGCATCTCCTGAGGCGCTGTTGCTGACCAGGCTGAAGGGCAGCGTGATGTCCAGTTCCGCCGGGTAGTCGCCCTTTGCCAGCAGGATGAAGGAGGCGAAGCGGCAGTTGTGCTTGACGCTGACGCACAGCCCGGGCCAGAAGCCTCTGCCCGCCTGTATCTCGCCGTCGGGCGCCCGGCTGTTGTGGTTGGAGCCTATCGTCGCGCAGGCGGCGATGTTGCTCTGGCCCATCACCAGCGAAGCGATGAGGAACGAGTTGTTGTGGTGCTGCTCGTGGCACGGGAAGATGAGGTTGTTGAGTATCTCGCAGCAGGAAACGGTGGAGTTGTCGCCCAGGTACGAGTGGATCAGGCGCGCGCCGTACTTGAGGCTGCTGTTGTCCCCCATGACGAACCGCACGGCCTTGCAGCCATAGAAGACGTGGCAGCCGCGGCCGATGATCCCGTTGACCAGCTCCACGCCCTCCCCGATCTGGGTGGGTTCCTCCTCGCTTGAGTCGATCGTGAGGTTCTTGAGCTTGTTGGCGCCCTTGATGTAGGCGCAGGGACCTATCCTGACGTCCTTGATGACGCCGCTGTTCTTGATGACACAGCGGTCGCCGACGGTGCCGTAGAAGCCGCGGCGGGAGTCGAAGCTCCTCTGGATCATCTCGCCCAGCCGCGCGATGAGGTCTTCATCTCCGCGGTACTTGGCCCAGAGATACGCATCAGCGCAGGTCATGCCGTCGAACGGCATCACGCCCCTGCCGCCCGCCTCATTGATCAGGTCGATGGTGACCCGGACAGCCTCGTCCTCGCCGTCCTTGACGATCCCGTTGCCGAACTTGGCGTGGTTGGTGGTGTTCATCTCGTCAAGGTTCAGCAGGATGACGTTGTCGCCGATGATGTGGTAAGCCAGGTAGCGGACGTTGTGGATGGCAACGTCGTCGCCGAGGTCGCAGGAGATGATCCGGCTGTTGGTCAGCCCCACCGGCACGCGCATGTCGTGGAACTCCAGGCACGCCTCCTCCAGCCGCCCGATCCGCACCAGGCCGTAGAACTCGCAGTTCTTGATCTGCCGCGGGTTGAACTGCTCGGTGACCAGGACGTCGTCCCAGTTGTCGGCGGCGTTGGCGTTCTTGACGAGGGTCTCGATCTCGTCGGCCCGCAGCTTGCGCCAGTGCCCGTCCGGCCGGGCGGACTGGGCGTTGCGGAGGTAGTACTCGTCCTTGCCTGGAGGCAGAAATTCAGGCGGGACGAAACAACGGCCCAGGGATTCACTCGGCACCACGCGCAGTTCGCTCATGGAAGGTCCTCCGGTGGTCTTAGCGGAAGCGGCGATCGGCAATCCAGCTTACTGAGTCCTCGGCGCGGCGGGCTTCTGGGCTTGAATCCACTGGTAATACTCCCGCATCTTCAGCCCTGCCGCCGCATCGTCGTCCACAAAGAAGGTGCAGTCCGGGTGCATCTGAAGGGCACTGGCAGTGATCATGGCCGTTACCGGGCCTTCCACGGCCGCCGCCACCGCCCCGGCCTTGCCCTTGCCGTTGGCCAGCAGAACCGTCTTACGAGACTCCAGGATTGTACCAACACCCATCGTGATGGCGAAGACCGGCACGTCCTCCTTGCGGGGAAAGAACCGGGCATTGTCCTCGATGGTTTGCCTGGCCAGGGTCTTGACGCGGGTCCGCGACCGCAGGGAGCTTCCCGGTTCGTTGAAGGCGACGTGACCATCGGAGCCGATGCCAAGGACCTGCAAGTCGATGCCGCCGCATTCCTTGATCCGCTGCTCATACCAGCGGCAGTAAGACCCGTAATCGTCGGCCGTGCCAGAGGGCACGTGGACGCTGCGCGGGTTGACGTTGATGTGCTTGAAGAGGTTCTCGTGCATGAAGTAGTGGTAACTCTGCGGATGATCGGGACCCAGACCGACGTATTCATCCAGGTTGAACGTCGTCACCCTGGAGAAGTCCAGCCCCTCCTGCTTGTGCAGCCGGATCAACTCCCTGTAAAGGCCAAGGGGGGTAGACCCGGTGGCCAGGCCCAGAACCGCATCGGGCTTGGCACGAAGCAGTCCCGCGACCTTCTGTCCGGCAGCTTTGCTCATGTCCTCATAGTTTCGGCAGATAACAACTTCCATCTAGGGGTCTCCTCTGACAGAACGTCTGGGCTTTGTCCCAGACATCAACATGGCGACGCGCACCAGCGCGCGGCCAAGAAGATATTGTAAAGGCGCATATTAGAATCCGGCAACGGGCAAAACACGGGCAGAACCGGCGTCGGGCAGCCCCGGAGCGGTGCCCGCCTCGGTGCAGGCTGACGCTTGCCCGCACCCGTCAATGCTTTTGGCCTTGATTGCCTGGTCTGATCCCATACCCTGATGACAGGCAGTCCGGACTGGCGGGAGCAAGGCGGATGGCTCGCTTGACAATCGGCGCCCGTTCCTCGCCCCTGGCGATGTGGCAGGCAAATCACGTCCGCGCCGCGCTGGAGGCGGCCTGGGGGGGCCTGCGGATCGAAATGAAGGTGATCGCCACCTCCGGTGACCGCACCGCACCCCGCGACGCCCAAGCCGTTGCGGAAAGGGGCATCTTCACCAAGGAAATCGAGCTTGCCCTGCTTGCGGGGAAGATCGACCTGGCCGTGCACAGCCTCAAGGACTTGCCCACCAGGATTGCAGACGGTCTTCGCCTGGCTGCCGTGCCGGAGCGGGAAGACCCCGCCGACGCACTGGTCGCCAAGGATGATCTGAGGTTGGAAGACCTGCCCGAAGGTGCAAAGGTGCTCTGCGGTTCGCCTCGCCGCGCGGCACAGTTGCTCGCCCGTCGCAGGGACTTGACCATCCTGCCGGTCCGAGGCAATGTCGGAGCGCGAATTCGCAGGCTGGACAACAGCGACGCCGCGGCGACGGTCCTTGCCTGTGCCGGTTTGGTCCGCCTGGGCCTGGCCGGCAGGATCACGCAGCGACTCGATCCCGAGGACTTTGTACCAGCCGCCGGGCAAGGGGCGTTGGGCATCGAGGTACGCAGCGATGACGGCCGAACGCTGGAGCTGCTCAAACCGCTGGACCACAGGCCCTCCCACGAGGCCGTGGCGGCGGAGCGGGCCTTCCTGGCCTCCCTCGGCGGCGGGTGCCGCATGCCCACGGGCGCTTACGCCCGCACCTCCGGCGACGGCAAGGAACTGGTTCTGTCCGGCCTGGCCGCACGGCCGGATGGCGCCCTGCCGTTGAAGCGAACACTGTCAGCCACCGTCTCCGACATTGATGCGGCCGAAGAGCTAGGCCGGCGGCTCGCACGGCAACTGCTGGCCGAAGGCGCCGAGGAGATTCTCCGCGAAGTCGCGAGGTTCGATCGGCCCTTGGGGAGTCATTGAGCATGGCCAGCCAACGCCGCCAAGGCATGGTGTACCTGGTCGGCGCCGGACCGGGCGATCCCGGGTTGCTGACCCTCCACGGGCAGGAGGCCCTGTCCCGCGCCGACGTGGTGATCTACGACCACCTGGCAAACCCAAGGCTGCTTGAACACTCCCCGCAATCCGCCGAGCGCATCTACGTCGGCAAGGAAGCCGCCGCTCACGCCCTGGACCAGCACGGCATCAACCGGCTCATGATCGAGCGCGCACGCACCGGGGCGGTGGTCGTGCGACTGAAGGGGGGCGATCCGTTCGTCTTCGGCCGCGGCGGAGAGGAGGCCCTTGCCCTGGCCGAGGCAGGGGTGCGATTCGAGGTTGTCCCAGGCGTCACGGCAGGAGTTGCCGCGGCGGCGTACGCGGGCATCCCCGTCACGCACCGCTTCCTGGCCGGGGCGGTGGCCCTGGTCACCGGACACGCTGCGGCAGACAAGGAAGCACCCTTCACAGACTACCGCTCGCTGGGCAGCTTCCAGGGAACGCTTGTCTTCTACATGGCCGTCGCGAACCTGGAGACGATCTGCCGGGACTTGCTGGAAGGTGACATGGCGGGTGACACCCCCGCCGCCATCGTCTGGGGGGGGACCACGCCCGCCCAGGAGGTGCTGGTCGCACGGGTAAGCGACATCGCCGCAAGGGCCAGGCAGGCAGGCATTCGCCCGCCGGCGGTGCTCGTCCTCGGCGAGGTGGTGTCCTTGCGCGAGCGGATCAAGTGGTTTGAACTGCGCCCCCTGGCCGGGTGCAGGATCGTCGTCACGCGCGCCCGCAAGGCGGCTTGGCAACTCAGGGGCCAACTTGAGCGACTGGGCGCGGAGGTGATCGAGCTGCCCACCATCCGCTTCGAACCGCCCGCCGACGCCGCACCGCTGGATGAGGCCCTCCGCAACCTGTCGCAATTCGACTGGGTGGTATTCACCAGCGCCAACGCGGTGGAATGGTTGTTCGCCGCCCTGGAGCGCAGCGGGCTGGACAGCCGCGCGTTGAGCGCCGTCAAGATATGCGCCATCGGTCCGGGCACGGCCGCTCGACTGCGACAGTTCGGCCTGCGGAGCGACGCCCAGCCGCCGCGCTATCTGACCGCAGCCGTCGTCGAAACGCTCGCCGCGCGGGGGAACCTCGCCGGGCTGAAGATCCTCTGTCCACGGTCGGACGTTGCCCCGCCGCACCTGGTCAAGGCCCTGGCCGCACGGGGAGCCAAGGTCCACCAGGCAGTCGCCTACCGAACGGTCCGCGACAACACCGGCGCCGGCGAGCTGCTTGAGCTTCTTCGGGCCGATCGGATCGACTGGATCACGTTTACCAGCGCCTCCACCGTGACGAACTTCTTCTCCATGATCGCCTCAGAGAACCTTCGTGCCAGGAGGGTGAAGTTGGCCAGCATCGGGCCGGTCACCTCGGAGGCCATCCGAAGTTACGGCTTCCAACCGGCGGCGGAGGCAACGGAGCACACCATTGGCGGCCTGGTGGCGGCTATCATGGAGCAACAGACCGCACAGGGATCGCCATGATCGGGATATCCAGACTCCTCTGCGGCAGGCCGGAGGCCTCCGACCCGCTCCGCTACGGCACGGACGCCGGAAACGAGCACTCGGCGCAGGCGGATTGCCCGCTGCGGCGCAAACCGGTGGTGGTCTGGAACTGCACCCCCCGATGCAACCTCGCCTGTGTGCACTGCTACTCCGCTTCGAGCGACGCGGCCTGCCCCGACGAGCTGACCGCCGCCCAGGCCGCTGTCATGTTGGAGGACCTGGCTGCCTTCGGCGTGCCGGCAATCCTTTTTTCCGGCGGGGAACCGCTGCTGCGGGCGGACCTGACCGAGCTGATCGCCCGCGCAGCCGGCCTGGGCATGCGCGCGGTCGTCTCCACCAACGGCACGCTCGTCGACGCCCCGACCGCCCGGCGACTTCGCCAGGCCGGGACGAGCTACGTGGGCGTCTCGCTGGACGGCGCCGAGTCCACGCACGACCAATTCCGAGGCCGGGCGGGCGCGTTCGAGGCGGCGCTGGAGGGCATACGCAACTGCCGGCGGGCGGGAATCAAGGTGGGCCTGCGGTTCACCATGACCCGCCGCAACGCCGCTGACATTGCCTTTGCCTTCTCGCTGCTGCGAGATGAGGACATCCTGCGGGGGTGCTTCTACCACCTGGTCTATTCCGGAAGGGGCGCGTCGCTGGCGCGGGAGGACCTGGACCGCCAGGCCAGGCGCGCGGCTGTCGACGCGATAATCGATCATACCGCCGAGCTGCACCGCCAGGGGCTTGCCAAGGAAATCCTCACCGTGGACAACCACGCCGACGGGGCCTACCTATACCTCCGCATGGCCAGCCGGTCCGATCCGCGGGCCGATGAAGTGATGTCGCTTCTGCGGAGAAACGGCGGCAACTCCTGCGGTGCGGGCATCGGCTGCGTGTCCTGGGATGGGTCGGTGCACCCGGACCAGTTCTGGCGGACTGTCGTGCTGGGCAACGTCAACGAGCGGCCGTTCTCGAAGATATGGGCCGATGAGTCCATCCCGCTTCTTGCCGCGTTGCGGAACAGGGCAGCACGCTTGAAAGGTCGATGCGCCGCCTGCCGCTTCCTGGACATCTGTAATGGCAACTCCCGGGCGCGGGCCGAGGCGACGACCGGCGACATCTGGGAAGCCGACCCGGCCTGTTACCTGAGCGACGAGGAAATCGCCCCTGACCGACCGGAATGACCGATGCCCGTCGAGGCAGGCAAGACCAGTCCAGTCCGCCCCCAGCCGCCCCGGCTGATCGCCTGGGAACTGACCCGTCGCTGCGTCCTTGCCTGCAAGCACTGCCGCGCCGACGCAGGCGCGGAGGCCGGTGACGGGGAGCTATCCACTCAGGAGTGTTTCAGACTGCTGGACAGCATCGCCGCGTTTGCCAGACCGATCCTGATCCTCACCGGCGGGGAGCCGATGTTGCGGGAGGACCTATGCGACATCGCCGCCCGCGCGCGGCAGGCGGGGATGCGCCCTGTTCTGGCCACCTGCGGGGCGCTATTGGACGATGAATCGGCCGGCAGGGTCGCCCGCGCCGGCGTCGAGGCCGTCTCGGTGTCGCTGGACGGGGCGACGGCCAACTCGCACGACGCCTTCCGCGGGCTGAGCGGGGCGTTTGAGGCAGGCCTTCGAGGGATTCACTCTGCCAGGCGCGCGGGCTTGAGGGTCCAGGTCAATACGACCGTGACAAGGGACAACGTCGCGGAGCTGCCGGCGATATTGGAACTGGCCGCGGCACTTGGGGCCGCCGTGTTCAACCCTTTCTTCCTCGTTCCCACCGGCCGCGGTGCGGGACTGGCCCATCGCCAGCTCTCGGCGGAGGAATACGAGGAATCGCTTCACTGGCTGGCCGGCCTGGAACACCCGGGCATCCACACCCGCGTCACCTGCGCACCGCACTACCAGCGGATCATCCGCCAGCGGGGCGGCCCACAAGGCGCAACCCAGGGCGGAGGATGCCTGGGCGGGAGGTCCTTCGCCTTCATCTCACATTGCGGCAAGGTGCGGGTCTGCGGGTTCCTGGAGCTGGACTGCGGCGACGTCCGATCCGAGGGCTACGACTTCCGGCGGATTTGGGAGACATCGGAGGTCTTCCGCCTCCTCCGCGGGGGCGTCTCCCTCCGCGGCCGCTGCGGGCGGTGCGAGTTTCGCCTCGTCTGCGGCGGCTGCCGCGCGCGGGCCTACGCGACGAGGGGAGACTACCTCGCCGAGGAGCCTTTCTGCGCTTACCAGCCCAAGGGCCAACGATTACCGGAGACGAAGACCCCGCACGGTCACGTTCGCACGTTCAAAGTCGGCGACCTGGACGCACTGGACAAGCGGCTGCTGTCCGTCGTCCAGGCCGAGATGCCAATCGTCGTTCGCCCATTCGACGCACTTGCGCGGATGCTCCGGACCGACGCCGATGAAGTCCTCGCACGGTTGACCCGGCTCAAGGAAGCCGGTTTCATCCGCCGGATCGGGGCGGTCTTTGACGCCGCAAGACTTGGCTGGGTCTCATGCCTGGTGACGGGGCGCGTCGAGCCTGCGCGTCTGGACTCAGTGGCGCAGGCAGTCAGCTCCTTGCCTGAGGTGACGCACAACTACGCCCGCCGACACGAGTACAATCTATGGTTCACCCTCACCGCGCGGTCGAAGGGCCGGATCGAAAAGGCGGTCCAGGCCCTATCAAGGGAAACCGGCGTGGACTTCCAACTGCTGCCCGCCGTGGCGGTCTACAAGATCAACGCGGTCTTCAGCCTGGACGGGCGCCCGCCGGCCGCAGCGGTGCGGTTGGCAGGCTCAACCGGCCCGGTGGAACTGACCGGAGACCAGAAGCGCCTGGTGGGCATTCTCCGGGGCGACTTGGGCATATCCCCGCAGCCGTTGGCCGCCGTGGCGGCAAGGGTGGGCTGGCCGGTCCATCGCGTGATCGAACAGGTTCAGCAATGGCTCGCCGGCGGAGTCATCCGCCGATTCGGGGCGGTGGCGGCCCACCGGAAGCTTGGCTTCCGCGCCAACGGCATGGCCGTATTCCGCGTGGAAGACGCTCGAATCGACTCGTTCGGCCGGCGCCTGGCGGAACTGCCACAGATCTCGCACTGTTACCGGCGGCGGCCTTTTCCAGGCTGGAAGTACAACCTCTTTGCGATGTTCCATGGCCGCAGCGAAGAGGAGGTCCGCAACCTGATCGACAACATCGCAAACCAGACCGGCGTGGCGGACTACGACGTGCTGTTCTCAACCGTCGAATACAAGAAGACTTCGCCGGTGTTCTTTAAGGGGACGACTGAGACAGAAGGTCCCCGCAGGGATTCCGCGGGCCGCGCGGTCAATTGACGCCGTAATGCAGCTCGTCGTATTGCAGGTCTATGTAGGCAGCCAACCCCGTCAGCGTGCCGTTGTGGTCCCTGTACCAGTCATCAAGGGAAGACATCTTTTCTTCTGCCGAGACCTCGTAATCCAGCCCGTCCGAGGCCGGGAATCGCCCGAACCTGATGTCCGTGCACGGTCCGTCCCCGATCTGCGCCCGCATGCGCAGGTGCGGCTCGCCCCGGCTGATCCTGCCATTGTGGTTGCGGACGTCCACCGTGGTGATCTGGTTGGCGTAGGGCTTCTCCAGCACAAGCTGCACCAGGCGCAGGCCCTCTCGGACGTCCTGGCCCTGCCAGGGCTGTCCTACCGCCGGCGGCGCGGCCTGGACGCCGACGACGGCGATATAGTGAACCCCCCTGGCGGGACGATTGGCCGGCAGGGCATCGGTGTCCCGGAAATACAGTTGTGCCGTACCGGAAGGCGCAGGCTGGCGCTGTAGGCATGTCGGCACGGCGGAGGCGGGCACCTCGACTACCCACTGCGGGAGGTCCCGGCTCGGCAGGCGGACGGCCTCCACGTCCACGTAGGCGTCCTCCCCGCCCGCGCTCACCCGCGCAATCGGTTTGCGGAACTCGCAGTCAACCTCCACCCCGGCGATCGCCGGGTCGCTCGTCGGCCGCTTCGTCACGCGATTCACCCGGCGAATCCAGGGGTTCACCGAGGCGCGGGAAAAGGCCCCGGCGGTCAGGTCGGCGTCCTGGAACTTGGCGCCCTGCGGCACCAGCGAATAAGCGATCTCCCTGGCCAGCGAAAGCGGAAGCCACGCCGGGGACCTGGCAAACCACACTCGCACCGCCACGATGGGCTTCTTGGCGGCCTGGGCGAGAAGGACTCGTCTCTCCAGCGCCTTCATTCCCAGCACGCCTGCCGCGCCCAGTCCAGCCAGTACGACCAGCCAGGCGAAGGCCCTGGCCACGACGCCGGCGCGGCTGGGGACGGGCTCCGTCTCCTTTGCGGACCGCTTGGCCTGGTCTTTCTTTCTTCGGAACATGATCACTCGCTGCCGTTCGTCACCAGCCTGCGGGGAATCGGGCGTTTCATCGCCATGGATGCTATCCGGTCAACCAGTTGGGCGAAGCTGACGCCCACCCTTGCCGCCGCCATGGGCAGCAGCGAATGGGCGGTGAACCCGGGGATCGTGTTTACCTCCAGCACCTGCGGCGGGCCATCTGGCGGGACGATGAAGTCCGCCCGCGACATGTCCCGGCAGCCCAGCGCCCGGTGCGCCAACATGGCCGCGGCCTCCATCGCAGACACGACTTCTTCGCGCAGACCGTGGTCAAACACGTACCGCGTGCCCGCACCGTCGGCATACTTGGCCGTGTAGTCGTAGAACTCCCGCGCGGGGACGATCTCCAGGACCGGCAGCGTCCTGGCGCCCAGGATGCTTACGGTGAGCTCCCTGCCGCGGACGAACCGCTCCGCCATCGCCCGGCGGTACTTGCCCAGCAAATCCCGCAACGCCTCATCGCGAGTCGGTTCGTCTCGGGCAATCGTCACGTCCACGCTGGAGCCGCCGTCCACCGGCTTGAGCACCACCGGCAGGCCCATCGCCTCAATCCGCGAAGGCTCATCTGCGGTGAGGGCCTCCGCAACAACCCAATCCGGCGTCGCGATCCCCGCAGCGCGGAAGATTCTCTTGGCCGCGTCCTTGTCCATCGCAAGGGCGCTTGCCCGCGGCCCCGAGCCGGTGTAACGCAATCCGCGTGCCTCGCAGAGTTCCTGCGCCCGGCCCGACTCACCGAACTCGCCATGCAGGGCGATGAACACCACGTCGATACCCGGCCTGTCCAGCGCCGAGGCGTCCGAAGGCGAGATATCCGCTGGGGTGACCTTGTGGCCGCAGGAGGCCAGCCCCGCTGCGACGGCCGCACCGCTGAGGAACGAAACTTCCCGCTCTCTGGAGGGTCCGCCCATGAGCACGGTGATGTCCAGGACTCGCCTGGCCGTGCGAACCGCCACCGTCTTTCTCTTGCTCGCCAACGTCCCGGCGCGCATCTCACCAAACCTCGATTTCCAGTTCCAGGTACACTTCGGACTTCTTGTACACCTCCTGGCGGATGATGTTGATCAGTTTGAGCACGTCGGCCGCCGTGGCGCCGGGATCGGCCAGGATGAAATTGGCGTGCTTGCGCGAGACGTACGCCCCGCCGATCCGCCTTCCCTTCAGCCCGGCGCGGTCGATCAGCGCCCCGGCAGAAAGCCCGCGAGGATTCTTGAACACGCACCCGGCGTTGTGCTTCGCCAGCGGCTGGGTGTTCTTCTTGTAGATCCATATCTGCTTGATCTGCTTGAGAATCCTCTCCGGGTCGTCCTCGATGAGGCGAACATCAGCCGAGAGGATGAACTTGGAGCTGATGTTGGTCGAGCGGTAGGCGAAGGCAAGCTCGCTCCGGTGGCGGGTGAAGACCTCCCCGCCCTCGGACATTACCGTGACGGCCTCGACGACGTTGCCGATGTCGCCGAACGCCCCGCCGGAGTTCATCTTCACGCACCCGCCGACGGTGCCGGGGATGCCGGTCTGGCATTCCAGTCCCGAAAGCCCCTTGCGGACGCACCGCAGCACCAGTTTGCCCATGTCCACGCCGGCCCCAGCGCGAATGCCCCCTTCGATGAAGGAAACGTCCTCGAACTCCCCCCTGCCAAGATGAATGACCGCGCCTTTTACGCCCGCGTCGTCGACCAGGAGATTCGCCCCGCCGCCCAGGACGTACATGGGGATCTCGTTTTCACGGCAGCGCCGGACCGCCTCCGACAGCTCATCGACGTTCCGCGGCTCGACGAAGAACTTCGCCGGGCCGCCGATGCGGAACCACGTGTGACCCGACAACGGTTCGTCGTGCCTAACGATTTCGTCCAAGCCGGCAAAGAGTTTCATCGGCGATTTCCCAGACGTTCCCGGCGCCCATGGTCACCAGCAGGTCGCCGTCGGTCAGTTGCTCGCAGAGATAGTCGCTGATCTGGTCGAAGGATTTCAGGTAGATCGCCGCCCCGCCGTTAAGCCTGATCTGGGCGACCAGGTCCTCCGAGGAGATGCAGTCCCTCTCCCTCTCGCTGTCCCGCACGAAGTAGATGTCCGGGACGATGACCGCATCGGCGGCGGTGAAACTGCGGGCGAAGTCCTTCAGCAGGAACCGCGTCCGGCTGTGCTGGTGCGGCTGGAAGACGCAGAACAGCCGCCTGGGCTGGTAGAACTCCCTGATCGCACGCAGCGTGACCTGGATCTCGGTGGGATGATGAGCGTAGTCGTCGATCAGGGTCACGCCCGCGGCCTGGCCCACCAGCGTCATGCGCCTGCGCGTGCCGGCGAAGCGGCTGAGGCAGTCGGCAATCTGCGGGCCTTCCAAGCCCGCGTGGTGCAGCAGCGCCGCCGCGGCCAGGGCGTTGTAGGCGTTGTGCAGCCCCGGCAAGCGAAGGCTAAGCCGGCAGAGGAATTCCCCCTCTAGGCGGACCTGGAACGAGTACCGCCCCCTGTCGGCGGCGAGGTCCGCGCCCCGCCACGTGCAATGCTCCGCCAACCCGAAGGTCTGCACCTGGCAGACTGCGGAGCGGACCGCCTCGGCGACGTTGCGGTCCTCGCCGTTGGCGACGATCGCCCCATCCAGGTCCACCCTGGCTGCAAAGGCGCGAAACGCCTCGACGATGGCGGCGATATCCCGGTAGCAGTCCAGGTGGTCTTCCTCGATGTTCAGGATCGCCGCGTAGCGAGGCGATAGGTTCAGGAAGCTGCGGTCGAACTCGCAGGCCTCCGCGACGAAGTGCCTGCCGCCGCCCACCCCGCTAGGCCCGCCGAGCTGTTCCACGGTGGCGCCGACGATGTAGCTGGGGTTGGCGCCGGCGGCGGTCAGCGAGTAGGCGACCATGGCCGTGGTGGTGCTCTTTCCGTGCGTCCCGGCCACTGCGATGCCGACCCGCTCGGACATCAGCCTCCCCAGCATCTGGCTGTACTTGACCACCTCCACCCCGCGCTTGCGTGCGCCAAGAAGTTCGGGGTTCTGCTCGTGAATTGCCGCCGAGTAGACCACCGTGTCGCAAAGTTCCGGGATGTTCTCCGCACGCTGACCGATGGAAACGGTCGCTCCTTGCTGGATGAGCCGCTCCACCG
>Ga0315274_10004570_pt1 | contig 20335 bp, 25 predicted proteins | sample YL17G02_20_MG_FD_203700 | JGI IMG/M metagenome (GOLD analysis project Ga0315274, IMG submission 203700) | Sediment microbial communities from Yellowstone Lake, YNP, Wyoming, USA - YL17G02_20 | ecosystem: Environmental > Aquatic > Freshwater > Lake > Sediment | place: USA: Wyoming | collected...
AACAAAGCGTGGAGCGGACGGGTGAAGAGTCGGACGAAAATTAGTGTCTTGCGTGGCGGCGGTTCTGGTTCAATCCACCCGCCGCTCACGCAAACCGTTGGAAGGCTCTTGTGAATAGTTTTGTCACCATCACAGAAATTCAGGATCACGGAAATTTGAAATATATCCGAACCAAACTTGAGTTATTCAAGTTGGAGTTTGGTGCTATTGATGGTAAAGATATTTGGCGATTGTTTGAAGCGTCCTACCATAGTCACCGCTTCAATCGTCCTGTTGTCGCAAAAGTTCAGCGTCCGAGATGGAAGCGCATTGCAATCTTTGAAAGCCTTCCAACATTGCGTGAAGGCGGACGTGTGCCACTCATGGCAGACGATGGTTCTTTTCCAAAATCGGGTAGGTTGTAGGCGCATACGCGGGTTACGCAAACCGTCGGCTGACGCTTCAATAACAGGATGTAATGGCAAAAAAGAAGTCTTTTATCACACTAACTGATCAGTTCTGTGGAGCAGGCGGTAGCTCTATTGGAGCAACTATGGCAGGCGCAGAAGTCAGGCTCGCAATGAACCATTGGAAGCTGGCTATTGAAACGCACAATACCAACTTCCCAAATGTCTCTCATGATTGCACTGACATCTCCGCAGTAGATCCACGCCGTTACCCTTCCACAGATATTCTGATTACCAGCCCTGAGTGTACAAATCATTCATTGGCCAAGGGAAAGAAAAGACGCTCTTATGAGAATGATCTATTTGGGAATGTTCTTGTAGATCCTGCAGAGGAAAGAAGCCGCGCAACGATGTGGGATGTCCCGCGCTTCGCAGAATTTCACGATTACAACATTATTGTCACAGAGAATGTTGTGGATGCCGCAAAGTGGGTCATGTGGGATGCCTGGCTTAGCGCCATGGACGCTCTTGGCTATGACCATGAGGTTGTTTATTACAACTCAATGTTTGCCTGGCCTACACCCCAAAGCCGTGACAGGCTGTATGTCGTTTTCTGGAAGAAAGGCAATCGCAAGCCAGATCTGGAATTTCGTCCACTGGCTCATTGCCCAAACTGCCTGAAAGACACCCAGGCAATACAAACATGGAAAAAAAGAACCAAGTGGGGACGATACAAAAGACAGTATTTTTACCGATGTCCTTCTTGTCACCAGGAAGTAACTCCATATTACTACGCCGCCTTCAATGCCATCGATTTCAGCATCCCATCCATAAGGATTGGTGATCGACCTGAAAGTGATCGCCTGGTCCCAAAAACCATTGAACGCATTCAATATGGACTGGATACCTATGGACGAGATCCGCTGATCGTGACGGGAAGATATACAAGTGGGATTGGATGCCGAGTCAAAAATTCTACGGTAGAGCTTATTCCCACACAACCAGGTGATGCTAGTCATGCTGTTTTGATGCCGTGGATTATTGATAAGGCACATTCTACAGGGGTAGCAAAAACTCGTGTTCGTAGAAGTGATGAACCAATGCCCACTCAGACTGCAGTTCAAACTTTAGGTGTTGTTTCAGCCTTCTTAAGTAAGACCTATGGAGGCGGAGCAAACCCTAAATATATGGGTGTTGGATTACATCAACCCACTGGAACCATCACCACTCAGGACCATCATGCCTTATTGGAATCAAAGGCATTCATATCCTATTACTACAAAACAAAGCAGGCCAGTGGAATGAATGAACCGGTCAATACCATGACTGCTGTTGAGAAGACTTCTCTTATTCAATTCCTTGATAGTCTAAAGGTTGAGGATCTATATTATCGAATGCTACATCCCAAAGAGATCGGCAAAGCTATGGCCTTCTCCGATACATATATTGTCCTTGGCAATGGCAGGCAGCAAGTCAGGCAGTATGGCAATGCTGTCACTCCACCTGTAATGAAGATGCTTATTGAACGCTGCATGGCTACCTTTCAATGAGCACTTGAAATAGCCCCTTCAAGAATGCCCATTGAGAAATGCCAGGTCAGTTTATCCACCCAGCCTGGCGTGCCATGCTCAGCGCGCGTCCCTACTATTTAGCAGTAGAAGTAAAAATCCCAAAGTTCACTTGCGCATGTGCCTACGGGCGTCCATGCTCACAGAAAATGCGGCTCATGTCAGAGAAGGAGTGTTATGCGACATAAAGGGCAGGATCATGGTCAATACTAGCGGTTAGATTGGGTTGTAAGGCATTCAGTATTTGTCGCATAAGGTTGAAGGGGAGGGGGGTGGGGGTGTTAGGTGATTTGTTTTCAAGATTGCGGGTAGGCTGGTGGCGGCATTGCCCGAGTAGTTATAAAAATTCTGCAAAAACGCTGGAGAAATAGTTCATGGAACATTTTGAGGATTTTGTTGAGAAAGTTCGGGATGCAAACCCAATTGAAGATGTGATCCCTGCGATGGGGTTCCCGCTGAGGGTGCGAGGCTCGCGCGCGGACGGTGATCGGGACGATTGCAATACTTTGAAGGTGTTGATCAACATGCAACATGCCTGGTGGTATGGGGACAACTGGCATGGCGATGTGTTTGCCTTCATGCAAAAGGTGAAAGGCTGTGACTTCATGCAGGCGTTGGAATTCCTGGCGGACCGCGCGGCGATTCGGATGCCTGAGTTCAAGAAAGAGGATGCGAGTGAGGTTCAAAAACGGGCTGCTACTGCGGGGGCGTTTGTGGTGGCTGCGGGCGTTTTTCAGCGGTGGCTGATGGGGGATGAGGATGCGGCGATCAAGGCGGATGCCGAGGCGTTGGCTTATGTGCGGGGGCGGGGCTGGACTGATGATACGACGCGGGTGGCGATGATCGGTTTTTCAGGGCGGAAGGCGGCGTGGCAGGTAAAGGATATGCAAGCTGAGTTCTCCATGTTCGGCATTGACCCGCTTTCTCCTGCTGCTGTGGCGGTGTTGGGGTTCGAGGAGGATCCTTCGACAGGCTCAGGACAAAGCGTGATGGCATGGGCGAGCAAACATGAGCTGATTGAGCACCCCGATTTCGATATGGAGTGGATCTCGAAGGGGAAGATCAGCGGGTTGATGAGCACGCCAGGCATTATTTACAGCCACCAACGATTCGGGAAGGTGGATTATTTGAGCCGAAGACAACTGCCAGGGCATGATGTTTTCACGGATTTCAAGACCAAAAAGGAACGACCATGGAAGAGTTACAACCCACATAAGTGCCTGGCAGGACCGAAACAGGTCTATTACAACTTCGCTTATGACGCGGGAAAGGCGTGTGTGTTGTGCGAGGGACAGGGAGATGCCGTGACGTGGGGGCAATTGGGTTACGGTTCGGCGGCGCTGCTGGGGATGTTCTCAGATTTCGAGAGGAAGACGGCTGAAGAACAGGAAACGATCCTGCGGTGGGTGAAGAAGATGTGGAAGCATGACGGTTTGTATTATGCGCCAGACGATGATGAAGCGGGGGAGAGGAATGTACGTGTAATCGGGAAAGTGTTCGGGCCGAAGATCCAGATCGTGCGGATGACCAGGCTGATGCCGCGGAAAGATGCGTCTGTTGAGGTGGAAAATGCCTAGGGCGTCGAACAATGGTCATATCAAGGATGTGAATGCCCAATTGCAGGCATGGATCAAAGAAGGCGTTGCACCTGACAAGCAAAAGGTGAAGGCTGAAAGCTGGTTGAAGGCCGCGCAACCGTTCATCGTGTATTGGGCCGAGGATATCGGGAAGATCGAAACGCTGAGCGAGAAAACAAAGGCGTTGAACGAGTTCTTCAAGAGCGGTGTTTCTGGTTTGGATGCGGATGACCGCGCAGGATATCGTGAGGTTTTATGCAATGCGCTGGGCATCAAGACAACCGAATGGCGCGAGCGGACGGCTCCGATACGCGAGAAGGAACGGGACCAGAAGAGCAGGGATCGCAAGGCGAAGGGCGATGATGAAAACTCGACCATATCCACGGGGGGATGGCTATTCGATCACCTGCTGGGGCTGGAATATGACCCCGAAGAGGATAAAACATACTTCGCGGTGCGATATCCAGACGGTCATGTGGAAGACCACGTTCAACGGCTTGAGATCGAGAAGAGAATTTTCATCCCGCAACCGCCAAACAACATCATCCGCAAAAGGATCCTGCTGCTGCCTTCGGAAATGACCGAGTTGAAGACGGAAGAGGAATTGTTATTTGCGACGCGCGCACATAATTACAAGTATTTCGATTGCGGAAGCGATGAAACGCTGGAGCATTTGTTGATGATCTATCCGCTCTACAGCTACATGGCCAGCCAGTTCCGAACGGTTCCTTATCTGCGGGCGTTGGGAGATTATGGGACGGGAAAGACGCGGATGCTGGAGACGATCGGGCCGTTGTGCTACCAGTCGATCATGACGAATGCAGGTTCATCGGCGAGCGCACTATTCAGAATTCTGGACCTATACCAAAACAGCACGCTTGTTCTGGATGAGGCGGATTTCAAGGACAGCTCCGAGGCTTCGATGATCGGTAAGATCTTGAACGGCGGCAACCGCAAGGGGACGGCGATCTTGAAGAGCGAGAAGAATGCGATGGGGAACTTCGATGCCGAAGGTTATACGGTGTTCGGGCCGAAGATCATCGGGATGCGCAAGGATTTCGACGATGCGGCGACCACAAGCCGATGTATCACGAAAGAAATGTTGCCTATCCAACCACATCCGCGGATCTCGCCCGAGCTGCCACCCTTGCAGATCTATGAGAACGCCTGTTTGAAGATCCGCAATGCGCTGTTTACGTACATGATGCACAACCTGCAGAGGGATTGCGACGTGAGCTTCGAGGGGATGAGCGGTGCAATCGATGAGCGGACAAAGCAGATCACGGTATCCCTGCTGACCGTGATGAAGAGCGAGCGCGGCAAAGAAATGGTGATGGAATATATGCGGCTCGTGACCGAGGAACGCAAGGGCGACCGCTATGAAATGTTCACGGCGCGCGTTTTGGAAGGCATCATTTTGGCGTGGGCGTGGGGGCCTGTGTCTGAGCGGGAAGAGGATCAGAGACGGGTGTATTTGAAGGATGTGTCGCTGGCCACCAACCTGGTTGTGGATGAACAGAATCGGCGGATGGGTGAGGCGGATGAGGAAGATGACAAGGACGGCAAGAACAGCAGCCGAAAGATGAAGAGCCGCAAGCTGAGCACCATCTTCAAGAACTATCTGAACATCAAAACCCTGCGAGCGACGGATGGGATGCCTGAATATAAGGGGACGAAGTTCATCAACCTGGCGGACCCTGACATGCTAATGCGGGTGAAAGGGCTGTGCGAGCGGTGGGGGGTGGAGTGGCGTGAATCGGGAAGTTTGGCAGATAGCGTGGCGGTTGTTGAGGAATTTGAGTGGATGCGGAAGCCTGTGGTGAAGATGATCGAGTTTGGGAAGTCATCTGAAGCGACAAATGAGCTGCGGAAGGCTTGGAATGGAGAAGGAAATGGATAAATTTTCCCCCTTCGGCTTCGCCACTTCCCCCAAATGCGGGGAAAACACCCGAATTTGGGGGAAGAATGCCCCTGCGGTGAGGGTGAGTGAGGATAAAATGCCAATTCTGCCATGTATGAATAATAAAAATTTTTATTTTATTGTGTCTCCAAACCCCCAAAAGATGCTCACTCACCCTCACCGTCTTTTTTGGGATGGTTTTTGGATGAAAAAAGACCATAAAAACGATGATTATACGCAAAAAGTGAGGGTGAGTGAGCGTTCAATAATAACAGTATATATATATATTGCTTTTTTTGAGACTTTGAGACGTGCGGTGAACGTTGCAACGGTTACAACGTTCACTAGTGAACGTTAACGTTCACTGTTGTCAGACAACTTGACCCCTTCGGCCTTCGGCCACTTCCCCCAAATACGGTTGCGCCGATATTTAGGGGAAGAAGAAATGGAGATTTGATATGGATAATGAAAAATTGACAGATCGTGGCACATCATTAGCGATTAGGCAGTTTTGCGCGGCGGCGTTTGGGTGGGTGAAGCCGCATAGTCCCAGCCAGCCGTGGAGGGTGGTGCGTGTAACGTGGGAGGAGCGGTATTGCATGGGATGTTTTGATGTGCGGAAGTTCGATGTGATCGAGGGTGAGGGGGGGCGGTCTTTGGCGGTTTGCAGGGTGTGCGGGGAGGAGGTGCGGTGTGGATAAGGCCCCCTTCGGCTTTGCCGCTTTCCCCCAAATGCGGGAAGAGCGCCCGAATTTGGGGGAAGAAGAGAAGCATGAGGTTTTGCAGTGGTGTGTGTATGCTGGAAGGCATTTCAGGCAGGATGGATGGTTGATGTGGTTCTGGTTCCCGAACGGGTTGACTGCGACCATTGTGGCTGGTCCGTGTACGCGGGGAATCGAGGTGGGGGTGATGGATGGGGATTGGTTGATCGATGTGTTCGAAGATCTATGCGGCGAGGATGTGATTGGTGTGCTGCGCGAAGTGATGAAGAGGAGTTTGGCATGAATAAATTGTATTTGATCACGTTGTTATTGTGTTTTGTGGCGCTGTTCTTTGGGGCCGCTGGTAGTGTTGATGGTCTTTTAGGAGGCTGGCATGTATAGCGAGAGCCATAATTGGAAGTGGATGGTGCCTGGGATGATTTTGCCGCTGTTGATGCTGCTGGCGCGGGCGTTCTATTTGTCTCCGCATGAGTGGGTGCGGTGGGTGGGTATGATGCCAGGGTTCGCGGCGTTGATCTGCGCGATCGCGGCGGTGTCGAATTTCTTCATCTATCTGCGGGACCAGAATACTGCGTTCATCGAGCGGAAATATGGGGTGATGAATGAGACGTATACAGCCAGGGAGCTGAGGGCGGCGCAGGGGGTGCATCCGCAGGTGGCGCAGATGATCCTGGGTGAGCGGGACCGCTTGTGGAGGTTGAAGGCAGGGGATGTGACCGTGGGGATCATTCCGCATAGCGTGCTGTTCGATGCTCCGAGTGTGACCGATATGTTCTTCATGTATTTTCTTGAGAATTCGTCTGCGACGAAGGTGATGCCGATGCACGGGAGGCTGGTGGAGGGGAGAAAGAATGTTTTCGATCCGCACAGGCAGACGGATGAGTACACGATGTATCGGGACCTGATCGCAATGCTGGCGATGAAGCGGATCATTGTGCAGTGGAATAATTTTTCAGCGTGGGAGTGGAACCAGCCATGGGATCCCGCTTTGGTGGCGGCGAATTGGGGATTGGAGTTGGAGACCCCCTCTGCCGCTGAAGCGGCATCTCCCCCAAATAGCGAAGAACAAGAGCGCCATTTGGGGGAGAAAGAGACGGTGACTATAAATCCGCCTGCGAGGGTTGAAGATGAAATCACGGATGAGGATTGGAAGGCTATCAAGGATTTTGAGATTGAGCATGAGGTAAAGAATAAGATGACAAGGGAGATCTATGACAGTTTGCCGAAAGATGTACGCGGTCACGCACTGATTGTTCAAAAATAATTATTTCAAAAAGGAGAAATAAGCTATGTCTATCAAATTTGGTTGTGATCTGGGTCAGAGTTCGTTGAAGTTCGTGGGGGTGAATGGGGCGCTGCAATTCGCTTCGATGGCGGCGTTGTATGGCAGTGAGAGCGCGGATTTTGGGAAGAAGCGCAAGCGCCCGATGGTGGTGGAAGGTGATTTTGGGAAGTTGTTCGTGGGACATGGGGCGCATACGTATGGGATCCCCGTGGAGAATTTGGACTTCGACCGCCTGGCTGGGACGCCTGAGATGCGGGCTGTGTTCTACGGTGCGATGACGGCGTACATGCGCAAGTATGGGACGTTCGCTTCACCGTTGACTTTGGTGGTGGGTCTGCCTTTCCAGATGATGATGGGGGAGGGTGCAAGCGTGGACAAGTTCCGCAAGTCTGTGAACGGATGGCTGGGCGGGGAGCATGAGTGGACTGCGGATGGAAAGCAATTCACGCTGAGCGTTGAGCAGACGCATTTGTATCCGCAGGCGATGGGTGCGCCGATCGATTATTCGATCACGATGGATGGGAAGGCTTACAGCGATGAGCGGACGAAGGCGATCCGAAATGAGTGTGGGACGATCTCGATCGGGAGCAACACAGTCGAATGCCTGGTGACGAAGCGCGATGAGGATACGAAGAAATTCAACGGCGGAAAGGCGATCGGGGTGAGGCAGTTGTGGCGGCGCGTGGACCCGAACGGGTATTGGACGTTCGGTGAGTTCGATGAGATGCTGCGGGATGGTACGCTGCCCGATGACCTGGATGTGACTCCGCATTTGGAGAGCTGGTCTTCGGAGATCCTGGGCTTCGTGAATTCGCTTTGGGGCCAGAGTTACCACCGTTTTTATAAGGTGTTCCTGGTGGGCGGCGGGGCGATATTGCTGGAGAAGCATATGCGGGCGAAGTTCAACGGGAAAAGCATCATGGCTGATGACCCCGTGATGGCGATCGCGAACGGGTTGTATAAGGCTGGGTTTGGGTTGAAGTGACCCCCTCTGTCCTTCGGACATCTCCCCCAAATATCCCTTCGGGAGTATTTGGGGGAGAAAGGAAATGGAGAATTTATGGCGAGGATGAAGAAACTTGGCAAGGCTCGGCATTTACATATCGATCCTTACATTTGGAGGGGGGAGGATCCGCGCAGGGATGCGGTGTTGGAGTGGTATGACAATCTTCCAAGCCGCCAGCGGACTGCGCTGGTTATGGAGTTGATCGCTGCGGCGTTGCTCGGTGAGCTGGGTCCGCAGGTGAAGGCGGCTGTGTCTGATGGGAATACGGAAGAGGCGATCGATGCGCTAAAGGATGTGTTGGGTGCGTTTGGAGGGGCGGATGATTGACCATGTCAATTTAACCGCTAAATTGAAACCGTTCAATTTAACCGCTAAAAACTCCCCCACTCAATGATCGGTTTGGGGCGTGCGCTGGGGACGTGTGCGGAAATGGAAATCTTCCCTTAGTGGGGGAGGGGACATGATCGGAGGTTGTGATGTTGAAATTGGTATGCGTCAAATGTAAAAAAGAAATTATGGCAAATGTAAAAGGTAATTATAAAATGATCTTACAGATGGGACCGCGAGGGTTTCGGACATACGCAACTTGCACTCTTTGCGCGGCGAAGATGGAGAAGGCCAATGGAACAAGTGGTAAGAAGCGTACTTTTGCATGATGGGATGGTCTGCAGGAAGGTGATCGCGGATAATGCCAACATCCGATGGTGGCATTATGTTCCGAAGGCGGTTCGTGATAGAGCGACATTCGACGATGGTCATGATGAGGCGCTGGGTATTTATACGCTGGAGTTGACGTGGCCTGTGTATGGTATGTGGGATGTGGCGAATTATGGCCCGAAGAAGTTTCGGCGGTTGATGATGGTGAATATGGTGTACGCGGCGCGGGTGAGCGATTGTATTGAGATGGCGCGGGTGGAGTTCTTTTCACGGTCCCATTTTGCGCCTGGGTTTGCGTTCGTGCGCGATCTGCCTGCTGGGGCAGAGAACGGGATGGATGTGCATGGTTTGGTGTTGTGTGCGGCTGAGTGGATGCCTGGTCAATGTGTGGCGGTGGGTGGAAGGTAAACCCACCCTCACCCTGCCCTCTCCCTAAAGGGAGAGGATGATAAGGAGAAAATTATGAAAGAGATGAAGCAGTGGCGTTGTAGGAATGGTCATATTTTGGGGTTCATCGAGTGGAATGGGGACGGGCTGCCGCAGTTGAAGGTGCTGAGGACGGCGCTGGATATGGAGGCGGAGCATCCAAATGAGGTGGATCTGATCGGTCCGCTGCGGGGGATGATGCCTGTGCGTTGTTCGATCTGCGACGATGTGCAGGTGTGGCGGATCACGTCTGATGGGTTGGTTGATCTGTTTTCGCAGTTGAGCGATAAGGATGTATTTGAGTTTTCAAAGAGGTTGCTGCAGATGAGTGGGAAGGTGTTGGATCTGGAAGACCCATCAAATCCAATGCCGAGGAGAGTGAGTGATGGCAGTTAGAATTCAACGTAAAAGAACAAAAGATTGGAAGATGCCTGAAGGCGCAATTTATGTTGGACGCCCTACAAAGTGGGGTAATGAATATAAGGTTGGAGATTCATATCCGTTTATCGAAGTTCATTTATGCACGCTTGAAGATGTCATTTGGTTGTATGAAGTTGATCTGAAAGGAATGGAAGGACTTGGTGTGCTTGATGAATTTCTTGAACCATTGCGCGGCAAAGATCTGGTTTGCTGGTGCCCATTGGATAAGCCCTGTCATGCGGATGTGCTTTTGCGGCTTGCGAATATGGAAGAAAAGCCTGGCGTTTGTTCGCAGGGATTTGATATGAGCGTGTGATGGCTCTCTCATTAAAACCTTGACAAAATATGTATAAATGTTAAAATTTATATATAAATGAATAGTTTTATTTGCTAGCCACTTTCTGTAAGTGGCATGAGTGACGAGTAAGCGCCGTCGTGACTGTGAGAGGTCACGACGGCGCTTTTTTGTTTTACCCCCATCGGCCTTCGGCCACTTCCCCCTAAAGGGGGAAGATATACAAAGGAGAATTGTTATGAATAAGTTATTTTCAAGAATTGCATGGATCTGCATTGTGGTTGTTTTGGTTTCGGCTGTGTTCGTTGTGCCTGCTTTCGCACAGACGGGGAACCCCCCCATTGTGCTGCCGCCCATTACCGCCGTGACCTTGGTGACGATCATCGCGGCTTTGCTTTCATTGGCACTTGATTACTTCCCTGGCTTGCGTGCCAAGTGGGATGGGCTGGGCGTGGCAGCGAAGAGGCAATGGTCCGCTGTGTTTGCAGTGGTGATCGTTGGAGGCGTGTTCGGTTTGACGTGTGCAAATGTGGTGACGAGCAATTTGGTTTGCACCACCACGGGCGCATGGGATGCGATATCCAATATCATCTATGTGTTCGTGGTTGGCCAGGCTGTTCATGCTGGGACGAAACCCACAGCGGCTTATAAGGCGCGCCTGTTTGCCGCGAAGGGATAGTCACAATTTCGATGCTTACCGATGCTTACCGATGCTTACCGATGCTCTGTTTCGCCTTGATGCGGTAACGGAATTCGCGCTCAATGCCATGGCTCTGCATGATGCCTGGGAAATTGGGCACAGCATCCGCTCGGCGGAACTGATCGAGGAGCTGGCGTTTGAGATGGAGCTTCGAACCGCTGACATCGTGTTGTTGAAGTATCTTGCGAAATTGCATGACATCGGGAAACTTGGCATCTCCGATGTCATCCTGAGCAGGCGGAAGTTATCGGTGTCGGATATGGATACGATCCGCGGGCACCCCTTCAACGGGGCTGCGCTGATCAAGGATATGAATTTCGATGAGCGCATTACCCTGGGCATTTTGCAGCATCATGAATGCTGGGACGGTTCGGGCTATCCGTCTGGATTGATCGGCACCCAGATTACCCTGTGGGCGCGGATGCTTTTGGTAGTGGATACCTATGACGCGATATGCAGCGAACGTGCAGAACATAAGGCGCGCACCGTGACAGAGACCTTGAAGATCATGGAACGGGAACAAGGTGTCAAATCTGATCCTGACATATTTCGAGTGTTCCAGAAAATGATGACGAGAACTTAATGGTCTGCGATGGAATATCTTCCCTTCTTTTTCGGCGCGGCGGGCCTGCTCGGTTTTTTAGGAACGATCATCACACTGCTGGCAAGTAAAAATAAAAACAAGGCAGAGACAGAAAACATAAAGATCGAGACCGAAGAGAAAATGATCGCGCTGCAGGCGCAGCTGCAAGACCAGATCATCGCGCTGGTGGAGAGCGGCAAAAAAGATTATCAGGAACGTGAGCAGGAAAGAGTCGCAAAGCGTAATGAATTTGACAGTCTGCATAAAGGTCAAATGCAATTGCGCGAAGAACTGCAAAGCGAAAGGTCGAGAAACATCCAGTTGATGAGCGAGAAAGCGGACCTGGAGAAACTGATCCGCAGGCTTGAATCAACACTGATCCAGATCAACAATGATGTGACGACGATCAAGAAAAATACAGGCCAATTACCTGGTCAGAAATAAAAGGAATTGTATGAGTAACGGACGTTTGGACAAACCTGTATATCAATTGCCGCTGGATTTTAAATGGGTGGGCGTTGATGAGGCGATCCAGCAGGATGAGAAGGTATCGAATGAAGCTGCATTGGCGGCTCTTTCGGCTTTACGGATCAAAATCAAAAATGATAGCGGCGCTGAGGTTGAAATCACGCCGCGATGGATGGACCTGTATAAGCGATTGATCGAAGGCGGTTGGAAGTGGCGCGTGGCGGTCTATATCGCGTGGGCAAGCCAACCGAAGAAATATAGATGGCCAGCGACACAGGAAGAATTGGCGGTGAATTGTTTGGGATTGAATTCAGACCGCGCGATCGCTACCTGGCGCAAGAAGAATGCGACCATCGATGAGACGATTTCCATGCTGCAGGGGTCGATCATCTTCGACGCTTTGCCCGATGCGTTGAATGCGATGGTGGAAGTTGCAACCGAGGCGGATTACAAAGGCCATGCGGACCGCAAGCTGATGTTCGAGATGGGCGGAATCTATACGCCGTCCAGCAAGATCACAGCGGAGATCGCAAAGAAGTTGAGCAAGTCCAGTTTGGGTGAGAGCGATCTGAGTGATCAGGAGCTGAGAGATATTTCGGCTTATGCGAGTCATGAGTTGGAAAATCGTCAAGCCCAGCCCCCTTCGGCTTCGCCGCATTCCCCCAATTCGGAGAGTGCATCCGAATTAGGGGAAGAGGATACTGATTGATGTCTACAGCTGCAGTGCGTGCAACAGTAAGCCCGAAACAGGCCCAGGCTGAGATGGCGAGGCGTGAACTCGCACGGCGGCATCTGATCGATTATTCGATCTATGTAGCGCCGTGGTATCAACCCGCGAGACATCATATTTATCTGGCTGAAAAATTGGAGCAGGTGAAGCGGTTCATCGAGACGAACGGGGCCGAGGGCATCGGTCGTTTGTTGATCTGCGAGCCTGCGCAATACGGGAAAACGGAACAGGCCAGCCGCCTGTTCCCATCATGGGTATTGGGAGACCTGCCTGAGACGCGCATCATTTTGACTTCCTACGGCGCTGACCTGGCCACAGAGAACAGCCGCTATACGCGGAATTATGTGGGCAGCGATCTATATGCAAATGTGTTCGGGGCGCGTTCGGCGGTGGATGAGCCTGTTGAGTTGAGCGCTGAAAGCAGGTCCGTGGTTTCGTGGAATTTGAAGGGGCATCGCGGTTCGGTATTTGCGGCGGGTGTGGGCGGCGGTATCACTGGGCGTCCTGCCAATCTGGTCGTGATCGATGACCCGTTCAAGAGCCGTGAAGATGCGGAGAGTGAGACCTATCGCCGAAAGGTGATGAGCTGGTATCGGTCGGTCATTTATCCGCGCGTTGCGAATACGCCAGGGGCGGCGATCATCATCATGCACACGCGCTGGGATCAGGAAGACCTGGCGGGTCAGTTGTTGACACAGATGATCAGCGACCCCGATTCGGACCAGTGGGAGGTTGTGTTTTTGCCCGCGGTGGCTTTGGCTGAGGATAAATATCCGCAGACGGAAGCAGAATATCGTGAGAATTTGCTGCGCGGGATCTACATCCCGATGGCTTCGGAAGGTGATGCGCTGGGACGCAAGCCAGGCGAACCGCTATGGCCAGAACGTTCAGATGCGGCGAAGCTGGCGAGCACGCGCGCGAACATGATGGATTATGACTTCGAGGCGATCTTCCAACAGATGCCGCGCATGGCTGAGGGTGAGTTCTTTGACGATAAGGATTTCGGATTTATCGAGAAAGCTCCCGAGGGCTTGCAGTGGTATCGCTATTGTGACCTGGCTTTGGGCGCGACAGAGACAAGCGACTGGAATTCATCCATTGCGGTGGCGCTGGATGAGAAGACTGGCGATCTGATCCTGCGTGACCGAATCAAGGTGCGTGAGCTGGAGTCATTTTTAGGACAGACGAAAGCGGCCATGCTTTCAGACCATGAACAAGGAACGGAATGGGGCGTGGAAGATGTGGCTTTTCAGCGTTTGGTGGTACAGCAATTTTTGAAGGATAAATCTTTGGTGAAGATCAGCATCCGCGCGGTGAAGCCGAGCGGTGACAAGGTGGAGCGTGCGAGGCCGTGGCAGTTACGCGCGAAACAGGGACATGTGAAGCTGGTGCGCGGGCCGTGGAATTTGGATTTCATTCGGGAGGCGACTTCGTTCCCGAAGGGACGCCATGACGATGATGTGGATACGGTCAGCGGCGGTGTGCAGATGATCTCTGAGGGGAGCGGTGGAAGTATGAGGACCGCGAGCGCGGAGGCGGTGGTGGTGATGGCTGAGGAGATGTTTGCATAAACCCCCTCTGTCCTTCGGACATCTCCCCCAAATACCGCTTCGCGGATATTTAGGGGAGAACAAGCAATAAGGAGATTGATATGGCTAAAAATAAATTTACTGAGTTGTTGGAAGGACGGATGGAATTGGTGGAGGCGGTTGAAGGTGCGCCAAGGTCGATCCGTGTGAATGGTGCGATGACTGCGGAGGTTGTCAATGGCAATCGCCGCGTTTATCCCAGTTCAGTGCTTGAAGCGGCGGTGGCGGAATTACGCGACCATCTGAACGAGAGCGCTGGGCAGGGCCGTGCGGTTCGTATCCTTGGTGAGGCGGAACATCCGTCTGACAAGGGCGGGCGCGCGAACCTTTTGGAGACGGTCACAAAATGGAACGAGGTCACTTTCGACGGGTCGAAGGTGGATATCGTTGGCAATGTGTTACCAACCACCAAGGGACGCGACATCCTGACCCTGTTGGAAAATGGCGTTATGCCTGGCGTGAGTATGCGCGGGTACGGTGAAGGCCAGACCGAAGGAAAAGGCGAAGAGAAGATCTTCCGTGTGAGCGATCTGCATATCACGGGATTTGACCTGGTGCTGGAGCCTTCGTTTGAAAATCAAGTGTATTTGCTTGAATCACAAAATCAAGATGATGATGCGGAAGCATCGGGAGAAAATGAAATGTCTGATGAACTTTTAGAGAAACTGCAATTGCAGGAACAGGAAAAGGCCGAACTCAAGAAACAACTTGAAGTAGCCCAGAAGTTGGCCGCTGAAGGCGAACAAGCCAAAGCGGAATTGGAAGCAGGCAAACGGAAGAGCGAAGTTGAAATCGCCATTACCGAGGCCACCAAGGACCTGCCTTTCGGCAAGGAACTCAATGAGATGTTCGTTGAGAGCATCAAGGATGCGCACCTCGCTGATGCAACCGCTGTGAAGCAGTTCGCTGAAAGCAAGCGCACTGAATACGGCAAGCTGGCCGCAAAAGTCGTCTTGAAGGGCATGGGTTTTGACGGCAAGATCACAGGCGTTCAGTCTGTGCTGGAAGCTGAGACAGGCACGCCCGATTACGCGCGCGCTTCGTTCGAGCTGACCGAGAGTATGCGCAAGAGTGAGATGCGCCCGATGAGAGACCTGCGCAAAGGCGAGAGCCGCGCCGAGATCTTCACCCTGCAGGTGCTCGAACGCTTTGACAACCTGTACAAACGCCAGTTGATGAACGAAGCGCAGCAGTTCAACGAAGAAGCGACCAGCGATCTCAATATCCCGTATTCGGTCAGCCGCGCGATCATCGCCGAGGCGTTCCCGAATCTGGTGGCCGCGAATGTCTTCGATGTGGGCTTGATGAACCAAAGCCCAGAACGCATTTATTTCGAGGCGTTCACAGGTGAGACGGGTTATACCGTTTCGATTACCGATGAAGTGGAAACCGCAGGCGCGGAAGGCACATGGTACGCGCTCGCTCATCCGCGCATTGTGCCGGGCACGGTTGTTGTCACCAGCAATCCCGCTGGCACAACTTACGCGGAAGGCACCGATTACGTGATCGATTATGAACTCGGAAAGATCAAGGCAATCGCTGCTGGCGCAATTAATGCCGACGATGTGTTGGTGGATTACGACTACAACGCCATCCGCGACGGCGAAGACGCTGAAATTCAGCGCGCAAAAGTCAGCTTGAGCTATCAGACCATCGAAGCCGCGGCTGACCGCCTGGCTGATTACATCACCCACGAAGCAATTGTGTTCTCACGCAGTCAGCTTGGCTGGGATGCGACCGCGCGCACCATGGCAAACCTTGTGCGCCAGACCCGCTTGAACATCGAGAAGGGTTTGATCGAAAAGGCGCTTGCCTCCGCTTTGAGCGTGGCATCCAACAGCGGCGGCGAATGGACGGCTTCGACCGATCCATGGTCATTGCTGGTGGAATACCTTGGTTATGCCAAGGTGAAAGTTGCCAACCGATTCTATGAACCGACTGGCATCCTGTGCAGTCCCACCAATGCCGATTACCTGAGCAATTGGGACGGCTTCACGAACAACGGTTTCCCGAATGCCGTCTTGACCGCTGCTGGATATGCGGGCGCTGTGAAAGGTCTGCCCGTGTTCGCATCCACTTCCATGCGCGATGGCTGGGTCTTGGTATTCAACCGTGAGATCGTGATGCACCGCATCTTCCAGCCGATGACCATCAAGGGACCGTTCCAGACCTTCGGCTCGAACCGCAAGTTGGTTGCGGCTGAACAGTATTACACCGAAGAATACAACGCTTCGCTTTCCCCGATTGCGGGCAAGGCGTCCTTTGTGAAGATTTCGTAGGCCCCCATCCCCCTTCGGGGACTTCCCCCAAATCAAAAACCGATTTGGGGGAAGAAAAGAAAATTATTATGTTGAGATGAATCCTGCCGCAAGAGCAGGTATGCCCAACAAAGGAGAAATGAAATGACTAGTCCTGATGTAAATTTACGAACGGGAATGTTGAACGGTCTTACCAGCTTGATCGCCAAAATCAATGGCGAGCAATATACAAAGACCTATTATGTCGATAATGTTGTGGGCAGCGACACGGCCAATAACGGTCTGTCATGGACAAAACCGTTTGCGCAACTTTCCAAGGCGATCACGGTCTGGGAAGCCTTCCGCGCGGTGCAGACCAACATCTACGCCAAAGGGTTGATCTATGTGCGCGGTACTGGCACGGCTTACACCAAGCTGACGGCATTGCCGAACTATTGCGATATCGTTGGGGTTGGCGCAAACCCACGCGGCAATGGCACTGGGATCGCCAGCATCACTTCAACCACTGGAGAGGATACCTGCGATGAAGCCACTGGCGCGCGCGGGCTGGGATTGTTCAATTTGCAATTCACGGGAAGCGGAACGGGTCGCGCATTCGATGCGGCTGTGCTTTTCCGCTCCACCATCGAGAACTGCACGTTCGTGAACAAATCCACTGGCGGGATGCGCATTGTCAAAGGCGGAGGCCTCACCATCCGCAACTGTCAGATCGGCGGCGGCGATACCGTCAGCTCGGCGATCGGGCTGGAGAATTCTGGAACGGACAACTTCAACAACTGCCTCGTCGAAGACAATGTGATCATCGGCACAGTGGATGGCGTAATCGTCACCGCAGGCTTATGTGATTCGACCCTATTCCGCAAGAATTTCATTTACGGCGGCAGCGGGCACGGCGTGGACGATAACAGCGGCGCAACTTCATTGGTCGCTCATGCGTTCTATGTGGACAATATGATCGGGTCCGCGGCAGATGGCATGGAAATGACCCAATGCGATGGAACTTGCAATTGGGCAAATTGGGTGAACACGAACGGTACGACCACCTGGGAAGATGCTTTCTAATCCCCCTGATTGAATGTCATTGCCCTCCCCCCGCGAAGCGAGGGGAGGGCATAAGGAGAATGATATGACACATATCAAATATATTGGAAAAAGTCCGCGCATGTTGGTTGATAAGTTCTTGTTTCAAGGCGATGAGCGCGAGTTGAATCCGAAACTTTTATTTTTAGTGGAGAACGATTCGAATTTCGTGATTGCTCAAAAATATCCTGAAATTCTACCCGTGCCAGGCGTGATCCTTGTACCTGAAGATCAATTACCTTTGGAAGAAGAGATTCTGCCCGAAGCGGTTGACGAAACCATCACCGATGAGCAGATCGAAGAGTTTGTGAAGCCACCGAAGAAATCACGGAGTAAGAAGAAATGACAAAAGCCCTGGCCGATATGATCACTGAATTGCAGGAGGATATTCCTGCGGTGGATGGTATTCCGAGCGATGCGCAGTATGAACGCGCTGTGAAGGATGCTGTGCGTGAGTTTTCTCGTCGGTGCGGGCAGATCCAGAACGGCACGCTTGATATTGTCCCAGGCACGGCTTCGTATGCGCTGCCCGCTGACTTCCTTGACCTGATCGAGATCGATAATCCGTTTCAGCCTGAGCACCAGGTAATGGTGACTTCAACGGGGATCATCCCTTTCAGTGAGCTGCATCCATTCTGCGAAGAGCGGACCATCCGCAACGGGATGATCACATTCGTCCCAACCCCGAGCTATACCATGACGCGCTACATCGAATATAAAGCGGCCTGGGTACTGGATGAAGATGATGCTTATCCGCTGACCGATGATGAGGCGCGGATCGTTCTGCTGAAGGCGAAAGGGATCTGTTTCGAGAAACTGGCGAATGCAAACGCGGGGGCGGGCTTCAAGTATGCGGTTGGCAATATGTCTGTGGATAAGAGCGGCGTGAGCGAAGGATTTCCAAAGCGGTTGTATGAGCTGCATGGTGAGTTTGTGCAGGCCTGCGATGAATATAACGGAGCGATTATCAGATGATGAGTGCTGGCGATTGGCTGCGAATGCAATCAGAGATGGCGGCGGTGAGGACTGACCGTTCGTTCGATGTGGAGTTTCGGCGCGGTGCTGTGACGCTCGATCCGCAGGAGGTGCGGGTGGAGGCGGTCAATCGGTCCTTTCGTTTGCAGAGCGATGCGGCGCGGGAAGCGCGTGTGGCGGTGGTTGTATTCGGTGCCACAGACCTGGATGTAGCGCTCGAAGATCGTTTCAATATTGACGATGTGCTTTATCGAGTTGTGTTTATTTCTGTGAACCGCGATGTGGATACACAGGCCGAAGCGGTGGCGGTTGAATAACCCCCTCTGTCCTTCGGACATCTCCCCCAAATCGGAAAGCGCGATTTATGGGAGAAGGAATTTGAAATGAATTCTGGTTTCAAGTGGGTTGTTTCGCCAGAACAGCGGTTGATCCCTGCCATCAAAAAATATGGAAAAGATGCTTTGATCGCGGTGCAGGCGGTGGCGAATTATTGGGGACAGTTTATTCAGGATGAGGCGCGGCAGAGCGCGGTTTGGGTTGATCGAACAGGCAATGCGCGCGGCGGTTTATTTTTCGGGGTGGATGGTTTTGGACTTGGTACATTGACAGGTGAAGTGACGCCTGATGCAAAATCGGAAATGAAAGATGTGGCGGTGGAAAGCGGCAATGCGAATACGTTGATCATCACGCTGGGGCATACGGTTTTTTATGGAAAGTTTTTGGAATTATCGAACGGCGGCAGGTATGCGGTGGTGATGAGCACCATGGAGAGAAACCTGCCGAAATTGGAACGAATGTTGAAGGATAGTTTGAAGTAGCCCCCTCTGTCCTTCGGACATCTCCCCCAAATGCGAAGAGCAAGAGCGCATTTAGGGGAGAGTAATAAGGAAAATCATGCCAACATTAGCTGATCGTGTAAAAGCGTTTATGAATCCCAGCCCCACCCTGCCCTCCCCAAATGGGAGAGCATCATTTGGAGAGGGTTCTGTTTCGCCTGTGATAACTGAGGATATTTATTCGCGGTTCAAGGTGGAGCGTGACCGCAATTCGATCATCAAGGATTGCAGGGGCATGTATGACGATGATCCGCGGGTGGAGAAGATGCACCGCATGTATGCGCGCGATCTGTTACGCGGCGGATTTGTGCTGAAGACGGATAACACAAAAGCCAGTGACGTTGTAGCGGCATTGCAGGAACGGCTGAAGTTGAACCAGGCGCTGGAAGATTGGCTGAGACTTTCGATGCGGGACGGCGATTCGTTTTTGGAGGTGACGCCCGCACAAATAACAGGATCAACCTGGCAGGTGGAGAATGTGACGCGCAAGCCCACTTTGCAGATGCACAGGAATTCAAATTCGGCAGACCAATTCGAGAGCGTGGAAAGAGCGTTCTGGATGGGCAGTGAAACCTTCATGGGGATGGAACCCCCAAAGGATGCGATCTGGTTCCCAGAGTGGAAGATCATCCATGCCAGATGGAACCACGATGAAGAAAGCCGCTATGGAAGACCGATGATGCGGAGCGCGCGCAGGCAATTCAAATATGTGCAGGACGGCGAGTTGAATGTGGCGGTGCGGCGCAAGATCGGCGGAGCGCAATTACGCCAGCATGTGATCGAGGGCAGCGCGGCGGATGTTGAGAAATATAAAGAGGATAACAAACTGGCGCTGGGTAAACTGGCGGCGGTGATCGACTTTTTCAGCAACAAG
>Ga0315274_10004572_pt1 | contig 20331 bp, 16 predicted proteins | sample YL17G02_20_MG_FD_203700 | JGI IMG/M metagenome (GOLD analysis project Ga0315274, IMG submission 203700) | Sediment microbial communities from Yellowstone Lake, YNP, Wyoming, USA - YL17G02_20 | ecosystem: Environmental > Aquatic > Freshwater > Lake > Sediment | place: USA: Wyoming | collected...
CGCCCACGCCGTGGGTTTCGAGGTTGGCCTCGTCCATCACGTAGATGCCGTATTGGTCGCACAGCTCGTACATGCGCGGGTCGTTGGGATAGTGCGACATCCGCAGCGCGTTGAGGTTGTTGGCCTTCATCAGCTTTACATCTTCGATCATCCGGCTGACGGGGATGGCCCGGCCTGTGTCCGGGTCGTGCTCGTGGCGGTTGGTGCCGAAGAACCGGACGGACCGGCCGTTGACGAAGAACTGCCCGTCCTTGATCTCAATCTTGCGGAAGCCCACGTGGCAGCTCTCCGCCTCCACCAGCTTGCCCGAAGGATCGTGCAGCGTCAGCACGAGCGTGTAGAGGCTGGGCGTCTCGTCGGACCACGGCTTGACGCCCGGCACGGTCGCTCTCAAGAGGGCGAACTGGACGTTGTCCCTCTGCGGGTAGCTCTCACGAACGATCCTCAGGGCGTCGATCTTCAGCGGCTGCGGCAGGACGGTGTTCTTGCCGTCATAGAGCTGGGCCTGAACGGTCCAGCCCTTGGGGTCGGCATTGTTGTACGTGGCCAGCTTCGGACGGATCATCAGGATGCCGTCTTTGTACTGATCGTCCAGGGTCGCGCGGACGAAGAAATCGCGGATGTGCACGGTCGGCGTAGAGAACAGGTACACGTTGCGGTAGATGCCACTCATGCGGAACATGTCCTGGTCTTCGAGGTAGCTGCCGTCGCACCAGCGATAGACCTCCACGGCGATGGTGTTCTTGCCTGGTTGCAGGTACGGTGTGACGTTGAACTCGCCCGGCGTCATGCTGTCTTCGCTGTAGCCGACCATCTGCCCGTTGATCCAGACGTAGAAGGCGCTCATGACCCCGTCGAAGTGGACGAAGACCTGCCTGTCCCTCCACGTGTCGGGAATGGTGAACTCCCTCCGATAGGAACCGACCGGGTTGTAGTCGTGCGCGATGTACGGGGGGTTCGTCGGATGGGGATAGCGCATGTTCAGGTAGATCGGCTTATCGTAGCCCTGCATCTCCCAGTTGGCGGGCACGGGGATCTGGGCCCACTGGCTCACGTCGAAGTCCGGCCTGTAGAAGTCCTTCGGGCGATCCTCGGGCGTGCGCACGCAGTTGAATTTCCATTGGCCGTTGAGAGACTGGTGGAACGGCGAGGCCTCGCGCTCGCACGTCAGAGCCGTGTCGATGTCAGGATAGACCATGAGCGTGCAATGGCCCGGCTCCTTGTTCCGCCCCGTGACCTCGGGGTTCTCCCAGTCGGGAAGCTCGGCCGCCGGAGCGCCCCAAGCCGCCAATGACGCAAGAACAGAGATCGCCACGATGTGCACGGAATGGAACGACTTGGCCAGCGTCTTCATTTATGTCCTCCAAGTAAGTCGCCTGACAAATCCATCGAGTCGCCTGCTACCGGCGGTGGCACGTACACTAAACTCGCCGCTCTTCGCTGTCAACCGTGCATCGATCCATCCTCATTCTTGAGGAGGCAGTCGCACGGAGACACCCACAACGTGGAGCAGCAGCAGAAGCTCAGCCGGTTTCAAGACGCGCGGCCTTCACCGCCAGTGCAGCTTCGTGGTCTGGCCGTCGATCTGGGTGTTGCCGGCGACGGCGTGCAGGAGGAATTCGCCGCCCTTGCTGGTCAGCCGGGCTTCCACCCAGCCCACCGGCTGAGCGTCGCCGAAGGTGTATGCTGTCGCCGGGAGATTGATCAGGTGGATCCGCTCGAACTGAGAGTACCCGTGGTTATGCGAATGGCCGTAGACGATAGCTTTGACCTTCTTCGCGGGCCTGACGAGGTCGAACAGCCGGGGGGCGTCGAGCAGGTCGCCATCCCCATCGCCAAAGGTGTGATGGACGAACAGGATCGTCGGCCTGTCGTCGGGGCCTCGCAGGCAGTTCTCCAGCCAGGTGCGCTGTGCCTTGCCGAGCAGACCTGCCGTCTCGTTGGTCAGCATGAGCGAATCGAGGATCAGGAATCGCACGGGTCCGGCGCTGACCACCGTCACATGCTTGTCCTTGATGGCCAGCTTGTCACCGGCGGGCTTTTCGAAAACGCGACGGAAGTTGGCGCGGTCATCGTGATTGCCCATCGCCAGGTAGACCGGCCGCTCATCGGCCATGGGTGTCAGGAGCCTCTTGAGGTTCTCGTAGTCGCCAATCTGCCCGGTCAGCCGGGCAAGATCGCCCCTGACGACAACGCCTTTGGGGCTGCTGGAGGCGACTTGAGACAGCACTTTCTCCAGGTTCCGGCAAGGGTAGAAACCCCGGTAGTTGTCCTCGGGGTCGGCCGCGATGTGCGTGTCCGACAGGAAGGCCCATGGAGCATCGTGTTTCGGGCGCTCGGGGTGACTACGGCACGACTCCAGAAGGGCCAAGCCACCTGCGAAAGCCAATCCAGTCTTGAGAAGCTGCCGCCTGTTCATCCTGTTGACAGAGACATCGGACATACGCCACGGCCTTTCCACAGTTGTCGGGTCACGATCATGCGACGGTGCTTTTGTACAGGAACTGTGGGCGTTGTGCAATCCCATCGGCAATGGAATCATGCCGTCGGGTGCAGCCTGGGACCGAGATGAATCTGTGGGAAGGGCCTGTGCTTGTCTGCCACCCGCCACGAACTGATCACAGACCTGAGCGGACTCACGATCTCCACTGCAGGTTCGCGGTTTGGCCGTTGAGCCGGGTGTTGCCGGCCATCGCGTGCAGCAGGAATTCGCCGCCTCTGGCCGTCAGCTTCGCTTCCATCCAGCCGACCGGGTGGCTGTCGCCGAGATTGTAGCCCGCTGCCGGCAAGTTGATCAGGTGAATCCCCTTGTATTCGGAGAGGCCGACCTGGTGCGTGTGCCCGTATACGACGGCCTTGACTTTGGCCATCGGTCCGATGATACGGAACAACCGGTCGGTATCCATCAGATCCACTTTAGGCGTGTGGTGCAGAAACAGCATCGTGGGTCTGTCATCGCATTTGTGAAGGTAGGTCTCGAGCCAGGTGCGTTGCGGCCAGCCGAGCATTCCGGAGATCGCGTTGATGCGATGCAGCGTATCCAGGATGATCAACCTGACTGGGCCCCCATCGGCCGCAACGATATGTTTGTTCTCGACGGCCTCACCGCTCCTGCCGGAGCCTTCAAACGCATCGAAGAAGTCCTCGCGGCTGTCATGATTGCCCAGCCCGAGATAGACGGGCCACTTCTGCGCCAGGGGCGTCAGCAGCGATTTCAGATTCGCATAGGCCTCGGGCTGGCCCTTCAACCTGGCCAGATCGCCCGTGATGACGAGGCCCTCCGGAGGATCGTAAGCCAGTTGCGACGCGATCTCCTGAAGGTTCTGGTAGGGACAGAAGCCCCTGTATCGCTGTTCCGGATCGGCGGCGATGTGCGTATCCGACAGGAATGCCCATCGCGTGCATCCTTCGCGATCCTCACCGAGGACCGAACGAGGTCCGAACGCCACCGCACCGGCGGCAAGGGCCAGACCGCCCCTGAGAAGCTGCCGCCTGCTCATTCTCTGCTGATGAATCCCTGACATGTTCACCCATCCATCCCTTTCCGATTCGCCGCTTCGAGGCGGCAGCTACCATTAATGATGCCCACTCCTACCTAGAACATACAAAGTATTCGACCAGCCGTGCGCCGTCGATAAGGGATTTGGACTCCAATCCGCTGTGACGGCAGGAACGTCCGGAAATCTACGGGGATTCTTCGGGTGCGGCATGCAGGGGCATGACAAGAAAGCGGGGATTCAAGGGGGCGGCATCGTCACCGGCCGCTCGGCTGGATTTCGTCGGTGACGGGCATGTGCCACCACTGGGGATCGCGGAAGTACTGCTTCATGGTGATGGCGGCGTTGACGCCGTCGGCTACGGCTGTGACGAGTTGCATCGCCGCCCCGATCCGGCAGTCACCGGCCGCGAACACACCCGGCATGCTCGTCCGCAGGTACGCGCAGTCCACGCGGATGAACCCATGTTCCGTCAACTGGATGATGCCCTTGAGGAACCCCGTGTTGGGGACCATGCCGACGAAGACGAAGACGCCGTCGCAGGGGTAATCCTCCTCCTGGCCGGTCTTGACGTTCCTCAGTCTGACGGATTGGACTCTGCCTGCGCCCTGGATGGCCGTGATGATGGTATCGTACCTGATGACCAGATTGCCGTCCTGCCGGGCGGTCTCCGCACGAAGCTCCTCGGTCAGGATCTTGTCGGCGCGGAACTCGTCGCGGCGATGGACGAGTGTCACCTTCTTGGCGTACTTCATCAGATGGAGGGTTTCCTCGATGGCCGTGTTGCCGCCGCCGACGGAGACCACCTCCTTGCCCCGGAAGAACGGGGCGTCACAGGTTCCGCAGTAGCTGACGCCGGCCCCGGCGTTGCGAAACTCCTCCTCGCCCGGAACGGACAGCCCGCGATAATGGCTTCCGAGCGCGAGCACCACGGCCCTCGCGACGTGCGTACTGGGACCGCAGAGGACCGCGACATTGCCGTCCTTGAGTTTCTCCAGGGCCGTCACTTCGCAGCCCGGCCGGACCTCGGCCCCGAAGCTCTCCACCTGCTTGTGCATCTGGTCAACGAGACTGGGCCCATCGACCCGCAGGATGCCGGGATAGTTCTCGATCCGGTTCGTGTTGTAGATTTGCCCGCCGGGGATCAGCTTCTCAAGGGCCAGCGTCTTCAGCCGGTCCCGGGCCGTGTACAGGGCGCACCCCAGACCCGCCGGACCCGCGCCGATGATGATTACATCATAGAGCGTATCAGCCATTCCACTGTCCTGTCACCGCGAATCGCGGATGGGCGATTGCCATCAATCCAGGTGCCGTTCGATTCTTCGCTTCAGGTCGCTCTCAAAGTTCGGCGTCACACCCACGATCTGGTCCACCGGCTCGCCGCTCTTGAAGAGGAACATCGTCGGGATACTCATGATCCCGTACTTGCTGGCGACCTTGTGCTCCTCGTCCACGTTGACTTTGCAGATCTTCAACCGACCTTCATACTCTGCGGCTATCTTCTCCAGCACCGGCGCCGCCATCCTGCATGGGCCGCACCACGGCGCCCAGTAGTCCACCAGGACCGGAATCTGCGACTGCAGGACCTCGCTCTCAAAGCTGGCGTCCGTGACCTCGATCATCTTCTCTTCTGCCATCCCTGTTCTCCTTAGCTCATCGCGCCCCGTGCGTCGCGCGTGAACCGGCACAACACGCGACGAGGATAGGCGACGTGCGATAGTACGAAGCACGGCGGTCTATGTCAATGAGGTTTCTCCGCCGTGGCCGACCTTCTTTATGCCTATGTCATTGCGAGCGAAGCGATCTCGCACATGCGACTTCTGAACCGCAATGATCTTGCTACGGGGCCTTGTGCGGCTCGCGGTGGATTCGCTCGATCAGGGCGGGCAGCTCGGAGAGACGGCGGATGCGATAGGTCCCGGGCGGCGTCTTTTTGCCCGCGTTGGTGTAGGCCTCCTTCAGTACGGCTCTCATGCCCACTCCCATGGCCGGCAGGACGTCGTTATCGATCCGGTCGCCCACGAACAGGATGCTCTCGGCGGGCACAGCGATCCTCTGCGTAGCAATGCGGAAGAGTTCCGGACTGGGCTTGCGAACGTGGAACTCGTAGGAATAAAGCTGCACCGGGAAGAAATCGAGGATGCCCAGGATTCTCAAGTGCCTCTCCAGCGAGGCACGATTCACAAACGTGTTGGATACGATGCCAAGCTTCAAACCGAGATCTTTGAGCGTGCCGAGCGTCTGCCGGATGTCGTCCTCGACCTGCGCGCAGCGGCCGAGCGGCTCATACCAGAGCCAGGCAAACTGCTCCCACTGCGCCGGCGAAAGGTTCACGCCCTTGCGCAGGCCCACCGTCCGAAGCAATTCGAGAGAATCGAAATCCCTTCGCGTGATGTTGGACAGCAGGTACTTCGTGCGCAGTCGCACGAGGTTTCGCAGGGCGTACCAGGGGAAGGGGGCTACCGGCTGGTTCTGCTCTTTCAAGAAGGCGTGCGTCGCCCTGGCGCCGAGCAGAAAGGCCTTGGTCGTACTGACCCGGCCGAAATTGAGAATGGTTTCGCCGAGGTCGAACAGGACGGCTCTAATCTCGTCGTTTGCCATGTTCGCGGCTCGCCAACCTGTGTTTTCACGGGGTCTCAGACCGGCCGCGGCGGCGGGACCTGCCCCTTGAATGCCTGGTACACCCACTGGTGCATTTCCTCGTCGGAGATCACGGAGATACGATCGGCAGCATACTCGGCGTCGATCCGGTCCTTGATCCAGGTGATGCGCGAGTCATGCTTGGGGATCTGGATGTCGTAGTGGCTCTCCACCCAATGCTTGATGCCCGCGGCCCCCGTCTTGTCGGCGATGGCCACGCCGACTGGGCGGTTGAGCAGCTTGAGCGTATCGAAGCAGTTGTAGATCTCCTCATTTTTCAGCAGGCCGTCGGCGTGAATGCCGGCCCGCGTCACGTTGAAATCCTGGCCCACCAGCGGGTAGTTCTTCGGGATTTCAAAGCCCAGCTCTTTGTGGGCGTAGTCGGCCAGGTCCGTGATCGTGGCGTAGTTGACGCCCGGGACCATGCCCTTCAACTGAGCGTGCTCGATGATCAGGGCCTCGAGCGGGGAGTTGCCCGTCCGCTCGCCGCAGCCGAAGATGGCCGCATTCACGGAGCTGCATCCATAGAGCCACGCCGTCGTGGCGTCCACGAGGACCTTGTGGAAGTCGTTGTGCCCGTGCCACTCGAGACACTCGGATGGGACCCCGATCTTCCGCAGGCCGTGGATCAGCTTCGGCACGCTGCGCGGCAGCGCTGCATCGGGCCAGGGCAATCCGAAGCCGAGCGTGTCGCACAGACGAATCTTGACCGGCTGCTTGTACTGCTCCGAGATCTTGAGCAGCTCGTTGGCGAAGGGCAGAATGAAACCCTCATAATCCGCCCGGGTGATGTCCTCGAAATGGCACCGTGGCAGCACGCCGCTGTCCAAGGCGGCCTTGACGATGCCCAAGTACCCGTTCAATGCCTGGGACCGCGTCGTGCGGAGTTTCAGGAAAATATGGTAATCGCTGGCGGAGGTCAGGATGCCGGTCTCGCGCAGACCCATCTGGGCCACGAGCTTGAAGTCGGCGGCCACGGCCCGGATCCAGCCGGTGATCTCCGGGTACTTGTAGCCCCTTGCCTTGCACAGCTCGACGGCCTTGCGGTCCTTGTCGGAGTAGAGGAAGAATTCGCACTGGCGGATGAGCCCCGTGCCCCCGTCGATCTCGTGCAGGAGGTCGTAGATTCGCAGGATTTGCTCCGGCGTGAACGGCGGCCGCGACTGCTGCCCGTCCCGGAACGTCGTATCCGTGATCCAGATGTCCTTGGGAATCTCACAATCGACCCTCCGGCCGTCGAAGACGATCCGGGGGAACGCGCTGTACGGAAAGACATCACGATACAGCTTCGGCTCGTTCACATCGTTGAGTCTAAAATCTTTACTCGTCATAGCATCTCCAAAGCGACCTTCCGGTCACCCATTAACCGGACCTCTGCAAAATGGAGATTAGGCTTGCATGATTCAAGGAAATCAGCTTTGGGATTCCCTTGAATCATCAACGGTATTGCCTGGGCGTCAACCACTTAGAGCTTCGGAAGGAAGAATCAGGAGGACGATTTTTCCTTCCTTAAGATAAGCCTAATCTCCATTTTGCAGAACTCCACTTACTTAGCCGAGATGGGACTCGAACCCATACGCCCTTTCGGGCAGGGGATTTTAAGTCCCCAGCGTCTGCCATTCCGCCACTCGGCCAGGCACAATGACCACACACCCGGACCGGCTATGCTCCTTCCGGCCCCTGCTTGTCCGGACCTCGGTGGGATTCAGGCACTGCCCCCTGTTGTTCCGGACGCCGTATTATAAGCCCGGATGGGCCACCGGGAAAGAGAAAACTCAGGACCCATGGGACCGAAACGCCAGAAACCGATGACTTTGCTCCACCTCGCGCCGGCGGGAAATGCATCCTGACCTGTGCACAGATTCATAGGAGCAGCCTCAAGAACAACCCCTTGCATCATGGGGCACCGTAGGGTATCATGGAGGCTCATAGGAGGCTCGTCACACGGGCCGGCCAAGCCAGAGATATCCTCTATAGGCTGCCCCAGTGGAGCCAGGGCGGGCGGTTGGCATCAGGACCATTGAAAGGAAGGGTGCTTCGATGAACCGATCATGCATCACGCAAACAGGACTCGTTCTACTGCTGGTGGTGTCCACGTTCTGCCCGGCGCTCTACGCCGGTTTCAAGCCGGAGCAGCATGTCATCGTACAGAGTGAAACCAATGGGCCGACATCCGTCTATGCGGCGGAACTCGATGGCGATGGCGATCTGGACGTCCTGTCCGCTTCCTCGGAGGACAATAAGATTGCCTGGTATGCGAACGACGGGACGAGCCACTTCGGACCCCAGCAGGTCATTACCACAGACGCCAACGGGGCAAGCTCCGTCTACGCGGCGGACCTGGACGGCGATGGCGACCTGGACGTTTTGTCGGCTTCCTCGGGCGACAACAAGATCGCCTGGTATGCCAACGACGGGAAGGGCCAATTCGGACCCCAGCAGGTGATCACCACGGCGGCCGATGGGGCGAACTGCGTCTATGCGGCGGACCTCGATGGCGATGGCGACTTGGACGTCCTCTCGGCTTCTGCCGGTGTTTGGAATGAGGCTATCCGGGGCTATGACTCCAAGATAGCCTGGTACGCCAACGACGGGAAGGGCCGGTTCGGACCCCAGCAGGTGATCACCACCGCGGCCTCTAGGGCGAACTGCGTCTATGCGGCGGACCTGGATGGCGATGGCGACCTGGACGTCCTCTCGGCTTCTGAGAACGACGACAAAATCGCCTGGTATGCGAACGACGGGACGGGGCAATTCGGACCCCAGCAGCTGATCACCACAGAGGCGCATTGGGCGAAATCGGTCTATGCGGCGGACCTGGACGGCGACGGCGACCTGGACGTCCTCTCGGCTTCTGCCTGGGACTCCAAGATCGCCTGGTATGCCAACGATGGCTCGGGCCAGTTCGGACCCCAGCAGGTGATCTCCACAGAGGCCATGTATGCGCGATGCGTGTATGCGGCGGACCTGGATGGCGATGGCGACCTGGACGTCCTCTCGGCTTCGGGCCACGGGATTGCCTGGTATGCCAACGACGGGATGGGCCAGTTCGGACCCCAGCAGGTGATCACTACCGCGTCTGGGTGCGTCTATGCGGCGGACTTAGACGACGATGGCGACCCGGACGTCCTCTCGGCTTCTTCGGCGGACGACAAGATTGCCTGGTATGCCAACGACGGGACAGGCCACTTCGGACCCCAGCAGGTGATCACGACAGAGGCCGACGGGGCAAACTGTGTGTATGCGGCGGACTTGGACGGCGATGGCGACCTGGACGTCCTCTCGGCTTCTGGCTGGGACTCCAAGATCGCCTGGTATGCCAACGATGGCTCGGGCCAGTTCGGACCCCAGCAGGTGATCACGACAGAGGCCGATGGGGCAAACTGTGTGTATGCGGCGGACCTGGACGGCGATGGCGACCTGGACGTCCTCTCGGCTTCGGGCCGCGGGATTGCCTGGTATGCCAACGATGGCTCGGGCCAGTTCGGACCCCAGCAGGTGATCACTACCGCGTCTGGGTGCGTCTATGCGGCGGACTTGGACGGCGATGGCGACCTGGATGTCCTGGCTGGAGGCAGCAAGATTGCCTGGTATGCCAACGACGGGAAGGGCCATTTCGGACCCCAGCAGGTGATCTCCACAGAGGCCGATGGGGCGAGCTGCGTCTATGCGGCGGACCTGGACGGCGATGGCCACCTGGATGTCTTGTCGGCTTCTTATGGGCGTTGGGTTTTAATGTCGCCTCCCAAAGGTCGCTATATAGACTGGGAGATAGCCTGGTATGCCAACGACGGGAAGGGCCAGTTTGGACCCCAGCAGGTGATCACGACAGAAGCCGCTGGGGCGAGTTGCGTCTATGCGGCGGACCTGGACGGCGACGGCGACCTGGACGTCCTCTCGGCGTCTTTGTACGACAACAAGATCGCCTGGTATGCGAACGACGGGACGGGCCAGTTCGGACCCCAGCAGGTGATCACCAGAGATGCCGATTGGGCGAGCTGCGTCTATGCGGCGGACCTGGACGGCGATGGCGATCTGGACGTCGTCTCGGCTTCTTCGCGTTATTCGACAGACTTTCCAGTCTCCATAATTGCCTGGTATGCCAACGACGGGACAGGGCAATTCGGACCCCAGCAGGTGATCACCACCGCGGCGGCTGGGGCGAACTGCGTCTATGCGGCGGACCTGGACGGCGATGGCGATCTGGACGTCCTCTCGGCTTCTGAGGACGACGACAAGATTGCCTGGTACGAGAACGAGTGACTGACTGGCACGATTCTGTCGACCTCTCTGTGGCGCAGGTCTCGCCCGGCCCGAGGATCAGCGGAATTCCAGACGAAACAACGGGAGGGGTGGCGAATGACGGCGTCAGCGTCGCAGGCGGGGCAGGATCGTTCGCGGGTCGAGCCGGCGGAGGAGCCGGCCGAGACGGTCGGTCAGGCGGGTCAGCCGAATGCCGTAGTCAATCGCCCGCAATTCGGAGTCCGCCGGCAGTGTCGCCCGGGCTCGGGCGATCTGTTCGGCCGCTTTCGTCGTATCGCCGGATGCAAAGTGGGCGAGGGCGGCATCCTTGAGGGCGCCCGGATGGACGGCGTTCAATTCCAGCGCGCGGGAGAAGAATCGTGAGGAATCCTCGTAGTATCCTTTGTTCGCCGCGGCGATGCCGAGGTAGTAGTAAGCGTCGGCGTTGCGCTTGTCCAGGCCGGTTGCCCGCAGCAGGCATTGCGTGGCATGGTCGGGGTCGCCGATGGTCAGGAACATCGAGCCCATGGACATCAGCGTGTTCGCATCGTCCACGTCGAGGTCGAGCTCCGTCAGCAGGTGGGCCCGCGCATCGCCGGTCCGGCCGCACGACAGCGCGTGCTGGGCCATGCGGTAGTGCGGTCCGGGCATCGCGGCATCCTTCTCCATGGCCCGCTCGAAAAACTCCACCGCTTTCTCAATCTCGCCCCGGTTGAAAGACAGCTCGCCCAGGTAGAACAAGGCGGGGGCAAAGCCGGCATCGAATTCCAGGATGCGATGGAATTTCTCCTGGGCCGACTCGACCTCGCCGAGCTCGAGCAGGAACAGGGCGAAATCCATGATGACCTCGACGTCGGCGGGATTGGTCCGCAGCTCGGCCAGGAAGTGCTCGCGGGCGAAGTCACGCTCGCCGTCGGACCAGAAGGCCTGGGCGATCCGGTAATGGATTTGCGGGTGGGTGGGCTCCAGCTCCGCCGTGCGCATCCAGCAGCGGACCGCCTTCTTGAACTGGCCGCGGGCGAAGAGGCTGTTGCCGATGTTGTAGTAGCACAGGGGGCAATCGCTCTCGATCTGCTGGGCGAGGTAGAACATCTGCTCGGCCAGGTCGTGCTGGCCTGTTTCCGCGTAGGTGATGATGCGGTTGCAGTAGCACGGCTCGAACTTCGAGTCCACCTGCTCAATGTATTCGAACGTCGCCAGGGCACGGTCATACAGTCCCGTGCGGGTGTAATCCACGGCCAGAGCGTTGAGAATCTCCAGGTCGTCGGGGCTCAGTTGCAGGGCGGTCTCGTACTCACTGGTGGCCTCTTCAAACCGGTTGATGGCGTCGAGCGTCAGACCCTTGTTGAAGTGCCACGCGCTGTTGGTCGGATTGATCTCCAGGGCGCGGTCCAGCTCCACGAGGGCTTGCGTCATCTTGCCGTCTTCATAGAGATCGAACGCCTTGCGTGCACTTCGCTCCGCTCGATCGTAGGGACCACAATCCGCGCCGTCAAACAGCATATATGCCGTACACCTCCAGGGGTCCTCCCTGCCTGCTCCCGATTCTGCATGGACTCCTCGCAGCGCACCATAAGCGTCTGGGTGGCGGCGGCAAGCGGTCGCTTGCCGATGCCATCCGCGCTGCGAGACTCTCAGTCGTAAAGCGTACAACCATCGACTACCGGCGTTATCGCCCATCGCGTGCAGCGGCCTTAGCGTTTTCGGCGGACCGCCATTTGTTTTTGCCGCAGGCCGGATTGTGCTGGCCAACCGGCCGGTAAGCCCTTATAATAGCGAAGCTTAGCGTGGTGATATGCTGTGTCCGGGCACAGGGGCCGCGTCGGGAACGCTGTTTATCTGGATGCCGCCTGACGGCCGTCTTATAATGTACCCGTCGCCGTGGGCCGTGGTCCCACCGGCAGCATGTGTCCGTGCGGTGCACCGGGGTTTGTTTGGAGAGCCAGCTATGGTCGAGCAGATCAAGGGCCGGATTGCAGCCGGCAAGGGCAAATATGCCATCGTCGTCAGCCGGTTCAACGATTTCATTACGTCGAAATTGCTGGAAGGGGCAATCGACTGCCTTCAGCGCCACGGCGCCGCCGACGACCAGATCCAGGTGGTCTGGGTTCCCGGCGCATGCGAGATCACCATCGTCGCCAAGAAGCTTGCCGCCGGCGGGCAGTGCGTGGCCGTCCTGTGCCTCGGAGCGGTGATTCGGGGGCAGACCTCTCACTACGAGGCCGTCTGCCAGCAGGTGATTCGAGGCGTCGGCCAGATCAATTACGATACGGGCGTGCCGACGATCTTCGGCGTCCTGACGTGCGAGACGCTCGAGCAGGCAATCGAGCGGGCCGGCACGAAGATGGGCAATGCGGGCGCCGATGCCGCCGTGACCGCCATGGAAATGGCCCATGTCCTGGAGCAGATGGGGTAGCAGAAGCCGAATCTCCATGGTCCAGAACGCCAGTCATGTACAAACGAGTTCGATGATTCTTCCACGCACGGGCGCTCCCATAAGAATGCGCACTGACAAACGAACGAGGGCCAGGGAGTTGGCCATGCAGGCGCTGTATCAGCTCGACGTTCAGGGCTCTGAGCTGCTCTCGCGTCTGATGGGCGACTTCTTCTACGAGGAAGAAAGCGACGAGCGCACGCGAAGCCTCGCCTGGGACTGGACGACGGGGACGTGGGCGAAGGTCGCGGAGTGTGATGAGACGATCACCAGCTCGACGATCCGCTGGGAGTTCTCCCGGCTGTCGCCGGTGGACCGGAGCATCCTGCGCTTGGCGGTGTATCAGTTGAGGTTCTGTCCCGAGATTCCCCCGAAGGTGGTGATCAACGAGGCGATCGAGCTGGCAAAGCAGTACAGCACGGACAAGTCGGGCCCGTTCGTCAATGGCGTGCTCGATGCCGTGCTCAAGAAGATGCAGGCCGACCATCGGCCAGTGGAAGATCAGTGAGGTTGATGGCTTGAGAACGATTGCTGTGCTCAATCAGAAGGGCGGGGTCGGAAAGACGACGACGGCGGTGAACACGGCGGCCGCTCTGGCAGCCGCCGGCCGCAGGGTGATCGTGATCGACCTCGATCCTCAGGCCCACCTCACGATCCATCTCGGCGTCGAGCCCCAGGCGGTCCAGACCGGCGCCTACGAGGTCATGACCCAATCGGCGGACTTCCTGCAAAGCCTGATGCTCGTGCGCCCCAACCTCTGGCTGCTGGCGGCCAACATCAATCTCGTCGGCGCCGAGACGGAGCTGGTCAGCGTCGTCGGCCGAGAGATCGTCCTGCGAGAGGCCATGCAGGCGTGCGAGGAGGAATTCGATTTCTGCCTCATCGACTGTGCCCCGTCACTGGGCCTGCTCTCGCTCAATGCGCTGGCGGCCGCCCAGGAAGTCCTGATCCCCCTGCAGCCGCACTTCCTGGCCTTACAGGGATTCGGCAAGCTGCTCCAGACCATCGATCTGGTCAACAAGCGAATCAACCCGCACCTGCGTGTCACAGGCGTGCTGCTGTGCATGTACGACACGCGGGCGTCGCTGCCGAACGAGGTCCGTGCCGACATCGCGCGATTCCTCACCAGCGCTCGCGGCTCGAACAACGCCTGGTCCCAGGCGGAAATCCTGCCGACCTTCATCCGCCGGAATATCAAGCTGGCCGAGGCCCCCAGCTACGGCAAGACGATCTTCGAATACGACCCCGACTGCAACGGCGCCGGCGACTACGCGAAAGTCGCCAGGTTCTTCCTCGGAATCGAAGACGAGCCGGAGGAAGCGCCCCCCGCCACACCGCCCATCGAAATCCGCGAGATCAACCTGCCCGTCCCGCAATGCTACAGCCCCGTGCCCATCTGGACGGAACCGTCAGCACCCACGCCCACTGAGCCCCACGGCGATATCCCCGCCGGTGCCCCACAACCATAGCTTGCCCTGCGCTCGCGGTGACAAGAAGAGGCGTGCACTGCAGCCGCAACGCGTGTCATTCCTTGCTGTGAGCGTCCGCCCCGAACGCCATGGCCGGTGTGTCTGCCTCGTGCGCGCCGATGTCGGGGCCCTTGCCCGTATAGTCGTCGTTGAAGTTCGGCAGGCGCAGGGCGGCATCGTAGCCGGGGCTCTTCGGCGATAGCTGGAACCGCCCTTTCCCCTCGCGCATTCCACAGCCTTCAATATAAATCGGCTCGCCCCTGACCCCGTGCATCTCGCGTTCGTCGAGGATGCGGGACTCGCCGGTGAAGAGGTCGTAGTCATAATCGCCGAGCGGGTCATTGGCCTGCTTGCGGATCGCGTCTCTCGTGACATGCAGGAGATTGTTGCGGCTGGTGACGTTGACCAGGGGGCCGCCCCAGCCGAGGCCCAGCCGAGTGCCCACCGCGGTCTTGCCGCCGTCGACGATCCGCGTCGGCTGCAGGATCGTGTTGTGGAACACGAAGATTCTGCCGCCGCCTGTCTTGTCGCTGGTCTTGAGGAACCCGCTGCTCCAGACGCCCGGCGCCTCCCGCATCACGTCGCTGACATTTCGCCACACGTACAGCGGCCCGATCGACGTGCTCGCGCACGCAATGCTCACGAAGCACTCGGTCGTGTAGTTGCCCCAGATGCGGACGTTGCAGTTGGCGCCCTCGGACTCGACGGCGTCATCCCAGCAGTAGCTCAGGAGATTGCCATAGATGTCCGAGTCGCGGTTTGGAAAGCCGCGAAAGCTGAAGTTGGATGCGCCGCCAAAGACGTCGTTGTACTGGTGGTCGTCGTCGGACCAGACCGTGTTGTAGCGGATCACGTGATTGCCCCGGCTGTTGTCGAAGTAGACGGCCTGAGGCCCCTCGGGATGGTAGGACTCGCGCTTGCCGGGCCGAGGCCGATTCTCCTTCCAGGTATTGGAGTCGCTGTGGGGATGGTGGATGCGGTTGCGCTGGAGGATGACGCGCGTGAGGTCCTGGGCTCGTGAATACAATCATGAATCACCTACTGCTGCTTGTTCTTCAGAAAGCCCGATTCCTGCATCCACTTTTCGCAGAGCTTGGGCCAAGCGGCGGCGCCGTCGAGCTTCTGGCCCAGGCCGAACCCATGCGGGCCCTTGAGAAAGACGTGCATCTCGGCGGGCACCTTATCCCTGCGCAGGGCAAGATAGAAGTAGATGCTGTTTTCCGCGGGGACGCCCTTGTCCTCCCAAGTGTGGATGAGGAAGGTCGGCGGCGTTTGCGGCGTCACCTGCTTCTCGTTCGACATCTTCTCGACGAGTGCCCTGTCCGCATCGGCCCCGAGCAGGTTGTTCCGCGAGCCGACGTGCGTGAACGGCTCCGTGAACGAGATCACCGGGTACACGAGCACGGCGAAATCGGGCCGGCAACTCACGCCGTCGATGGCATCCCGCGCCTCATAGAATGATTCGTTGAAATGCGTCGCGGCAGTGGAGGCCAAGTGGCCCCCGGCGGAAAAACCGAGGATGCCGATTCGGTTGGGATCGACGGCCCACTCTTTGGCCCGGCTTCGCACGGTGCGAATGGCTCGCTGGGCGTCCTGAATCGGGGCCGGATGGCCGTAGCCCGCGCCGCTGTTGCGATGGCGATACTTGACGATGAAGCCGGCCACGCCGAACGAGTTCAGCCACTGCCCGATCTGGTGCCCCTCGTGGTCCATCGCCAGAGCGCCATACCCGCCGCCGGGACAGATCACCACGGCAGCGCCGGTGGCCTTGTCCTGCGGGGGCAGGTAGATTGTCAGTGTCGGCTTGTCACCCTCGGCGTCGCCCTTGGCCCCTGGAGCGCCATCCGGCCACAGCAGCTCGACGTTCGGCTCCCCCGCCGCGGCAACCATCGACGCGCAAAGACACAACGACACCACGAGACCAAGATACAGCACTCTTCTTATTCGATTCGTCATCGTATTCTCTCCTTATGAGCCAAATTGAATCTTTGCTTGCTTCGTTCCTGCGGGTAGTGCAAAGCCCCGCTCGGTCCTCTTGATTGCTTGTCCGCCGACATGCACTTGCGGCTTCAACGGATCCGGCAATGGCAGCAGGAATCCGTCGGGCGGTGCCGCCTCACCATCGAGACGAAGAGTCGCACCATGGCCGTCGATCTTCCACGACACATCGAAGTTTCCGAAATGCGTCGGCAGGTTGCGGATTGCCATGCCCTGCTGATCCGTGAACCAGCTCGCCGGGACGCCTGCGAACAGGATAAGCTGCCGATTGTCCTCGTAGGCGAGGCAGTCGCGCAGGAGCAGGTGGACCTCGGCGATAGCCCAGCCGTGCGGCATGGCCACGTCGCCGCTCCACGTTGTCCGCAAAGGTCCCCAGCCGCCCGAGCCGCTCTTGCCCCCCTCGTCGAATGCGTACCACCGCCGCATCTGCGGCTGATCGAGATGGGATTCGAGCGTCCGCCAGCCAGCCTCGCGATTGCCCGCCAGCAGGCTCTGGTGCGCACGGGCCAGCGGGAAATAGCGCCAGCTCTCCGGCTTCTGCGGCCCGAGACCTTTGAACTGCTCGCACGCCTTGCCCTCGGCGAACGGGTACAGCCGGCACGGCCAGAGCACACAGTAGCTGCCGTACTTGTCGGGCAGATTAGAGCCGTACGCGCGGTCGTACTTCTCGAAAAGCTGCGCCGCGAATGTCTCGTGCTGGGCGGCATCCTCGTTTTTGCCCAACGCCTTCGCAAGCACGGCGGCGGCACGTATGCCGGCCAGGTCAAATGCCTCCGTGTATGCGGGGTTATGCCCGTCACAGCGCCCCGGCTTCAACTCTCTGCGTTTGTCGCCCGACACGTCGTCCCCGAACGCCAGGGCATCCATCTGCACCCAGTGCGGCCCTTCGGTCGTGCGGTAATAGCGGATCAGCGCCGCCAGCTTCCGGGCCGCCGGATAGACCTGCTCCAGCCACGCGCGATCGCGTGTGAACCGCCAGTGCTCACCCATAATCCAGAGAATTTGGCCCGGATTGTCTGCTTCCGGGTAGGACCGGCCGTTGAACGGGTGGGCGAGGAAGTAATCGATGGCCTCGGCGGCCAGCTTCGCCTGGCCCGCCTTCTGCAGGATATTCGCCACGTACACGCCGTCGCGATTGAAGACGTTGTAGTTGACCACGGCCACGTCCGGCACCCCTTCGTTCATCGCGACCGCCGCGTGACCGGTGATCGCGGCGAACGCCTCCGACCACCGAACGTCGGGTAGTCTCAATTCCACGCTGCCGACAAGCTGACGCCAGTAGACATGGGCCTCGGAGAAGAGGGTGTTGACGTTCAGCCCTCGATAGTATTGCAGGCCGGGGTCGGGTTGCAGTTCGCCGCCGCTGTCGGGATTGGGCCTGGCTAAGTCGAATTGGGCCCACTCGCTGACGCCGTCCCAGTGATGCCGGACGGCCCGCCGGCCAGGCAGGACCGGACAGACGAATTCGAACGTCCTGCTCTCGTCCGGCCCCAGCGTCACATCGAATCGCAATGCCCCGGAACAGTCGCCGGCCGCCGAGGTTGCCGAGCGTGAATCCGGCATTGTCCCCCGCACGGCGAATTGCCCGATCGTGTCGGTCGCCGCCACGCCTGCTTCAGCCGGCGGCTCCGTCGCAACGAGCGCCACCCGATCACTCACGAGCAATGCATCGCCGGCGTCACTGACGCGAAGATTGTGCACGTCGAATCCAGCGGGTCCGAGCGGGCGCAGGGCCGCATAGAGCGACACGGCTTTGGGCTCGCTCGCTACGTTCTTCAACTCGACCCGTGCACCGACCATGTGGATCTGCCCGGCCGGTGAACTCCGCAGGACGTGACATAGCTCGCTCCTGACGACAACCTCGCCGGCGCTCCACTTCGACCATGGGATGAGATAGCCACCCGGGGCCAGGCCATGCTCGCAGATAACTTCCTTCATCGTCGGCGAGAACAGCCTCCCCGCGGCCCGGTCATACACCCAGAAGTAGAGGCCGTAGGTGCCGACGCCCGGCGAGAAGTTGCCTTCCGCCTCGACGAAGGTCTTGAGCGAATCGAGCGTGTTGGCGATCCCGGTGGGAATGTGCATTTGGCCGCGAGGATCGAGGGTTGTGACCAGGTCGCGCTCGGCGGCGGCCGCACCGCTAAGAAGAATCCAGGCGATCAGCCAGAGCGGAGCGGCGTGCCCGGCGTGGATCGATCGGCATGGCGTCACTACCCTCTCCATCCAAGCAAGACCCTTCAAACCAGCTTTTCGGGATCTCTCAGCAGTTCCGTGAGAAATTGCAGGAAGCGGGCCGCGTACTCGCCGTGAATGACCCTGTGGTCCACGGCCAGCGACAGGTTCATCATCTTGCGCACCGCGACGCGACCGTCCTGCGGCACGGCCGCCAGATTGACCTTGCCGGCCGCCAGTATCGTGCTGGCCGGCGGCGGAACGATCCCGATGAACGAATCGATATCGTAGGCCCCCAGGTTGCTCAAGGCAATCGTCTGGCCTTCCATATCCTCCAGCGTCAGCTTGTTGCCGCGGGCCTTGTCCGTCAGCAGTTTCTCCTCCCGGGCAATGACGGCCAGCGATTTGTCCTGGGCGTTCTTGATGACCGGCACGACCAGACCCTGCGGACTGTTGACGGCGAACCCGACATTGACCGCATCGGCGACCCGGATGACGGCCCCGGCCTCCATATCCTGTGGGTCCCGCCATACAAACCGGCCGACCATCAGCGGGTATTGCCTTGCCGCCAGCGCCAGCACGTGGATCAGGAACGCGTTGCTGGTGATCTTGACCCCGAGGGCCTTGCTCAGGCTGTGTCGCATGCCCAGAAGGTCCGTCACATCAGCCCGGGCCTCCAGGTAGAAGCAGGGCTTGCTCCGCTTCGAGGCCGTCATCCGCTGGGCGATCAGGCGCTGAATCCGCGACAGCCGGACCTCCGTGGGCCATGGATCATCCATCCGCGATGAATGACTACTCGTGGCGACACCGATGCTCGAGGCAATCCCTGCACACAACAAAGAATAGTCAATCATCAATCATCCTTAGTCAATCCACCGGGCCGACGATCCATTTCAGCCCGCTATAATAGCCTCCCCGCCGGCGCATGCAAGCACCCAGATGTCCTCAATGGCTACTGTCTGTCTGCAAAGTTGGCACTCGACATCAGGAGTATTAGTCCATGATGCTACAGCTTGACGGTAGTCATCTCCCAGAGATTCACATGAAGCAGGTCGGCGCCAGACAGGTAGTAATAGTCCCAGGCCAGGGAACCGCCTATGATGCGCAACGTGTTGTAACTGTCTTTGATATAGTACGTAATGGGCGAGCCGTTGCTGTCATAATCAGCTCCATAGAGCAGCACCCCGTGATTCTGTATCGACACGATGACCGGAAATCCTGCTTGCAAGGCCTGCCTGATCCGGCCTGGAAACTCGCTGCGGGGCATGTACCAGGACACATTCTCCCACCGCGCATCAGGATCTGGGTGATCATGAAAGCCGACTTTCGTTTCGGAGGGCGAGTAGCTCTGCCACGCATCACGTGACAGAACCAGCCTGACCAGATTGCCGGCGCCGACGATCACGCTGCCCTCCGCGCACAACGAGTCCAGCGCCTCCCGGAAGGCGGCTTTCAGCTCGCCGCGAATGCCCAGTTCCTGCTCCAGATGGACGAGCTTGCGGGGCGTGCTATCCTTCTGCAGCAGGTGCAGAATGTGATTCTTCAAAACCTCGTGCATCCACGCATCATATCATTCTGCCCGCCCGGCTGTAAGCCGCAAATGCCGCCGCCCCGCAAACCCCTCCGGCCCGGACACCACGCCGAATCTTCAACCGAGAACCGTCAACCGGCAACTGCCTTTTCAACCGCAGATTTCGCCGATTCCCGCAGATGAAGACCTTCCGCCGCAGGCTTCTATCACAAATCATCAATGATCCTTCATCAATCATCAATAGTAAGGCCCGGATTTCACGGATTCCCCCGGGTTCGATGATAGCCGGTAGGGTGGGCTCCGCCCACTGCCTTGTCTGAACCCTCCCCGGCATCCCCCTCCCGTTTG
>Ga0315274_10004574_pt1 | contig 20328 bp, 14 predicted proteins | sample YL17G02_20_MG_FD_203700 | JGI IMG/M metagenome (GOLD analysis project Ga0315274, IMG submission 203700) | Sediment microbial communities from Yellowstone Lake, YNP, Wyoming, USA - YL17G02_20 | ecosystem: Environmental > Aquatic > Freshwater > Lake > Sediment | place: USA: Wyoming | collected...
GCGATTGTGAGATCCTATCTTAAGGCCTTGGGAAAGGAACATGGGCTGCTTATCAATTTTTCGAAGCCCGTGCTGGAAGTAAAAAGGGTTATTCATAAATAAATTCCTGTATTCCTGGCTTCCTTATGATAAGGAATGTATGAAGGCATGAAAAAAGCAATTTGAATTCTCCTGTATTCCTGGCCTCCTTATGATTAGGAATGCAGGAAGGCATGAAAAAAGTATTTTGAATTCTCCTGTATTCCTGGCCTCCTTATGATAAGGAATGTAGGAAGGCATGAAAAAAGCAATTTGAATTCTCCTGTATTCCTGGCCTCCTTATGATTAGGAATGCAGGAAGGCATGAAAAAAGCAATTTGAATTCTCCTGTATTCCTGGCTTCCTTATGAAAAGATCTGTTCTCCTTATCACCAATGCCTATCCTGATTTTGACTCCTCGTACCGGGGGATTTTTATCAAGAAATTGGCTCAATTATTACAAAAGGATGGATATGAAATCTCTGTCGTGACTCCAAAGATTTATAAGGGTAGCCATTATTTCGAAAAGCAAAATGGGTTGAGAATTTATCGGTTTCCCTTTTTTGCAGGAAACAAGCTCTTGATCCAGTATGAAAAAATTCCTTATCTGAGGATGATTCTTTTTTACATTACGGGGTTTTTTCTCACGATTTTTGCTGTGGTGAAACACCGGTGTTGCCTGATTCATGCCCATTGGGCTATTCCAACGGGTGTGATTGGTGCTTTGGTCGGGGTCCTCCTGAGGAAGCCTCTTATTGTCACGATCCATGGTTCTGACTTCAGAATGGCAATGGACAGATCCTTCCTTCTCCGAAAGCTATTCCTCTATGTTTGTAGGAGGGCAAGACATGTCACGTGTGTCTCAGAGGTCCAGAAAAGGGAGATCGAACAATTAGGCATTGGAGGAGAAAAAATATCCGTATTCCCAATGGGGATAGACGCAACGTTCTTGGAGGTTGGCAAGAACCGTGAACGGGACTTGAAGAATCGGTCCTTCACGATTCTTAGCAACCGAAACCTTCTACCGATCTACAATGTTTCTTTATTGATTCGAGCAATTCCCGTTGTTCTTAAAGAAGAGCCAAAGGCTCAGTTTATCATTGCCGGAGAGGGGCCTGAGAAGGAAAATATAGAGAAGGAAGCAGAGAATTTAAATGTAAGCTCATCGGTCCGATTCTTGGGACAGGTTCCCCACGAGGAGATGCCAAATATTTTAGCTCAAGCAGATATTTACGTTTCAACTTCTTTGTACGATGGGACGTCAATTTCATTACTTGAGGCAATGGGATCAGGGGCTTTTCCCATTGTGACAGATATCCCTGCCAATAGAGAATGGATTACTAATGGTAAGAATGGATTTTTGGTCCCAACAGACGAGGAGGGATTTTTGGCGAGGAGGATTATCGACGCCATTCGTAATCATGCATTGTTGGAAAAAAGTCGAGAAAATAATCTCTTCATTGTAGAAGAAAAAGCACTCTGGCCAGTGAATATCGGGAGGATTAAAAAGGTATATACAGAATTCCTGAGTTCCTGAAATTGAGAATGGCATAGGGATTGCAGAAGCGTGAATAGAGTTTGAATATTTTAATAGCCATGAAGAACCCATTATTACGGATTACCTTTACAATTCGCGGGCTTATTTAGGCTATTATTTTTTTAACTTTTATGTTCAGGTGATGAACGGTTAACAAATATTGTCCTTTAATTTAGAAAAGTTTACATAAAATACCATGATGATCGAAACGCCTAACATCTTTAAGCCCTCGGATGAAATGAGAGACCTTCGACTTCTTGAAGAGTTGGAAAAGAATCCGATCATTTCTCAGCGTCAACTGAGTCACAAATTTGGCATTGCCTTAGGGGTAACCAATGCCTGCCTAAAAAGGATGGCTCGGAAGGGATTGATTCGAATCCGAGGTTTCAACCATCGGAAAATTGGATACTATTTAACTCCAAAAGGTTTTGCAGAAAAAGCGAAACTTACTCTCCATCTCATTACTTATATCGTGCAACATTATTCAGAATTGAAGAAAATCATTAGTCAGAGGCTCTTAGAGATGCAACGCAATGGGTTGCAGCGGGTTGTTTTTTATGGGGTAAGCGATGAGATGGAAGTTGCCTACATTACCCTTCAGGGAGTGAATCTGAAGTTAGTAGGAATTGTTGAAGACGATGAGAAAATGACACCTCGAATTATCTTTGGCTATGAAATAGAACCTGTGAGTCGTGTTCAGGAACTCAAACCCGATGGCATCTTGATTACCTCTTTAACAGAGAATGGTCAGAAAAGAGAAAGGGTAAAAAAGATTTATGGCTTGAATTCGATTTGTATAAAAGATATTTGTTCTCCATAAGGAAGCCATGAAAGCAGGAAATAGGAAAAGTGAAGAAATTTTGAATTCTCCTGAGTTCCTGGTTTCCTTATCATGAGGAATCCATGAAGGCAGGAAAGGAATTAGAACATGAGCAGTTAACTGATAAGATTATCGGTTGCGCTATTGAGGTTCATAAGAAATTAGGGCCTGGATTTTTAGAGTCAATCTATGAAAATGCTCTTATCATCGAGTTGCAGAAACAAAATTTCAAAATTGAGCGGCAACGAGAAGTCGTTATCAATTATGATGGTGTTGAAGTTGGGAGACATAGACTCGATCTTATTGTGGACGATACTATCATTGTTGAGTTGAAGGCCGTCAAAAATATTGAAGATGTTCATTTTGCTATCGTGAGGTCTTATCTTAAAGCACTGGGAAAAGAACATGGCCTGATCATAAATTTCTCCAAAAAAGTAATTGAAGTTAAGAGGGTGATCCATAAATAAGTTCCTGGATTCCTGGTTTCCTTATTATGGGGGAGCCATGAAGCCATGAATTAGGAAGAAAGGTTTTGAATTTTTCCTGAGTTCCTGGATTCCTTATGATGAAGATCCTGACTGCCATGTACACATTAAAAAGAGGGGGATCCTATGATCGATTCAAAATGCTGATAGAGGCTTTTTTGGGAAGGGAGTGCGAGGTTCATTGTTTATCCTTAACCCCAATTGAGATTGAACATCCTCTTTTCTATAACCATGTAATGCATTTGCCGTTTAAGAAAGTAGGTGGGTTAATAGGAAAATTGGTGGTTCTTTCCATGTTTCCTATATGGTCTGTTTGGGTAGGTTGGAGAAATAGGATCGATCTCATTATTGCCTTCGGTTCTCTCTATGCGTTTGTGCAGGGTTTGTCAAAATGGTTTCTTAAAAGACCTTTGGTCACTTTGATTAGGGGAGACTCGCGTTTTGGTCTCCGGATGCAGAATTCATCCAAATATACCCTCTATCTAAATAAGGGTATAGAAAATATGGGCCTAAATTCCTCTGACTTAATCATCACAAATAATACAGCCCTTCGGGAAGAGATTTTGAAAAGCTTAAGAAAGGGGAAGCATATCGACGTGAAGGTTCTCTTAAATAATATTCCATCCATTCCCTCTCCTCCTCTACAGGATATTCCCCGAACGAGAGCTAAGTATGGGATTCCGGAAGATGCAAAGGTCTTAGTAACTGCAGGCGTTCTGAACCAAGGTAAGAATATTGAAGTTCTAATAAATTCCCTACGAAGGATCGAGATGAAAAACCTCCATCTCTTAATCGTGGGGGACGGATCAACAGAGGCCGATTTCCAGTACAGGGATTTCTTAAAGGCACGGGCGAAAGAATTGAAGGTTGAGGAACGAGTTATTTTCACGGGGTGGCTTGAAAAAGAAGAATTGTGGAAGATTTATCTCGCCTCCGATCTTTTTATATTACCTTCATTGAGTGAAGGGATGCCTAACGCAATGTTAGAAGCATTGGGATCTGGTTTACCTTGCATGGGAAGCAATATTCCCGGAATTAAAGATATTCTTCAATATGAAGAATTAATGTTTGATCCTTCAGACAAAAAAGCTATTGGCGAGAAGATCGAGTGGGCCTTCTCAAATGTTCAATTTTTTGAAAAAATGAAAACTTTATGTCTTGAAAGAAAGAAAGTGTTTGCCTTTGATTGGAAAAAAGAATTGTTTCAAATGATGACAAAAGGAACCTTATATAGAGAGGAAACATGTCGATAAAAGTAGTGCTAGTGGCCGGAGCACGCCCCAATTTTATGAAGATCGCCCCCCTCTGGTCAGAGATGGATCGACTCCGATCTGATTTTGAACCCATCATTTTGCACACAGGTCAACATTATGATTATGAGATGTCGAAAGTATTTTTTGAAGACCTGGACTTACCTGAACCGAATTACTTTTTGGGAGTGGGGTCTGGAACGCACGCAGAACAAACAGGAAAAATAATGATCGAATTTGAGCGAGTCATTCAAGACGAACGTCCTGACCTGGTGGTGGTGTTTGGTGATATAAATTCCACTCTTGCTTGCAGTGTGACAGCTAAAAAACTCTCCATCCCTGTGGCCCATGTGGAAGCAGGGCTTCGAAGCTTTGACATGACCATGCCAGAAGAAATCAACCGAAAAGTGACCGATGCCATTTCAGATATGCTTTTCACTCCATCCAAAGATGGAGATGAAAATCTGATTCACGAAGGGGTCGAGAGAAATAAGATCCATTTTGTTGGAAATATCATGATCGATTCTTTGATTTCAATTTTAAAAAGGATTGATCAATCCTATGAAGATAGGATTTTTGAGAAATTCGGTTTACAGAGGGGTTCTTTTGTTCTAGTTACCCTTCATCGGCCATCGAATGTTGATGATCAAAATAATCTTCGGCGGGTCATGAATTTTCTGAATACCATTTCTCTCAAAATACCGGTCATCTTCCCCGTTCATCCAAGAACCAGGAAAATTATAAACGGGTTTGATACCGAGTTCACCTCGAATGGAGCCTTCAAAATTGTAGAACCCCTGAGATATCGAGAATTTATTGCTCTTGAAAAGAACCCCAAATTGGTCATTACCGATTCGGGTGGCGTACAGGAAGAGACAACCTACTTAACTATTCCCTGTCTCACCCTGAGGCCCAATACGGAAAGACCCATTACGATTACGGAAGGGACGAACGAACTGGCGACGATCGAAAACATGGAGAACAAAATAGAGTCCATCTTCGCCGGAAACTGGAAACAAGGGAAAATCCCTGAATTATGGGACGGCAAGGCTGGACAACGGATTGTCCATATTCTCAAAGGATTGGAGCTTTAAGAGAATGATCCAAGCGATGATAAGAAAAGGAAGAGTCTTATGTGAAGAGGTCCCCCCCCCCGTCGTTTCAGAGGGCTCAGCCCTGATCAAAGTGATGTATTCCTGTATCTCGGCCGGGACAGAGGCCTCTTCGGTTCAGGCGAGTAGTGCCTCTCTGATTCGAAGGGCTTTGAAACAACCGGAAAACGTAAAAAGAGTTCTCGATATGGTCAAATCGGTTGGGATCTCAAAGACCTTTGAGAAGATAAAGAGGAGATTCGAAGAAGGTCAGAGTATTGGTTACAGCTTATCGGGCATCGTTTTAGCTGTCGGCCATGGCATCAAGGATTTGAAAATGGGTGATCGCGTTGCTTGTGCTGGGGCAGGAATTGCCAATCATGCGCAATACGTCGATGTTCCGAGAAACTTAATTGTGAAGATCCCCCAGGACCTTTTGCTGCAAGAGGCTTCAACCGTCGCACTTGGGTCCATTGCCATGCAGGGTGTAAGAAGGGCAGAGATAACGTTAGGGGAGTATGTCGTCGTATTTGGGTTGGGAAATATCGGACAGCTTGTCCTGCAGATGGCCAAAAATGCTGGTTGTAAAGTGATCGGTATTGACCTGGATGAAAGGAGATTGAAGATCGGCAAGGAGAACGGCGCCGACCTCCTTCTAAACCCGAACGATTCGGATCTTATAAGAGAGGTGACGCATTTCACTGATGGTTACGGAGCCGATAGCATTATCTTCACAGCCGCTACGGGATCTTCGGAACCCCTGCATCAAGCGTTTAGAATGGCCCGCAAAAAGGGAAGGGTCGTCTTGGTGGGCGTTTCGGGAATGGAGATTAAAAGGGAAGATATCTATTCTAAGGAACTCGACTTTCTGGTCTCCACCTCTTACGGTCCTGGAAGATATGATGACTCTTATGAGGAAAAGGGAGTCGATTATCCCTATGCCTATGTCAGATGGACAGAAAACAGGAATATGGAGGAGTATTTAAGGGAGATTGGAGAAGGAAAGATTCGTCTGAAAAACCTGATCGAAAAGGTTTATCCGATAGACCAAATAGAGGAGGCTTACAAAGAATTGCAGAATCCGAATAGGCCACTCCTTGTCCTGTTGGAATATGATCAATCTTTACCGGAGGATCTGGGGAACTTCTATCAGAAAGAATCGAAAATCTATCTTTCTCCGGCTATCGGCAAGAAGGAAGGGGTGATCAACGTCGGCCTCATAGGGGCAGGCAGTTTTGCAACGTCCGTCCATTTGCCAAATTTAGAAAAGTTAAGGGATAAATTTAGAATCTATGCCGTTGCGAACAAAACCCCTCATAGAGCAAAGGAGATCGCGAATCGTTATCACGCAGAGTATGCCACTTGTAACGTTGATGACGTTTTGAGTGATCAAAATATTGATTTGGTTTTCGTGACCACAAGACATGACTTGCATGGTGAATATGTATTGAAAGCCTTAAGAGCCGGCAAACATGTCTTTGTCGAAAAACCGCTCTGTATCAGACAGGAGGAGCTCGAACAAATCAGAGATTTCTATAGCCCATCCCCTGAAACTCAAACCCTAAAACCTCCCCTATTAATGGTAGGGTTTAATCGCCGCTTTTCGAAATATGCGCAGGAGGCGAGGAGACATACGGAGAAGAGAATGAATCCGCTCTTCATACATTATCGAGTGAATGCGGGATACATCCCTTTAGATCACTGGGTCCATGGGGAAGAAGGTGGGGGAAGGATTATCGGCGAAGCCTGCCATTTCATCGATTTCTTCACCTTCCTTATCGGATGCAAGATGAGGGAGATCTATACCTCGACATTAACGCCTAAGACAGGAAGCCTATCTCCAGAGGATAATCGAGTCATCGTCTTAAATTATGAGGACGGATCCGTGGCCACCCTCGAATACTTTGCCACTGGCTCTAAAGAGTTTGGAAAAGAGTACATTGAGATTCATTTTGATGAAAAGACAATCGTGATCGATGATTATAAATCGATAAAGGGGTATGGAGTAAAGGTTGAAGAGATGAAAGGGGAAGTTTCTGAGAAAGGGCATTTAAAGGAATTGGAAGTTGCGTACGAAGTTTTGCATGGGACAAGGGATAGATGGCCTATTGAGTTATGGGATTTCCTGCAAACGACCGCATTGACCTTTGCTATAAGTAATGTAAGTGCAAAAAAATAGGAGATTATTTGATCGGCGGCACATCACTCTAATTAGAGTCTGTCCATAAATGTTGTAATCGCCTTTTTTGTCATTCCCGTGCCTGCACGCCGAAGTACAGGCGTTTCGGTACGCAGGCGTGAAAACGGGAATCCAGTGTTTTCAATACGTTCTGGATACCCGCCTTCGCGGGTATGACGAACAAACTGAATTTATAAACAGACACTAATTACATATTCGTGATATCGAACGATGAATCAGTGAGGGTTGATAATGGAAATCATGGCATGTCAATACCAATTTCTGCAAGAGGCTTTGCATGGTTATGAGAAAACGGGAATCTCATTGATCGCTTATGATGGCAAAGTATTCAAGCCTGCGGGGTTAGGAGACGATGTCGGTATTTACGACTTTCTTCCGAAGCTTGCACATGGCATGGGCATTTCCATAGACCAAAGTATTAATCTTTTTCTTGGCGGAATGTTTACAGTTTCATTCTGTTTGGGAATAATCGGATTGTTTCTACTTCTTAAAAAGTGGAATGTCCGGATACTGGCGCTGGCCAACCTCATGTTTTTGGCCTTTGTTTCCTTCATGGCTGGGGGGATATACATTGCCCTCTCATCTGCAACAATTGCAGTTGTTCCTCTATTTCTTTATTTTGTTAAACGTGGAAAACCTGACAGAATGTTTATGTTGTTCAATTTAATCACAGGGATCGGGTTAGGTTTAGCACATCATGTCAGGATCCATTCTGGAACCGGTGTAATAATCTTCATGGTGATTGTTCTGTTGTACCTTCAAATTCATTTGAAACGGAAGGCGATTCTTCTAATGCTAATTGTAATTGGTGTTTCGATCCCCGCGATCTACTTTGACAGACTTTTAGAACAGCGCGATGCTTACCTTAAAAAGACCTACTCAACCTTTGAGCGGCCTCCAAGACAACATGTCTTTTGGCATTCTGTCTATATCGGTTTTGGCTTTCTGGGTAATGAATATGGGATTAGGTACAAGGATGAAGTTGCCATTAAGAAAGTAAGATCGGTTTCACCTAAAGCTGCTTATCTTTCCGAAGAATATGAGATGATATTAAAGAAAGAAGTTTATAAGCTAATTAAGGCGCACCCATTGTTTACAGCTACAACTATTTTCGCTAAACTGGGGGTTATCTGTTTATATCTTTTTGCTTTCGCCAATGTTGGCCTAATTGCTGTGGCTTTTCATGTGAAAAGCTGGGGATTAGAGGTTGCTTTCTGGAGTGCGATGATGTTTAACTCGTTATTCGGAATCCTGGTAGTGCCTGATTACCGTTATTTGATGGGTTTTTTAGCGTTTGCAGCTCTATATGGGATCATGAGCCTGAATCAAACCGTCGAGCAAGGAGGTTTCAGACGTATGAGAGCATTATTGAAGCGTAGCGGGGAAGAATCCTGATGTGTGGCATCGTTGGGGCTCTTACGTTCAAAGACTGTGCCTTCACCATTACCGATTCCTATATTACGTGCATGCGGGATACGATGAAACACCGTGGACCCGATGGTGCAGGGACATGGATTTCGAAGGATAAGAGAGTTGGTTTAGGTCACCGGCGCTTATCCATCATCGATCTCTCCGATTCGGCCTCGCAGCCCATGAGCAATGAGGATGGTTCACTCTGGGTCTCTTTTAACGGGGAGATTTATAATCACGCGGAAATCCGAGCGGAATTGGAGAGAATCGGGGGCCATCGTTGGAGAACAGACCATTCGGACACGGAGGTCATCCTCCATGCTTTCGAGCAGTGGGGAATCGACTGCCTCGAACGATTTCGAGGTATGTTTGCGATAGCTTTATGGGATGAAAAGAAAAAGGAGCTATGGTTGATCCGGGATAGGATAGGGATTAAGCCTCTCTATTACAGTCTCCATCACGGTCGTCTTACTTTTGGCTCCGAAATCAAGGCACTTCTTCAAGACCCTGATCAAAAACGTTCTGTTCACGAAGAGGCCCTCTATCATTATCTGTCTTTTCTGACCACACCCGCCCCTCAGACTCTTTTTGAAGGGATTCAAAAACTTCCCAGCGGGACGTGGCTTAGGGTCAATGAAAACGGCCAACTCTTTGAACATCGTTACTGGGATGTCTGGGACCACACGGTTCCTATGGCTCAGGTTCCTGAGGAAGAGATCGCAGAGCGCCTCTTGGCTGAACTTCGAATTGCAGTAAAGTTACGGAAAGTAAGCGATGTCCCCGTGGGAGTTTTTCTCTCCGGGGGGATTGATTCCAGCACAAATGCTGTTTTGTTCTCCGAAGGGGAGGAGAAACCCATTAAAACCTTCACCATTGGATACAAAGGTGAATACCAATCCTATCCTAACGAATTGCCTTATGCCCGAAAAGTGGCATCGTTGATAGGGGCGGAATACCATGAGCAACTCTTGACCCAAAATGATCTGCTTGATTTCCTCCCCCAAATGGTTCACCTGCAGGATGAGCCTATTGCCGACCCGGTTTGCGTTCCGGTTTATTATGTCTCCAAATTGGCTCGGGAAAACGGAGTGATCGTTTGTCAGGTTGGGGAAGGGGCTGATGAGCTTTTTTGGGGGTATCCTGGCTGGAAAAGGGCACTTTGGCTTCAACATTATGATCATCTGCCGGTACCGCACGGATTGAAGAAATTGGGTCTTAGAAACTTGCGGCTCTTAGGGAAAGAACAAACAGTCTACTATGAGTGGCTGCGACGGGGGTCCCTTGGCCAACCCATCTTTTGGGGCGGAGCCGAGGCATTCACCGAGGCTCAAAAGCAGCGCTTGCTCTCACCTCGGTTGCGTAAGGAGCTATCAGGTCTAAGCTCCTGGGATGTTCTGAAGCCCATTCGCCAGCGTTTTGTGGATAAGGCTTGGGAAAAGTCTCATCTCAATTGGATGACCTACCTCGACCTCAATCTGCGACTTCCCGAATTGTTGCTAATGCGGGTGGATAAGATGAGTATGGGCGTAAGCCTGGAAGCCCGTGTCCCTTTTCTTGACCACAAGTTTGTGGAATTGGCCATGAGTATTCCCCAATCAGTGAAAGTCAAAAACGGCGTCCTCAAGTACATTTTGAAAAAAGCCGTGCGAGGTTTGATTCCAGATGAGTTGATTGACCGCAAGAAGCAGGGATTCGGCGTGCCTGTGTATGAATGGTTCTTTGATCGGCTTGGTGAGAAGAGTAAAAAGGAAATCAGCGACTTCTGTCATCAGACCGATTTTTTTGACACTTCTGAAGTTACGCGCCTTTTCGATCAGAGGCGAGGTACAGAGGTTTGGTATTTGTTGAATTTTGCATTGTGGTGGAAGGAATATATAAGATGAATAGAGATAAATTTGAGGCGCAAAAGCAGTGGAATAATAATCCTTGTGGCACTGGGGAGTACCTGCATGGAATTGAATACGGTTCACTTGAGTTTTTTGATGCAATAAGGGACCACCGTTATGAAGTTACAGACAAATGGATGAAAAAGATAATTGACTTTAGTATTTCAAGGAATAAGCAACTGCTCGAGATAGGACACGGAATTGGAACAGATTTGCTAACTTTTTGTGAAGGAGGAGCTGCGGTATTCGGAATCGATATAGCAGAAGAGCATCACAAACTTGCCCAACGCAACTTTACCCTCCACGGTAAAACGTGTGTGCTCAAGCTATGCGATGGTGCTGAAATAGATTTTCCCTCCAACTATTTTGACTATGTATACTCACATGGTGTTCTTCATCATACACCGGACACGGTCAGATGTATATCAGAAGCATACAGGGTGTTAAAACCTGGAGGGAAGTTTATTCTCAGTCTCTACCATACCTATAGTGCGTTCCATATCTTCTCGATGGTCATTGGCAACGGTTTCATTAAAGGCAAACTATTCAAACTGGGGTATAGAGGATTGATGTCCACTGTGGAGTATGGGGCAGATGGGATGTCGATCAAGCCGCTGGTTAAGACATACACGAAGCGTAAGTTGCGACATCTTCTTTCTGATTTTTCAAGAGTGGAATTTAAAATAGCCCATTTCAAACGTGAACACATTCCTAACGTTGGAAGACTGTTGCCTCGATGTTTAGAAGAGGGATTAGAACCCTATCTCGGATGGTATGTGATTGCTTTTGCGACGAAGTGATGATTGCTCATGGGAAAGTTTGATTTGAAATATTTCAATGCCCTTCTATCTGTTTCTGATGGTTTTGGTGAGGGAATGTTGCGTGCCATCTATCACAGAGTCCATTCCTCTGACTTCATCCGGAAGGTTGGAGAAACGTTTGTAACCCGGGTCTTGTTGATCGGGATAGGCCTTGTCACAAGCGTGATTGTCGCCCGAATTCTGGGACCGGAAGGGCGAGGCTTTTATGCCGTCGCAATAACAATTGGCGCCATTGGCGTTCAGTTCGGCAATCTGGGCCTCCATACATCCAATACCTACTATGTAGCGGGTGATCGGGGGCTCCTTCCTGCGCTCGCGGCAAACACGATCATCGTGAGCTTTGCTGTCGGAGGTGTGGGCACGGTGTTGATCTGGATGATCTTCCAGCTATGGCCACAAATGGCACCGGTGCGCGGTCTATTGTTGATACTATCCCTCCTATGGATTCCTTTCGGTCTGGCTTATATGTTATTGCAAAATCTCCTGATCGGCATCCAGGATGTTCGTACCTATAATAAGATTGAACTGCTAACGAAAGCCCTAGGGTTGGGTCTCATCGGTGTACTAATCATTACGGGCGCCGTTGGAGTGGAGACACTCTTTTTGGTAGCCCTGATTGTTTTGATTATTGGCCTTTTCTGGGCCCTGTTGCGGCTTCGAACCCATATCTTCACCCTCCCTCTCCCTTCCCTGACTTTATTTAAAGAAACTATCCGTTATGGGAGCAAAGCTTATCTAGCGGCCTTTTTTGCATTCCTGGTACTGCGTGTGAACTTATTAATGGTTAAGTATATCCTTGGCGCGGAGGAAGCTGGATATTATTCCATTGCCGCAACGATGGCTGACACGGTCTATATGCTCCCCGTCGTTATTGGAACCATTCTTTTTCCTAAGTTGTCAGCGATGACTCACGATCAAGAAAAATGGGCATTCACAAGAAAGATGGCCGTTTCCGTTGGAGTGGTGACGGTGGTGTTAGCAACTTTTGCAGGCTTACTGGCAGGGCCGGTGGTCCGAATCCTTTTCGGAGAACTGTTTGTGCCTGCCGTCCCGGCTTTCATATGGTTGTTGCCAGGGATCGTTCTCTTGTCAATCAACACCTGTTATATGAATTATTTCGCGTCGATCGGCATGCCCCTCATCACGGTGGTCTCGCCAGGGTTGGCCGCCATCGTAAATATTGCAGTTAACCTGAAGTTGATACCCTGGTGGGGTATTGTTGGCGCATCCATTACTTCTGTGCTGTCTTATGGGCTGATGCTTGTGGCGAGCATCATTTATGTCTCCTATTTTAGAGAAAATCCATCATGATGAAGACCCTTCCGTTTCAAAGGTTCAACGAGGTATATCAGGATGTGGTAGAAGCTGTCTATAGATACTGGACACCACAGATGCAACTGGAACTGGCGGCACACAATCAAGGGTGGAACCAAGACCTCTTCGATTTTGGAACCTATTTGCGAGCTTCTTCCATCCGTTTTTACAAGGCTTATTGCTCCTTAGCGGAGAGAGAAGGCAAACTGACGGTATGTGATGTAGGAGGTTTTTGGGGTGTTTTTCCTATCACGCTGAAGAGGTTGGGTTACGATGCAACCATGACGGAGTCACTCCAGTACTACGGCGATTCATTTACACGATTATTCAAATATATTGCCGATATGGGAGTGGCTGTTCTTGACTATGATCCGTTTCAGCCAGAGGTTTCGCCGCCAGGACGATTCGATGTGGTCACCTTGATGGCTATCTTGGAACATTACCCACATTCACTTAAAACGCTTATGAGAAATATCGTCTCCCTCATCAATCCGGGTGGGAACCTTTATGCTGAAGTTCAAAATATTGCTTACTGGCCGAAGAGGGTAAAGCTGTTAATTGGTCGGACTCCCCTCGTTCCATTAAATCAGATTTTTCAATCTCAAGTGCCCTTCATCGGTCACCATCATGAATTTACCAGCTCAGAGTTAAGAGAGCTTGTCCATCTCAGTGGATTGGTAGTGATCAGAGAGTTTTTCTACAACTATTCCCCGGGGGCTCTGCCTAGGCTGAGAATGCTCCTTTGTGATCCGATTCAGTTTCTATCATGGTTACTTTTGGCTGACAGTCGGGAGTGTTTGGCGGTTTTCTGCAGATTGAAGGATCAAAAGGAATGAGAAGTTTGCCGAAAGAAAATATTTATGGCCACACGAAAAAGCTCAAATTCATATTGGAGCACTTCAATGGCTATATGAATTTGCATGGCGAGCCTATTTCTGTCTTTGATTTTGGCTGTGGCAATGGGACCGCCGTCTCTCAATTTCTGATCCAAGAGGGAGTGAGATACTACGGAGTTGACTACCACGAACCCTCTCTCAGCTATGCGAGGAAACATTACCAGCACAAAAATACGACGTTTCTAAATCGTATTCCTGAAGGGATTCTCTTTGACGTCATCGTTTACGCAGATATTTTAGAGCACTTAGAAAACCCTCTGGCCGTGCTGCAAGAGCATTCCAACATGCTGAAAGAGGGCGGGATGATCATTGGGTCGGTACCGAACGGAAGGGGTCCTTTTGAGAAAGAAAAGAGAGTCGACAAATTGCTCGCTCTTTCTGCAGGGATCCGTTTAGCCACCGACGTAAAGAAAAGGCTGATAAGGCCTCGACCATTGCGCACCGAGATCATTCCTTACAATTCTGATTCTGGACATGCCCAGCTTTTTAGCAGGAGATCTTTGTTCTCAACATTGAATCAAGGTGGGTTCGAGATTGAATGCTTTGGGAAAGGAGGATTTTTAGGTGGGCCGTTGAGCGAGCGAGTCCTGCGGGGCGCGTGGATTCAGAACATGAATTCAAAAATAGGAGACTTCTTGCCCTATTGGGCGGTGTCCACGTGGTATTTTACAGCAAGAAAGAAGACCAGCGACAATATTGAAAAGATAAGTTTACACAACCTTCCAAAGATTTTGGAATCTGAGAAATTGATGATGGGGCGACGCTTTGATATTGAATGTGAGAATATTAAAGCCATAGCGAAAAAAGATTTGCTTGAGCTTTGGTTATATTGGCGCTGGGTTAAGTACTGGGAGTGGGTTGACGGCAAAGGTAATGTTTTAAAAAGGAGTTCTTTGACAGATGTCATGTGGAATTTGTTTCGTGATCTATTAAAGTGGCCATTTTTCTATTGGAATACATCAAAAGTTGTAACGAAACTCAGTGTAACGGCACAATTTCATGGGGTAGTTAAGAAAAAACTCTCTGTTCTATTCCTACGAACTGATCACTGGTTTAGCGTTAAAAGTGGTGGGTCGATAGCTCACTTGAGCGGAGTGATTTGTGGGCTCAGAGCTTTTGGTTATGAGACCCATGTTGTCAGCACGGATCAAATTAGAGGAATAGAAGAAGACGAGCAATTTCATCTCTGTGAACCTACTTACAAGCTTTGCAGAAACATACCAAACATTTCGGAGATCCTTTATAATGACCAACTTCTTTCATTCATAGATGAGCATTGGCCAGTGTGGGTTCCGTCTATCATTTACCAACGTTACAGCTTGGGGAATTACACAGGGGCGGTACTAAAAAAGAAGTATGCGGTTCCTTACATTTGCGAATATAACGGTTCTTTTTTGTGGATGGGGCGGCACTGGGGGAAGGGTAAACTCTTACACGAAAAACTAATCAATCGGATTGAGCTTCTGAATTTAAATACAGCTGATTTGGTTACGGTCGGCAGCCAACCGATGAAGGATGAATTGGTGAAGAGAGGGATTGAGTCCGAAAAGATTTTTGTGAACCCTAATGGGGTGGACCCGGAACGATATTCGCCCGACATTGATGGTTCGGGTATCCGCCGTCAGCATAACCTGGACGGGAAGACAGTCATTGGATTTATCGGTACTTTTGGGAAGTGGCATGGTGCAGAAGTATTGGCCGAAGCCTTTGGCCGACTCCTTCAAGAGTACCCAGACTACCGGAATAAGGTCCGCCTTCTGATGATCGGTGACGGTATCATGATGCCTGAGGTAAAAGCACGATTAAAAAAGTTAGAAGTTGGAGAGTCAGCTACTCTGACAGGCCTGATTCCCCAAGAAGAGGGACCAAGCCATTTGGCAGCCTGTGATATTTTTGTAGCTTCCCATGTTCCTAATCGCGATGGCACCCCTTTCTTTGGTTCCCCTACGAAGTTATTTGAATACATGGCGATGGGGAAGGGCATTGTTGCATCCGACCTAAACCAAATTGGAGAAGTTCTTAAACATGACTATACTGCCTGGTTGGTTAAGCCAGGAGATATTGATTCACTGATGATCGGTTTAAAAACATTAATCGATGATGAACCGAGAAGGGTGAAGCTCGGAAAAGCTGCTCGTGAGGAAGTTATTGCAAAATATACTTGGAGAGAGCACACAAGAAAGATTATTGAGAAGCTAAAGGAGTGCTGTGGATGAAATTGAAACATTATCTTAGGCGTGCTCTTTCGCTTCCCGCGCATGTCTTAATCATGAAATCAGTAGAGCGGGGTCTCCGGAGTTTAAGATTGACATGGAGGCGGCAATGGGATCACAGAAACTCGACTTACAAGGATTTCTTGGTCTCTCCCCATGGTGAACTTCACAGTTATCTTCTTCCATCATCTGACAATTCTATCGGTGTAAACATCCGGACGATTGCAGCAGTGACCGAGCATTACCTTGTACATCGGTTCAGCCTTCTTGGATCGGGTTGGTTGGAAGTTAGGCATGGGAAATCTTGCAGGGGGGTTGAAGGCCATCACTATGAGATGGGATCAGAGGTACATGCAGACAGTGAAGGCCGATGGTTGGAAGGTCGGATTAATCGGTCGAATTTGGCAACGTCTCAACGGATCTGGCGTTTAGTGGATAAGGGTTATATTCCTATCGACTGGCATTTGGATTTTAAATCTGGATACCGTTGGGCCGAAGATACCTGGTATCTCGATATCCCTTATGGTCATAAACGGGGTGTGGATGTCAAAGTGCCATGGGAACTGGCACGGATGCAACACTTACCCCAATTGGCCTTAGCCTACGGATTGGCAAGACGTAGGCATGCAGGTTTTGAAGAACCCGGAGTGTATGAACGTGAATTTCGTAATCAGGTGCTCGATTTTATCGCTACCAATCCCCCACGGTTTGGAGTGAATTGGCGTAGTACAATGGATGTCGCCATTCGGGTTTCAAACTGGCTTATGGCCTATGATTTGTTCAAGGCTAATGGCGCGGAGCTTGACGAGATATTTGAGAGAGAGTTTTTCCTTAGCATCTACACGCACGGTCGACATATTGTGAATAATCTTGAATGGAGCAGGGATCTCAGGGGCAATCACTATCTTTCGAATGTCGTCGGGTTGCTTTTCGTCGCCGCCTATCTTCCTTGCACACCGGAGACAGACGCGTGGCTGGCCTTTTCGGTCCAGGAGTTGGTGTGGGAGGTAGAAGGCGAATTCACGCCCGACGGAGCCAACTTTGAGGCTTCCACCAGCTATCATCGTTTGTCGGCAGAAATGGTTGTGTATGCTTCGGCACTCATCTTGGGACTGTCAGAAGATAAACAGGACGCATTGAAAAATGATGGCCATCGTTCTGCTGGAAGGTTCCCTCGGCCAAAACCTGGCCCAATTCCGCTTTACCCACTGGCAGGGAGTAGCCGCTTTTCTCCCTTTCCGGCTTGGTATATCGAGAGATTGGAAAAGATGGCAGAGTTCACAATGCATGTCACCAAGCCGAATCGACACATTGCACAGATTGGGGATAACGACAGCGGCCGATTTATGAAGCTTCAGCCGGTATTTCACCCGATGGCCGCCTCTGAAGCGACGGAGCGTTACACCTATTTGAACGGCTATTCAAACCTGCCCGGTCATGACGTACACTGGGATGAAGATCACCTTGACCATCGTCACCTGGTGGCTGCCATGAATGGACTCTTTAAAAGGAGTGACTTTGCGGAATTCGCAGGCGAAGAATGGCCAGACGCCGAGATCATACGACAACTGGCCAAAGGAATCCATTTGCCTTCTTATCTTCCCAAGGATGGATTGGCTGCTGCAGAGAGAGTAGGCGTCGGAAAGAGGGGGAACTCGGCGTCACATCAAACCGGCGACGAAAATATCAGACTTTACGTTTATCCTGACTTCGGATTGTACATTTACTTTTCAAAAGATCTTTACTTGGTCATCCGTTGCGGGCCCATCGGTCAAAACGGCAATGGAGGCCATGCGCACAACGACAATTTATCCTTTGAGCTCAACCTCAACGGCCGTGACTTCATCGTCGACGGTGGGAGCTACCTCTACACTTCGGCTCCTGAAATGAGAAACGCTTTCCGGTCCACCCGATGTCACAATACGGTCAGCTCAGAGGGGTGTGAGCAAAATGGCTGGTTAGAAGGGTTGGAGGGCCTTTTCTCGATGAAAGATGAGGCGAAGGCCTATCTCCTTGATTTGACTACCGAATGTTTTGAAGGGGAACATTCTGGGTTCGGGAGAAGGCACCGTCGTCGATTCAACCGGGAAGGTCGTTCCCTTATCATCGAAGACTGGATCGACGGGGATGGGCCGTTTGAGCTCAATTTTAATCTCGCCCCAGAGGCTGAGGTCGTCCATATTGACAAAATAGGCATTGAAGAGTTTTGCTTGCAGATTTGGATCGATGACCTTCGTCCCCAGATAATTCTGAAAGGCTTTGACCAGGTTGGGACCCTGGAAGGTTTCTTCAGCAAGGGATATGGCGAGCGGGTAAAGAATCAATTGATTCGATGTTACCGATCCAGAAACGTTACACAGGTTAGGATTGATTTCGGGTTGGTTAGCCATTAGCGTATTTAAAGGCACTCATGATTCTACCTAAAGTTTGCTACTTAAGCACAGGAATAATGGACACCGCCTTTGATTCTCAGGTGTTTCCTCTCCTCGAGACCGCCCTGAAATCTCAATTTAATTTAATTCACTTTGCTTTCAATCCATTCCATTTTAAAACGACAGAACGATATTTGAAGAAAAAGGAGGAGCTGGGATCAAAAAGCATTAAAACTTATTACTTTCAACAAGCCCCTCCCATATTTAAAAGATCTTTGATTATGGATGTGAAACGCATTCATCCTTGTTTTAGAAATTGGTTGGGTGGGAAGGAGAGGGTAGTGATCCACTGTCGTGGACACCTCAATGCCTATCGGGGTTTAATTTTAAAAAGGGAGAACCCAAACCTCATTACTATCATTGCAGATTTAAGGGGAGCCGTGACAGATGAAGTCATGGACAGGTCCAGGGGGGTGGCAAGGAATTTATTTGCTCAATATTTAAGTAAATTATATCAAAGGATAGAAGACCAGGTGGTTCGAAATGCTGACACAATTCTATGTGTATCAAATGTCTTTAAAGCGCATCTCCAAACCAATTATCGCATTAAGAATGTCATTGTAATTCCTACATTCGTTGATGTCTCTCAATTCAATTTCAGCAAGGCTTTAAGAGATCTCCATAGAAAAAAGATAGGGATTTCAAATCGAACAGTCCTCGTTTATTCAGGTGGAGTTGCACCATGGCAAAAGCTTGAAAATGTCGTTAATCTCTTTGTCAACTTGAAGCAGATAGTAAACAATCTCTTTATGCTGTTTTTGACCCATGAACCAAACCTGGTAATGAAAGTTATAAAGGGCCAAATCCAGCCCGATGATGTGAGGGTTATTCAAGTGCCTCATGCCGAAGTCGCAGGGTATTTATGTGCCGCTGATGTTGGGGTTTTGTTGAGAGAGGATACCCTGACGAACCATGTAGCGGCCCCCATCAAGTTCAGCGAGTATATGTGTTGTGGGCTCCCTTGTATCGTTTCCGATAAGGTCGGGGATACGGCCGAGGTCATTCGGAAAGAAAAGGCTGGAATCGTGCTGGAAGGATTGAGGGAGGCTCCCAAGTCTTCAGAATTTCAAAAACTATTAGTTCTAAATCGGGAAGAGATTTCCAATCGCATGAGCAAAAGGTACGCTTCCAGTCTTTACATTCCTGAAATCTTAAAACTCTACAGAACCCTTGCGGAAAAGCGGCCACCATTTAGCCTGGATGCATGTTAGTATGTTTTGGGGGGTTTGATTAAATGTGCGGGATCTGCGGGGAGATAAATTTCAATAAAAAGGAAATAAAGCCGGAGGTCATTCGGCGTATGTGTGAAGTTCTGGCATATCGGGGGCCGGATGATGAAGGGATGGTGTTTATCCGAGGCGATAAGTTTTTTGAAGTAACGAAGACCCATCCATTACCTTCGAATGAAAATGGATTCCAAGTTGGTTTAGGCCATCGGCGCCTTTCGATCATCGATCTTTCTCCAGCTGCTCATCAGCCTATGTGCAATGAAGATGGAAAAATATGGATCGTTTTCAACGGAGAGATTTATAATTTTCAAGAGTTAAGGGTGGAGCTGGAAAGGAAAGGGCACCTTTTTAAATCAAGGTCCGATACCGAGGTAATCCTTCATGGCTATGAAGAGTGGGGGGTAGATTGCCTTCACCGGTTCCGAGGAATGTTTGCCTTTGCACTCTGGGATTCCAGGCAAAGGCAGCTCTTTATGGCACGCGACCGATTGGGGAAAAAACCTTTGGTCTATTATCATCAAAAGGACCATTTTATCTTTGCCTCGGAAATCAAAGCCCTGCTTCAAGATTCCACTATTGAGAGGAAGGTCAATACATCTGCCCTCCACCACTATTTGACCTATCAATATGTTCCCTCTTCTGAGACTATTTTTGAGGGGATCAGGAAACTCCCTCCAGCCCACTACCTGCTCTTTCGAGAACCCGGGACAGTTCAAATCGAAAGAT
>Ga0315274_10004576_pt1 | contig 20323 bp, 17 predicted proteins | sample YL17G02_20_MG_FD_203700 | JGI IMG/M metagenome (GOLD analysis project Ga0315274, IMG submission 203700) | Sediment microbial communities from Yellowstone Lake, YNP, Wyoming, USA - YL17G02_20 | ecosystem: Environmental > Aquatic > Freshwater > Lake > Sediment | place: USA: Wyoming | collected...
CGTTGTCTCATAAGTTCGGTCCGCGCGACTTCAAACCATATCAAATAGTTTGAGTAATAGGCCACGCCCATCTGATCGCTTTCAGCGTAGCGGACTGTAACCGTCACCGAAAAACTCATCTGTTCAGTTACCTATCTGTTCAATTCCCTGGAGGGGTTAATCTACGCGGTTCCCTTTGTGTGCATTTTGACCAGCCCCTGTTCGTTCCAGGGCCCGGGCTGGCTACGTTCATCTGTCTGATCCTTTTTCATGTATTTTGACCAGTTAGCCCCCGTTCCTTCCAGGGCCGGGCTAACTCCGCTCATCTGCCAGGTCCTTTCTCACGCATTTTGACAAGCCCCACTTTTTCCAGTAGCAAATAGTAGCCTTCCAAGAACGCATCGTCTCTCACCCCGCATTCCATCTCAACCAAGTCTGCAATCTCCGCCAGAGAGCGCTTTCCGTCTACCCAGTACCAGGAAAGAGGTACAAACGCGCGAGGAATCTTATCGTGAAGTCGGAGAAGTTGCCAGAGTCTTTCGCGATCCTCGTCGCCGAGCTTGCTCCAAAAAGCCCTTGCCACCATCCCGAACCCGGTGGGTCCGCGAAGAACTTTTGAGGGAACGGCGCCTTCGAGCTTGGCGCTCACCTTTCCGGACCCTTCTGATGCACTCTCTGACGCGCTCTTGGAGCGGCTCAGAAAATTGATGTAGTCCTTCTCGGCATCGGCAAACTCTCTTCTGACCCATTCGTTGGCTTCTTCCTTCAGTTCCTTAACTTCAGGTACCGCCATGCCCAGTCTACCGAGATGTTCGAAAGAATCTTTAATTCTCTCCAGGCGATATGAGAGCTTCTTTCTTAGATGAGCTAGTCCCTCTCCAGAGGTGGAACCGCGCTCGAGCGCCGACGACAGGCTCCGTCTTATCTCCTTTGTAGTAGATTGTTTTAACCGCGCGAGCATTTCGAAGCCAAGCCATTTCGCTTCCTTCTCGCCTGCATTTGCTGCGAATGCCCCGTAACATGCAGCAACGGCTGCCGCCGCGGAGAGCATGGCAGGGTCCACTTTGTCTGCCGTGTCTAGATTCGTGTGGTAGAACTTGTCGGGCCATTGGCAAAGAGAAGGGCAGGGCACTCCCACGTCGGGGTCGGAGAAGTTCACGTGATCGCTTCCCCCCGCGAATGGCACTACGGCGATTCTTTCCTGCGGGAGGCCCGCAGTTTTCCCGTGCAGATCATTTTTCTTGAACACCAGCTCCAGTATTGCAGAGACCAGCTCCGTCGAGAAGCCTCTGCAAGCGTCAGGCGGAGCTTCCACCATGAGCGTGCTCCCGCACAAGGCCTGGTTCTCGCCGGCCATATCAACGTTGAGCGCACAGACAAAGTCACGGAGCCTCTCTTCGTGGCTGGCCAGGTACGCTGCCGAACCGGTCATCTCTGCGAGCAAGAGCGCCCTGATTCCTCTTTTGGGTGACGGGATCTCCCTCTTCTCAATGAGAGACTTGAGAGCCCTCATTGCCTCGAGAATAGACACACATCCCGATGCGTTGTCATTTGCCGAAGGCTGAGGATGGCAGAGATGCGCAACAAACACGATTTCTTCGAGACTACTTCCGGGTATAAAACACGATACCACTTCCATGGTGCCGTCGCGAAATGCGGAGTCGACAATGACGGCTGCCTTGAGTCTGGTAGGGGAGCCAGGTTTTGCCGGGTCAGAGTCTGACGCATTTGCTCCCGGCGAATCCAGTCGAGATCGGCCTTGAGCGAGCGGTCCGGATTCGGACTGACCGGAGGACGCAGGACTGGCGTCCGGGGAGGTCGGCGAAAGAGCGAGCGATCTCAGCCAATCGCCCTGGCGTGGAGTAATCACGAAGCCAAAGCACTTCTTGTCATTGGGCCTCCACCAAAACGAGGTGTACTCGCGCGCGTCAGGGAGACCGAGACGGCTTCGTGCGGGTTTCACCTCTCGCATGCCGTCGTAGATGATTCCGAGCGCACCGAACTTCTCCACTGCAAGTTCGTGTACTCTTTCCACGCTTCCTTTGGTCAGAACGAGTTTTCCCGCAACATTAATCCTCTCGTACTCTTGTTTTTCGAGGCCGTCATTCAGAACCACGATCTCGGCAGAGTCGATATGAGCAGGAGCACTTCTCTGGATGAGCGAGATCCTGCAGTCCAAGAAATCTGCGAGATCTGTTCGTTGCGGTTCGATCAGCCCGAGCCTCGCATCCGAAGCCTCCCATTCCATCGGAATTGTACATCCCCAAAAGGAGGTCTCTCCGTCCGCCTTGAAGGTGTGAATCTCTGTCTCAAGCCCCCAGCTTCTTGCCGCTTCAGCGCAGATGTGTGCGGCTTTTCTGAACCCGGGGCTCGACTGAATCCGATGACACGTCACGAGCTTATTGAGAAGCCTCATGGCACGCTCGCCCGAAACCTCGTCCTGGATGGCCCTTAGAAGTGATTCAATCATTTGCACGACCTGTCTATTCGGAGAAGTGACCTGCTTGTTAATGGACGTGGCGTACCCATCGACGGAGACAAATCGTAAGAGTTACCACAACCGTCCGCAGAAGTGGCCGCCTCCGTTGATGGGGATAGCTTGTCTGAGTTGCCACAGTATATTCAGCGTCCAGGCGGAATTCAATTGAAAAGCTGTGCGGGGGCTAGTGCCGTCGGGATTGCGATCGCGACGGCACGGGAATTTCGTGATTGACGGGACACCTGCTGAGCGATATCGTTACATGGGTACGTGATACTTCGGCGTATTCGCCGGACTTACCTGGGTGTGTGGCTACCGGCAAGACGCGCGAGCAAGTTACCCGGAACATGTACGGGGCAATTGAAATGCACGTGCGCGGCCTCGTCAAGGATAAGCTTCCTGTGCCGAAGTCACACTCATTTGTTGAATACGTTACGGTCCCGCCAATCCGAAAAGCGTTTCAATCTGGCAAGGCGGAGCCTAACCACTAGCTTACGCTGAAGGTCTTCGGAGTCACGCCGCCTGCGGTCGCATGAGGCGCGCCACCTCGCCCGCAGCTTAGCATCACGTTGGACCTGAAAGCGAGCGCGGCACGCGCGGGTCCTTAACAACTGCCGCAAGCATCAGAAGGAGGAGAGAAAATGGCAAAGGAAGCTGGGTCGAGCGCCGGTTTGGGGTTATGCCCGTTCTCATGGATTGAGGTGTCAAAGCCCGCAGGGTGCTTTTCGTCGCTGTTCGGAGGAAAGGGACAAATAGTCTCAGAACCGCAGCCTTGCATGACGTCAAGATGCCAACTCTGGGATTCAGCGGCAGGTAATTGCGGTTTGATTACAAAGAGGTAAGAATCAAGAGCGCGGGCGTGGAGATACTCAATCCCCACCATGCTTCTAATGACGGTGGTCACGTTCCTGTTCAGTAGGATTAGGAGATCGAGCATGCGGACCTTTACACAAAAGCAGAATCAACCTCAAAAACCTTTATCCTCCAAGCTTGCTCGGTCTCAGATGGCGACACCGGGGCTGCATCATCGTGCAGATCTCATTCCGCACTTGCCGTGCACGATTGGAAGTCAAGCAGTGGAACGAAAGCTGCAAACTGATGCTGAACGACTCAATGCCGGATTGACCGGTACGGCATCAACTCACTCTGGGCACGATCCTAGCCGGATTCGCACACATCCTCCTAAAGAAGGAGCGATACTGGCGAAACTGCCGATCAACACGCCTGGGGACGAATACGAGCAGGAGGCAGACCGCGTCGCTGAGCAGGTTATGCGCATGCCTGAGCCACAGCTACAGCGCACATGTGCCTGCGGCGGAGGGTGTCCCAAGTGTCAGACGAAGCAACCCGGCCAAAATCACGAGGGCTTGCAAACCAAGCGCGTCCGGGCCAACGACGCGAGACAGATAGTACCGCCGCCCATCGTGCATGAAGTATTAGCTACACCTGGCCAGCCCCTCGACCCGGCGACCCGAGACTTTATGGAACGACGCTTCGGCCATAACCTCGGTCAAGTGCGCGTGCATGCGGATGCAAAGGCGGCGGAGTCGGCCCGTGCCGTGAATGCATTGGCGTATGCGGCGGGGCGGAACGTGGTGTTTGGCTCAGGGCAATACGCTCCGGGTACAGCTGAGGGGTGGCGCTTACTGTCCCATGAGCTGACGCACGTCATCCAGCAAGAGGGTCCGCTCTCTTGCGTCAACGGCGCGCGGTTGCAGCGGCAGGTACCGCAAGATATCACTGCGCAAGTCGGTCCGGTATCGGGCGAAGGCGGACTGATCTATGACTCCTTGCGCAAGCGCATGTCGATTATCGTCGGCCCGAACGACACACTGCGTACCATTGCCCAAGGGCTGCTGCCGATATGGAATAACGCGCAACCGTTTACGCCCACGGGAACAGCCATGCCTCGCCCGGTAACCCAACTAACGGAGGGACAGCTCGCCGAAGGGCTTTTGGTATACAACCGGTACTATCTGGCCGTACCGTTGATGACCGAGTGGAAGGCCGGGTTGCGATTTCCACTCCCAATCGACGTGAACCAGGTGACCGGAGAGCGGACGCTTAATCCCGATCTGATCGCCACATGGGCAAATACCTTTGATCCGGCCTGGGTGCCTCTTCTCGACATAACCCCAGCAGCCACGATAGCGCCGACGCAGGCGACACTGGAGCAGTCAGTGCAGACATTCCTGCAAGAGATCCAAACCCTTACCGCGCGCGGTATCCATCTTTCTGCCCGGGCGATGAGGAACGCACGCGAGGCCGAGCCCTTTATCCAGGAGGTGTTCCGGCAAGCCGCCGCCAAGGCATTTGACCTGGCGTTGGCCTTCATGGATCAGATCGTCATCCACCAGTTTGACCTTCTCGTTTCTCAGACAACCGGGCAAGGGATCATCGACACGATCCGCAACGCTCTGGCCAACGCGCCGGTAAGCCTGAGCCCGAGCCAGCAACAAAGCCTCGCTCGCGCCAATCGATTGCTAAACCGGTTGGGCGTGTTTTCGACTGCAAAGGCCGAGCGATTCCGAGATATCTACGTTACCGAGGTGCCCGGTTGCAACTGCATGGCGGCGGTCTACCACGGGTTGGAGGGACTTTTCTCCGAAGGGGTATCTCGGTCAATCCAAGATCAAGTTGGTCGAGAATCGCGGGAAGTTATGCGCCGGACCGGTCGCGACACCAATCATATGGACCGCATTATGGAGACGGTCCGGGCGCGCGGCATGGCGGGTCCAGAAACTCGGCTAGTCTACCAAGCGGCAGCGAACGCGTGGCAGCCGAACCCAGAAACGACGGTTCTGGGTATGACGCACCCAGGTGTCGCCGGATGGTATTTCTTCGGTCTTTCGCTCCACGCAGCCTATCACTCCGTCATTCTAGCCGTGGACACAACTGACACTGCCAACGCGCGTATCTACTGGATGGATCAGTTTTCCCGCGGCTTTACCAACGAAGTTACAGGTTCTTTGATGGACGAGATGCGCAGCTTTCGGCCGGGCTACGGTTTCGCGCCGTCGCGGCTTTGGCAAATCATACCAGCCGCCGACACCCTGATCAGCTTGGATTAGCCCCTATCATTCACTGCGAGGTGATTCGAACAACGTCCACGTTGTCTTGGTCACGAGGCGACTAGTCACGGAGAACGCTCTGACGAAAATGTTAGGATTGGTCGGCAAATGACGAGCAAGAGCAAATCCGGCAGGACGCGACCAAAAACCGAACCATGTGCTGCACTTTATCAGTGCCCCGCACCAGGCCGGTGATGCGTCGTTCGACCTCGAAGTGCACATTTCTGACTTGACAGAGGTATATTTCTATTATATACAAAACACATGGACCTGTCTGATCATCTCACACGGTGTACTGGTTTCCAATGGGACGAAGGAAACCTGCTCAAGATCTGGCAGCGCCATCATGTTTCCGCAGCCGAGTGCGAGCAGTTATTCTTCAATCGTTCGTTCGTTACAGCACCGGACATAAAGCACTCGGCCACGGAGCAACGTTTCTATGCATTGGGACAGTCCGATGAAGGACGCCGGTTGTTCGTCGTCTTTACGATTCGGGGAGATCTGATCCGCGTTGTGACTGCCCGGGATATGAATCGTCGTGAGAGGAGGGTTTACGAGAAGCTATGAAGAGGAAGATTCCCAAGTTCCGTTCGGAGGCAGAGGAGCGGAGATTCTGGGCCAAAGAGGACTCTACGGCGTACCTTGATTGGTCTAAGGCAAAGCGGGTGACTTTCCCAAACCTCAAGCCTACACTTAGGACGATATCGCTGCGTCTTCCCGAGCTGCTGCTTGCAGAGCTTAAGGTTCTCGCTAACAAGCGAGACGTACCTTACCAGTCATTGCTCAAGCTCTTCTTGGCGGAACGAGTGGAGCGAGAGTTGCGACTTCTTAATTCAGGCAAGACGAGGTCTAGCCACGTTCTGCAGCGGACAGCGAGCCGGTAACCCCAGCCGTGTGTCGCTCCGTGGCTGCGTGTGGTTTTCTCGACAAGGGGAGACGTCTGAGTGGACATCGATTCAATAAGGTCCCAGTTTCCTGATGCCGAAGAATACGTCTATCTGAACAATGCTTCGCGATCTATCTTGCCTGTGGCCTGTATAGACGCGATGACACGCTACATGAAAGTCTGCCATAAGGTTGAGTTCGAGCACATCGGCGAGTTTGAGAACATAGTTCCGCAAGTTCGGTCTCAGATCGCAGAACTCATACATGCAACCGCTGACGAAATTGCCCTCAGTTGGAACACGAGCGTTCCATTGAACATTGCGGCGCAGGGTTTGCCGCTCGTTCCGGGCGACAAGATCATCGTGGGCAGAAGCGAGTTTCCTGCAAACGTGTACGTGTGGGAGAATCTGAAAAGGAAGGGCGTCGAGGTTATCGTGCTGCCTTCGGGAGCAGGTTTTACGACCCCGGATGACATAAGAGACGCGATCGACGGTCGGACGAAAGCGGTCGCGATCAGCTTTGTCTCTTTTCAGAACGGCTACAGGGCCGACCTGGAAGAGATAGGCGACCTCTGTAAGAATTCCGGCGCCGTCTTGATCGTTGACGGCATCCAGGGAGTCGGTGCAATTGACATCGACGTCAAACGCTGCAACGTGGGCGTTCTTGCCTCCGGCGGACAAAAATGGCTTCTTGCCCCATTTGGGACCGGCTTCCTTTACTGTTCGCAAGACCTCGTGAATTCCATCTTTCCCCAGTTCGCCGGATGGCTCTCCGTAAAAGGAATGGACAGAGCGTTTGAGTCCATTGTGGGATTGCCGTTCGAGCTGGTTGAGGATGCGAGACGCTTTGAAATCGGGACGCTTGCTTACCAGGACCTCGCCGGGTTCAGGGAATCCCTCAAACTCATTCTGTCAGTCGGAGTGATACAGATTCAGAAACACATCTTTGAGCTTCTGGATATTCTTGTTGAGGAACTCAGACGGCTGCCCGTTGTGATCCGAAGCCCTCTGGCCCCGGAGAATAGATCGGGGATTCTGTCTTTTTCTTGCGACGATGCGATTTCTCTCAAGCTTGCATTCAGGGCGGAGCGTATTGTTGTTTCGGAAAGGGAAAAAGCCATCAGGGTGAGCCCTCATCTCTATAACAAAGTAAAGGACATCGAGAAGCTCTGTCGCGTCATCAGGGAACATTGCGAATAGCAGACATTGCGAATAGTAGACATTGGGAATAGTAGACATTGGGAATAGGGGGCGAAATGAGCTTGCAGCCGACCAGCGAACCATCCAGGTCTGGGACACTGACACAGGAGGGAGTGGATACTGCTGAAATGAGCTTGCAGCCGACCAACGAACCTTCCTCAGCCGATGATCCGTACGTAGTCAAGAGTCCGCGCATCGAGTCGCAGCGTTTGCGCCATCCTTGCGTTGAACCGCGGCGTCCGCGCCGTATGCTCGGCCGCGCTTCGATCCGCACCCATCACAGAGCTTTCGCTGCCATCGTTGTTGCCGTGGCTCTTGTCACGGCTTTCTGTACTTCGTGTGCAGTGAGGCCTACCGTGCGCGTTGCAGGCGGAAAAGTGCCCTGTTCTGCGAACACCATCAATCTTCTCAAGAAAAAGGCGCCGGAAATCCATTCCCTGAAAGCCACCGTCGATTTGTACTTAACCGCGGAGGAACCTGCTTATAACGAACGGTTGCAGGTCGGACTTGCCGCACAGAGACCCGATAGGCTGAGATTGAATGTCTATGCGGGGTTCTCGAATCTGGTCAGCATTGCGATCGATGGGGACTCTGTCTGGGCATTTCTGCCTTCGAGTTCTATGCTACTGGCAGGTTCTGTTGATGAAGTCGTGAAACTGGCTCTTTTGCCTAAAGCCACCGGCCTTCTCCTTGAGGCCGTCAGAGGCGTTATTTTTCCAGAGCCTTTCTGTCTCGTTGAGTGCAAGTCCGAGACGATGGAAAAAGGCAAGTGCAGGCTTGAAGAGGACTCCGGTGAAGGGAAAAGAGTCGGGATTGTTGAATCCAGGACAGGACGACTCTTGACATTAGATTTCATTGACAAAGACGGTGCGGAACGCGCCACGGTGAACTACCGTAACTACAGGAAATCAGGGAACATATTCTTTCCCCACGAGATAACGGTCGTTCTGCCTCCAGACGGCATCAGGCTGCGGCTGGTTTTCAACAGGGCAGTGCTTAATCGGGACGTAGACGAGGATGTGTTCAGGCTTAAAGATATTCCAAACTCCGGCGTGAAGAGATTCGGCGATATCCTGGAAGTAGAGTAGCGGACCGGTGGGCCTGCAGACTCTGCACCTCGCCTCGATTGGAAGGGGCGAGGGGAGGCTTTACATCAGAGTAGCGTTCGACCGGCCCCGCAGGCTCTGCTCTTAAACACCTTAGAAAACGGAGAAACTCCGTAATCATTTTTCCCTTGCAGCCAGAAGCACACGGAGTAGAATCTTTGCCTTGAGGCAGATTTGTGCTGATGCCTGTGGCGGACAGAGTTAGAAATAGACGTAGCTCCTTATTAAACGATGTTGGACGATCGAGCAATCCTGAGGAAAAAGCTTGCCTTTGCCGGCCCGGTCTGGTATAGGAGTAGAAACATAGGGGTAAGGAGTGTATGAGATGAGTGCTTCAACTCCAACCTACGCTCCGGGTACAGAGATAGGCGTACGATCAGATCGCAGACCGGCAGGGTCAGACGGCACTTTTTGTGGTGCTCCAATCAACGACTTGCCCAAGGGCCTTCCAAAGACTCTCCGTTCCCTCTGTCCCGAGTGCATGAAAGTGATAGAGGCTAGGCTGTTTGAGGAGGACGGGAAGGTCTTCATGGAGAAAACTTGCCCACAGCACGGCCTCGTGAGAGACCTTTACTGGTCTGATGCCGAAATCTATCTGAAGGCAGAGAAATGGGCCTTCAGTGACGGTCAAGGGCTTTTGAACCCCAGGGTGCGTCGGGCCACGAGGTGCCCCGACCAGTGCGGTCTCTGCAATCGTCACACTAGCCATACAGGGCTTGGGAATATAGATCTAACGAATCGTTGCGACTTGGTTTGCCCGATATGTTTTGCCAATGCCAACGTGGCCGGGTATGTTTACGAACCGTCCTACGAAGAAATCGTACAAATGCTCAAGGCCTTTAGAGGTGAACAGCCGGTAGCCGGCAGGATGATTCAGTTCTCCGGCGGCGAGCCGACTCTTCACCCGCGTTTCCTCGACATAGTAAGAGCGTCGAGGAGGCTCGGGTTCTCTCACGTTCAGATAGCATCGAACGGAATCAACCTGAGCGATCATAGGTTTGCAGCGGAATGTGCAGAGGCAGGGCTTCACACGATTTACCTTCAGTTTGACGGCGTCACGGACGATGTCTATAGGAAAACCCGCGGCAGAGACCTCTTTGCGGTCAAAGAAAAGGCCATAGAGAGTATCCGAAGAAGCGGAATGAAGATCGTTTTCGTTCCGACGATAGTCAAGGGGTTCAACGACAACCAGGTGGGAGACATACTAGGATACGCAATCAAGAACATTGACGTTGTTAGCGGCATAAGCTATCAGCCAGTCGTTTTCACCGGACGCATCTCATGCAAAGAAAGAGAGGAGAAGCGTTTTACACTTACCGACCTTGCGTGGGCCGTTGAAAAGCAGACCGGGTTGGCAGAGGCGAGGAGAGACTGGTATCCAACTTCGTGCCTTGCTCCTTTCACAAGATTTGTCTCAGCCGTGAGGGGAGAGGAAACGGTTCATCTCACCTGCCATCCTCACTGCTCGCTCGCAACGTATCTTTTTGTCTCGCCAGACACGAAGGACATAGTGGCTGCACCGAGGTTCATAGACGTAGAGGCTATGTTCCAGGACCTCGACAAGTTTGCCCGTACCGTGTCCAAGTCACGCTTTAGGTCTTTTGCCCGCATGAAGGCATTCAACTCCATAAAAAAACATTTCAGGGAGGACAAGGCGCCCGAGGGCCTGACGTTCCAAACTTTCCTCATGACCCTTCAAGGACTCATGGACAAGAGGATTGGTCGAAGCGAGAATGGCAAGGGAAGAACTTACAAGACTCTTCTCGTAGCAGGCATGCACTTCATGGATGCATATAATTATGACGTTGACAGAGTGAGAAGGTGCGTGGTTCACTATGCTGCGCCCAACGGAATGCTGTATCCGTTTTGCACCTACAATTCTGGGCCCACATTCAGAAAAATGATCGAGACTGAGTTTTCTCAATCCATCGAAGGTTCGAAAAAAGGCGAGAGGTTCGGAGGCTCCAGTGTTGCCTTTGGGTAGAAGTTGAGTGATCTTTTGGTAAGGCGTGAGCCTTTGGTAGAGCAGAGTTTCAAATGGAAGTGAGTTTCGGGTAGAGCATGAGTTTCAAGGCGAAGACCATATACGTCGTGGTGACCTCTGTGTTCCTCGTGGCGTTTGCCATCCCGCTGGTCGGACTTACGCAGAAGGGCAGTCTTCAGGATTTGCTGGCTCGCGTTGATGCAAGGCTCTTGTCTCTACAATCGCTCAGCGCCTCTTTTGAGCAGACACGGGAAATAAAGATCAATGGGGAGAAGATTCAGGCCAAGGGAAGGCTTTATCTGAAGAAACCAAAGGAGATTCTGCTTGAATACACCGAGCCAGAACGCCAGAAGTTACTTGTCAAAAATTCGGTAGTGATGCTTTATCTTCCTTCCTTGAATCAGATCCAACGGTTCGACCTGGGCGCCAGTAAGGAGGGGCAGGATCTGTTCATTTTCTGGGAACCTCTTGGCAACCTGGAGAAGAGGTTTACGATAGCGCCTTCGAGACAGAAGGACTCGAGATTTCGTTACGTGGAGCTCGTGCCGAAAGACGAGACAATGGGATTCCGCAAGCTCATTCTTGGGTTAGATACAGACTTGCTTCTGCCGCGAGTGATAGAAGTTGAAGAGGCTGGAGGCGACGTGGTGAGAATGGTGCTCTCCAACGTGAAAATCAATCCAGGCTTTAGTCAGTCTCTGTTTGAACTGAACGTGGGGAAGGGTGTTGAGATCATAGATTATTCCGAAAAAGTCAATGAGTCGCCGTCAAGCACGGCGAAATCGCTTCAGTGATAGCTTCAGCGAGAGAAGAGACGCCTGATTTCATTCGGCATGCTTGGAACAAAAAAGCTAGAGAGCTGGAAGGAGGTGGCACTGCAGCAAGCATACGTTTTTTCTAAGGGAAGGAACTCAATTCAATAGGGAGGATTTGAAATGAAGAAACTTGTTGTTCTGCCATTGCTATTGTTGCTCTTCGGCACTGCGGCCTTTGCTCAGATGGAAGCTGCCGGTCCAATGTGGGCGTTCGGCGCAAACGTGGGCTACGGTCTACCCATGGGCGACTTCAAGGATGCTTACGACGGCGGGCTTACCGTCGGTGCAAGCGGCTGCTATATGTTCACCGGCAAGTACGGTCTGGAAGTTGCGGCGGAGTGGAGCAAATTCCCGGCAAACGATGACCTGGTGAGCTTATTGGAGATTCTCTCAGGAGAGGATGTTGAGGCGAATTTCCAATTCATGCCTGTGATGGTGGACTTCGTCGCGATGTTCCCGATGAACGGACCCGTAACTCCGTATCTCAAGGGCGGGCTGGGGATGTATTTTGAGACTGCTGAGCTTGAGATCGCCGGTGAGAAAGACAGCGAGAGCGAGAATGATTTCGGCTTCAACCTTGGTGGAGGAGTCAAGATCCCCGTCGCTGAAACAACAGCAATCGATATTGGGGCGCGCTTCCACAATGTGATGACGGAAGACGAGAGCACTCAGTACTTCACTATCTCTGCCGGCGTCGGGTTCATGTTTTAGCCCTGCCGTCTGAGTAGTCACGGGCCTGCTCCGCGTAGGGGGCAGGCCCTTTTTTTTGACTCATGATGCAGGGGGGCTGCGTGGAGCGCTTGTCTTGGCCTTGCATCCGCTTGACAGGTTTCAACTTGGTGGTATCATTACAAGTAGAAGCTGTCGCCGCATAGCCGAGGCGTCCAGAAATCGACATCGGCGTGGCAGGGCGTTCTATTTTGGAACGCTCAACTGGATTTCTTCTAATGTAACGTCTGGTCCCTTGAGCAGCGACCCTTCTAAGAGGCAACGTGAACCCGGAAGGCACCGGAAACAAGAACAGGTTCGAAGAAACGAAGCACGGACCTCAAGAGACTCCGCCGAAGCACCCGGCAGAGCAGCCCCTCGCAGAACAGAGTGACCCCGAAGTGGTTCGCGGCAAGCCCGTCGACATTCGGTCCGGAGCTCGCCAGGAGGTTCGCGGCGAGACACCGTGGGGAGCACAAGCTCCCGAGTATGAGATGCTGCAGGGCATCCTCGGCCGTTCTTCAAGAATGAGGAGACTTCTCAACCTCATAAGCAAGATTGCGTCTACGGATAGCAGCGTGCTCATCGCGGGAGAGAGTGGAACCGGTAAGGAGCTTGTCGCGAGAGCGATTCACCACGAAAGTCGTAGGGTCTCCCGGCCTTTTGTGCCCGTAAACTGCGCCGCGATTCCTGAAACTCTATTCGAGAGCGAGCTCTTTGGCCACGTAAGAGGGGCGTTTACTGGAGCAATGGGCGCAAAGAAGGGTCTCTTTGAGCAAGCCGAAGGCGGCACGCTCTTCCTGGACGAAATCGCAGAGATGCCTCCAGCCATACAGGTCAAGCTCCTCAGGGCACTACAAGAAAGGGAGATAAGAAGAATCGGAGACGTCGCCCCGATCAGAGTTGACGTAAGACTGATAGCCGCAACGAACAGAAACGTCAAGAAGGCATTGGAAACGGGTCAGCTCAGGGAAGACCTGTACTATCGCGTCAACGTTTTTCAGATAGAGCTCCCGGCCCTGAGAGAGCGTAAGGACGACATCCCGCTTTTGGCCCGGTACTTCCTGGAGCGTTACTCGAGAAGGTTGGGCAAGAAAGTAACTGGTTTCTCCCCCGAGGCACAGTTGTTCTTGCTGCACCACGATTACCCCGGCAACGTTCGCGAGCTTGAGAACGCCGTCGAGAGAGCGGTCGCTTTAGCCGAGGGAGAATTCATCACCGAAAGAGAACTGCCGGGCGAGATGACGCAACGAAAGATGCTGCGCGCTCCCGAGGAAGGTCTCGCAGGCTACTCGACGGACTGGTCTCTCGAGCAATTGGAACGCGAGCACATAAGAGCCGTGCTCATGAAGCACAGAGGCAGCGTCTCGAGAACCGCCATATCATTGGGAATCTCGCGTTCGACTCTATGGAGAAAGATGAGACAGTACGGGCTCGCTCGTTCGTCTTAGGCGATCTCTGCTTTTGTGCGCAGCCGCAGCCATCAACGTTCGAGCGGCGACCGGGACCGAAATGAGAGTTCCTCTTAGGCCGTCTGTGCTTTGTGCCATGCCCCACCGACGTTTCAGATTAGAACGTTCTGTAGTCTGGATCCACCCGGGGTTCCACCATCCAACCCGGTTTGCGTCTCATAATGAAACAATATAGCGTTTCATCTTGAAACAACCTCGCCCGATCCAGGATCAAGTGTCTACATTCTGGCATCACCTGAACCTCGTAATCTCTTTTCAATAAAAGAGTTAAAACGGTTGAATCCGATTCTGTATGCATGGCACAGCGCTTGCTCTATTACTTAGGCAAACAACGGAACAGCGAACACTAACATCGCCTGCAACGGCGAAAGAGATGGAGTCGTATTGAAAGAGAGGTTTTCGACATGGGAAAGACAATAGGGATCGATCTGGGTACGACCAACTCCTGCGTAGCAGTCATGGAGGGCGGCGAAGCGGTGGTCATACCGAACTCTGAGGGCGGAAGAACCACGCCTTCGGTTGTCGCTTTTGCAAAGACCGGAGAAAGATTGGTCGGGTTGGTGGCAAAGCGCCAGGCCATCACGAATCCCAATAACACAGTCTATTCAATAAAGAGGTTCATGGGGCGCAAGCATGACGAAGTCAGTTCCGAGATCGCCGAAGTGCCTTACGAAGTCGTCAGGGGAAGGAACGACCTTGCGACAGTCAGGATCTCGGGTCAGGACTATACGCCTCCCGAAATCTCCGCAATGATACTTCAGAAGATGAGACAGACAGCAGAGGAGTACCTGGGCGAGAAAGTTACAGAAGCTGTCATTACGGTGCCCGCTTACTTTAACGACAGCCAGCGTCAGGCAACAAAAGACGCCGGAAGAATAGCGGGACTCGACGTAAAGAGGATAATAAATGAACCTACTGCTGCCTCTCTGGCTTACGGGCTGGACAAGAAAAAAGATGAAAAGATAGCCGTATACGACCTTGGAGGCGGCACTTTTGATATCTCCATACTCGAACTCGGCGATGGTGTATTCGAAGTCAAGGCCACTAACGGCGACACACACCTCGGCGGCGACGACTTCGACCAGCGAATCATGGATTGGCTGGCAGACGAGTTCAAGAAGCAGGAGGGGATTGACCTCAGAAAGGACGCGATGGCTCTTCAGAGGCTCAAGGAGGCGGCGGAGAAGGCGAAGTGCGAGCTCTCTGGCACGCTCCAGACTGAGGTCAATCTTCCCTTCATTACGGCAGATCAGTCAGGACCGAAGCATCTGAACATCACGCTCACTAGGGCAAAGCTTGAGCAACTGGTGGACGACCTTGTCCAGCGCACTGTCGAGCCTTGCAGGAAAGCCATGGCCGATGCAGGACTCAAGCCCAGTGACATTGACGAAGTAATACTCGTTGGCGGCCAGACCAGGATGCCCAAGGTTCAGCAGCTCGTGAAGGAGCTTTTTGAGAAAGAGCCTCACAAGGGCGTGAACCCGGATGAGGTGGTTGCAGTTGGTGCCGCCATTCAGGCGGGAGTGCTGGCCGGAGAAGTGAAAGACATTCTCCTGCTCGACGTGACGCCGCTTTCTCTCGGCATCGAGACACTGGGCGGGGTTTGCACAAAGCTCATCGAAAGAAATACTACGATTCCTACGAGAAGAAGCGAGACGTTCACTACTGCCGCTGATGATCAGACGACCGTGGAGATCCACGTGCTTCAAGGCGAAAGGCCAATGGCGCTTGACAACAGGACCATAGGTCGGTTTCAGCTTACTGGCATTCCCCCTGCACCGAGAGGCGTTCCACAAATCGAAGTAACGTTTGACATAGACGCGAACGGGATCTTGAACGTCTCTGCGAGAGACAAGGCCACGGGGCGTGAGCAGAGTATCCGCATAGAAGCTTCCAGCGGTCTCAAAGAAGAAGAGATCAAGAGAATGGTTAAAGATGCTGAGGAGAATACCGCGGAAGACAAGAAACGCAGGGACGCGATCGACGCTCGTAATCGTGCGGACCAGATGGTGTATGAGACAGAAAAGAATCTGAAACAGGCCGGCGCGAACCTTGACCCCGACATGAAGGCCAAGGTTGAGGCGGCTGTTTCCAGAGTCAAGGAAGCAATCAAGAAGGACAACCTTGACGAAATAAGATCTGCCACCGAAGCACTAACCCAAGTGTGGCACGATGCTGCCGAACAGATGTACGCAAAAACATCTCCTCACGCTGGTTCACAGTCCGGCGGACGTGCGTCTCAAGGCCAGGAAGGTCCGCAGGCAGGTCCTCAGACAGGTTCAAAGGAACACAAAGAGGGAGACGCCGTTGACGCGGATTTTGAGGTCGTGGAGTAGAGACTCCGCGACCTCGCCCCACTGGGGCGGGACCAAGAATCGCGTCAGGCTCAGCGGGCTTTGAGGTCGGCTTTGGCGGTCGCCCGAGGCATGCTGGCGTATCAGTCTCACAGCGCATAGGGGAGGATTCTATGGTTGAAAGAGAGCCAGGCTTAAACGAGGCACTTTTTATGGGTCTTGTCATAAACCTTCAATCCACCGCAATGATTGCTCTTGGTAAGCTGATAAATCCACTGACTCAGAGTGTGGACAGGAATCTGGACCAAGCGCGTTTCACAATTGACATGCTTGGAATGCTTGAAGATAAGACGAACGGCAACCGTACCGAAGAAGAAACCAGGACTCTGAGGAGAGTTATCACCGAGCTAAGAATGAACTATCTTGACGAGGTCGAAAAAGATCGGCAAGAACAAGAGAAAGACAAAAAGGGAAAACCGTCAGGAGAAAAGGCAAACGAAAATACTCAGCAGAACGCTCGGAAGACTGCGCACGAGACAAACGACAAGAAAGCCTGAGGAGTAAAGCAGATGGTGAAAAAAAGGAAAGCTGGAGCAGGGCAAGAGCCTTCTACTTCCGGGAGAGTTTCCGAAGGTGACCGTAGGGATGAGAAGGAAGGGGAGGCTCCACCTGCCCAAGACATAGAGGAGACAAAGGAGAAGGAGAAGGTGCGCACAGACTCGGCCCCTCCGGAGAATCAAATGCCCGGCACTGTTTCAGAAGTCGTTGCCGAAGAGGAGATGGGCAGGGAAATCGAAAGACAAATAGAAGAAGAAAGGGATTTGGCCCAGGAATATCTCGACCATCTTCAAAGGCTTCAGGCGGAATTCGCAAACTATAGAAAAAGAGCGCAACGGGAAATCCTCGAGGCCTACGACCACGCAAGGGCCGAGCTGATCTGCAAACTTCTACCCGTGATGGACGATCTTGAAAGGGCCATTGAAAGCCTCGATTCGAGCTGCAACAATGAGGACACCTTGAAGGGCGTAAGATTGATCTACGGAAAACTCAAATCTGCCCTCTACGCAGAAGGTCTCGAAGCGATCGAGTGCAGGGGGAAGATGTTTGACCCCAATTTCCACGAGGCCGTGGTCGTGACAAAAGTGAAGGAAGGAGCCGACAGTCAGATAATCAAAGATTTCCAGAAAGGCTACACTTTCAAGGGCAAACTTGTGAGACCCAGTAAGGTCGAGGTTACACAAGTCCAATCTGACCAGGGTGATGAATAGACATGCCGCAGACCCAAAAAGACTTCTACGAACTCCTTGGGGTCAGCGAGACTGCGAATGTTGATGATATAAAGAAAGCTTACAGAAGGCTCGCAAAGAAATACCACCCTGACGCCAATCCTGGCAACAAAGCCGCCGAAGACCGATTCAAGGAAGTCTCAGAGGCCTACGACGTCCTGAGTGACCCGCAGAAACGCGCACAGTATGACCAGATGAGAAAACTGGGGAGCGGTGTCTTTACTGGTGGCGGAGGCTTTCAGGGCTTTGATTTCGGTGGGTCTTTCTCGGGTGGCGCTGGCCAGGGTGGGACTTTTTCGTACGAGGACCTGGGTGGTTTTGGCGGGCTTGGCGACATTTTCAGCAGGCTCTTTGGCGGCTCCAGGGTGAGAGCAGAAAGTTACGGTCCCCAGAAAGGGGAAGACGTTCTTGTTGAGCTTGAAGTGCCCTTCGAGCTTGCAACCGAGGGTGGGAAAACCACAATAGCCGCTCCCAGGGAGGAGAGCTGCACCGCGTGCGCCGGGACTGGTGCGAGACCTGGCTCAAAGAGAACGACCTGCCCGGAGTGTGGAGGTCGCGGCAGCGTTTCTTTCGCCCAAGGCGCGTTTGCCGTCAGTAGGCCGTGCCCCAGATGTCTAGGCAGGGGCGTGCTTCCGGGTGAACCGTGCTCGGCCTGCGCCGGCAGAGGAACTGTTAACGCTCGAAAGCAATATGCCGTCACCATTCCCAGGGGGATTTCTACCGGAGAAAAGATAAGGCTTAAGGGTCAGGGCGAGCCCGGGATAGCGGGCGGGCCGCCTGGCGATCTTCTCATCCAGGTCAAGGTGGGTTCTCATAGATTCTTTGCCAGAAAAGGCGTGAATATCCACTGCACGGTTCCAGTCAATATCGCGCAAGCCGTACTTGGTTCCAAGATAAGGGTAAATACCATCGACGGTCGCAAGGTGGAACTCAAGATACCGGCCGGTGTTCAAAATGGTGCGACGTTCAGACTCAAAGGGATGGGTTTGAAGAAAAACGGGTTGCAGGGGGATCAGTTCGTAAAAGTCGAGGTAATTACTCCGTCTAACATCACGGAAAAACAGAAGAAGCTCATCAAGGAGTTTGCCGAAGAGGGTGAACTCAAGTATTGAGGGTGGACTCAAGTATTAACGTTGTGCTCACCACTATTGACGTTGTGCCTACTATCCGGGTTTGGGCTAACTGTCCTTGCTTTAAGCGAAGCGGAAACGCAGGCACAGTCGGCGTGGTTTCATTTTCGCTGGAGGGACGAATTCCCTTGGAGGGATTGGTATGAAACTCAAGCACAAGAACCTTCTCATTGCCATCTGCTGCATTTTCATCGGTCTTACTCTTGGGATATACATTGCCTCTGACATCGGGCTTGTCAGGTTTGGTTTTGGCTCCGACAAAGACAAGGCCGTTACTCTCGGCTCGTCCGAGCAGGTTCCCGAAGAGCTTCTGCAGTTGCAGAATACAAGCAAAGGCTTTGTGATGGTCGCAAAGATGGTGAGGCCCGTTGTGGTCACGATCTCGAGCGAGAAGGTCATGAAGGCTGCGGAGGCCCAGAGAAACGCCCCGGGCTCTCCTTTTGATGAGTTTTTCGGAGACGATTTCTTCGGAAAGTTCTTCCGCGTACCCGTTCCCGAGGGTGAAATGCGCCAGAGAGGAATAGGGTCCGGAGTGATTGTCAGCAAGGACGGTTACATTCTTACGAACTATCACGTGGTCGGCGGAGCAGACAAAATACGCGTGACCCTCTACGATGAAAAGAAGTTTGATGCGAAAGTCGTGGGGAGCGACCCCAAGACTGACGTGGCGGTGATAAAGATAGACGCGGACAACCTTCCTGTGGCGAGGTTTGGAGATTCGAGAAAAATGGAAGTCGGTGAATGGGTGCTCGCCATTGGAAGTCCGTTCTCGGAGCAGTTGGAGCAGACAGTCACAGCAGGCATCATCAGCGCCAAAGGTCGTTCGAACGTAGGCCTTGCGGAGTACGAGGACTTCATTCAGACCGACGCAGCCATCAATCCCGGCAACAGTGGCGGAGCACTTGTGAATCTTCGTGGAGAGGTCATCGGGATAAACACGGCTATACTCAGCAGGACCGGCGGCAATCAGGGCATCGGTTTTGCGATTCCGATTGAGATGGCGAAAAAGGTGATGGAAGACTTGGTGAATAAAGGCAAGGTCGTCAGGGGATGGATGGGAGTCGTCATTCAGAACATCGACGAAACGATGGCTCAAGCTCTCGGTCTCGACAAACCCAGGGGAGTAGTGATAAGCGAGATCACAAAGGGTGGCCCGGCAGAAAAGGCAGGGCTCCGGCGCGGTGACGTGATCCTCGAGTTCGAGGGTAAGAAAGTGGATGACACCGTGGCCTTGAGAAACATGGTGGTGGAAGCTAAGCCTGGTAGCAGGGCAGAGGCGACCATACTGAGGGACGGCAAGGAGAAGAAGATCACTCTGGAACTGGGAGAGCTTCCGGTTGAAGAGACAGCTTCCAGCGAGACAAGAGAAAAGGCAGTGAGCGAAATTGGGATAGAAGTGGAGACTCTCACTCCTTCGCTTGCCTCAAAGCTTGGCTACGAAGGCGAAGAGGGTGTTGTCGTTACAAGTGTAAAGGGGGGAAGTCCTGCCCAGACGGGTGGAATAGCAGAGGGTGACCTCGTTAAAGAGGTGAACAAAGAAAAGGTGAGAAGCGTGTCTGAATACGAGAAGGCTCTCGCAAAGTCAAAACCGGGCGAGGCAGCTCTGTTCTTGCTCAGACGTGAGAATGCAACTTTGTTCGTGGCGCTGAGAGTGCCGAAGCAAGCGTCGAAGTAGGCAGGGATCGCGCGACACCTGAGCCACCGAGGACCTAATGAACGAGCCGCGGCGTAACCCAGCTTCGCGCGCGGCTTCCGTTTTCTGGGCCACGATCACTGCGACCCGCTGCCTCGGGGGTCGAGTTGTGTTGACGGTTGCGCCGAAACGTGTTATAGTTTAGTGGAGTGCCGGAGTGGTGACCATCGAAAAGAGAGATTGAAGTGATTGGGAATCACATAAAAGGAGGGCTGGTCGCCC
>Ga0315274_10004577_pt1 | contig 20323 bp, 17 predicted proteins | sample YL17G02_20_MG_FD_203700 | JGI IMG/M metagenome (GOLD analysis project Ga0315274, IMG submission 203700) | Sediment microbial communities from Yellowstone Lake, YNP, Wyoming, USA - YL17G02_20 | ecosystem: Environmental > Aquatic > Freshwater > Lake > Sediment | place: USA: Wyoming | collected...
TTTTCAGCATCGGCGGACGGTTCGGTTACGAAGACGACGGTCAGACGCCGAACACGCAGGTCGCCTTCTTCGCATACAATCCCGTGCCCATCCTGTTCGAGGTGCGCGGCCTCCCGCGGAAAACCGGCGATACGGCCATGGACGCTTTCAAGGGAGTCCGCATCGGCATTGTAATCGAATGCGAGAACGGGATTTTTGCCGGGGGGGCAGGCGGGGGATGGACGTACGACAACGACGGCAATAAAATCAGGCAATACGCGAGCACGGGAGGGGACCGGCACGCCGCCAATTTCATCCAGGCGGTCCGGTCGCGGAATCCGTCGGATCTGAACGCGGACATTCACATCGGGCACGTTTCGGCGATGCTCCATCACCTGGCCAACATCTCGCACCGTTTGGGACGACGGATGCCGTTCAAAGAGATTGAAAAATCCCTCGACCCGGAGACGGCCGCCGCGTTCCAGCGATTTGAAAACCATCTCGCGGAAAACGGACTGGATCCCGCGCTGGCGCAGGCCGTGAGCGGACTTCGTCTCGAAATCGACGACGACGGGAATGAACGCGAACGCTTCATCAGCAGGTCCGCATACGACACGGGATTCTGGGCGAACCGGATGCTCACGCGGAACTACCGTCCGCCTTTCGTCGTTCCAGAAGACATATGAGACGTGAATCCGCCTTGAATATCAAAAGTCATCCATAAACAGGAGGAAGCTGTTCACATGAGGAGCCAAAAAAACCGGATGGCGGGACTCGTGGTGATCGCCGCCCTGGCCTTTTTCGCAATGGGATCGCTCGTGCTCCACGCACAGGATCTCAAGCCGCTCGACATCAAACTGCCGAAACCGATGTTCGTCGGTACGCCCCAGAACCTGAAGGTTGTTAACCTTGAAAAACCGACGGGCAAACCGCGTCCGCCGTTCCTGGCGCCGGTCGGGACGAAGAACGTCGCGTTGAACAAACCCGTTTCAAGCTCCGACGAGGCGCCCATCATCGGAGAGATCGCCATGATCACGGACGGCGACAAAGAGGCTTCGGATGGTAGTTACGTGGAGCTGGGTCCCATGAAGCAGTACGTGACGGTGGATCTCGGCGCGGCGCAAACGATTTACGCCATCGTGGTCTGGCACTACCACAAGCAGCCGCGCGTTTACTTCGACGTGATCGCGCAGGTTTCGGACGATCCCAAGTTCGTGAAGGACGTCAAAACCGTTTTCAATAACGACCACGACAACACGTCGGGATTCGGCGTCGGCAAGGACCTGAACACCATCGAAACCTCGGAGGGAAAGCTCATCGACGCCAAGGGCCTTCAGGGACGGTATGTGCGGTTGAACAGCAACGGCAACAGCAACAACGACCTGAACCACTACATCGAGGTGGAAGTGTACGGGAAACCGGTGAAATAGACCTACACCCTTCCCCTGACACCCACTCCATGGCCCTGAAAGGGGGGAAAAACGTGGTGAAAAGAATCCTGACTGCCCTTCATCCCCCGTGAAGGGCAGTTGCATTTCGGGGAAAGATGAAGAACAATCGAATTCACATTCTTCTTTTCATCCTGATCTGTCTTGCCGCGGCGGCACCGCGGTTCCGGAACCTGGACCGAAGGCCGATGCACACGGACGAAGCCGTGCACGCGGTCAAGTTTGGAAATCTCCTCGAAAAAGGGGAATACCGTTTTGACCCGCATGAATACCACGGACCGACGCTCAATTATTTCACTCTGATCCCCGCGTTCCTGCGGAGCGAGCGATCCCTGACGTCAGTGGACGAAACCACTCTGAGGATTGTCCCCGCGGTTTTCGGGACCGGCCTCCTGCTCCTGCTCCTTCTTCTGGTCACCGGGCTGGGCTGGAGCGCCGTGCTGTGGTCTGCGATTATCACCGCAGTATCGCCGGCTATGGTGTTTTACAGCCGGTACTACATCCAGGAAATGCTTTTCGTCTTTTTCACGTTCGGCATGACGGCTGCGGGATACCGCTGGCTGCGCCGTCCAGCCTACTCATGGGCGGTCCTGTGCGGGATTTTCGCCGGGCTCATGTACGCGACGAAAGAGACCTGCATCATTCCCTGGGGAGCGATGGCCGTCGCGTTAGCGATCGTTGCGATCCATTCCCGCTGGTCCTTTCAAACACGACCGGTTCTACCCAAATTGCACCTGGCGGCCGGTTTCCTGTCCGCGGCGCTGGTTTCGGTTCTCTTCCTGTCGTCCTTCTTCACGAATTTCCGAGGCATCACCGATTCCATCATCACCTACAGAACTTATTTTCTGCGTGCCTCGGCGAACCCGGTTCACGTTCATCCGTGGACGTATTATTTTCATGTGCTTGGCTTCTGGAAAACGGCGGGAGGGCCGGTCTGGTCCGAGGCGTTGATCCTCGTTTTGGCCCTGTTCGGCATTATGGCAGCGTTTGAAAAAAGACGAAATTCGGACCGGGACTCGGGATTAACACGGTTTCTCACGGTTTACGCGTTGCTCATGACTGCGATTTATTCCCTGATCCCATACAAAACGCCATGGAACCTGCTCGGTTTCTTCCACGGGCTGATCATGCTCGCCGGAATAGGAACCGCCTTACTTTTCGAACGGATCCGGAAGCCGGGCCGGAAGGCGGCGTTGATTATTATCCTTTTCGCCGGATCCCTTCATCTGGCCAACCAGTCGAGGCTCGCGGTCGGACGTTATGACTGCGATCCCCGGAATCCCTATGTGTACGCGCATCCCGGCCGTGACGTACTCGACATATCGAACGCGGTGCACCGAGCCGCGGCGGCGTCCCCCGCTGGATTGAAACTCCCCGTCGAAATCGTTTTTCCGAACCATGATTACTGGCCGCTGCCGTGGTATTTCCGCGACCTCCCGAACACGGGATGGTACGACAGCGTGGACCGGAACGCGCCTGCCGCGCCCGTGATCCTAACGGCTCCGGTTTTCGAGAAGGACCTGGTCCGCAAGCTTTATGAATTCCCGCCGCCGGGAGAGCGATCGCTCTATGTTCCGCTTTTCAACAGGACCATGGATTTGCGGCCGGGCGCGGAAATTGAAGCATACGTCCGGATGGATGTGTGGGACAGGATTCCGGAGCATTTCCCAGACAGCCTTATCCCCTGAACAATTGGCAACGAACCATAACCGTTCATTCTGTCGAAACGATCATGCGGATAGGATCCCCATTAAAACATCCCAATCTCCACCGGTTTACTCATCAGGTGATGGCCACGGTCTTCGAGATTTTCCTTTTCCATGAAGACAAGGCATATTCGCACCAGGCGGCCATGGAGGCCTTCCGGCTTGCAGACGCTCTGGAAACCGAACTCAGCCGCTTCATTCCGAACGGCGACATCGGAAGAATCAACGCGCTGGAGCCGGGGGAATCCACACTCGTCGGCCTGCACGCATTCGCCTGCCTGAAGCGCGGGATCGAACTGGGTCGGGAAACAGGCGGGTGCTTTGATATCTTCATCGGTTCGTTGAAGGACGAATGGGCGGGCGGTGAATCCCGCGGGGAAAAATCGTCCGCATGGCGGATGGACGACATCCGGTGGAGGCAGGACCGGGTTCCTCTCAGGCTGAACGAGGAGACGTTCGAGGTCCGATTGTCCGACCGCGTTGTGGTGGACCTGGGCGCCTATGGAAAGGGGTATGCCGTGGACCGGATGGCGGAATCGCTCCGCGAATGGGACGTTGAATCCGCGCTGGTGCACGGAGGCCGGAGCTCGGTTTATGCGTTTGGCCGCCTGTCGGATAGGTCCGGATGGCCGGTCACGATCAGCCATCCGCAGGACAGGGGAAAAATTCTCAGACGCTTTGAACTGCATAGCGAGGCCATGGGCGCTTCGGGTTTGGAAAAGGGATCGCACATCTTCGATCCGCGGACCGGGGGACCCGTCCGGGACAGGATTGCGGCCTGGGTTCTGGGCCCGGATGCAGCCACCGCGGACGCGCTTTCCACCGCGTTCATGGTGATGGAGCCGGAGGACGTCCGGACGTATTGTTCCGGCCGTCCTGAATTGCAGGCGTTGGTGATGATCAAGGAGGGGACAGGGGAGGGGGACTCAACTCATTTGATGACCTTCGGGATTTCAGCATTGAACGATAATAAAAAGACTTGATATTTTAAATGGAATTCGCTATCATTCTCCACTGAAAGCGGAAACACAATGAACGCGGGGGATTCATGATCCAGGATCCGGCTACTAAAAAAGATCTTGAAATTACCAAGAATGAACTGAACAAAGCCATTGATGAGGTCAAGGCCGATCTGAATGAGGTCAAGGCCGATCTGAATGAGGTCAAGGCCGATCTGAATGAGGTCAAGGCCGATCTGAATGAGGTCAAGGCCGATATCAACTCGGTTAAAGGAGAGCTCCAAAACGTTAAGAATGAACTTAAACTTGATATCGAACACCTGTCGATCCAGGTTGCCCGCAATCAGGTAGACTTCCATGAATATAAAGAGGAAAACCGGCAAAAATTGGATACGGTTCTATCTTCCATTGACGGACTGGCCAGGTTGATTACGAATGGTCAGGTTGAAAAGGCAGCCACGGAATCAGCATTGCGGAGGCATGACAACCTGCTAATAGATCATGAGACTCGAATCGGAGTATTGGAAAAGACAACCGTATAAACGATTCAAGTAAAATATAAATTCAGCCCTGCCTTCTCGAAGAAGACAGGGCTTTCGCATGCTCCTTAATTCTGCTTCACCAAAACCGTCTTTTTAAAATCATCAAATCCAGCAGCAGCCTCACCGGCGTGCGGGAAAAGGACAGGCGGCTGTCGGGGTCCGAAGTCCAGCAGATCGGAAATTCGCGGATGGTGTATCCCGCCCGCGCGGCGAGCAGGATGACCTCCACGTCGAACGCGAACCCGTTCGACCGGCACATGGCGTAGAGTGCGTGCGCGACTTCGCGGCGGTACAGCTTGCACCCGACCTGGGTGTCGGTCAGGTGGCGGGGCAGACCGAACGCGTGGAGCGCCATCCTCCGGAAACCCCAGGATGCGAACCTCCGCCTCCAGTTCTGCGGACGTCTGATGTCGCTGGTTTTCAGCTTCCGCGATCCATGCGCGATGTCGCACCCGCCGCTCCGTATCCAGTCGATCCCCGTCATCAAATCATCATACGGCAAGCATAGACCGCTGTCGATGAAACCGATCACGCCGCCCCAGGCCGCCGCGATTCCGGTTCTGACCGCATGGCCCTTGCCTTTGTGCGGCGTCCTGAGGACGCGGACCGTCGCGCCGGAATCCCTCCCCCCGCGCCTGGCTTCACTGGCCGTGCCGTCCCAGCTGCCGTCGTCCACGACGAGAATTTCGCCGTCGAGGCCCCGGCGGCGAAAAAAATCCGAGGCGGCGGCGACGTCCTTCGCGATTTTTTCGCGCTCGTTGTAGACGGGGATGACGATCGAGAGGTCCATTCTACAGGGACCATCCGTCGCGGTACTGATAATGAAGCTGCCGGTTCGCCTCGTCGTCGTTCACGAATTGCATGGCTTCGGCATTCCAGTTCAGTTTCCTTCCGCCGAGACGGACCGAAATGATCCCCACCAGCAGCGTTTCGGTCAGCGGTCCCGCGAATCCGAAATTCGATTCGGTGGGCGTTCCCTTCTTGCATGCGTCGATCCATTCCTGGTGGTGACCCGCGGAGCGGGGCAGGATTTTCGGGGGAAGTTGGTATTCCTTCATTCTGGATTCCGGGATCAGACGGGGGCTGGCGCCGCCCCAGCCTTCAACGAGCATTTTACCCCTGTCCCCGACGAAGAGGATGCCGTCCTCCTTGTTCAACTCACGGCCGTCCTCCAGCCCCTCGGGCCTGGGGGGAAGCATGCCGCCGTCGTACCAGTGCATTTTTACCGGAGGCATGCTCCCGCGTCCCGGGAATTCATAATGCACGATGCAGGCCATGGGCAGAGTTTCCTCGAACACGGGAGTGGAGCTCGCGCATACGCTCGATGGGGCCGCCAATTTCAGGGCGGAAAACACGGGCGCGATGTTGTGCACGCCCATGTCGCCGAGTCCGCCTTCTCCGAAATCCCACCATCCGCGCCAGGCGAAGGGAACATAGGCGGGATGGTATGGGCGGAAGGGCGCGGGGCCGAGCCAGAGATCCCAGTCAAGCGTCGGGGGAACCGGCGGCGTGTCCCCCGGCCGCGCGATTCCCTGCGGCCAGTAGAGATCCTTCGTCCCGACATGCGTGGGCCGGTCCGACCAGACATGCACTTCACGCACGTCTCCGATCGCGCCGTCCGCCAGCCATTCCTTGATGAGCCGGTTGCCTTCGAAGGCCATGCCCTGGTTGCCCATCTGGGTGGCGACCCGGCCGCCGGCTCCGGCTGCGGCCCTGGCGATCTCGCGCGCCTCGAAGACCGTGTGGGTCAGGGGTTTTTCGCAGTACACGTGCTTGCCGTGCCGGATGGCCGCCAGGGTCGCCACGGCGTGGCTGTGATCGGGCGTGGCGATCACGACCGCGTCGATGCCCTTCTCCTTCTCGATCATGACGCGGAAATCCCTGTATCTGGCCGCCTTCGGATACTTCTCAAAGCCCTTCGCCGCGTAGTCCCAGTCCACGTCGCAGAGCGCGACGATGTTTTCTTTCTCTAGTTCCTGCAGATCCCACATGCCCTGCCCGCCGAAGCCGATGCCCGCGATGTTCAACCGGTCGCTGGGGGCGGTGAAGCCCGGGCCGCCCAGGACGCGTCGGGGAACGATCATGAAGGCCGAGGCTGCGGCCGCGGTGTTGTGGATGAACGTGCGCCGGTTCATTTTTGTCTCCTCCGTCATAAAAGAAATGGAACACGGATTAAACGGATTGAACAGATTGCCACGGATATTTATTTTATAAAAAATTAATTAATTTCGCCTGAATACGCAGAAGATCCATTCAGTCATTATTCCATCTTTTGTCTGTAAGAAAACCGTTGAAACTTATCAAGAGTCTCACCGTATTCAAGCGGATTCAAATAATACCATATGACTAATTTTTATCCGTGAAAATCCGCTTGATCCGTTCAATCCGTGTTCCATCATCCCCGTTTCACCAGTCCGTGAGCAGAAGGTCGAGCATCTTGCGGTCCATCTGATGCCCGTAAAAATCCTCGTACGCCACGTCGCTCCGGCCGCTGTCGAGGATGCCGAACGAGCCGCGAAAATTCCACAAAGCCCAGCCGATGCCGGCCTGGTCGAACGACTTCAGCCGGTCCCTCATGAACGCCAGGGTCACCCGGTGCGGCGTTTTATTGTACACGCCCCATTCTCCGGCGTGCGCCGCGACTCCCCGCGCCAGTACCGCCTTCCATTCGTCCAGGAAGGCGTCCTCCTTGTATGCCGATTCGAAGCCCTTCGGAATGGACACCGGCGTCAGGATTCCGTCCGCGGACAGGGTGAAGGTGGTCTGCGGCACGCCCCAGTTGCTGATGCCGGGCTGGAGCACAATCCCGCTCCGGCCGGATGTTGCCGGCGGGTTGACGCGGATTTCGTTGAACGTCATCCAGTCCCCGGCCGTGGCCTGAAAGGATATTACAGAGGCATTGGACGTCAGTTTGAAGGAGTATGTCCGGTCATAGATGTTCTGGTAGACATTCCATTCGGCTGCATAGACCACTTGACTCCATTCACCGGTTCCGGGTCCGGGCCGGAAGGTGTGGCTCCAGATTTTCGCGCCATCCACCGTTGCTGCCAAGTCGATTCTGGAGGACACCTGGTGCACGAGAATTGAGATTTCGGTGTCCTTCAGAAAATCGACCTGCAGTTTCATCGGCGTGTTCCAGGGGCTTTTCTCGGGACCGTAGAAAGAATTGGACATCCGCAGGATCGGCCAGACCGGAACCGGCCAGGTGTCGGAACCGGACATCCAATCCGCCTTGTAATGGGTGAGGGTCGTGGGATTGTAGAAATGGGGGGATTGGACCACCCGAAATGGGATCAATTCCTCCACCGGCCTGTACGCCCATGTCAGGGCGTCCGCGATGATAAGGCGGCCGGGGGACACGGCGCGGATGGCCGCAATCGCATCCTTCAACGCATTGACGTACGCGCCTGCCGCAATGTCACCGGGCTCGTTCACCAGGTTGAAACTCAGCACGCTGTCCGGAACCTCCTTGTACCGCCTGGCGAACATGCCCCAATGGAAAGCGAATGCCTTCCGGGCTTCGGCGCTGGTCCACAGGCTGATGTCCTCGTTCGCGGGAAGGGGATCGGACGGGGGATTCACGCAGTATCCGGGCGCGCGGTGCAGGTTGAGACAGACGTGGATGCCGTATTGCCGGCCCCATTCCACGGCCTGATCGATGTCCTGCAACTCCCTTTCGATGAATTTGTTCCAGTTCCCCTTGACCGAGTAGGTCCTGTAATCCACGGGAAGCCGGACGAAGTTGAAGCCGAGCTCCCGGATCATGGAGAAATCGTCCTCCTCGTATCCTTCGTTCGACCATTCCAGGGTGAATTTGCCGAGGAGGTTGAATCCCTTCCACCGTTTCGGAAGCACGGGCTGATCGGTTTTCGTTTTCAGCTCAAACTGGAGCTGTTCTCCGGCGGCGGGCGTGACATTGTCGAGCGTGTCGTTCGCGAATCCGTGCGAGTACCCGGTGAACCGATAGTGATCTCCAGAGTTCAACAATGTCACCTCGGCCGAGTTGGGCATTGCGGAAGATCCGCGGTACCGGATGTCCGGATCGTTGTCCGATCCACCCTTCATATTCAGAACCTTGACGGTTCTTGACGCATCCGCGGTCTTCACCCGGATCAGATACACGCCGTTCGCCAGGGCGCCGGCCGTGAACGCAAATTCGTGAAGGCCCTCGGCCAGGTTCTGCGCATAGTCCGTGAGCCGCTGGCCCAGCACGTTGAACACGGCGATGCGGACGCAATCGTCCTTCGCGATCCGGACCTGAAATTTAGCCTCGCCTGAAAACACGCTGGGGTAGGCGTCCGTGACCATCAGGCGGGGCTGCTGTCCCGGTCCCTTTTCATCGATGCCGGCGGCGCCGCCGAGTTCAAACGATTCCGTTCCAACGAGAATCGTGTCGCCGCCCATGGACAGGTTTTCCACGTAAATGCCGTTGAGTTGCACGGCCTCCCTGGTTTCAGCGTTCACTGCCGAGAAAGTGATATTACCGGCGAAAGCCGGGGCGAGGAAGAACACTCCCAGACCGGGCAAAAGCCTGCCGAGTGTAAATGTTTTCATGGATGGATTCTCCAGTTCTGTCAATGATGATGAATGGTTTTCCGGGGGGATATTCGTCTCACCGCACCAGAATCATTTTCCCGACGCGGATATGCACCCCGTCCGCAGTCCCGGCTTCCATTCTGTAGAAATAGGTCCCGCTCGCCGCGGCTTTCCCCGCCGTATTGGATCCATCCCAGCGGACGGCATGATCGCCGGCGTTTTTCCGGCCCTCGCTCAGCGTTTTAACCGTCCGGCCCTGGAGGTCGAGAATGACAAATGTCACATGGGCCTGTCTTGAAATCCGGTATGGAATCGTGGTTTCCGGATTGAACGGATTGGGGTAATTCGGCGACAATTGAAAGGAACCGGCGAGTTCCGGCCCGGATTCCTCCATGCCCGTAACGGACGACACCGCAGTGGATGCGTTCAGGTATTTGTCGTACACGGTGACCTGGAGTTCGTGGTCTCCCGGACCGAAAGCCGTCATGTCCAGCCGGATGTCGTCGAACCCGCTCAACACGGCGCGGTCGAGGCGGCGTCCGTCGATCGCGAGTTCGACCATCACCGTTTCGCCGGCCACGTCGAGGCCGATTCTCAACGAATCGCCGGTTATTTCCGCCGAACGGATGGACGCTTCGGGCGGGCTGAAATCGGAATACATGGCGGCGATCGTCCTTGAATCGGAATGCGCGAATTTTTTCTTGACATCGGAAACCAGAACGTTGCCTTCCACCCGGATCAGTTTTGGATCGGCGCAACCCGTTCCGTCATTGTGGAGGTAGACCAGATAGTCGACTTTCGCCGGATCCAGGCCGATGGTCAGCGCGGCGACGGCGTCCACCGCGACGAGGTCCCGGCCCGCCAGTATGAGACGCATGTTCTGGGCATTGACCGCGGGGTTGGATCCGCCGCCCGGACCGTGCTGCATTCCCTGAAGCCCGTCGACAACGACGAAATCGCTGGGGCGGCATGTGTAAAAATCATGAATCCATTTGTGCATGTTGGGATAATTGTGGTCGATCTCGAACCGCAGGTTGGGGATGCCGTACAAAGGCTTGGCGTAGATCGACATGGGCGTAAAACCGATGCTGGTGTTTTTGATGGCGCAGGTCAACGCGGCCGCCTCGTGATTTTTAAGCGTCGGTATGGAAATCACGACATCCGCGCGATGATGGATTTTGGTCAAGTATATCGGGCGGGAACGATTGGGCTTCATGTTGTCCGGGTAGAGGCTTACGCTGTCGGGCAAAGAGACCGAAACCAATTCGGGAGAATCGTATTCCTTGACGCCGCCGCAGACGTTTTCGAGGCAGATGATCGAGTCCACGGCGGGGAGGTTCGATTTCGTATAATGGTACAGGTCGAACATTTCTTCGGTATACTGATTGTTGCCGGGAGCCGATCCTTCCAAAACGCCGATCCACCCGTTGGGGTTGAGCTTGCGAACCAGTTCGGAAACCGCCCTCACCACGCGGACATCCGTGGTCACGCCGTTGCCTTCGGGCACCGCCGCTCCCGCGGCGCTTACCAGGTTGGGCTTCAGGACAACTGAATCGCCGTCCGAAACAACGGATTCGAGCCCCCCCACGGCCTCGACTGCCCGCGTGACCATGTCCAGAATATCATCATAAGAGATGTCTTTGGCCCTGGCCTTGTCCGATCGAATATAGGCGACCTTCGACACGGGAGTGACGAACTGGCCGTCCGTTCCGGCGGGCCAACTTTTCATCGCGACGTGATAATGCGCGTTCTGTAGCCACGTGAACCCGAATATCAGGGCGCACGCGAAAATCAGGAAAGCTTTTTTCAACCATGACAACCTCATGATAGTCTCCTTGTTCTTAACGTAAACCGAATGTGACCAGGAACCCCGCCAAAACCGCAAAAATAAACAGCAGCAGGATGTAAAGTCCGATGAACCTCGGACGGATAATCGTCGACAGGGCGATCAGGGGGGCGATCCGCGTGGCGGGCCCGACGATGAAAAAGGCAAGGGCGGCCCCCGTGCCCATCCCTTTTCCGATCATGGCATGGATCAGGGGTATGGTTCCGCCTCCGCATGCATACAGCGGCACGCCGAGCAACGCGCCGAACAGAACGCCCATCCATTGAGGCTTTTGAAACACGGTGACCAGCCAGGCGTCCGGCACGAACACTTCCACCGCGGCGCCGAGAACGACGCCGAGGACGACGTAAAACCCGACGAACTGGAGCGATTGAAGTCCGCCTTTCAGGAACGCCTTCCATGAAAAAGCCGCTTTCCCGGCCGGGTCCGATTTCTTTTCCGATTTCAGGTTGGGATTCACGATCCGGTCCTGTTTTATCTTGAGGATGCCCAGTCCGAACAGCAGGCTGAAAAGAGCCGTGGACGCCAGCCGCATCAGGGCCATTTCCGGATTGATGCCGCCCCAGGTGATCAGGAAAAGCTGCGGATTCATCAGCGAGGATGCGACCAGAAACGTGACCAGCGGATGCACCGGAAGACCCATTCGGAACAGGGCCAGGATGATCGGGATCGTGCCGTATGTGCACAGGGGAGAGACGATTCCGAGCAGGGCCGCGAAGAGGGTCGCCCGGACCGGGGCTGCCGATGAAATCCGCGTCAGGAGCTTTCCCCAGGATATCGATTTCAGGATCTCGGAGATCAGGATGCCGGCGATGACATACGGTGCCAGATTCAGGAGCGTGTGGTATGATTTGAAAAAAACCATCTGCAGGTTTTCGAGCACTACTCAAATCCTTAAAATTCGTATGAGGGATGAAACCATGTCATGAAATACCGGATCGAATCACCTCCGATGGGCGACTAATCCTTCATGGTCAGGCCGCCCGTGGACTCGAGCCAGTCCGCGATCCGGTCCGCGGCGCCGGGGACGCTGTTGTCCGACACGTCCACTTCCATGAACGGAAGAATCGATCCGAGGATCAGGCGCCTGTAATCCTCCTGCTCGTCGATGAAAATCGCCAGGTTGTCGTACTGTGACGGCTTGCCCGACACCTTCAGCCGTTCCTTGCGTGCCTTTTCGAACGATTCGGATGAACGGACGCAGAGCACATGGCGGAACCCCAGCGTCAGGAGGCGTTCCTCCAGCCAGCGAAAATCGTAATCCCTGTTGCGGACCGATTTTTGATACAGTTTCGTGGAAACGTGAAACCGGTCCACGATCCACGAATAGTATTTCTGGAGCTCGAAAAGCCGCACCCAGGTCCCATAAGTCTCCATGGCGAGAGCTTCCTCGGAGGGGTCGAAGTTGATCAGGCCCCGGCCCCAGGGGAAGTTCGTGAACGCGCACCATTCCGCAGAAACGAGCGGGGAATGGTACCGGTACTTCCTCGACCCGACGACGCGAGGGTGCTCGTTGAGCGCGAACGCGATCTCGGTTTTCAGGGTCAGGCGCGTGCCTTCGAGGATGATTTTGGGACAGAGTTTGGCGGACATCCACCGGATCCAATATTCAGGTGACAGGAGTATTTACCGACCATTTATGCACACAAGGACAGTTTAACAATTCCTTTTCAGAATTTCAAGTTAAACTTTAAAACCCAAACGAAACCAAGCATTTGCGCTTGATTTTATTGAAAAAATTGTTTTAATTGCAATGATTAATTGCAATGATTAATTGCAATGATTAATTGCAATGATTAATTGCAATGATTAATTGCAATGATTAAAAGACCCCATGCGCCGGTCCGAAAAGAATGGACCGGCGCTGTCCCCCTCGGCAAGGGGGACAAATGGTTGGCAGGAAAAATGGATCATTTTAAAATCGAAGAATCCGATAAGGTTTTCCGGAAACTCGAAACGCTCTGGATGGGCGAAGCCTCCGGGCCTTTCAGCGACCGGGTCCTCGAACTGGCGTATGAACCTGCATGCATGGGCGGCATGGACGACGCGGACGCGATGGGGCGGGTGACGGACGACTGCGGGGATGTCCTCGAAGTATTCCTTAAAGCGCAGTCCGGAATCGTCTCGGATGCCTCCTTCCTGTGCGACGGATGCGGCGCGTCCATCGCGTGCGGCAGCGCGGCGGCGCAGCTGGTCCTTGGAAAATCGGTCGCCGAGGCGAAGGGGATCGACGCGGAGGCCATCCTGGAATTCCTGGGGGGGCTTCCCGAATCGCACAAACACACGGCGGGCGACTGGTCGGCGGCTCTGGCTGAGGCACTGGGAAAATTGAAAAATTCATAAGGCGAATGGATTCTTCAGGCTATGAAATGATCAATCGACGGAGGCCGTGATGAAAAAAATCGGATTGGTTTTCTGTGTTTTCTTTTTCACATGCCGCGTTTTCGGCGAGAACTACCTGATCAAGGGCGGGCAGGAGTCGCAGATCCGCTACCGGCTCACCCAGCATGTGGAACCCGCGCCGCAGACCAAGTCCCTGACCCTGAGTTACGTCGTCCCCGAGAATTTCGAGTCGCCGACCTACAACCAGCGAATTACCGGCTTTCAGCTGACGTTTTCCGTTCCGCCCGGCAAGCGCACCGAGGAAAGGGACCTGAGGGGAAATTCCATCGTTCGCGTGATCTGGCAGAATCCGACTCAGCCGATCGACGTGGTCATGCAGTGCACGGCGAACAACAAGACGATCCTTCAGAAACTGCAGTCCCAGGCGCCATTCCCCCCATCGAACCTGCCGCGAGACGCCGCGGGTTATCTCAAGGCCACGGAACAGGTCCAATCGGACGATCCGGCGATTCAATCCAAATCGCGCGAACTCGTGCAGGGCGTGAAGACCGAGTTCGACGCGGTGCAGCGCATCCTGACCTGGGTGGTCGACCGCATGCGGTACGTCACGCCGCCCGCCCAGTACGACGCGCTGTACAGCTTTTCAAGCGGCAAGGGAAATTGCCAGAACTATTCGCACCTCTCGTCGGCGCTGATGCGCGCCGCGGGCATTCCGGCGCGTATCGTCAACGGCATGACGCTGAAACAGCCCTATACGGTCAAAACGGCGGACGGTGAGTTCAGTTTCCGGCTGGGGCAGGGACGGCATTCCTGGATCGAGGTTTATTTTCCGGATCTCGGATGGGTTCCCTTCGACCCCCAGCAGACCGAGCTGTTCGTATCGAACCGTTTCATCCGGTCGGAGGTGGGGCTGGACAATGAGGAGGCCGTGAACGACGGGCTGATCCGCTGGAAACAGGCCGGCGGTGCGACGGGTGATCCAAGTTTCGAGGAAACCATCGACGGCGAATTCACGGCGGACAACGTCCGGCTCACCATGGAGAAGCAGGCCTACGGTCCCCAGAACATGCTGCTGTGTCCGCCGGTCGAAGCGGCGTTCAAGACGATAGTCGTGGCGCCTCCGCCCCCGCCGAAGGAACTGCCGAAGGAACAGCTGGACAGGCTCCAGTACAAGAAACCGTACCTGTTCGGCAACCTCGATTATCCGCGGGGCGCGGATTTTCTCTTCACCCGGGGACCCGCGAAACGGGACGTCTCGGGCGGATTTAAAATGGAAAAAAATTTCCTGGTGGAAACGGCCGAATACGTGACTACCAAGATGACGCAGTACGCGCAGGTCTTCGTGCTGAAGAAACCCATTAAGCTGGTCAAATCCGGCCTGGCCCTGCACAAGTTCGGCGGGGGCGGCCAGCTCTGGATAGAACTTGCGAAGGACGCCGGCGGAAAACCGGGCGCCGTCCTCGCGACGAGCGATTTCATGTCGCTCGACCAGATTCCACAGAAGGCCGGATACGACTGGACGGACTTTTCCTTCGGGGAAGAGCCGGTTCTTTCGCCGGGCAAGTACTGGATCCTGCTCGGTTTCACCGGAAGCCCCATCGTCAATTGGTTCTACACCTACGGCAAGCCCGTGGGGCCGGTGGACGGCACGCGTTACAAGGGCGTGTACGAATCCGACTGGAGCGGCGCGCTGGCGTATGAGTTCAATTACCGCGTGGCGGGGTATGCGGCTGAATAAAAACATGGGAACACGGATCTTCAGCGGAAAGAACGGATCTGAACGGATAAGGATAACCTAATGTATTCCGATCCGTGGGGATCCGACCAATCCGCTTAATCCATGTTCCATTTTGAATTCCTAATAACAAGGTGGGACATGCAAACCAAAGAAAAGAAAAATGAAACCACGAATCAGGATCCGCAATTCATGAACGAAAAAATCCTCGTGACCGGCGGGGGGGGATTCCTCGGTTCCGCGGTCGCCCGGGCTTTGATCGAGAAGGGCGCATCCGTCATCGTTCTGGACGACTGGAGCACGGGCGCGAAATCTAACCTTCCCGACAGCCCGCGGCTTTCGATCCTGACCGGAAACGTGCACGCGCCGGATACCGTGCGCGGGGCCATGCGGGGCTGCACGGCGGTCATTCACCAGGCGGCCACCCCCATCACCACCGCGCTCCGCGATCCGGCCTACGACTGCGACGTCAACGTGAAGGGAACGGTCAACGTCCTGCTCGCCGCGCGCGACGGGGGGGGGATCCGGAGGGTCGTTTACGCCTCGTCCGATTCCGTGTACGGGAATCCGAGGTACCTTCCCATCAACGAGGACGACCAGCTCAGTCCGCTCAGCCCCTTCGCCGTTTCCAAACTCGCCGGGGAGAATTACTGCAGGGCGTTTTATGAAACGTTCGGCCTTTCGACGACCGTGCTGCGCTATGCGAACGTGTACGGCCCGTCCGCCTGCGGGGAGCCCTGCAATCAGGGAGTGGTCGGACGGTTCTTTCGGAACGCGCTGGACGGGCAGCCTCTGCAGATCCACGGCGACGGCGAGCAGACGCGCGATTTCATCTACGTCTCCGACGCGGTGGACGCCACGTTGCAGGCGTGCCTCGCCACCAAATCGGAGGGCCAGACCTACAACATCGGCACGGGCATCGAAATCACGGTCAACGACTTCACCGAACTGGTCCGTTCCGTAACGCGGTCCAAATCCCGTGTCGAAACCGTGGACCGGCTGGATATCGACAACATCCGGCGCCGCGTGCTCAACATCGAAAAGATACGGCGTGAACTGCGCTGGACGCCGAAGTACACCCTGGAGCACGGGCTCCGGCAAATGATGGAAAGCGCGTCCAGATGACGCCGGAAATCCGCATCGGCGCCTTTTTTGTATGGGTCTGGGAGGACGCTGAAATCGAGGAACCCAAACGGCTCAGAAGCCATATGGTTTCCTTCGATCGGGCCGGCGTTTCGGCGGTGCTGGCGGTACTCGGCGATACGCGTTACGAGCTCGTCGACCGCAAGATCGCGCGGGCGGTCGCCCAGGCCAGCCAGTGGGCCAGGAAACGCAACCTTCTGTTCTGGTTCCAGGCCGATCCCCGCAAGGCCTCCCGTTCACTGATTTCGAGAACGGGCGAGAGGACGCAGAATCTGTTCCTCCTGAAAAGCCTGGACGGCGGATACCGGTTCGACAATCTCAACCTCTCGCCGGTCCGGAACGGACGGTTCGAGATCCGCTGTTCGTACCCGCATGACCGACGGATTCCGGAAATCCATGAATCATCGCTCGTCTTTGAACCTTCGGGGCTTGAGAAGGCGTTCGCCTTCCGCATGCAGGACGGCATCGTGCTGTCCGAGACGATACGGGACGTCAGCGACGAGGCGCGGTTCTACGCGAACTTCCGGGAACAAACCGTGGATGTTTTCGGCTCGGTCATCACCCCCGACGAGGAGGGCTGGCGGGTGATGGCTTTCCCCCGGTTCGACACCAATCTCACCGATTACGCGGGGCGGGAGAGCAATGACGCGCTGATCGGCCTGATCGAGGATCTGTTCGACGCGGGCACATCCCTTTCGGGGGTGACCTGGGACCGGGGCGGGTATTGTTGTGAATCCGGACGGATTCCGGTCAGCCTGTCCCTCTACAACAGCTTCACCGCCGAGTACGGATACGACCTGCGGAACAAGCTGATCGCGCTGGCCCTTCCGATGGACGACGGATCTCATGTTTCCGTGCGCCGGGACTATTATTCCCTGCTGATGGATGCCGAATTCAGCGCCTATCGGGATTTTCAAAGGGCGTTTCACGGTTTTTTCGGAAGCGTCGACAGCGGCATTTTTCACGATTGGGGCGGCGGGGACGCCGGACTCCCGCCCTGCCAGGATCCCTGGCGCGGTCTGATGCCGGGCACATCAGGATTGACGGCGTTCCGTGCAGACGCGGCCGATTTCGCAGAGCCGTCCGCAAGGATTTTCGGGTCCCTCTCCCTCGCAAGAAGTCTCGGCGTCTTTTCAACGACGGGGAACGCGTTCGTCCGGTCGCGCCTGCCGGCTGCGGAGGACGCCATGATCGGATACTGGAGCGACTTGACGGGCCTGTTTTCGTTGCGTTGGATGGCTGAATCCGGGTCCGTCCCTGAATCCGGCGCCCGGGAGAATCTCTGTGACTCGAAGGAATGGGTCCCTTACAGAAAAATGAACGAACGGATCAGGCGGGTCGAAAACCTCACTGGTTTCCGTTTTCCGGAAACCGACGTGCTCGTGCTCTATCCCCATGAAACGCTGATCACGGCCGATCCGAACGAAGCGCAGCGCATGCGGAACGGACTGGTCCGCTTCATCGGACGTCTCGCGCTTCGAAACATCCAGGTGGACGCGATTTCACCGTCGTTTCTGCGGGCCGCCGCACTCTTGCCCGACGGATTCAGGATCGGATTCCGCTCCTACCGGACACTGATCTGTCCTTACGTCGAAACTCTGCAACCGGACGTTTCGGCTTTCATGATGATTCTGGAAAACCGGGGAGTGAAGGTGCTCTTTGGCGGAAGCGGTGCGGCGGGCGGACCGCCCCCCGCTTTTTTAGGCGACCTGCAGTTTGATCCTGAAAGCAACGACTTCTCATGGCTGGAACAAGCCGGCGTCCACCCCCTCGTGCAGTCCCCTCCAGGGGCGATCGGATCCGTGATCCGGCACTCGGGGGACACTTTGCTGCTGCTGTGTCCCGCATCCATGGGAGGGACGTTCGAAGGCGAGGCGAAGAGTGGGGAATGGACGGTCAAGGTCCCTTTAAGCAGGGAACTGGTCATTTACAAACTGAAGACCGATAGATCTGCGGAGCGTGTGCTTTAAAGTCAAACCACCACCCCACCCCTGGATTTCCGCTTAAAAATCACGGGAATGACATTGATTTCGATTTCGGGGGGCGGTGTCATCCCCGAATTTTTTTGTCGGGGATCCAGGGGGGTGGAAATAAATGAGACCGGGACTTTGGCATTCATAAATCAAAATATGGAAAAACCGTTCGCTAAAGTCAAGTGAGATTTTAGCGCTTCAACAAGACTTCGGCCATGGCCTCAGGCCGGGGATCAGCGTTGACTGAATTTGGACATCTTTGGACATTCCCGGGTGGGTTTATCACCGGTCGATCGGTTGCTTCCGCAGTTTTCTTTCAGCCTGGACGTAGCACGCGTCCGGATCGATGATCCCCTTCAGGCAGAATAAATTCCGATACTTTCTTTCCTCCCGGTCCGACCGGTCGATCACGTCCGCCAGGGCGCCCCAGGGACAGGCGAGGCAGCGATCCGGCTGCTCCTCCAGCAGAGTGGCCGTCCTGACGCTCACCAGCGCGTTTTCGTCCGTCCAGCGGATGCCCCATCCCCGGTTCATCGTCTCGATGTTTTTCGGGTGATGGACCACGACCCTTCCCCTGTCCTCCCGGATCTCGCCGGACATCTCGATTTTCATTTTCGGCACGAACCGGTGTTGGGCCATCAAGGTCCTGGGCACGCGGATGTAAAACACATCGTCCAGGGCGTCCAATCCGATGAATCCTTTTTTCATGACAAGCAGGTAACCGCGCAAGCGGAGACCCGAGGCCTTCGGCTCCACCGATTTTTCAAACCAGGGTTTGACCGCGGCGATGCGGCCCGCGACGGCCTGACGGACGGAGCACGCCTTTTCGAACCAGGCGTCGAATGATTCCCTTTGTTCGTCAAACCGTTCGAAGGCTTCCGCGTCCAGAATCAGCTCCGGCTGAAAGTGAAGCTTTTCCTCGACGTAATGCATGCATCCCGTGCATTTTCTGCCGGGAACCGTGAACCGGTGCGGGCACCGTCCGCCCTTTTCAAGACGGATGCAGTGCCAGACAAAGTATATGCACCCGAAGGGCCAGCATTTCTTCTCCTTCAGCACATGGTGCGCCGACACTTTTCCGCCGAACCGCCGGTGGGCCTCCTGGCGGCACCGGAAAACATCCGACCTTTTATAGGGATTTTCCACCGTTTTCCCGGTTGAAAGGATGAAGTTCATAGAGTGTCTTGCGGCGCGCCTCCAGTTCCATGATCTCCTCGCCCCGGTATTCGGCCGCCGTCTGGAGCACGATGCCCTTTTCCAGCGCGAGCTGCACCAGGGGTTCGACGCGCTGGCGCCACCTGGGATCCCTCAGCAGGTGGTGGTCGAGGATCACGCGAGGCGTCGCGGAATCCAATATGATCTTTTTAATCCGCTTGAACATGAGGCCAACGGGAATTTTGGGAGCCGTCCGGTCGGACTGCTGGGTCAGGGGGCCGTCAAGATAGATCAGCGTGGAGGGCCGGGACGAAAGAAAGGCGACCGCGCCATCCGGGTAGACGCCCCGAATGCCCGAGGAATACATAAACGCCTCCTCGTCATCCTCGACGGCGAGGAGAATCGCGCCTCCCGTTTTTTCCTGGGGATCGAGGGCGAAGGATTCGGAAAAGGTCAGTTTCGTCTTCCCGAACGTGAAGGACATGCCGTCCGCGAAAACGATTTCGGACGCATTGTTCCGCACGGTTTTCAGGAATTCGAACGCGAACGTCCGGATCTCCGGGCGGACATGGAGGTTGGGATTCTTGACGATCAGGCGCTTGTTCGCGGCCCATTCCGGGCGGTCGGGCGAGAAGTGTTCGACATCGTACTTGGTGATGATGATCGCGTGCGCCGATTTGGCGAAGAGGGAGATCCTTTCACGGCAGCAGTCCAGGCACGCGGTTTCGAGCGGATGGGGGGAGAGGCCGAAACGCCGTTCTGCGACCACGGCGCCGGGATCGATCAGCAGACGAACGGTCTTCGTTTCCACGAAGGTGGCCATGGACCGAACGCCCATGGAGTCAGCGGCCAGCGGGATGACTTGCATCGGTAATCTCGATTGTGAGAGATGGAACACGGATCAAGCGGATACAGCGGATGGAAACGGATACGGAATTAATAATATTTTATTGTCAAT
>Ga0315274_10004578_pt1 | contig 20320 bp, 15 predicted proteins | sample YL17G02_20_MG_FD_203700 | JGI IMG/M metagenome (GOLD analysis project Ga0315274, IMG submission 203700) | Sediment microbial communities from Yellowstone Lake, YNP, Wyoming, USA - YL17G02_20 | ecosystem: Environmental > Aquatic > Freshwater > Lake > Sediment | place: USA: Wyoming | collected...
TGTCCCGATAATGCTTGCTTGATTCCTGCAACCCGATCTTGTCCATCGATTGCAAACAGTTTTTCGTCGCCATCTAGTTTAAGTATCCCTAGCGCTCCCTCTTTAGGCATCGGCAGTGCATTAGAGTCAAACAAGCGACTATTCTCGATTGATAATTCGTACCACTTAGGAGCGCCAGCGTATACTCCAATAATCAGGGCGTTAAAAAACCTCTGAGGCTGCGTAATTAGATAAGTGGCTATTACTCTTGATCTATTTGTAACTTGTCGCTGGATTAATTCCCCTAGCTTCTTACTCTTGTGAATTTCTGTAGAAAAACTAACTCTATCAGCTATTTCTTTCATACTCATAAAACTAATGTAATATACGTTATCGCCCATTTTTGCCTTAAGTGCTGGAACAAATAATGCGCTTTTTTGTGTCATCTCAATGCCTCCACTATCCTGCGGACCTTTGCTGGTAATTCCTCTTTGTTACATGGGGGTATAAGAGCCCCCTTCAAGGCCTTCTCCAGCTTTTTTAAGCTAGACTTTTTATTCACAACTGAGTAGCAGAAGAAAACGTTGTCAGAATATTTGTTCAATAGTCTGACTATCATCGGTCTACCACTTTCTCGTTGTTTTTCTCTCAGATACTCCTGGAAGCGCGCCCGAAGTGTCCTTTCCGTTTTTCCAATATACATGAGATATGAACACGAAGGATGATTGGCAACACAGGGTTGAACGACAAATGTGTATAACCCGGGTTCGTCGGGTATGTTATCGATTTCACTTGGGGTAAATCTATTTTCTTTCCAATCGAAGGCATATCCTGGTTTTGTAGCATACTCTTCCCACAATCTCGGCCAGAGAAAAAAAGTATATCTATGCGCTAACGCTTCATCTTGTTCAGCTATCAAATCATGTACAGGCAAATCTTACTCTCCCAGTGATTTGTAGACTCCTATGCGGACTTGACTACTAGGCGGCCTCAAACAATTCGAAAAGGTTATCGGTCATCTGTTTTACCATGGCTTACTCCTTCTTTAATCGCTAATTTGCCGCTTTGCCAGCTCCGGAGCAAGCCCTTAAGTGTATATTAGGTTATGTCTTCTAACTGTCTCATTTTCCCTGACGCCGAACAGGCGACACATACTTACAGGTTGTCCTCTATGTTACCTACACAATAACCACCCAACCATCTCAGCCAGTTTGGAAGCATTGCGAACTCCTGTTTGAGAAAAAGCGATTGATTACCGGTCTGCAGGAGCTTCTTGCCTCTTACTCAGAGTCCCAGAGATTCCATGGTGGCTCGCGGTACTCGTTGAGAAGCTCTATTTCTCACATCGCTCCTACTTCTTGCGGCATTCTACAGCAATATGTATACTAGTGCAAGCAACTCTTAAGAGACATATTCCAATGAAAATAGAACGATCAAATGTTGAGTTCCCTCTATGGCGGAAAAAGGTGGATAAATCGCTATTTGAACATAGAGGTACAACTATCCCCAACTGGGCTTGTAAGATGTGGGGGTTACCTAAGTATTTTGAGCATTGTTCTTCCAAACTGGAAGGTGATTCCAAAGTCACAATAAAATACCAGAAAAAGGATTACCAAGGATGGGTGACAGTAGCACGCCAAGGGAGAAAGACTCCAGCCTATCGCCTTTGGTTCGACGATGAATTATGCATAATGATGAGCTATATGAGGTCGCTTGAACAAAGCCTTAGCAGGGATGAAGTCGAAAACATCGAAACTAAAATACCGTTTTGGGAGTTTCTGGATATAGAATTTGACACGGAAAACAGAGTATTCAGGTTCGTTGTATATTATAGACAAGAACCCACCTTTCCTTCTCTATTTCAACGATTGATAGGTTCACCACCACTCCGCAAAATAGGGGATGAATTGGAAGGCAAAGAGCGTAAGAGTGTCTATAAGCAGGATTGGAAGCCTAGGGGTGAATTAGATTATGAAATTGGAGCTTACAATGTGATCTATATGCTTGCAGATACCAAGAACAGATTGCTTTATGTTGGTGAAGCAAGTGATTTGGTAAAACGCCTGAGCCAGCCGCATTCCACCATTCCCGACTGGAGTTACTTCAGATACAATGTTATACCCGATGAACTATCGTCTTATCGCATAGAGTTGGAGCGCATGATGATTAGGGATTTGGCCACACTGTTCGTTAATTGCAGAGGGATTGAGTCGCTTGATATTTCAGATTTCAAGCTAACAAATGACAAGATTGAAAAATAGGTTCTGCAACCCAGTTCTCATTGATTTCCCTAGGGTCTTCTTGACCAATGATATGCACAACATTTTAGTATCAATGAGAGACCTGGCATTGCCTGCTCAAATTACCTGATGTTGAGCTGACAGCCTTGCATTCTCGTGCTCGAAATAGATTTCCTTTGTTTGATTGCCTGATATATAATGCGTGCAGCGGAAAGTAGGAGAGATCTAATTGCAGGGTCACAGAGTTGCAGAGATACCTTTTGCCAAGTCATTTGCAGGTCATGAGACATTTAGCTTTCGATACTCATGGCTAAAGAAAGGACTAGACGGTTTGATGGCTGACCCTGAGGTCTTTCAGCGTGAAGATGCCATAGTCCGCCTTGGCGTTGGGAAAAATATGGTCACATCCATTCGACATTGGTGTATGGCCGCCAGAGTAGCGGAGGAAAAGCCCAACAATCACAGTCGGTTGTTACAGCCAACTAGTTTTGGGGTAAGACTCCTAGCAGATAATGGTTGGGACCCGTTCTTGGAAGACGACGGCACTCTTTGGCTTATTCATTGGAATTTAGCTAGTGCAGGCACTCGAGCGGCCACGTGGTATTGGGCGTTTAACAGATATCATGAATACGCTTTCACTCGAGAAGCAATGACTGAGTCTCTATCAAGGACTATACAGACACTCGGGTGGGCAGGTATTTCTAAATCAACAATAAAGCGCGACGTGGATTGCTTTGTGCACACCTACTTATCTCCCAGACAGAATAAAACAAGCTCTAGCGATTCTATCGAGTGTCCGCTGACTAACCTAGACATTCTTCTTCAAGAACCTGATGGTGAACGATTGCGTTTCCGAGTTGGTCCGAAGCCATCTTTGCCTACAGCCGTTTTTGCCTACGCCCTTCTAGAGTTTTATAACCAAGGATATGCTGGAAGGAATACAATCGACCTCAGGGAGATAATGAGATCTGAAGGCAGTCCGGCATTAATATTCAAGCTGGATGAAGAGTCAGTATTAGATTATTTAGACAATCTGAAAGATACGACTGCAGGAGGCTTGATCTTCGAAGATACTGCATTAGTGCGACGTGTAGTTAAGACGAAAGAAGGTTCGATGGACTCGATGGCGCTGTTGGAGATGTACTATAGTGGCAAGTAGAATCGAAATGGGGGAACTCATATCGTTGCGCCCCCGCTTCTTGCGGTCAGTACACCTAGAGCGAGATTTCTATGCTAAAGACGCTGCTAATGGATATCTAATAACGCGGGGCGTTAGATCTGCACTTTCCTTGCTTGGGCGTGGATTCTCAGATCCGTCCTATCGTGCACAGTGTATATCCGGGCCTTATGGCTCAGGAAAATCAGCCTTAGCACTATTCTTCGCAAAGCTCTTAGATCAGATGTCTGACAATGGCTTGAGAGATAAATCACGTCCACTGATGGATGGTTTGTCTGAGCAGTTCTTTCCGCCCTCTGGACAAGGGTTCATAACTATCCTGGCAACCGGCACGAGGGAAAGCATTTCCACTTCGTTGATGCGTGGTATAGAGAGATCTCTTAAGAAGTCTGGGCAAAAAACGCTATATACGGAATTAGTTCGCAAGCACAAATTCATTGAGAAGACTAATAAAGCAGACACTCGTACGATAGTGGATCTATTTGAAACTCTGGCAAAACTCGCGGTGGAAAAGGAGAAAGCCCTAGGCACAATTGTAGTCGTCGATGAACTGGGCAAACTGCTTGAACACGCTGCCTTGCAGCCAGAGGACAATGACCTGCAGGTATTACAGGAAATGGCTGAAGTGGCTTCACGCAGTGACGAGTATCCAATGTGGTTCGTTGGTATTCTGCACCAACAATTTACTCAATATGCCTCCCGCTTGGGTCGGCGACATCAGCAAGAGTGGGCCAGAGTTCAACAGCGCTTTTTTGACGTTCCATGCCTATTAGATGATGTAGATGCTCTCCAATTGGCCGCGGCTGCGTTAGATGGGTCAGGCAATAAGAGAATACGCTCAAACCCCTATATTAAGAAGGCTGCGAAAGCATGCGCTGGGCTTGCACCAAGAGGATCCGAAGCTAGTTTCCAAGAATTGTGTGTCTCTTCCTATCCCTTACATCCAACTACACTGATTCTCTTACCCGCACTATTCAGACGATTCGGGCAAAATGAAAGGTCCTTATTCTCATTCCTATCAGCCAATGAAACCTTCTCATTAGGCTACTGGATTCAAAATCAGGATTTCACAGCAGACACCCCTCCATTTCTTTGCCTTCCCCATCTATATGACTATGCCTCACATACTCTGATTGGTGGTTCGCCGACACCACAGGTTGCCCGCGCTTGGGCAGAGGTAGAGGATGCGATAATGCGTTTAGGTGATGCGACTGTGGCCGAGATTGACACTCTAAAGACTATTGGCTTAATAGGTCTTGTTGGAGAAACCTCGCGTATTCAAGCATCACGGCAAGTTCTAGACCTTTCGCTAACTTCTTATCATCCTTCCCAGACAATTGACCGTGCGATACAACGGCTTATCGAGAAACGCTTGATCGTATTCCGGCGGTTTAGAAGCGCCTACAGGCTTTGGGAAGGCAGCGATGTGGATATTAGCCAACAGTTGTTAGCAGCATACCAGACCCTACCTGCGCAATCAGTGGTGCTTTCTGTGGCGAAAGACTTATGCCCGTCACCACCATCAGTGGCACGTCGACACTCTTTTCGCACGGGAATGCTCAGATATTTCTCAATTCTGCCATGTTCTAAGGATGATCTATTATCACTCCTTGAGATAGAAACCCAATGCGATGGCCGCATCATGCAGTGCTTGGTGGATAATGATGAGCGACGGCTACTTGTCGAGAATATATGCAAGACAATCCGAGATACCTCAGTCATAGTCCTTATAGGGAGAGAGAACGATGAACTTGCTGAGGCAGCTCGCGATGTTGCAGCACTTGAATGGGTAAGACAAAACACGCCGGCTTTAGCCGGAGATCGAGTGGCTCGACAAGAACTAAGTGAACGGCGTTTAGAGGCAGAAATGGCGTTCCGCTCTGAATGGCAGAAGATCTTCGGCCCTGGATCGAGGAATGTAGTCTGCTATTTGAGAGGTGAGAAACGCTGTAACCTTTCGGCTAGAGCCTTTGCGGCTCTGCTGTCAGATTCTTGTGATACCACATTCCAGTATGCTCCTATACTAAAGAATGAATTAATAAACCGGCGACAACTTTCATCCCAGTCTAACGCAGCTAGACGAAGACTCATTGAGGCTATGATATCCTTGGGCGATCACAAGGGGCTAGATTTTTCGGGGTACCCACCGGCGCGTAGTATCTACGAATCGCTCCTTTTCGAAAGCGGCATACATACGAAAGATGACAATGGACAGTGGGGATTTGACAGACCGAACGACTCTGATCCTGGTTTACAGAAGTCTTGGGACCACATTACTCGGGCGATTTCTTCAGAGAATCTCAAGCCGAAATCGATATCGGAGCTCTTCAAAGAGCTTAGTGGTCCACCTTATGGGTTATCATCCGGGTTTACTTCCGTGTTGTTTTGTGCTTGGCTAATAGCAAATAGCGCAACTATAGCTTTGTATGAAAATAATGCATTTGTTCCTGAATTATCTGCGGCTGTCATGGAAAGGATGGTAAGTAAACCGGATAACTTCTCCGGCGTGTCGTTTAAACTGCAAGGTGAACGCGCTTTAGTAGTCGAACGATTCGCTCGTGGCTTTAAGGTAAGTCGTGGCATATTACCTGTTGTGCGTTCACTGTATGCACGTATGGGATCACTTCCTGAATATACCAAGATGACGAACAATCTGCCTCCAAACGCTATTGCGGTTCGAGAAACTATATTACGAGCTAAAAGTCCAGAACGCCTTCTTTTTATCGATTTGCCGGCTGCTTTAGGTTGCAAGCAATTTCAGTCGTTACCAGAAGATCCTGTTAATGAGGAGAACATAGAAACATTCTTCAACGAAATCAACAAGGCTTTCAAGGCATTGATAAATTGCTATCCTAACCTACTAGATTATGTGCGGAAAGGACTTCTCGATATATTTGATGTTAGTGAAGCTGAAAGTAATTGGCGTAATAAAGTCTTGAAGCGGGCTAACATATTGAATAAAATGGCTACTGATTTTGGACTGCGAACAATACTGGTAAGAGCTCGTGATGCACAGTTGGGAGAAACTGAATACCTCGAATCTCTTGGAGCAGTCATAGCTAGCCAACCTCCCAACAAGTGGAGCAAGGCGAACGAAGAAAATTTTGCGCGTATTGTTCCTCAGCTAGCATCTCAAGTGCATGCTTTGGAATCTGCTCAAGTTTTGGATTCAGCGCTACAAGATGGAGAAGACGGTTATCTTCTTTCAATTAATAGCAGGAATGGACAATCGATACGTCGCGTTGTTCGCTTCTCTGATAAGGATAGGGCTGAAATAGATGGTCTTGTACGGACTATGATTGATCAGAAATCTGGCTTCAACGATCGGCGAATTATACTTGCTGCTATAACGAAAGCCGCGCTAGAATTGATTGAACCGAAAGCCGCAGAAGAATCCGAAGTTATTAGGGGTACTGAGGTCAATGACTAAGGTCCGTGTTCGCAACATACTATCTCTGTCCGGAGGGAAAGACAGTACAGCATTGGCGATCTATATGCGTGATCGAGTCCCCGAAATGGAATACGTATTCTGCGACACTGAGAAGGAACTCCCCGAGACATATGATTACCTAGCACGAATCGAAGCAGTCCTCGGGAAGCCAATCACCACATTGAAAAACGATGGGAGGGGTTTCGATCACTGGTTGAGTGTATTCGGTGGATACCTACCGTCTGCCCGTATGCGTTGGTGCACTAGACATCTTAAGTTGCATCCGTTTGAACATTACGTGGGCGACTCACAGGTAGTAAGTTACATTGGGATAAGGGCTGATGAAGACGACCGAACTGGTTACATCTCAACCAAGCCAAATATCAAACCGGTCTATCCTTTCGTGGAAGATGGCATATGCTATCCAGATGTTGAGCGAATTCTTAATGAATCAGGTTTGGGATTACCTCCGTATCGAGTATGGAGGTCGAGATCAGGTTGTTACTTTTGCTTCTTCCAGCAGAAAATAGAATGGGTGGGCCTGCTCGAGAATCACCCCGATCTCTATGATCTAGCTAGCAGATATGAGAAGGTGGACGAAAAGACGGGCAAGCGTTTTACTTGGAGTGAACGTGAAAGCCTACTTGAATTAGCGCGTCCAGAAAGAGTGGCAGCGATAAAAGCGGAGTACGAGCATGCAGCTAAACACGCTAATGTCAGCACCGGCCGGTTGGCTGAGCTTCTCATTGAAAATGTTGGTCCACAAGCTTGCTTAATTTGTCACCTATAGACAAATAGACTTCGAACAGAAGACGCTAATGGAGCGGATTAATGGCATTCGAAGGTACTAAAGCCGAGAACCAAGATCGGGTGCAAATTGAAAGCCAGCTAAACTTGCCGCACCACCTTCGTGTGTACCAGTGGGAGGGTGTGCAGTTCCTTGTCAACCAAGATTTCGCACTGCTTGCAGATGAGATGGGTCTTGGCAAGACTATACAAGCAGCAGTGGCTCTTTCTATCAAGGCAAGAACTGGTAGCTTAAGCCGTGCGTTGATCGTAGTGCCCGCATCGCTACGGTTGAACTGGGAGCACGAGCTCCTCAGATGGGTTCCAAACCTGAGTGTAAGAATAGTCAGGGGCGATGCTACGGAACGGCATGCGTTCTATCGCTTGCCGTTCAACGTTCTCATTGCATCGTATGATCAAGTCAGGACTGATTCTATTCTACTAGCCACCGAAACATTTTTTGACGTCGTTGTCGCTGACGAGGCCCAGCGGATCAAGAATGTTGATTCCGATACTGCCTTGGCATGCCGGATGCTGAAACGACGCTGCTCGTGGGCACTTACCGGAACACCTCTCGAGAACAGTGTGGCTGATCTTATCTCGGTTTATCGATTTGCGCGGCCGGGATTGATCACAGCAAGCATGTCAAAGGGGGAGATGCATGCGGCAATTAGGCCATTTTTCCTTCGACGCCGTCAGAAGGATGTCTTAGGAGAACTACCCCCACTATTGAGTCAAGACATCCCACTGGAATTGGAAGGACAACAGAGACAAGCGTACGACCGCGTTTGGTTGGACCGTGAATCGCGCCTTGCCGGGTCGACGAAACAAACCTCCATCTCAACTATGCTCGCTCTAATAACGCAGCTGAAGAAGATCTGCAACTATGACCCCGATAGCAATGTCTCCGTAAAGATGGATGCTCTTACAGTAATTATAGAAGGCCTCAGTGCAGTTGATCACAAGCTTCTTGTCTTTTCACAATACGTGAAGACACTTGAGTGGATTCGTGATCAACTTCAAAACACGCTGGCGATTGACATGCTACATGGCGGGATGGACGATCTCTCTAAGAGTCAGGCGGTTGCACGTTTCAATGAAGAGCCTGGACCACGTGTCCTGCTAGTATCTCTCCGGGCAGGTGGAGTTGGTCTCAACCTTCAGAGTGCCAGCCATGTTGTACTTTTTGACCGTTGGTGGAACCCTGCTGTCGAAGAACAAGCTACAAGGAGGGCCTATCGATTTGGCAGGGACAGGCCACTGTACGTATATCGATTCTTAGTTGTCGGTTCGGTCGAAGAGAAAATTGCGGCCATACTAGCTGAAAAGAAAATGGTTTTCGAGCAATATGTGGAATCAGCTGAGAGCGCTAGATTGCAGTCGCTTTCGATGTCCGAGCTCTCGCGCATACTTGAACTAAGAATGCCTTGAATAACAGAGGATTCATTAATTATAAGTGCCCAAAGACAGTAGTGAAAGGTTAGTGATTGTAACTAGATTCCGCCAGTAGAGAAAGAGCAAAGGAGGGAAAGAAAAATGCCCAAAGTAAAGGAGTATCGTCAAATTCGACTGCAAGACTTGGTAATCGGCAAGGGGCAATCTCGTACTCGAGATGTCGCTTCTGGGATCAGCGAGTTAGCTGACAGCATCAAAAAGATCGGCCTGCTGCAACCAATCGTTGTGTGTCAAAGCGCTGAACAGCCGGGTAAATACGAGTTGCTCACTGGTCAGCGCCGCTTCCTAGCCCATCAGGAGTTGGGCTTAACCACAATCGCAGCGATGGTAATGGATGGGCCAGTGAATGAGCTTGAAGCCAAGGTCATTTCTGTAACCGAGAACGTGTTGAGACGCGATCTAAACCCTCGAGACGCTGTTGATGCTTGCACTTACCTTTTCAAGAAATATGGTAGTAGGAAAGCTGTTGCTGAAGAAACTGGTTTGCCATATCCACTGGTCTGCCAATATGTGAAGTATGATAGTCTCGTACCTGAGCTCAAGAAGTTGTATGATGACGGACGCGCTGACCTGAAGACTCTTCTACGTGCCCAAGCTGCGGCCGAGCAAATGTCTGATGACAACTCGACGATCGCTAAGTCAGCTATGGTCATGGCTAAAGAGATGGCGGGTATGACGAGTGTCCAACAGCAGAAGCTTGTATCTGTTTCCCAGAATGCTGAAGGTAAGACCGTTGAGGAGGTTATTGAACAAGCAAAAAAGGGTGCCACTGTCTACAAGTTAATAGTGGAACTTCCTCAAGAGGATCACAAGGCGCTCCAGAAGTTTGCAAAGGATGAGGAGACCTCAAATGAAGAAGCTGGCCTCTCTTTAATTGAGGATGGGTTAAAACAAAGAGGATTGTTGGCGTAGCAAATGATACAAAACGTGTCGCCCAACCTGAGACGCGACCTGATATTGTCACTCGGTACGCACCGAGGTAGTAGACGCTTATCTCCTGTAGAGGCTGCTGCAGCAATAGATGCCACACTTAAGGCTGGGGCATCGTTTTCTGATATTGCCTCGCTAGTACACTTTGACAGCACAAGTACCATTAGAGAAATACATCGCCTTCTCCAACTCAGTCCGGACGTTCAACATCTGATCGGGTGGGGAAGGCAGCACCCCCCAGTAATTTCCATGACTACAGCGTCACAAATAGGACGCCTGCAGTCAGGAGATGACCAGTCAGCTGCAGTCGAAGCCATTATTGCTCACAATATGTCTTCAGATGAGGCGCGTCAACTCGTTGAAACTAGGATTCATTCCCAAAGCCCTATGCCAGACTGCATTAATAGGATACTCAAATTACGACCGCGAATTATCCGAAAATATCTGCTAGTAGGCGTTGTCACCTCCGAGATAGTGGCCGCACGTTTGCGGGATATGACACAGGAGGAACGAGATAGGCTTCTACGCAACGCGGTGACTAACAACCTAGGAAAGCTACCGGAGTGGTCGGGCCGACTTGGTATCTCCCGATTTCACCTTCTTGGGGACGAGGAGTTTGCTCTAGCTATCAAGGGACTACCAAATGGTTTCGAATCAGCTATGAATTTTGGATTGGAAGCGGAGCTTTCAAGACAATGACAAACCGCAGGATACATTTCTCTTCGGACGGAGGAATCATACTAGGGTTAGTGGTGTGTGACGGCTTTTTTGCAGATGCACCCATCAGAGTTCAGACGCACGTCCACGATGACCATATGGCTGGCTTTGAATCGAGTAAGGGCTTTCAAACGATTGTAATGAGCAAGGCTACTAGAGCCCTCTTAGAGTTGGAGTCTGATGCCGACCTACCATACCGCGCTAACCTAGCGGCGATTGATGCGGGGCAATTCCACAAGATGCAAGAAGTAGTAATTCAGCTATTGCCTAGCCACCACATGCTTGGCGCCGTTCAAGTCGTCGTTCGCATGACTGATGGCACTCGTCTCGCCTATTCTGGTGACTTTAATTGGCCTTTGGAGAGCGTAGCCCAGGCGGATATTCTCGTCATAGACAGCACCTATGGGAGTCCGAACTACACCAGGATGTACACTCACAGCCAGGTGGATGAGCGGTTTGTTGCCCTAGTAACTGAGCACCTTAGGCGTGGCGCCATACACCTCAAAGCACACCGCGGTACGTTACAGAAGGCCCTTCAGTTGCTCAACGGAGTTGTACAGGTGCCAGTGGTGGCGCCAATCCAGGTATGCAAGGAAGTTGATATCTATCGCCGATTTGGATACCAGATTTCACCGGTATTGTGTCTTGAGTCGAGTGATGGGAGATATGCTGTCTCCTGTGGTCAATACGTACGTCTATACGGACGCGGGGAAGGCAATTTGTTTGGTCTCGATTCCGGTACCGCTATTAACTTGAGCGCGTACATGTGCGATCCGAAAGACCCGGTTTTGGAACACAACCCTAACTCGTATACAGTTGCCATGAGCTGTCATGCTAGTTTCGAAGAGACTATTCAGTACGTTGCCGCTTCGGGTGCAACCCGTGTCATAACTCACCATATCCTTGGGAGTCATATCGATGAACTAGCCCGCGAACTGCGGAAACGCCTTGGCATTGAGGCAGAGCCCGCAACCTCGGGATCGACGCACTCTTGGGGTGAGTAGGATTATTAGGCAGTACTGGAACATATCGGACATACTAACTGAACTGCATTCCAAAATTGACTGTTTTTGGAGCACCATGCTCATCAGGAATTACCCAAGCTACTTTAGTTAGGTATTCCTATTTTGGAGCGGTAACGAAGCGAATTTTCGGGGGGAGCAGGTTACCAACACTAATGCATTATGTAAAGTAGTTTCCTGCTTGGAAACTAGAGACGTCAGGGCGAATACCCCTATGGGGCTCTATCCGGAGCTTTCGTAACATAGTTACATCCTAACTATTTTTCTACCCAGCCGCTCATTAACTTGAAACTAATCCCTATGTTTCCGATATCAGCCTAACTCAACCCATCGTGCTAGAGTGTGCAGTGAGGGCAGTTCACACTTTCGAGTCTCCGTAACCCAGATATACTCATTGACAAGTGCCAGAACTGTCGAATTTTGTCGCCCCAGTTCTTTGGGCAGATCGTCAATTTGGAAGCCTTTGTTCCTGCAGAGGACACCGATGTGGGAGGTCAGGTTTCTGATCGTTTTCAGGTATGCGGAATATGATTTAGGACTACCATCACATTCGAAGCTAATCCGCATTGCTTTATCCCATGGCATCAGTACTTTCGGCCTGATGGCGAAGAGGATCTTGGAGGCTGCAGTTGCGCCGATATGAACCTTCAATTTCCTCTCACCGCGAACACGCCAAGCACCCGTCATGTCCTTAAGAGAACCATATGCATGGGCCGCTACTTCCAGTTCACGATCCCCCAGTTCCCAAAGCGGTATCTTATTTGTAAACAAACTAGTGCCATCTGTCTGGTACCAGTTAAAGATGCTATTTGATGCGACATCATGTTGATCCTCCGAAAGATGCCTGCATCCCCAATCATTTAACCATTTCATGAGAAAAATGCGGTGCGCGGAATTGGTCAGGTCTATGCTGCCGCCTGTAGTCGAGTTCAGAAGGCGAAGCGAATAATTGAAAGCGGTGAGGGAATTATACATGGTACTTGCAAGAGCTAACTTACACAGTGTCACATTCTCGTAATTCATCAGTCAGGGCCCTCCCACTATTATATTGTAATGAAAGCACCATAAAGTATGGAGTTGGCGCAGTCAAAAAGCACGTGAAGCTTCTCTGCACGAAACGCCCTACCGTTAGATGCGATATCAAGCTAGGCTTGCATTATGGATTTCTTGTATAGTCAGCAATAAGCAATGCTATTCACAGTCTCAAACATTGGCATTCCAACAAGTTTCTATATCATGCGATGCCCCATCGCTCTCTCGGTTGGCGCAAAGAGTTCAGCATACAGGTCTGCCGCGCTTCTGTCCGTCAGTCCAGCTAGGAAGCACGCAACCTCCAAGGCAGGTGGTCTACCTCCGTCCATTCGTTCCTGCACATAAGTTGGGAGCAGGCGGTAGTCCTTAGAAAGTGCCTTGAATAGACTGTTAAGAATAAAGGAGGCCCGATAGTTTTGACGGGCTACAATAGGCCCTTTGTACACCGTGTCCAACATGAAGTCCAGAAGTTTCCTTACCTGCTTCTCTGCTTCGGCTGAGAATGCTACTAGGGGTCTCTTCAAGGAACGAGCCTGTTCTATGCTTTTGGCTTTGGATCGTTGCGCTCGCTTCTTGGCCTCGGCAACCACATCACGAATAAGATAGTCAATGAGATGCCTGTGAGCACGCTTTATGAGCAATTGTTCCTTATCGACACCGAGCCACGTTCCCTTTGGATGTGCTCTCTCAAACTCGTCATTAGCTTTCGTCCAGCTTATTTCCCAGATGCTGAGCTTCAGGTACCCCAAGTCATGTAACCGCAGAAGGCCAGCCAGAAGGGCATCCTCTATATCGTGTGTACTGTAGGCGATAAGATCTGCTATGCTGGCTACCTGAGCTTCCAAGGAGGGCTGGCGATATTTCATGTACTCGCCATCTTGGGTTGGCGCATCGTATGTCGTTTTATGGCGAGCTAAGCCTTCTCGTACCGCCCAGGTTAGATTAAGACCACGATACCCACAATACTGAAGCTCCAGTTCCTCAACGACTCTAAGAGAATGAGCATTGGAGTTCCATTTAAGCTTGGATGGTTTGAGAAGCTGCTTGAGTTCATCTTCTCCAGCATGACCGAATGGTGTATGCCCAAGGTCGTGAGCTAGGCACATTGCTTCCACAAGTGGTTCAGTCAAGTCAAGCATCCTAGCCAGTGATCTGCCGATCTGAGCTACCTCAAGGCTGTGTGTTAGGCGTGTTCGAAAGAAGTCTCCCTCATGTACAACGAACACTTGGGTTTTGTATTGTAACTTCCGGAAGGAGTCACAATGTAAGATTCTATCTCGATCCCGCTGGTAGCTTCCCCTTGGTTCCCCTCCGACTTCGTTGTGGATGCGGTCTGCCCAGGGACTTGTGTCTGGGGTTGCTAGATTGGTGAGCTTCATCTTAGACATACCTCATCGATTTGCATAATGGTATACCGTAATCGCGGGACATGCTAGCATTCACCGCACCGCCCACTGCTAAGAACATCAAACATACGCACCATTGCCTCAGTGTCACGTTTGCAGTATTCAAGGAGGTTTTTCCTTAGCAACTTCCGACGCTCGGGTTGCGTGTGTGGTTGGATCATTTCAGCGTAGGCAACGGAAGCCAGAGCTCCATCCTGAATCTCCAAATCGTTATAGCCGAGGTCGGGCACGATCGCAGGGAGCACCGACTTCAGCGAGAAGGATCCATGGAACTCTGGATGATAGCAATTGGCACGCACGAGCGGGAGTAGGTCCACCAAACGGCGACCGAGCAGAGCAAGTAGGTCCCTGCTTAGCTGGGGAAGGGCATTCGCAAGCTCCCGAATCCGCGCTTCCTCAAAACCCGAATATGCTACGATTGAACCGCTTGTTCCAAGTGTCTGAAGAAGGCTCCTCGCTAACATCTCGCGTGGGTCGTCAAGCCCATCGTGCAAGAACTCATCATGTCTGAGGTTATGGTCCCGGTCCGTCGTGTGAACCGACCACTGAAATGGGATGACGTCATATGGGTGTGTCCCCAAATATAGCGGCAGGGGAGGGTTGAACGTCTCGAAATCCAGGAAGTGAATGGGATATTCGAGCCGCTCCAGTTCCTCGCGCAGATGCGTGTTCAGGTGAACCTGACCATTGACTACACAGTCGCGTACTCGCTGTTGCAGCGCATTGAGACCTTGAAAACCTTTGGGGATATCTCGTATGTCGTCAATCCCGGCTTCCTCAAGCGACATGAGTAGTTTGTCGCTGGCTCTTGGAAGCTGACTCACATGGTGTTGCGGCTCATCAGAATGGCAGTGATCGTAGAATGGGCAAGTGTATGGCTTAGAACAGTGTCTGCCAACCTGTATTTCCGGCGGGTCCGAACTGGCCAGAGCGAGTCTCATTGCTTGCAAAGCCCGCGGAATATCCGACTGTAATTGGAGTACGTTCTCGCTTACATCTTCCTCTGTAAACAGCCGGCTGAGATCGTAGTCTCCTCCCGGGTAAACGTAATCTCTGTTCAAATGGGCAATACACACTCGTCTCGTCTCTAAACCGCATCCTGTGAGTACATACAGCTGGATGCCGACGTCTGGCAGGTGTTCCTCGCTAACCTTTGTGTTGGACTTGACCTCAACGAGATCAAATACACCGTCGCCAGCACGCGCCAGTATGTCAACGCGAGTGCGCACTTTGTCATACTCGAACCCGGCCTCGTAGATGGCGGGAATAGAAGAATTGTTCAACACGGTACCGGTCGAGGCGACAGCATCGTTATGGTGGAAGTGATCGTAGCCAATAAGGACGCCTCCAGGGTAAATACCCCTTGCAACCTGGCCAACCTGTGCTCCTGCATCAAACATTGCTTGCTTTGCCGAGCCCATGATGTCTGCCAAGTCACGGCGGAAGCACTCGAAGTACAAGCGCTTATTACACTGCAATCCCGCCAAAAAACGGGACTTGGATAGTGTTGGGATCTTCTTTCTGGTAACCTCGCTCATCTTCCTCTGCTCTATCGGATGGTCGGTTAGTCGCTGTGGCTTCGCCGTCACAGAGCTGCTGTCGGGGGTAATACTCGTTTAAGATGGGCACCATTATGACATAGTTAAGAGATAAGTGCAAATGAAGTCCTTTCTGAGCTCTTGGTTTTCGGATGAGTATGAGCTTCGATGGAGGCATCCCGTTTTTGGAGCGCTGCGCGTGCGAACTAATATTGAACTGCACTAAATAGCGGAATGTGACTGGCCGCCTGAGATTCAAGAGTGCATAACATCTCTTAGTCTTGGGGGCCTTTGCCTGTTCTTCGGAACCCTTATGGTGAACCGAGAACCCCAAGGCGGCACCTGCTCTTGAGGTGGTTTTCTCTATTTTGTGACAAGCCTTGCGCCGCTCTGCAAGTCGGTGTAATATGCACGTTGATGCAAACTGCCCTAAAGAATGACAAGGAGGTCTCTTCATGCCAATACGACCGCCGTTCATGGTTTCCTATAGTATCACTACGAAATGTAATCTGAAGTGCAAGCACTGCTACAGCAAATCCGTTGACCAGCCAGCCTGTGATGAGTTGTCAACCAGGGAAGCATTTGGTCTCATGGACGATTTATCAGACTGGGGAATAGGGCTCCTGATTGTTGATGGAGGCGAACCCTTATGCCGGGAGGACTTACTAGATGTGGTAAAGTACGCCTCAGCAAAAGGCATAAGAACCACTATCGGCAGCAACGGCACTCTTATTGATGAAACAATGGCAAGAAAGTTGCTGGACGCAGGTGTCATGTCAGTTGCCATATCCATTGACGGAGCTAATGCCCAAACCCATGACTCCTTCAGGGGTGTAAGCGGTTCCTTCGAGCAGGCGCTCAAAGGTGTGGAGGCGTGCCGTAATGCTGGTCTGCCTTTCCAGTTCAATATGGTTATCAGGAAGCAAACCCTGTCACAGGTGGAAGACATGCTGCGTCTGGCCGTGGAGAGTCGCGCTAATGCTGCTGAATTCTTCGATCTAGTGGCAGCCGGAAGGGCTAAGCAGGAGTGTAAAAACGATGTCTTGAGCAATAACGAAAGGAAACAAATAATGGAATGGCTTGCTCAGGCTCAAGAGGACTGCCCCATTGTGATTAGAATTCCTGGGTGTCCCATGTATCCTCTCCTTCTGCAGCAGAAACACATCCAGCCCAGACGCTTCCCGGTGCAGATGCTGCAAAGGATCCCTTATTACGGGAGGGGCTGCGCCGCTGGGATGCCCATGGGCTATGTTATGGTTCTATCCAACGGCGAAGTAAACCCGTGCATGTTACTGCAGGTTAAACTCGGTAACATCAGAGAGCAGAGCATAATCTCTATCTGGGGAAATTCGACGGTATTAACCAAACTGCGGCAGAGAGAGCTTCTTAAAGGCAAATGCCGGGATTGCTCCTACAAAGGTCCCTGTTCCGGGTGCCGGGGCAGGGCGTACGAAGAGACAGGCGATATGATGGCTCCTGACCCTGGTTGTTGGCTTGCTCTCGAATCAAGTGCGCAAAACGAGAGACAACACGAAAGGTTAGAGCTGGGCAAACAATAGGGCGGATTGTGACTTGGTATTCCTTAATTCAGTTCATATCGGATTGATGAATAATAATGTGGCACAAAAAGGAGACTATATAGGCTGGTGAGGGGAATAACAATGAGTTTAGAAGCAGAATCTCAAAAAATGTATCTAGCATTAGTATGGTAGTATAATGAGTTTATGCAATTCAAAGAGCATTTAGCAGCGTATATCGCAGGGCATAGAGAAGAGTTAGCTTTAAGCCATGCTCGCTACTGGATTCAAGCAGTGGAATATCAGGGTAGACGGCTAATCATGGTTTATCAAAAAACAAACTCGCTTCCATTCCAGAATACTACCCAAAGGATGGAAGAGCAATTTTTCCTGAACGCTGCAGGTAAGGCAATTAGGTGGCTCAAGGAGTTGACTGCAAATAATCTTATTCCTGAGGTTAAGACATTCTTTGATAACGTTGGTGATGCAGAATTTATCAGAAATATGCGTGAGCACGATGACGAATATTCACTCGGTGGGGGTAGAAATAGAGAGAAAGAAATGGCTGAATTGAAAGAAGAGGGAAGAACAACGTTACATATGGGCCAAGGAGTAACAATGTTCCGGGATGGACAAATCCTCATCGGAGGACGGATTAATGTACAGAAAACCACCGAAGCAGCTGCAACGCTGGCAGGTTATCTTGTGAATAAGGAACATAAGGAATTGGATAAGAAGTGGAATTGGCTTGGTGAATCTAGAAGAAAGGGGTTGAAATACCTGTATCCTCCTGATAAGCTGTTGGATGGTAATAACATAGATAATTGACCTTTTTAAGACTGCCTATCTGGGTTTCGTCACCACCTTGTTCATTGGATAGTTTAGACTCTCTTAAGGGAGCAACTAATTCTAGTTTGCGTGGCTAGCAATGACACTCGGTATCAAAAGTCACATTAGCTTGAACTGTTGAGTCAACGCTCCATAGGCCCCAAGACAATCATCTGGTAGGCTGCACATTTCGTCATTTTGTTAAGCCTATTATTAACCATCGGGGCAACATTTCTCGCTTTTGTTGAGCTTGAGTGCGCTTGTGGATACAGCAGATAACCGCGAGTACAAAGAATAGTGAAGCCTTTTCAACGCTCTCTGACAGGATTCCATAGTGCGTTGAAATAACGAGCGCGCTAGGCTTGTGTCATGTAATTACATTGGTAGCGGGACCTTCAATCGAATAGCACCCAAATCAGGTGTCATCGAGCCCTAACACACAATATTAGCGTAACTTAGGTTTGGGTTAATTGAGCTTTCAGAATCATGGTCAGGGTGTGACCGTAAACGCCTAACACTGACTCTGTAACCTATGGTAATTTGGTAATTCTGTCGTTGGTACAGTTCTGCTCTCTCCAACCGTCGTAATCAGTAGAAATGCCCGTACCATTTTGTAGAAGCTTCTATTACCCCTATGAATTAGAGCATTAAATGTGCCACGCAGCAAAGCAAGTGAAGTATACCCTCGTTCCCGACAAGCACACTGTTCAACTCTTGTTTGCGAAAGGTGGCCCCATTTTGACGTGAAGCGGTAGGGAGTGAAATAAATAGCTAAGGTCGTGGCAATAGATAAGAGTTCCCTCCTTCTTCATGTCATCGACAAGCTTGAGTCTGTCTCCTTGCTTTTCGTTAGGCATCATATCGTTAATGGCTATGAAAATCGCGCCGACGAAGGTCTTGCCTTGGTTCTTAATCACTTCTCTAGCCTTTTTGAGGTGATAACCTGTCTGGCAAGCCGTATCAACTACCACATAGCAGGTTCCGAGGGGTTCTGATGGTTGAAATTCAAAGGTCTTGTTATCTAGCGCCGCGACGTTCTTCCCGAGTTGCTCAGCCATAAATGAGGTCAGTTGTAAAGCCGCAGCGCTCAGAGAACAAACCGTATCAAATGTCCATCCTAAAAGGGTCGTTACTTCGGCGAGCCACTTCGCAATGCTTGAAACAACGATAGGCTTTGCAACAAGACCGAAGGCATTCCATGTCAAAGTAAGGTTAAGCGAGGGGTCCTCCACGACCACTAGAGACGGATGTTTAAGTTCATCATATTTATTGTCTGAATCCGGTTGAGTGAAGCATTTGACAGCCGCATTTTTTAAGTCCGTCCAGATTGCGCAAAAGTGGCGCCATTCCTCCATTCTGTCACAAAAAGATAGCAGATCTCTGGTAATCGTAGGGTCATCTTCGCTAACCACATCATTGCGCAACTTCCTAACATGCTGACGTAGGTCACGTTGTAGAAGCGGCAGAAGCCTCATCGGATCAGTGCCCCTAATGACTTGGAGTACCTCTGCCCGTTGAGTTGTAAGGATAGCAGAGCTCATCTTATTCAACATCGCCGACCAATATTGGTAAGGTTGTTTTAGCGGTGCTAGTGCTACGCTGATGCTGTTGAACTCTGAAGCCATGTTGCTCAAGAACTGATCGATGTTATCGGGCTCAAATAGGTCAGGTAGTTGAGAGATATACCGATTCAGTACAAGGTAGGCTAGATCTTTTCCTGTTTCATCTACCTTGGCAAGCCCTTCTTGGTACCGCGAGAATTCGGCCTCGTCAACAAAATACTTGCCTCTATGTTTGGTGCGAGGCAAGGTATTGAGTTCTCCTCGCGCTATAGCTTTTAAGACATAGGACTTACTGTAACCTAACTTGGACGCGATTTCACTCACAGTCAACAGCATGGTCAAACTCCTCTCAATTCTTGAATACTTCGCTCACGGGAGCATAAGTGTCCATCCCAAAGGTTCATGTGCAAGCTGATTAGCTTTGCCATTTAATAACCTTAGCTATATTTGCTCCAGAATATTATACTAATAGTATACATGTTGTGTCAATGGTCTATTACGAAATAACTTATTATAACAACATATAAGCGGACTATATCGCCACGGTAGGCGAATATACGTACTTGCAGACAATACATGACATTTTGGCATAGGATATTGCACAATATACGCTTGACAAGTTTTCTAATTCATTATAGTATGAACATATCAGGTTTTTAGATAGGGCGACCTCGCACAGCGTTTTCCTTGAATGTAGGTAG
>Ga0315274_10004580_pt1 | contig 20318 bp, 14 predicted proteins | sample YL17G02_20_MG_FD_203700 | JGI IMG/M metagenome (GOLD analysis project Ga0315274, IMG submission 203700) | Sediment microbial communities from Yellowstone Lake, YNP, Wyoming, USA - YL17G02_20 | ecosystem: Environmental > Aquatic > Freshwater > Lake > Sediment | place: USA: Wyoming | collected...
TCGTTTCCGACCGCGATTACAATCCCATCTTCAGCCAGACCGAGTGGAACCATGCCTATCTCTCCATGTCCCGGGTTTATCTTTTATCGCTGGCCAAAGAGACCAAGTCGCCCTTCGAACCCAAGAGCGACGAGACGGCCGTAAAGAAGGAAGAGCCGGCCAAGGCCGGGAAGGAAGCCTCCAAGGATAAGGACAAGAAAAAAGAAGAGGCGGCCCCAGCGGTCGTTACGGTCAAGGTCGACAGCGCCGGACTCAAGAACCGTATCATCGCCCTTCCGATCGAAGTGGCGAACTACGGACAGGTCAACGCCGTCGGCGACACGGTCTACTACCTCAAGCGGGGCGACCGCGATACGGCCCTTTCTCTCAAAATGTACAGCCTGGCCGACCTCAAGGAAACCGATTTGGGCGCGGTCGACGCCTACGAAATTTCGGCCGACCTCAAAAAGATGCTGGTCGCCAAGGACCGGAGCTACGCCATCATCGACCTGCCCAAGGGCCCGGTCAAGTTCGACGAGAAGCTCGACCTCAGCGGCCTGGAAGTCGTCCTCGACCTCCGCCAGGAATGGGCCCAGATTTTCCAGGAATGCTGGCGGCAGATGAAATATTTCTTCTACGACCCGAACATGCACGGCCTGGATTGGGAAGCCCTGCGCCTCCGCTACGAGCCGCTGGCCAAGGCCGCCAACTACCGGGCCGACCTGACCTACGTCATCGGGGAGCTTATCGGGGAGCTCAGCGCCGGGCACACCTATGTCGGCGGCGGGGACCTGCCCCGCCTGCCCAGGATCGCGACCGGGATGCTGGGCGCCCGGATCGAGCGGGACCCCGCGTCGGGATACTATAAAATTGGTCGTATCCTACGCGGGGCTAACTGGAATCCCGCCCTACGCTCTCCGCTGACCGAAGTCGGCGTCGACGTCAAGGAAGGGGAGTACCTGATCGCCGTCAACGGGAAATCCGTCAACGCGATGGCGGACGTCTATGAAGCCCTCGTCAACACGGCGGGGCGCCAGGTCAAGCTCAAGGTCAACGCCCTTCCCGAGGAGAAGGGGAGCCGCGAGGTGGTCATCGTCCCGATCGAGACCGAGAACGGCCTCTATTACGAGGATTGGGTCCTGGCCAACACCGAGAAAGTCGAGAAGGCGACCGGCGGCCTGGTCGGTTACATCCATGTCCCCAACATGGGCGTGGGCGGGCTCAACGAGTTCATCCGCCATTTCTATCCCCAGCTCCGCAAGAAGGCCCTGATCATCGACGTCCGCGGGAACGGCGGCGGCAACGTCTCGCCCATGCTCATCGAGAGGCTGCGGCGCGAGATGGTCATGGTCGAAATGGCCCGGAACACGATCCCCGGCCCGGACCCGGCCGACCTTCTGGTCGGTCCCAAGGTTTGTCTGATCGACGAGTTCTCGGCTTCGGACGGGGATATCTTTCCTTTCCGTTTTAAGGCGATGGGCTTGGGTAAGCTCATCGGAAAGCGGACCTGGGGTGGCGTCGTCGGGATCCGGGGAAGCCTGCCTCTCCTCGACGGCGGGGTCCTCAATAAGCCCGAATTCGCCCCTTACAGCAAGGACGGCAAGGACTGGGTGATCGAAGGCCGCGGCGTCGAGCCCGATATCCGGGTCGACAACGATCCGGCCAAGGAATACGCCGGGATCGACGAGCAGCTGGCCAAGGCCCTCGAGGTCATCCTCGAGGAGCTCAAGGCCAAAGGCCGGGACATTCCGCCCATCCCGCCCTTCCCCAAGAAGGACAAGTAACGGTCAGGCGGACATGGCCGACAAAATCAAAGTCAGTTGCCTCCAGTGCGGCGCGACCAATAACTACCCGGCCGGCGTCCTGGGCAAGCAGGTCGTCTGTGGACGATGTAAAACGCCCTTGCCCGTTCCGGGGGCCGTCCTGGAGCTTAAAGCGGACCGGCTGTTCGTCCTTGTCAACAGCTCCCGGCTGCCCATCCTCCTGGACTTCAGCTCCGAGACCTGCGGGCCCTGCCATATGATGGCCCCTATCCTGGAGCGGCTGGCCCAGCGCCGGGCGGGGGAGCTCATGGTCGCTAAAGTCGACATCGACCGGAATCCCGAGCTGGCCGCCAGCTTCGGCATCCAGGCCGTCCCGACCTTCATTATCTTCCATAAGCAGACCGAGCGGGGCCGGGCGACCGGGGCCATGTCCGAGGCGGATTTCTCCCTCTGGGTGGCCAGCCGGAGCTGAGCGGAGAGGTCGGGCGTCAAGGGGAAAGGACGAAGAGCGCGCCGTGACACTGAGAGACTTCGCCGTCAAACTCATTTGGGGGAACCGGGCCTATTCTCTGTTCATGGCCCCCTTCGATCGATATACCGTCGATGTCAAGCCGTCTTCGTCCTTCCCGACTGATACGATCGCGCTCAATAAACTCTGCCGCTTGGCCGACAGCCGAAACGCCGCCTGGGCCAAGGGATTCTCGGACCTGCTCTTCCCTCCCGCCGAGAATATTTTCCATCGCAAGATCTGGGAATTCAACCAGATCATCCACGGTTTAAGGACATTGCGCAGGCTTTCTCCGGACGCCGTCGCTTTGGGCATCGGCTGCGGGCATGAGGAGCTCATGTATTTTCTGGCGACCAGGCTCAAGATGGTCTATGCGACCGACCTCTACCAGGGAGGCTATCTCGGCGATGAGGGTGCCGACGACGTCCTCCTCCATCCGGATAAGTATGCCCCCTTCCGGTATCCGGAGGACCGTCTTCGGGTCCTTAGGATGGACGCCAGGGAGTTGTCCTTTGAGGACGGGACGTTCGACATCGTGTTTTCCCTTTCCGCGCTGGAGCACTTCGGCCGGAAGGCCGACAAGCGGCGGGCCCTGAAGGAGATGAACCGGGTCCTTAAGCCCGGCGGGGTCGCGGCCCTGACCACGGAGCTGATCCTGAACCGTCTAGGCTGGAGGCGGGATTATTTCAAGATTGGAGACCTCGGCGAGCTCATCGAGGAAGCCGGATTCGCCTTGAGCGGGCCCCTCGACCTCGGTATCGAGAAAGAATTTGCCTTTCCCCCGATCGCTTTTCCCCATGAAGTCTATCGGACTCCGCATATTGTCGTCCGGTTTCTTCATACCATCTATACCTCTCTTTCCGTCTTTCTCATCAAGCCGGGCGATCCGGGCGGGGAGGGCCGGGCGCTGATCGGAGAGGAGATCGATAGGCCGGCGATCCGCCACGTTTACAAAGCGGGCCAAGATGTCATCCGCGCTCCCGCCCGCGTCGATTCGGACTCGGAGTTCTCGATTTCACTCAAGCTTCGGAACGAGGGCGATGTGACTTGGTACCATAACTCGTCGCGGAGCCGCCTGGTGAAGATCGGAGTTTGGGTGACGGCCGAAGACGGCAGGAATTTGACCGGAGAACCTATCCGGTTCTCGATTCCCCACGACATGAAACCAGGGGACGAGGTCGTGTTGGACCTGGACCTGCCGCCCATCGAGGAAAAAGGGGCATTCCGCCTTCATGTCGATCTGGTCAAGGAGAATTATTACTGGTTCCGGGATAGGGAGTCCCCGTTGTTGACGATTCCGATCGTATCGGGATAGCCGGCCCGGATTAGAAAGCGTAATACCCCAAGCGGTGGGAGACCGTGACGCCGGCCCTCTTGACGGCGACCCGGACGTTGCGGAACGTTTTATCCGCGGCCGGGTTCGAAGGCGTATAGTAAAGGAGATAGTAGTTTTCCGACTCGGCGACCGCCTTGCTGAAGCTCGATGCGGGGTTGATGGCGGTCTCGCATTGTCCGCCCGTGGCCCGGGCAACTTGGGAGTAGACCGAGAAGACGTCCTCGGACTGCTCCTTCATGTTGGCCCCGAACACGTATTGGGACTCCTTGTTCATGAAAATGAAATTGAACATGAGCGAGGCGTCGGCGAAGGCCCGGCTGATCCTGTCTTGGTTGAAAGACGTCTCCCGTTTATAGAACTGGAAAAGCTCCATGAGCATGGCCAGGACTTCGTGCTGATCCTGGTAGAGGCTCATCATCGTGTTGAGAATGGTCGGGTTGATCTCGGGCCGGAACTCCCGCTGGTAGAAGAGGAAGACGCTCTTCTGGCCGGGCTGGTTCTTGAGGGCCTGGGCAAAGCTCAGGATCTTGCGCTCGTCGATGAGCCGGAGGTCCTCCATCTTCCTCAGGGAATCCCGGTAACGTTCGAGCAGGACCTCGAGCCCGATCGAGCTCGTCGTCGTCGCGTCCGACTCCATATCCGAGTCGAAGGCCGATTCCTCGCCTCCGATGGATTTGACCAGACGTTTGAGGTCGCGCAGGAGGCTTCGGTAGTCCGAGGAGCCGATTTGGATATCCTTGCGGAGAATCTGATTCAGCTCCTTGGACAGGACGTCCTTGGGCTTGGACGACAGCGCCTGTTGCGAGAGGGAGTAGGCCTTGGCGGGCGTCATCAGGGTCATGGTGTCCCCGGGCCGGAGAAGCTTTTTGAACAGGATGTCGACGACATCGCCGAGCTTGGGATCGTAGTCGATGGCCTGGAACATCAGGTAATAATGGCGGGAGATTAGGGGATTTGCGGGGGGCATGCCGGCCTGTCCCTGGACGGATTGGCCTTTGACGATGTAAAAGCCGACGGGCTTCTGGACCACGCCGTTTTCGGTCAGGACGAAATCATCGAGGGACAGCGAATCGACGAATTGTCCGTTCGCATCCGTGACGCGGACCGGGATCTCGATGGGCCGGGCCGGAGAGGGAGCGGCTTCCTGGCCTGAGCGCGGGCCTGCGGGCAGAATTCCGGGCAGGACAACGGAAAGGATTAGCAGCGAAATGGTCAGCTTGGTCGCTTGTCTTTTTGCCATGATCATGTCTCCTTCAAGGAACCCATCAGCGCCGCGGGTAGGACACTATCTATTACATTTCAGCACATTTCGTGCCAGTTTCATAAGGGCTTGTCCCCCGGATAAGCGCCTTTCCTGTAAAATCGCTTTACTCTCTTTATGAATACGACGACGGGAACCCGCTCGTTGCGTCGGTCTCCGGAGGGAATGAGGGGATATGCCGAAGGGGGGACTCGAACCCCCATTCCCGTTACCAGGAACTAGCCCCTCAAGCTAGCGTGTCTGCCAATTCCACCACTTCGGCGTTCAGGCTGTTCTATTTCTTTTCCGGAACTGAAGCAGGGGGTTTCTGCTCAGCCTGGGAGGGCTGCGTCTGTCCCTGGGGCTGGGCCGGGGCGGGCGTCTGTTCCTTCTTGGTCTCGGTCGCCGCCGCCTTGGCAGGCGCCTCGCCGCTGACAACGGATTTGCCGCCCTTTCCGCTCAGGACCCAAAGGCCCAAAGACGTGAACATGAAGAGTATGGCGCAAATGGTCGTGACCTTGGACAGGAGAGTTCCGGATCTCCGAGGTCCGAACATGGTCTGGCTGCCCCCGCCGCCGAAGGCGCCGGCCAGGTCCGCGGCCTTTCCCGACTGGAGAAGGATGGCCATGATCAGGATGATGCAGACACCGATGTGAATGAGAGTGACTAATACGCTCACTGTCTTTCCTTCCGACCTTTAATAGCTTCTCGAGCGATCTCGACGAACGACCCGGCCTCGAGGGAAGCCCCTCCCACCAAGGCGCCGTCGATGTCCTTTTCCTTCAGCAAGGAATAGGTGTTGGCGGGTTTGACCGATCCGCCGTAAAGAATTATAGCACAGGAGGCCGCGCCGTTTCCATAGTTTTCTTCGATCCGGCGCCGGATGAAGCGATGGACTTCCTCGGCCTGGTCCGGAGTCGCGTTTCGGCCCGTACCGATGGCCCAGACGGGCTCGTAGGCGATGACGACCCTGTCCATGTCCTCGCGGCCCAGGCCGTCCAGCCCGTCCCGGATCTGGGTCAACACCCGCTCCATGGTCCGCCCCGCCTCCCGTTCCTCGAGCGTCTCGCCGACACAGACAATGGGCGCGAGGCCCGCCCGAAGCGCGGCTTTCGTTTTCCGGTTGACCGAGGTGTCCGTCTCGCCGAAATGCCGGCGTCGCTCGGAATGGCCGATGACGACGTAATCGCAGCCGGCGTCCTTGAGGAGCGGAGCCGAGACCTCTCCGGTGAAGGCGCCCTTGTCCTCCCAGAACAGGTCCTGGCCTCCGAGGGCGACGGCGCTTCCCGCGATGGCTCCCCGGACCTCGGCCAGGGCGGTAAAGGGCGGAATGAGAACGAGATCGGCTTCGGATAACTCCCGGGAGGCCGCCGCCACCAGGGAAGCGAGGGCCCTGGCTTCGGCCAGGGCAAGGTGCATCTTCCAGTTTCCGGCCAGGAGCGGACGTTTCATTCGAGCGCCTCGATTCCCGGCAGGGTTTCATAGGCGAGGTACTCGAGCGAAGCTCCTCCTCCGGTCGAAATGTGGGAGATACGGTCGGCGACGCCCGCTTTGTGGACGGCCGCCACCGAATCTCCTCCGCCCACGATGGAAACGGCCTTGGACGAGGCCACGGCCTGGGCGATCTTCATGGTCCCGGCCGCGAAAGCGTCGATCTCGAAGACGCCCATGGGCCCGTTCCAGACGATTGTCTTGGCCCAGCCGATGGCCTCGGCGTAGAGCGAGATCGTCTCCGGCCCGATATCGACGCCTATCTGGCCGGATGGGAAGGGGAAGCCGTTTACGATCTGGGTTACGGCGCCGGCCTCGATGGCGGTTGCGACGACGTGATCGACGGGGAGCCGGAGCTTGACGTTGGCGATTCGGGCCTTTTCGAGGATGGCCAGGGCGATGGCCTTTTTGTCCTCCTCGACCAGGGACTTGCCGACATCGTACCCCTGGGCTTTGAAGAACGTGTAGGCCATCGCGCCGCCGACCAGGATCTCGTCGGCTTTATGGATGAGATTTTCCATGACCGGGATCTTGTCCTCGACCTTGGCGCCGCCCAGGATGGCGACATAGGGCTTGTCCGGGTTGCGGACGGCCCGGGACAGGTAGTCGACCTCTCTTTTCAGAAGATAGCCGGCCGCCTTGACCTTGACGAGCCGGGCCAGGGCGTCGACCGAGGCGTGGGCGCGATGACAGGAGCCGAAGGCGTCGTTGACGTAGATATCAACGCCCCGGGCCAGCTCCGCGGCGAATCCGGGGTCGTTGGCTTCCTCGCCCGGATAAAATCGGACATTTTCCAGGGCGAGGACTTCGCCGTTCCCGAGCCCCCCTTTAAGGCTTTCGACCTGGGGTCCGATGACGTCGGGCGCTTGAACGACCCTGTTGGGTATGATCTCGGCCAGCCGGTAGGTCGCCGGGGCCAGGCTGTACTTGGGGTTGGCCTTGCCCTTGGGCCGGCCCAGGTGGGAGGCGAGGATGAGCCGGCCGCCCCGCTCCAGGATGAAGTTGATGGTCGCCAGCGAAGCCCGGATCCGGGTGTCGTCGCGGACGGCGCCCTTCTCGTCCTGGGGAACGTTGAAATCGACCCTGAGGAATACGGTCCGTCCCTTGAGGTCCAGCTCTTCGACGAACTTCATGGCGCTCAGCGGGCGATGAATTTGAGGAGATCGTAGAGGCGGACCGAATAGCCCCACTCGTTGTCGTACCAGGCCAAGACCTTGACCAGCGTTTCGTCGATGACCTTGGTCGACGGCCCGTCGACGATGGCCGAATGGGGATCGGACATGAAATCGACCGAAACGAGCTCCTCGTCGCTGATCGCCAGGATGCCCTTGAGGGCGCCGGCCTCGGCCTTCCGGAAAGCCTCGTTGACGGCCTGGGCCGTCGTCTTGGTCTTGAGGACGGCGACCAGATCGACCAGCGAGACGTTCGGGGTGGGTACCCGGATGGCGATCCCGTCGATCTTGCCCTTGAGGTCGGGGAGGACCAGTCCGACGGCCTTGGCGGCCCCGGTTGTGGTCGGGATTTGGGAGACCGCGGCGGCCCGGGCCCGGCGCAGGTCCTTGTGGGGAGCGTCGAGAATTTTCTGGTCGTTGGTGTACGAGTGGATGGTCGTCATGAAGCCCTTATCGACACCGAACGATTCGTGGAGGACTTTGACGACGGGGGCCAGGCAGTTCGTGGTGCAGGAGGCGTTGGAGAGAATATGGTGCTTGGCCGGATCGTACATCGCCTCGTTGACGCCCATGACCAGGGTGAGGTCGGGGTCGGCCGCCGGGGCCGAGACGATGACCTTCTTGGCGCCTCCGACCTCGATGTGCTTGATGACGTCGGCCCGCTTGGTGTATTTGCCGGTCGACTCGATGACGTGGGTCACGCCCAGCTCCTTCCAGGGAAGCTCGGCGACGTCTTTCTTGGCCAGGACCTTGATCGCCTTGCCGTTGACGACGATCGAGTCGGCCGTGGCTTGGACGTCCTCGCGGAAGCGGCCCAGGATGGAGTCGTACTTGAGGAGATGGGCCAGCGTCTTGGCGTCCGTGATATCGTTGACGGCCACGAAGTCGATGTCCGCATCCCGGTGGGCGGCCCGCAGGAAATTCCGCCCGATCCGGCCGAAGCCGTTTATGCCGATCCGGATGCTCATGAAAACCTCCTTTGATGGCTCGGAAAAGTAATTCAAAAATTAGCATAAACGGACGCTGAATACAAGGCCTCGAATTGCGCCGCCGATTTTGTTAGAATGGGGTCCGCGGAGGGAGGAGAGAGAAGATGAAAGTCCTGACTTCGGTCCAGATGAGAGAGATCGACCGGAAGACGATCGAGGAGATCGGCATTCCGGGTCCGGTTCTGATGGAGAACGCGGGATTCCAGATCGTCCGTGCCGTCAAGAAGCGGTTTCCCGACGTGCGCAAGGAAGCCTTCGTCGTCGTGGCCGGAAAGGGCAACAACGGCGGCGACGGCCTGGTCGTGGCCCGTCACCTCTTGAACCAGGGCGCTTCGCCCCAAGTGTTTCTTCTCGCCGCGAAGGACGAGGTCAAGGGCGACGCGGTCGTCAACCTGCGGATCGCCCAAAACATCGGCCTCGAGATCATCCCCGCCCACACGCCCGAGCTTTGGCAGGCCAACCGGCGGGACCTGATGCGGGCGACCGTCATCGTCGACGCGATCTTCGGGACCGGCCTCCTCAACCCGCTCGAGGGCCTCTACGCGCAGGCGGTGGACGACATCAACAAGTCGCGCGCCTTCAAGGTCGCCGTCGATATTCCGTCGGGCCTCTCTTCCGACACGTTCCAAGTCATCGGACCCAGCGTCAAAGCCGACCTGACCGTGGCCCTGGCCGCGCCCAAAATCGCCCATATCTTCCCGCCGGCCGCCGATAGGGTGGGGGAGCTCGTCATCGCCGGGATCAGCATTCCCGATTTTCTGTTCGAGGACCCCGGCCTGACGCTCGACTTGGTCGAGAGGAAGGATGTGGCGGTCTTCTTCCAGAAACGCAAAAGGGACACCCACAAGGGAAGCTACGGGAATCTCTTGATCGTGGCCGGATCGTGGGGCAAGACGGGCGCCGCGGCACTGGCGGGGAAGGCGGCCCTCAAGATGGGCGCCGGCCTGGTCACGGTCGCTACAGCCGGAAGCGCCCTCGCCGCGATCGCCAAGACCATGGACGAGCTCATGACCGAGCCTCTGCCCGAGACGCAGGAGCGGACGATCTCGGCCGCCGCCGTCCCCAAGATGCTCGCCCTGCTCAAGGGAAAGAACGGACTCCTCCTCGGACCCGGGCTCTCGACCCATCCCGAAACGGCCGAGTTCGTCATTTCTCTCCTCTCCAAGGTCAAGGTTCCCGTCGTCATCGACGCCGACGGACTGAACGTCCTGGCGCAGCGTTTCGATGTCCTGAGCGCCCTGCCCAAACCCGCCGTCCTGACGCCGCATCCCGGCGAGTTCGCGCGCCTGACCGGGTTTTCGACCCAGGACGTCCTCGACCGGCGGCTCGATCTGGTTCCGGCCTTCGCCAAAGAGCACGGCGTTTACCTCGTCCTCAAAGGCTACCGGACCCTGATCGGGGCGCCGGACGGACGGGTCTTTGTCAACCCGACCGGGAATCCGGGCATGGCCACGGCCGGATCGGGCGACGTCCTGAGCGGGATGATCGCATCCCAGGTCATCCAGGAGAAGGATACGCTGGGCGCCGTTCTTTCGGCCGTCTACGCCCATGGACTGTGCGGAGACCTGGCCGCGGAGAAAAACGGGGAGAAGACGCTGTCGGCCGGCGACCTTATCAAGTTTTTGCCCCGGGCGATCAAGGAGCTGGAGTGACTCAGGGCCGGACCCGAGCCCGCAGCCGGAAACGGAAGCGGGAGATCCTGACCCGGTCGGAAGAGGAAACCTTCGAGTTCGCCAAGCGGCTGGCCGGAACCTTCCGGGGAACCGAGATCGTCCTGCTCGAGGGCGAGCTCGGCGCGGGCAAGACGGTCTTCGCCAAGGGGCTGGCCGCCGGCCTTGGCGTCGCGGATACGAACCGCGTCTGTAGCCCGTCCTACACGCTCGTCAACGTCTACCAGGGACGAAGCCCCGTCTTTCACATCGACCTCTACCGGCTCGACAAGGGCCGCGAGGTTGAGGACCTGGGCTGGGAGGATTTCGTGGGCGAGGGAGTCGTCATCGTCGAGTGGGCCGAGAAGATCCCGTTTCCGCTCGACGGCATCCGGGTTTCGATCGAGGTTGGCCCGGGGGACGAGCGCCGCATCACGATTAGGTCCTGACGCATTTCCTCCGGCCCCGGCCATCGCCGGATTTCTTTTGATTTTAAAGTCGGAAAGTGACAAGATAAATCCCTGGTCAGAAACTATTATTTGGGTCGATTCATGGAGGTGAAGATGAGATTTCGAGGAAAAGGATTGTCGTCTTTTCCGATCCTTCTCGCTTCGCTGGTCGCGATCGCCGCGACTGTTAGCCCCTTGCCGGCGGCCGGCCAGGAGGATTATCTGCTCCTGCAGCAGCCCGCCTTGAATGAGAGACAGATCGTCTTCGTTTTCGCCGGCGACCTGTGGAGCGTTCCCCGGGAAGGAGGAGAGGCGCGCCGCCTCACTTCGGGCCCCGGGCTGGAGAGCAGCCCCGCTTTCTCGCCCGACGGATCCCAGATCGCCTTCACGGGGGAATATGACGGCAACGTCGATGCTTTCGTCATCCCGGCTGAAGGGGGCGTGCCGCGCCGGCTCACCTGGCATCCCGGCGCAGACGCGGTGCTGGGTTGGACGCCCGACGGAAAGTCCGTGCTCTTCACGTCGGGACGGGAGGCTTTTTCGCGGTTCAACGAATTATTCACCGTCGGCCTTGAGGGCGGACCCGTCGAGAAGCTCCCGCTTCCCCAAGGGAACGAGGGAGCGTTGTCTCCCGACGGAAAACGGATCGCCTATGTTCCTCACGCTCGCGCTTTCTACGCCTGGAAGCGCTATCGGGGCGGCCGGACGACGCCGATCTGGATCGCCGACCTGGCCGACTCCCGGATCGAGAAGATTCCGCGGGACAACTCCAACGATTTCTGCCCGATCTGGGCGGGGGAAAAGGTTTATTTTCTGTCCGACCGCGACGGGCCGGTGACCCTGTTCGCCTATGACCTGAAATCGAAGACGGTCAGCCGGGCCGTCGAGAACCGCGGCTTCGACTTCAAATCCGCTTCGGCCGGACCCGGCGCGATCGTCTTCGAGCAGTTCGGAGGCCTCTGCCTCTACGACTTGAAAAGCGGATCGAGCCGGCGCGTTCCGGTCTCGGTCCGGGGCGATATGCCGGAGGTTCGCGAACGCTATGAGAATGTCGGAAACGTCCTGACGGGCGCCGGATTGTCGCCGAACGGCGTCCGGGCCGTCTTCGAAGCCCGGGGGGAGGTCATCACCGTGCCCGCCGAGAAAGGGGACGCCCGCAGCATCACCAACACCCCCGGCGTCATGGAGCGGAGTCCGGCTTGGTCTCCGGACGGGAAAACCATAGCCTATTTCTCGGACGAGTCGGGAGAGTATGAGCTCCACCTCAGGCCTCAGAGCGGGGCGGGGGAGGCTGTCAATATCTCCCTGGGCGAAAAGCCTTCTTTTTATTTCACCCCCGCCTGGTCGCCCGATTCGAAGAAAATCGCCTACCTGGATTGTCACTGGACGATTTGGTATGTCGACCTGGATTCCAAAAAGCCGGTCCGCGTCGACAAGGACCTTTTCTGGGGCGGCTTCGACTACCTCGTCCCTGCCTGGTCGCCCGATTCGAAGTGGCTGGCCTATACCAAGCGCCTCGAGAACTACATGGGCGCCGTCTTTCTCTACTCGCTCGAGACGGGCCGGAGCGCCCAAGTCACGGACGGAATGAGCGACGCCAAGGATCCGGTCTTCGATGCCGACGGCAAGTACCTTTATTTCAGCGCGAGCACGGACGCGGGCGCTTCGCTCCAGCCCGATATCCACAGCTTTTCGCGGCCGGTGACGAGGTCCGTGTACCTGGCCGTCCTGGGCAAGGACGAACCGTCGCCCTTGGCGCCCGAGAGCGATGAGGAAAAAGGAAAAGAGGACAAGGGGAAAGAGGACAAGCCCGCCGATGACAAGAAGCCCGGCGACGCCAAGCCGGAGGCCGCGAAGGACAAGGCCGCGCCCGCGGTCAAGATCGACCTCGACAATATTCTCCAGCGAATCCTGGCCCTGCCTTTGCCCGCCCGGAATTACAGCGGGCTCCAGGCCGGAAAGGCCGGCGTTCTCCTCGCCCTCGAGTCGATCGCTCCCCTCCCCGGCGCGGACGGGCCTTCCGGAGTCACGGTCCACCGCTTCGACCTCAAGGCTCGCCGTTCCGATGTCGTTTTGGCCGGGGTCGATTTCTTCCAGATGGCCCAAAACGGGGAGAAGTACATTTTCAGCCAGGCCCGGCGCTGGTCGATCGGAACCCTGAAACCGATGCCTCCGGCCGGGGCGCCGCCCGCGCCTCCTTCCGCCGCGGGCTCGGGGGCGAACGTCCTGGCCACGGATTCGCTCGAAGTCCGGGTCGATCCGCGCGCCGAGTGGCGGCAGATGTATCGTGAGGTATGGCGCCACGAGCGCGAGTTCTTCTATGATCCGAATTTCCACGGCTTCGATATCGCCTCGGCCGAAAAGAAGTACGAGCCTTACCTGGAACACATCGTATCCCGGCGGGACCTCAACTATTTGTTCGCGGAAATGCTGGGCGACATGAGGGTCGGGCACCTGGGCGTGGGAGGCGGGGACCTGCCCGATGTCAACCGGGTACCGACCGGCCTGCTCGGGGCGGATTACACCGTCGAGAACGGGCGCTTCCGATTCGCGCGCATCTACAACGGCGAGAATTGGAACCCGCGCCTCCAGGCCCCGCTGACCCAGCCCGGCGTCAACGTAGCGGTGGGGGACTACTTGCTGGCCGTGAACGGCCGCGAGGTTACGGCCAAGAACAGCGTCTATTCCTTTTTCGAGAACACGGCCGGGAAAAGCGTCCTCCTCAAGGTCGGACCCAATTCCGACGGCAAGGGCGCCCGGGAAGTGACGGTGGTGCCCGTGGCCGGCGAGACCGGCCTTCGCCATTATTCCTGGGTGGAGGCCAACCGCCGCTATGTCGATAAAGTCACGGGAGGGCGGGTCGCCTACGTGTACATGCCCGATACCGCCTTCGGCGGCTACACGAATTTCAACCGCTATTTCTACGCCCAGGTGGGCAAGCAGGCGGCCATCATCGACGAACGGTTCAACGGCGGCGGGAACCTGGCCACCGACATCATCGAGCTCCTCCAACGCCGCCTGATGAGCCTGGTCGCCACCCGGGACGGGCGGGACGAAGTCCAGCCGCAGGGCGCCATTTTCGGCCCCAAGGTCATGATCATCAACGAGACGGCCGGTTCGGGCGGCGACGCCATGCCCTGGTATTTCAAATATGCCGGGGTCGGGCCCCTGATCGGGACGCGGACCTGGGGCGGTTTGGTCGGCCGCGCCTTCGCCCCCACCCTCATGGACGGCGGCTTCGTATCGGCTCCCAGCTCGGGCGTCTGGAGCCCGGAGGGGAAGTGGATCGCGGAAAACGTCGGCGTCGCGCCGGACATCGAAGTCGAGCGCAGCCCCGAGCTCGTTCGCAAAGGAAAGGATCCCCAGCTCGACAAGGCCATCGAGGTCGTGACCGCGGAGCTGGCCAAGAAACCCGTCCTCATGCCCAAGCGGCCGGCCTTTCCCAACCTCCACAAGGGTCATAACAAATAGGATCCTATTCGTCGCCCGCCTCGGGGATGAACTTTGGTTGACATGCCCCGCGAATTATTTTCTAATGGGACCGAGTTTTTTAAGAAAGGACGGAGGATGGCCATCGACCTGAAACAATTCATTCTCGAGGTCAAGGATTTTCCCAAGCCCGGCGTCGGGTTCAAGGACATTACGCCGATCGTCCAGGACGCCAAGGCCTTCAAGTGCGTCATCGACGAGATGGCGGCCTGGGCCCGCAAGCGGAAGCCCGAAATCATCGTCGGGATCGAATCGCGCGGATTCCTGTTCGGTGCGGCCTTGGCCCACGAGCTCAAGCTGGGGATGACCATCATCCGCAAGAAGGGTAAGCTCCCCCGCGAGACGGTCTCGGTCGAGGCGCCCAACGAGTACGCCGTCGAGCATTTCGAGATACACCGCGACGCCCTCAAACCCGGCCAACGGGCGCTCATCGTGGATGACCTGATCGCGACCGGATCGTCCTCGACGAGCGCGATCAACCTCGTCGGGAAGCTCGGGGCGACCGTCGTCGGCTTCGCTGCCGTCGTCGAGCTCAGCTTTCTGGGGGGGGAGGCCAACATCAAAAAGGCCTACCCTGACGTTGAAGTGTTTTATCTCGTCCGTTATTGACGGAAGGCGGGGACCCCGCGGGGAGAGACTCCTATGATGAACCGGCTCGACCGATTCTTCAAGCTCTCGGAGCGCAAGACGTCCGTTCGGACGGAACTCCTGGGCGGGACGACGACCTTCATGACCATGTCCTACATCATCTTCCTCCAGCCGGCCATCCTGTCCATGACCGGCATGGACCGGGGCGCGGTCATGGTCGCAACCTGCCTGGCCAGCGCCGTCGCCACCCTCCTGACCGGGCTCCTCGCCAATTATCCGATCGCCCAGGCTCCGGCCATGGGCCATAACATCTTCTTCGCCGTCGTCGTCTGCGGCACCATGGGTTATTCCTGGAAGGTCGCCCTGGGCGCCATCTTTATCTCGGGGATGATCCAGATCGTCCTCTCGGTCGTCGGCGTCTGGGAGACGGTCATAAGCGCGGTCCCCGACGCCCTCAAGTATTCGATCCCGGTCGGGATCGGGCTGCTGATCGCCCTGGCCGGACTCGAGTACGGGGGCGTCGTCGTGGACGCCAAGGGCGCCCTGGTCGGGATCGGGGACCTGACCAGCCGTCCCGTCGTGCTCGCCCTCTTCGGCCTGGCCCTGACGGCCGTCCTGATGGCCCGCCGCGTCCCGGGCGCCATCTTGGTCGGGATTCTGGCCACGGCCGTTCTCGGCATCCCTCTCGGCATCGTCAAGTATCGGGGTTTGGCCGCGGCCCCGCCCAGCCTCGCCCCCACCTTCCTCAAGCTCGACATCGCCGGCGCCTTCAACACGGGTCTGCTGACGGTCGTCTTCGTCTTTTTCTTCCTCGACCTGTTCGATTGCGTCGGGACCTTGATCGGCGTCAGCGCTCCGGCCGGCTTCCTCAAGGACGGGAAGCTCCCCCGGGCCAACCAGGCCGTCCTGGCCGACGCCATCGGCACCGTCGAAGGGGCGCTCCTTGGGACGTCCACAGTTTCGAGCTACATCGAGAGCGCGACCGGGATCGCCCAGGGCGCGCGGACCGGGCTGGCCAACGTCTTCACCGCCCTTCTTTTTATCGCGGCCCTGTTTTTTTCGCCGCTGGCCGCCATGATCTCGGGCGAGTACGTCGTCAAGGACATGGTCCTCCGGCCGGTCATCGCGCCGGCCTTGATCATCGTCGGCTACCTGATGATGAAATCGGTGACCTCGATCGACTGGGACGATTTAAGCGAAGCCATCCCGGCTTTTCTGGCCATTGTCATCATGCCGATGACCGTCAGCATCACGGAGGGGATCGCCTTCGGGTTCATCTCCTACTCGCTCCTCAAGCTCGCGACCGGAAAGGGCCGCCAGGTCCACTGGCTCATCTATGTGTTCTCGGCCTTGTTTATCGTCAGGTACATCGTCGAGTAAGCGCCTTTTTACGCCGGCTCTCCAACTTGACAGCCGACCCTGTCGGGGAGTACGATTTCTGAGGATGGATTATCTTAGGAAGGGGGTTCCGACATGTTGTACCATCTGGATGCGTTGATTGCGTTCGTCGGCGTCATCCTGCTGGCCAGCCTGATCGTGACGGCCCTAACCCAAATGGCGATCGCGCTGTTTAACTTGAGGGGTCGAAACCTCATTTGGGGACTCAAGCGGCTCGTCGTCCAAATCGAGCCTTCTCTCGCCGAAGATGCCGATGCCGTCGTCAGGAAAATACTGACCAATCCCCTGATTTCCTCGGGTGGGGAGCTCAAGGGCTTTTGGGCCCGGTTCCGGAGGCTCCCCTCCGTCGTCCGGCGGGAGGAGTTCTCGCACCTGCTCGTCAAGCTCGCCGAATCCAAGGATGTCGATGAATTCGGTAAAGAGGCGGTCCAAGGATTGAGAGCCTTGGCCGCGGTCGATCCGGAAGAACTGAAAAAAATAAAAAAGCAGTTGGATGCGCTTCCGGCCGACTGGCGGGCGGCCGTCGCAAACGAGCTCAAGAAAGCGAGCGTATTCGCCTTCGACCGGTTCAAGGCGGCCCGGCTTAAGATCATGGAACTCGAGGCCTGGTTCGACCGTATCTCCGACCGGATGAGCCAACAGTTTTCCCGCAACTCGAAGATCATCTCCGTCGGTCTGGCGGTTCTTGTCGTCGTTTTCTTTCGGCTCGATTCGATCCAGCTTCTCAAGCGCGTCTATACCGACCAGGAACTCCGTGCCCGCTTGGTGGCGAGCGTCGACTATATTCGGGATATGGGGGCCGCCGTTCTGGAAGGGGCCTCCCTCTATGACGAGGCTTTTAAGGTCCTTCAAGGAAAAGTCAACGGGCTCACAATGCCGACTCAACCTATTCATTCCAATGATGACGCGGTGCTCTGGCTCAAGAGTAATCCCCCGGAGGGAATAACCGAAGAAAAGCTGTTGAAAGAATATGACGCGGCTTTGACCGAAGCCATTCAAGCAAAACTCGGCACATTGGGAGATATGCTTGCGACTTCAAGGACCGTATTAAATAAGATGGGGCTGGAAATATTTGGAGAGGGCCATGTTTTCAGGGGCATGGTCAGCAGTTGGCAAAGCGTCCTCGGGCGCATTATCAGCATCATCCTCCTCAGTTTGGGCGCTCCGTTCTGGTTCAATATGCTCAAGAATCTGACCAACCTCCGAACCCGCCTTATGCAAAACGAAGAGAAAGAACGATTAAAACGACAGGAAGATAAATAGCACGGGAATAATTATAATGGCTATTTTAAAGGAAAGGAGGGATCGATGAGAAAATCATGGATGGGTTTTCCGATTTTATTCATGGGATGTTTAGTCCTGTCCGTCAACGAGCTTCCCTCAACCTCCGTCTTGAACAAAGAACCCGATTTTGGAAAGATTCCCTTGTATTTCATACCTAATCGGGGACAGGCCGATCAGGGGACGCTTTTTTATGCCAAAACATCCCACTATACATTATGGCTGACAACAGAGGGCTTGATTTTCGATGCTCCCAAGAAAGCGGGAGACTATGAAAGAGATGCGTCGAGATTGCTGTTTGTGAACGCGGATGAAAACCTTAAAGTTATGCCCCTTGAGGAGACCGAGCATCGCGTGAACTATTTTATTGGCGATGACCCGGAGGAATGGCGGACCGATATCCCTACCTTCCGAGCGGTTTTGTACAAGAGCATTTACAGTAATATCGACCTTAAAGTCTACGGCCTTGAGAAGCGGATTGAGTATGACTGGGTATTGAAACCTGGGGGGAGGCCCGAAGATATTCGGTTTCGCTATGACCGAATGCAAGCGACGAGGATAGACAAGGCGGGGGATCTAATCATCGAGGGCCGATATGGCCGGATCAGGCATCGCAAGCCGTTCAGCTATCAGATCATCGGCGGCCATAAGAAAGAAGTCGATGTCGGGTTTAAAAAAAATGGGACGGATGAATATGGATTCCGGGTCAACGACTATGATCCCGGCTATGACTTGATCATCGACCCTGTCGTCCTGGTCTATTCGACCTATCTGGGCGGCTATAAATCCGAGGAAGGCCGCGGCATCGCCGTTGACTCCGGAGGATCAGCCTATGTTACAGGTTACACGGAAGGCCTCAACTTCCCTGTTAAGAATGCTTATCAGGGGACGAACTTCGGATATGATGCTTTCATAACCAAATTCTCCGCCTCCGGCAAATCTCTTGTTTATTCCACCTACCTGGGAGGCTCCGGTTCGGACAGCGCTTCCGCAATTGTCGTTGACAAGAAGGGAGCGGTCTATCTTGTTGGTGATACAACGAGTAAAAATTTTCCTACAAAGAACGCCTATCAGAAAACACTCCGCGGTTGGGACGATATCTTTGTGACGAAGCTGTCTCCGAGCGGAACAAGCCTCGAGTATTCAACTTACCTGGGCGGATCCGACAATGATATGGAGGCCTCTCAGGAACAGGGTAGGGGCATCGCCGTCGACGCCGGCGGCGCGGCCTATGTCACCGGTTCTACTACGAACACGGACTTCCCTCTAAAGAAGGCCTATCAAAAAAAACTCCATGGCTATTTTGATATCTTTGTAACGAAGTTTTCGCCCAGCGGCAGCAGCCTGGCCTATTCCACTTATTTGGGCGGAACCGGGGGTGAGGCCCCCCATAGTATATGTGTGGATGGCCTCGGAGCCGCCTACATCACCGGCGGCACCGAAAGCATGGATTTTCCCGTAAAGAACGCTTATCAAAAAACACGCAAAGGCATCTACGATGCCTTTGTAACGAAGCTGTCACCCAGCGGTACCAGCCTTGTCTATTCAACCTACTTGGGGGGGTCTGGTTGGGATGATTCAGGCAGCGATATATCCGTGGATGGCCGCGGAGCTGTTTTTATCATCGGCAGTACGAATAGCACGGATTTTCCCGTCAAGAACGCCTATCAGGGAACTTACGGCGGCGGCAACAGAGATGTCTTTGTGGCGAATTTGGCGCCCGGCGGCGCCAGCCTTGTCTATTCAACTTATCTGGGGGGGTCTGGTGATGATAATGGCATTGCTCTGGCTTTGGATAGCCGGAGCGCTGTTATTATCACCGGCAGTACGGATAGCACGAATTTTCCCGTCAAGAACGCCTATCAGAGCACTTATGGCGGCGGGTGGGAAGACGTATTTGTGGCGAGGCTTGCTCCGGCCGGAGCCGGCCTTGACTACTCCACCTATCTGGGCGGATCCGAACACGAGTATGGCTTTGCAATAGCCGTCGATAGCGCTGGGGCCGCCTATGTCACCGGTATGACCGTAAGCCCAAATTTTCCCCTCAAAAACGCCATTCAGAAGTCCCTTCATGACGGCGCGGATGCGTTTGTTACAAAAATTTCGTTGGCCGCTAAGTAAGGGCCAAGGCTGGCGCCTCCCGTCCCGAATCGGATACAATAAAGCCGAAGACAGGACCGAACGGAGCAGGGAGGATCCATGAATCAGCGAAGCGCCCTACGGGTTTGGCTCCCGATCCTCGGCGCGATGACGGCGCTGAGCTGCGTCCCGGCCGCTAAAACAACGAAAGCTGGCTTCCTGCCCGCCGACCCCGGCCGGGTCGGTAAAATCCTGGCCCGCATGACGCTCGAGGAGAAGATCGGCCAGCTGGTCGCCTGCCGTTTCACGGGCGACTTTGCGAACTTCGGCTCGGCCGCCGTCAAGGACCTCGACGCCCTCGTCGTCAACCAAAAAATCGGCGGACTCATCCTGTTCGGGGGAGAAGTCCTGGAGACAGCCACGCTGACGAATCACTTCCAGAGGCTGGCCAAGCTCCCGCTCCTCATGGCCTCGGATTTCGAGCGCGGGACCGGGAACCAGATCACGGGCGCGACGCTCTTTCCGCCTCTCATGGCCATCGGCGCCGCCGGCTCCGAGGAGCTCGCTTACGACATGGGGAAGATCACGGCGATCGAGGGGAGGGCCTTCGGCATCCACATGACCTATGCGCCCGTTGTCGATGTCAACATCAATCCCGCCAACCCCATCATCAACACGCGTGCGATCGGGGAGGACCCGGCGCTGGTGGGCCGGCTGGCCAAGGCCTTCATCCGCGGCTGCCAGGAAAACGGGATGATCGCTACGGCCAAGCATTTCCCCGGCCACGGCGACACGGACCAGGATTCCCACAGTCTCCTTCCGACCATCAGCGCCGACCGGGCCCGGCTCGACCGGGTCGAGCTCGCCCCTTACCGGGACGCGATCGCGGCCGGCGTCCAGGCCGTCA
>Ga0315274_10004582_pt1 | contig 20312 bp, 20 predicted proteins | sample YL17G02_20_MG_FD_203700 | JGI IMG/M metagenome (GOLD analysis project Ga0315274, IMG submission 203700) | Sediment microbial communities from Yellowstone Lake, YNP, Wyoming, USA - YL17G02_20 | ecosystem: Environmental > Aquatic > Freshwater > Lake > Sediment | place: USA: Wyoming | collected...
GGTCGCCATGCGTGAGGGCCAGGTACGGCAGGCCGAGGCTGCCGTGCGTCTGGTGGACGCCCAGATGGCCCAACTCACGCTGACTGCCCCGCTGGATGGCGTCGTCGCCACCCGCAGCGGCCAGGCCAGTGAGACGGCGACGGCGGGTGCGCCGCTCATGACGATCGCCAACCTGGACGAGGTGACGCTCGTCGTCTACATTGCCGAGAACCGCATTGGGCAGGTAAAGGTAGGACAAGAAGTGGAGGTACGGGTGGACTCTTTCCCAGAGCGCGTGTTCGTCGGGCACGTCGCCAGCATCGCGGGGGAGGCCGAGTTCACCCCGCGCAACGTGCAAACGCAGGAGGAGCGCGTCAACCTGGTCTTCGGCGTCAAAGTGCGCATCCCCAACCCCGACTATGCGCTCAAGCCGGGGATGCCGGCGGATGCGATCATTGCAGCACCCCTACCCTGACAGCAGCGCACTCTCTTTCCCCTTTCCTACCGGAGCCAGATACACCACGAATTCCTCTTCTCCATCCACGTTCACGATCGCATCTACCCTCTTCTGGTCGTACGCGGCGATGGCGCACGTGCCGGCCCCGATGGCCTCGCTGGCCAGGTACAGATTCTGGCAGATGTCAAGCGTTACTGAATGGAAAGGCATTCTCGTGTCTGCCAGGTCCCCTGCACCAGTGGCCCCATGGACCCCCCCTCGTGGATGCGGCGGATGGCCTCGGCCAGCAGGGGGGCGATGGAGAGAATGCGCAACTTGCGGTGGCGGCACTCCTCCGGCACGTAGATGGTATCGGTGACGATCAACTCGGCCACCAGGTCGCTGTCCAGTCTCTCCACGGCCTCGGGGAGGAGTACGGGGTGGGTGATCGCCAGGTAGACTGGGGGCCTGGCCCCGGCCTCGATCAGTGCCGGCAGTTGTGTCAGCACGCTGCCGCTGGCGATCACGTCGTCTACGATGATCGGCGTCCGGCCGGCGATGTCTCCGGCGATGCTCATCACCTCTACACTGCCCTCTTCCGTCCGCCGTTTGTACATCACTGCCAGGGGCAGATCTAGCAGCCTGGCGTACCGGTTGACCAGCCAGGCCCGGCCCACGTCAGGGGAGACGATGGTGGCATCGGCGAACTCTGTGCGCCGAAAGTACTCTGCCAGGACCGGCAGTGCCGTCAGTGGGTCCACCGGAATGTCGAAGAAGCCCTGGGTGGCCGGGGCGTGGATGTCCACGTAGACGACCCGCGTTGCCCCCATCTGTTGGATCATGCGGGCCACGACCTTGGCACTGATCGCCTCTCGGCCCCACGCCATGCGATCCTGGCGGGCGTAGGGAAAGTAGGGCACCACGACGTTGATCGTGTGGGCCGAGGCCCGCCGAAAGGCGTCAATCATCAGCAGCAATTCCATCAAGTGGTCGTTGACCGGGGCTGAGCAGGGTTGGATGATGTAGATGTCCTGGTGGCGTACCAGTTCCTCGATCAGCACGTGGATTTCGCTGTCGGGAAACTGGGTGATGGTCACCGGCAACAGTGGCTGGCCCAGTATGCCGGCCACGGCCTGGGCCAGCGGCGGGTTGGCTCGCCCGGTGCAGACGCGCATCTCACGCCCTTGCATGTTCCTCCTCCTCCCAACAAAGCCCCGCCCACCCGAAACGTTCCCAGTCCACTTTTCCTTGTGTGTCGAATTGGACTCCCTCGTCTTCCAGCAGTGCCCGCTGCAGATCGCGGCTGTCTTCCCACCGGCCAACGGAGATGCGGCCCTGGCCGTTGATGACGCGGTGCCACGGCACGTCGAGGCCCTCCGGCAGGCTGTGCAGCGCCCACCCAACCGTGCGCGCGGCGTGGGGCTGGCCGAGCATGCGGGCGACCGCTCCGTAGGACGTGACCTTGCCGGGCGGCACCTGCTGCACCAGCCGGTAGACTTGCTCGAAGAATCCGGGCATCTTACAACATCTCCAGGAAGGCGGCCACGCGCTCCCGTATGGCCCCCTCGTTGTAAAGGCGCTCGTCGCACATGTCGGCCTCCAGGATCAGGGCGGGCAGCCCCAATTCGTCCCGCAGATGGTCCCGGGTGGCGTGCTGCGTCGTGGAGAAGGGCTTGCAGGAGCGGTTGGCGTGCATCACCATCCCATCCACCTGGAAGCGCCGGGCCAGGCCGGTGATGGTCTGCAAGCGCGTGGGCAGGTCCACGTTGATGAACACGCCGGTATAGGCCCGCGCCAGGGTGACGAACGGCTCCTCCTCCAGGTCGAGGGCCACCGTCCAGGCGTTCGTGTAGGTATCGGCGACGAAGCACGCGCCGGCGTCCATGAAGGGGCGGAAGAAGCGGTAGAGGTGATACCAGATGGCGATGTTGTCCCACAGCAGCCGGTAGCGCTCGCCAGGGACTGCGCCAACTCCCTGGGCCACACGTTCCTCCAGTTCCGCATTGAGGCGGCGATAGCAGGTCACGGCCTGGCGCGTGCCACGCAGCGCGACGATGGGCGCCATGGCGACGAACAGGTCGGGCGCGTTGATGGGGGAAGGCCGCTGCTGGCCGAATTCCAGGATCTCTTGCCACAGCGCGATCGCCTGGCGCGACAGGTCGAGCACCGAGCGGAACCTGTCCGGTTTCAGATGGCGACCGGTGTGCCCCTCCAGCCACGCGACGAACTCGCGCAACTGGTCGGCGACGTAGGCCACGCTGTGGGCTTCGGCCGGTGTGGCGCGCTGGAAGGGGACGTCCAGGACGAAGAGGGGTACGTCGTAGAGCGCCGCCAGCGCCTCGTACCACTTGAGCACCGTGCCGCAGATGTTGTTACAGCAGACCAGCAAGTCGGGGCGGGGCATGCCCTTGAGGGGGGCCTCCTTTGGCTGTAGCACCGCTCCGATGTGGCTGCGGGCATAGGAGCACAGATCGGCCGGGTAGCCGTTCGCTTCGGCCACCTGGCACAGGTGCACGGCAGCCTTGCGCGCCCCGCACAGTGCGCCATAATTCTCCGGGTAGAGGGTGAGGATGCCCAGCGCTTCCAGGATCTCGACCGGCGCACCGCTGGTCACGTAGGCCAGCGGCTTGAAGCGCGCCAGCACCTTGCGCTGCACGTAATAGCGCGCCATCACGCGGTTGATCTCTGGGAGGGTCTGCAGGCGAGGGTATTCGGACATGTTCAGGCCTCAGGTTTCGTGCTGGTGACGCGTCACCCAAGGAGACAGACTATCTCGCACGCTGCGGGGGTAGTGTTGCGCCCATGCCTCTAGTTTGTCCCATTTCTGGACTGATCATACCATCAGTGGAGCATTTCGACAAATGCCTCCACCCGCGTGCGCAGTTGCCCGGCCTGAGAGACCTGCTCCAGTTCGACCAGCAGGTGGGGCACGCCGGCACGGTCCAAGGTGTTGGCCAGTTGCACATAGTCGAAGCCGTGTGGTTCGCAGAACTTTTGGCGGGCAAACAGCACTCCATGAGCGCCCCGCTCCTGTACGAGCGATAGTAAATGAGCCGCGCGGGTGGGCTGGGAGCAGTGCTTGGTCGGCGTGGGCACCAGCGCCAGCAGCCGGTCGGCCAGTGCTGCGAAGGGCTCGCCGTCTTCGGCCACGTCCACCGCAAAGTATCGCTCCCCCAGGTCTAATAGATCCCCCGCCACCCGGCCACCCGCTTGCGCGATGACCTCGAAGAGGGTCAGGTCCGCCAGGGCGGACCCGACCAGAAGGACACGAAGCAGCCTTTCTCTGCCATTCTCGTCGGGGGGAACGGACGGCTGTGCAAGCAGCCGCTTGACGTGCTCGTTGTACGTCTCCTTGGGCGTCTGAAAGGCGGCCTGCACCAGCGCATACAGGTCGGGCGGGGCGAAATCGGCCGCACGGGCGTACAGCCGCCGGACCAACGCCCGGGTCCGGTTGTAGAGCGCGATGCTCTCCCGCAACGCATCGTCCGATATGGAGCGGCCGGTCAGCGCCTGGATGCGCTCGCGCAGCGACCGCAGTTCGGCCAGCAGATACGGCCGGGAGGAAGGGCTATCCAGGCGCGACGGCATCCCAAAGTGGAAGAGCGGGATGTGGGGGACGTGCCGCCGCCACAGGTCCGTCAGCCCCTGCACCATGTCGCAGGTTTGGGCGAAGGCCATCCCGGCCAGGCCGTCCAGTTTGCCCGCCAGTGCCTGGTCGAAGGCGGAACCGGCCACCCAGCACGTGAAATTCGGCACGTGGGTGCGGGCCTGCCCGTAGTCGTCTGGGGTATGAAAGATGAACACAGGAGTGAACCCCGCCGCGTGGAACAGTTCTTCGGGGACGTAGGCGGTAAGGAAGCCCATCAAGTATTCCATCTCTACTCCTGGGCAATGAGGGCAGCGCCGATGGCGCCGGCCAGTTGGGCGTGCTCTGGCACCAGGATGGGGTGGCCCAGTTTCTCCTCCAGCATACGGGCTACACCGGCGTTGCGAGCGACACCACCGGTCAGCACCACGGCATCCCGGAGCGGGATGCGCCCGGTCATGGTGGCGATGCGGGTGGCGATGGCTTCGTGGATGCCGGCGATGATCTCGGCCCGCGGCACACCGGCAGCCAGGTGGGTGACGACCTCCGACTCGGCAAAGACCGTGCAGGTGCTGGAGATTCTGGCGCGGCAGGGGGTAGATAGGGCCAGCCGGCCAAAGTCAACCAGGTCCACCTCCAGCGCGTGGGCCATCACCTCCAGGAAGCGCCCGGTGCCGGCGGCGCACTTGTCGTTCATCACAAAGTCGAGCACCTTGCCGCCGCTGCCCACGGCGATGCCCTTGCTGTCTTGCCCGCCGACGTCAATCACGGTGTGCACGTCGGGGCACAGGTAGTGCGCGCCCCGGGCGTGACAGGTGATCTCGGTGACCGTGCGATGCGCACCGGGGACCTGCACGCGGCCATAGCCGGTAGCGACGGTGCGGGCGACTTGCTGGTCGTGGAGCCCGGCCTGCGCCAGCGCCTGGTCGAGCACTTGCAGGGCAGCGGCGGCCCGGTCGTATCCGGCGAGGAGCACTGCGGTAGCCAGCAGTTGCCGGTCGTCGAAGATGGCCGCCTTGGCCGTGATTGCGCCCACGTCCACGCCCGCGGTGTACATGTTGTCAATGGTACGCGAATTGGCGGAGATGTCAAGTGAGAATGGCGAACGGCGATAAGACCTGTCGGGTCTGCCAGACCTGACGGGTCTACCAACGCTCATGTGCGCCAACAACTATTTTAGAATGCGTCGCCTGGCGTGGACTCGGGTGCTTCTTCGTCCGTCGCCCGGGCTACAGGCAGCGACACGCTCACTGACGCCAGCCGCTCGCGCACGGTGGCCTCGACGTCGGCGGCGACGTCGGGATGCTCTCGCAAGAACTGCTTGGCGTTCTCGCGTCCCTGCGCCAGGCTCTCCTCTCCGCGATAGTAGTACGAGCCTCGCTTCTCGAGCACCCCGCTCTCCGTCGCCATGTCCAGCAGGTCGCCGGCCTTGCTGATGCCCTCGTTGTACATGAGGTCGAACTCGGCGGCCCGGAACGGCGGCGCTACCTTGTTCTTCGTCACCCGCACCCGCGTGCGGTTGCCGATCGCCTCTCCCTTCTCCTTGATCGTGGCGATGCGCCGGACGTCCAGCCGCACCGAGGCGTAGAACTTGAGCGCCCGCCCGCCAGAGGTCGTCTCGGGATTGCCGAACATCACCCCGATCTTTTCGCGCAACTGGTTGGTGAAGATCAAGGCCGTGTTCGACTGCTTGATGGCACCGCTCAACTTGCGCAGCGCCTGGCTCATCAGCCGGGCCTGCAGGCCGGGGTGGCTGTCTCCCATCTCCCCCTCGATCTCCGCGCGGGGCACCAGGGCCGCCACCGAGTCTATGACGATGATGTCCACCGCGCCGGAGCGGATGAGGGTCTCGGCGATCTCCAGCGCCTGCTCGCCGGTGTCGGGCTGGGAGATGAGCAGGTTGTCCACATCCACGCCGCACCTGGCAGCGTAGGAGGGATCCAGTGCGTGTTCCATGTCAATGTAGGCGGCAACGCCTCCGCGCTTCTGGGCCTCGGCGACGATGTGCTGGGCCAGCGTCGTCTTGCCGGCACCGTCCGGCCCGTAAATCTCGGTGACGCGGCCGCGTGGGACGCCGCCCACACCGAGCGCGCAGTCGAGGGCCAGGGAGCCGGTGGGAATGGTCTCCACCTGCAGGTGGGTTGCCTCCCCCAGTCGCATCACGGTACCCTCGCCAAAACGCTTCGTCAGACTAGCCAGCGCCATATCGAGCGCCTTTGTGGCTCCATCCTTGCTCATACTCCCCTCCTAAATATATGCTGTTGTACGATATGAGTGTGGCACGTGGGCGGACCAGAAAGCCTGCCTACATACCAACGCCAGTTTAGCACAAGTGTTCTGTTTTGTCAAATATGATGCCCACCGAGTTATTACGTGCCACGTCGGCCAATATTTCCTGGACAAAGTCGCGGGCGTGCAGGAACACGGCCGGGTCCTGGACGTGGGCCGGCTCCAAGATGAGCGGCCCACGGTAACCCACCGCCTGCAGCGCACGCAGGATGGCCGGCCAGTCGAGGGTGCCCTCGCCCGGCAGCAGGTGGCGCAACCCGGCCGGAGCGTAGTCGGCCAGGTGGACGGTGGTGAGGTGGCTGTCCATGGCATGGATGAGAGCCGCCGGGCTGGTGCCACTTTCGCCGGCCTGGAACGTGTCGAAGGTGAAGCCAACGGGCAACCCGGCCTGGCGGACGGCTTGCACCTGTTCGGGCGTGCGCAGGTAGCACCAACTGACGTTTTCGATGCACAGCGTGCAGCCTGCCGCCTGGGCTTGTGCACCGGCCCAGGCGGCGCTATCGAAGAACGCGCTGACCAGGCGGGGCTCCTCGATGCCGTAGCGCAGCCCGTGCCAGGTGAGGGCGCAGGCCTCCACCGTGGCTGCGATCTCCAGCAAACGCTGGAAGCGCTCGCGCGTTTCCCGGAGCATACGGGAATAGGGGGACCACAGGTCGAAATAAGGGGCGTAGAGGTGCAGCGAGTGGATACGCAGCCCCAGGTCGCGCCGTCGCCGGTCGAGTTCTGCCCCGAAGGCCGGTGCGTATTCCTCTTCGGCCTGCAGAAAGACCTCGACGACGCGGAACCCCATCCCCGCGATGGTGCACAATGCATCCTCGGTCAGATGGGCGGGGTAGAGGGCGGCGGTAGAAAGGCCGATTTCTTGTCCACTGGCTTCCGTCATATCATGCGCCTTTGTCATTACCATTGTATCATCGGCTGGTAGAATGGTCAACTGCGCGCCTTTGAGTTTGACCGCCTGGCTGAGTTGAGTATACTACATGCAACCCGCCGAGGGCCCTTCGAGATCACCCACAGTGTGAGAGGAGGGGATATGTACGACACTACAGCCGAATTACTGACCGAAATTGCTGCTGGCGAGGATGCCTATCTCGAGTTCAAAGAAGTCGTGTTCAGGGGGGATGCGCCCTATCTCGCGAGTGAAAGGGCCAAAGCGCCTGAAGCCATAGCACGTGTGCTCTGCTCTTTTGCCAATGCCGAGGGGGGTGTCCTGGTCTTTGGCGTCAACGATAGTCGAAAGATAGTGGGCATAGATCCGTCCAAAGCAGACCTGCTGGAGCAGTGGGTGGTGAATGTCTCGCAACATAATTGCGAGCCGCCGGTGTACGTCATTCCTGACTGGAAGCAACTGCCGGATGCGTCGGGAGCGCTTTGTCTTTGCCTGAAGGTGGGTGTGCCTCAGAGCCCGTACGTGCACCGTACTTCCGGCGGGCGCTGGATGGCGCGCATCGGTTCCCACAAGCAAGATCTGCGGCCGGATCAGTTGGCGCGATTACTGGAACGGAGGCAGATGGCGAAGCCCTTTGAAGAACGTACTGTGCCCACCGCTGACCTGAGTGTGCTTGACCTGGGTCGGTTTGAAGATTATTGCCGGCGTCGTTTTGGTCCCCACGATGTCATTGAAGGACCAGGGGTGGAATTTCGGTTGGCCAACCTCAAGCTGGCTGCGCTCCTTGAAAGTGGTCAAATCGTTCCCACGGTGGTAGGATTGTTGCTCTTTGGCCGCGCACCGGTTACGAACTTTTTACCAGGTGCGTTCCTCGAGTGTGTGCTCTATCGGGGTTGTGTGGCCGACGCCAACGCCCAACTGGACAGCAAGCGATTCGAGGACCCGGTGTCGGAGCAGATCGTCGGAGCCACACGCTTTGCAGAGCGGTATATTCCTATAGCGGCCGAGAAAACGCACGAGGGACGGCTGGATCGCCCGGCTTTTTCACTGCGCGCAGTCCACGAAGCCATTGTCAATGCTGTCGTTCACCGCGATTATGCGCTTTCAGGCTCGAACGTGCGTGTGCTGATCTTGGACGATCGTATCGAAATCTCCAATCCCGGTGGCCTGCACAATACACTGCGGCCCGAAAACTTGTTTGCCGGAGCACAGCCCTATCGTCGCAACCAGGCGTTGGCTGGATTCTTGCGTGACTATGAAAGCCCGATCACCGGTCGGGCATTGATGGAATCGCGGGGTGAGGGATTCCTGATGCTGGTGCGAGAGACTCGTGCCCTGGGTGGGGACGTAGAACTGATCACCCAGCCTGAGGCCCTGAAGTTGATCCTCAGGCGGGCGAATCTGGGACGATGAGCCGATCACACAGTTATTGCGCATGCGGCAGTTGTCCAAGATCTATCGGAGGTGACTTGTGTCTGACAGACTGCTCTATCTCTCCCAGGCCGACGTGGCGTCCGTCGGCCTGACGATGCCCGAGATCATCGCGGCCCTGGAGCAGATGTTCCGCGAGAAGGGGGAAGGGCGGGTGGAGATGCCGCCCAAGCCCGGCATCCACACTAGCCCAGATGCCTTCATCCACGCCATGCCCGCCTACATCCCGGCCCTCAAGTCGGCCGGGGTGAAGTGGGTCAGCGGCTACCCGGAGAATCACAAGCGAGGCCTGCCCTACATCAGCGGACTGCTGATCTTGAACGACCCCGAGACGGGCATGCCGCTGGCGGTGATGGACTGCGTGTGGATCACGGCCAAGCGCACCGGGGCGGCCACCGCCGTGGCTGCCAAGTACCTGGCGCGCCCCAATTCTGAGGTCGTCGGCATCCTGGGTTGTGGCGTGCAGGGACGCAGCAACCTGGAGGCCCTGCACGTGTGCCTCCCGCTCAAGCGGGTGCTGGCCTACGACGTGGACCCGCAGGCCCAGCAGCGTTACGCCCAGGAGATGCACGAACGGCTCGGGCTGGAGGTGGTGCCGGTCTGCGAGCCGCAGCAGGCAGTAGCCGGCTGCGACGTGGTCGTCACGGCCGGGCCGATTCTCAGGGTGCCGCACGCTACTATCAAGCCAGGCTGGTTCGAGCCCGGGGGGTTTGCCTCGTTGGTGGATTTCGATTCGTACTGGCATCCGGACGCCCTGCGAGAGGCCGACAAGTTTTGCACCGACGACGTGCCCCAACTGGAGCACTATAGAGAGGTGGGCTATTTCCAGAACATCCCCCCCATCCACGCCGACCTGGGGGAACTGGTCACCGGGCAGAAGCCCGGGCGCGAGACGGAGGCGGAGCGGACGATGGCCTGCAACCTGGGGCTGGCCCTGGACGACATGGCTACCGCGCCGCTGATCTACCGCCGGGCGCTGGAACGGGGCATCGGTACCTGGCTGCCGCTCTAGGCAAGACCTCCGAGGTTTGGGGAACCTCGACCGCGCAATTTCTCAACGCAGAGGCGCGGAGTCACAGAGCCGCAGAGGACGCCGACCCTCCTGAGCCGGTACCATCTTTGTGCCCTCGCGCCTCTGCGGCTCTGCGTTAGATGGTACTATCTATGCCTCTGTCTCTGTCGCTGGCGCATCGTGGTCCGGCAGGATGCCTTCGGCATTCCGCACCGCCGGGAAGAGATACCCACCCAGTCCCGCGCACATCGCCAGGGTGCCGGTGAGGACGAACATGAGCGCCATCCCCGCGCCGGGACCGCTGCCCACCAGCCGGCCGAACAGGGGCACCAGGCTACCCCCGGCCCTCAGGCCTGGCTCGAACACGCGATCCGCCAGTGGCCCGGCTGCCAGGTGGGAAATCGGCGTCACGAGCCACGCGATCAGCATGCGCGTGGAAAAAACCCGCCCTTGCACGTCGGGCGCTACCTTGGCCTGCCAGATGGCCTGGTTGGAACCGTTGATGATCGGGCCGAAAAACGCACCGAGGAAACTCGCCACGGCCCACACAGGCAGGCTGCGACCCAACCCCAGGAGCACCTGTCCCAACAGGCTGGTCAACGTCCACCCCGCCAACACCCCGTTCACCTTCCGCTTGGGGCCGCCCCAGGCGCTCATCACCAGCCCTCCCACCAGGCCTCCGATTGCCCCGGCCGACTGCACGCTGCCAAAGATGATCTCGTCGTTACCGGTACGCGCCAGGATCAGCGGCGCAAGCACGGCAAAGGCCAGCGAACTGAACAGGTTGCCCACGAAGAAGACGAGTTGCAGGCCCAGCAAACTGGGGCGCTCGAGGATGTAGCGAAAGCCATACACCGATTCTTTCCCCAGGCTTCCCCGCCCCTGGCGCCCAGCCTCGCTGGTCGCCGGTTCAGGGATGTGGACGAAAAACAGGGTGCTGATGGCAAACGCCAGGGTCGCCAGGTCAATGATCAGGATGCCGGTGAGCTTGACCACTCCCAACAGTGCGCCGGCCAGCATCGGGGCAAAGATGCCCGAGCCGTTCCCGGCCAGTTCGAGCATCCCGTTGGCCCGGCCGTACTGTGCCTTGGGCAGCATCAAGGTGATGGCAGCCGAATAGGCCGGCCACTGAAAGGCCTGGAAGGTGCCCGCAATGGTCGCCGTGATGTACAGGTGCCAGATTTGCAGGTGGCCTGTGGTGTAGAGGTGCAGAATGATCACCGTGGTCAGCCCGGCCCCCAGGTCGCTGAGCATCATCGTGAACTTGCGGTTTGCACGATCTACCAGTGCGCCAACCAGCGGGCTCAGCGCGATCATCGGCGTGAGGAAGAAAAAGCCCACCAGCGCCAGGGCGGTGGCTTGCCCCGTGCGTTCGTAGGCCCAGATCGTGAGGGCAAAGTGGGTCATGGCGGTGCCCAACATGGAAAAGATCTGGCCGATCCACACGATGGTGAAGGCCGCCATCCCTGCCGGCCGCTTGGGTGGGGTCTGTGTGTGCTTGAACCTGGTCTGCCCGCTGTCCACTGTGTCCTCTCTACTGGTGCTTTGTCTATGGATTCACGCCGGCAGTTCCTCGTGGTGACGCACCACCAGTACCGGACGCCCGGCGCGTTCGGTCACCAGATCGGTGATGCTATTCACAAAATAGCGGCGCAGGCTGTGGGCTGCGTAAGTTGAACCTAGCGCCACCAGGTCGTACTCTCCCTCGGAGATCTCCACCATGATCTGTTCGGCAATTGCTCCGTGACGAAGGCTGATCCCGGTCTCGATGCCCATGCCGCGCAGCGTGTCGCGGCCGACCTTCAGATTGCGCCCCTGGGGCGTGTCGGTCTGGAGCAGCACTCCCCACGCATCTTCGATCTCGCGCAGGATGGGATAACGGAGCAGCGGCTGAGGGACGACGTACAGCAACGTGACGGCGGCGGCGGCGGCCTGGGCGATCTGGCCTACCAGCCGGATCGTCTCGGCCGGGTACCACAGGTCGCCGCTACACAGCAGGATGTGGCGAAGTCCCGGCCGGTCGGCCGGGACGATCAGCACGGGCGCAGCCACGTCACGCAGGATGCGCCGGGTGGATGGGCCGCGCAGCCAGCGCCGGACCTGGCCGCGCTGCAAGAGGCCCACGACGATCAGATCGTAGGCTTCCTGGCCCGCCTGGGCCACGATGGCGTGCCGGGGAACCTCCGGCCGCATGATGGTCTGACACGCTATCCCGGCTGTGCTCAGGTTGGCACACGTGTCGGCTGCGGAGCGGGAGGCGGCTTTCTTTCCATCCGGCTGGCTGCATGCTCCCAGCACGGTCACTGCCCGCGCCTCCAGCAGGGCTGCCAGCCGGCTCCCAAAGGCCAGCGCTGGTTCGCTGCGCGGGGTGCCATCGGTGCAGAGTAGGATGTGCATCCTGGCTCCCTAGCGGAACAGGAAGATGCCGGCGACCCCCGATACCAGCAGGACGATGATCGGGGGGACTTTGAACAGGGCCACGGCTATCAGGCTGGCGATGCCTAACACCAGCGGTGCCCATCCGCGCCATCCTCCCTCGCCGATCAGCCGGTAGGCCGTGATGACGAGCAGCGCAGCCAGCGCCGGGGCCAGGCCCTTGACGAAGCCTCCGATCCAGGCCTCGCCACGCAGCCGGGTCAGCACGGCCGCCACGCTCAGCATGATGATGGTCGGAGGCAGGATGACGCCCAGGCAGGCGATGAGTGCACCGGGCACCCCACCTACCCGGTAGCCGACGAACACAGCCAACTGGATCGCGTCTGAGCCGGGTAGCACGCTGGAATAGCCCACGGCCTCGATAAAGTCCTCGCGGCTCATCAGTTTGCCTACCGCTTCGGAATAGAGCAGCCCTGCTGAGGCCGGCCCCGAAGTCGTCAGCAGGTTGACCTTCAGAAACGTCACGAAGAGCAACCACAGTCTGTCCATACTGCCTCCTGGCTAATAAAACTCTCCCTTCAGATAGGCGCGCGTCTTGGCCTCCCGTGGATCGTTGAGTACCTGGCTGGCGGGGCCGTGTTCGATGAGTTCGCCCAAGTACATGAATATCACATAGTCTGCCAGCCGCCGCGCCTGGCGCAGCACGTGGGTCACCAGCACGATGCTATAGTTGGCCTTGAGTTCGATCAAGCGGGCCTCGATGCGCTGGGCCGAGACGGGGTCCAGGGCTGAGGTGGCTTCGTCGCACAGCAATACCTCCGGCTCGACGGCCAGCCCACGCGCCAGGCACAAGCGCTGCTGTTGGCCGACGGAGAGGGTGGACGCTGGCGCGTGCAACCGGCCTTTGACCTCGTCCCACAGTCCAGCCGCCCGCAGTTGCTTCTCCACGATGGCATCCAGGACCTTGCGCCTCCGTTCCCCGTGCAACCGTGGACCGTAGACCACGTTCTCGTAGATGGACATGGGCAGCGGAAAAGGCCGCTGAGCCAGCAACCCGATCCGCCGCCGAATCTCGGTCACGTCCACGTGGGGGGCATAGATGTTCTCGCCCTGGAAGATCACTTCACCCCACACGCGCACACCCTCGACCAGTTCGATCAGCCGGCTGATCGAGCGCAACAGCGTCGTCTTGCCGCAACCGGAGGGGCCGATGATGGCGGTGATCTGCCGGGCCGGGATATCCACGTTGACGTCCCGGACCGCTTGTTCGTTGCCGTAGGCCACGCTCAACCCACGGACACTGATCACGGGGTCAGTCATGGGGACCACCTCAGCGGATGACGTGCCGGGTCAGGCGGCGGGTCAGCAGGCGTGCACCCAGGCTGATGAGCAGGATGATGACCGTCAACACCAACGCCGAGGCATAGGCCCGCTGCTGCACCTCGGGGACTGGGGTCCCCAGTTGAAAGAAAACAGCCAACGGCAGCGAGGCGGCGGGCCGCAGGAACGACGTGGGCAAGCGGTCGGTGTAGCCGGCCGTAAAGAGCACGGACGCCGCGTCCCCAATCCCTCGCCCCAACGCCAGCAGCAGCGCAGTCGAGAGCCCCGGTGCCGTCTGGCGCACCACCGTCCGTAGGGCGGTCTCCAGCCGCGTCGCGCCCAGTGCATAGGAGGCCTCTTTCAGTTCGAACGGCACCATGGACATCACTTCGTCCATCGCCCGCACCATGATGGGCAATTCCAGCAGTGCCAGTGTGATGATCCCGCCCAGCAACGAGGCTCGTAGCCCAAGCAGCAACAGCAGCGTGAAGCCGAACGCTCCGTAGACGATGGAAGGCACGCCCCACAACACGTCCAACGATAGCCGTACCAGGTAGGCCAGGCGGGTGTTGGGGGCGAAGAGTTGCAGGTAGAGCACCACTGCCAGGCTGAGGAAGGCGCTCACGAGCGTGGCGCCGCCGGCCAGTGCCAGCGAGCCGGTGATTGCGTTGAGGATACCCCCTTCCTTGCCCAGGTAATATCCCCCCTTGGGCACCTGGGTCAGCATCTGGAGGTTCAGCGCTGGCAGCCCTTTCGTGACCACGGTGCCCAGGATGAGGACGAGGCTGCCGACGACGATCACGGTGGAAGCGATCATCAGCCCCAGGAAGATCCGTTCTTCGAAATGCTTGCCCATTTAGGTCCCCCTCCTGACCGCCTGTAACAACACCACTCGCGCCGCGAGGGTGAAGACCAGGACCACCAGCAACAACACCAACGCCGCGGTCAACAACGCGGAATCGTACAGGGGGATGGACATCATCTCCCCATAGTTGTTGGCGATGAGGGCGGGCAGGGGATAGGCCGCGTCGAAGATAGAGCGGGGCAGTTGGGGAACGTTGCCCACCACCATCATCACGGCCATGGTTTCGCCAAAGGCCCGCGAGAAGCCCAGGGCGACCGCCGCGATCACGCCGGGCAACGAGCGGCGCAGGACGACTCCCTTGACCATCTGCCAGCGGGTGGCCCCCAGGGCCAGGGCTGCTTCGCGCAGTCCATCCGGCACGGCGCGGATGACCTCCTCGGTCACCGAGATAATGACCGGGAAGACCATCACCGCCAGCACGACGCCGCCTGCCAGGACGCTGTAGCCGGTGGGGTTGTCGGTGGCGAGCACAGGGATGAACCTCAGGTGCTTCCCGGCCCACGGCGTGATGACGGCGCGGATGAGGGGCACGACCATCAGCGTCCCCCATAGCCCGTAGACCACCGACGGGATGCCGGCCAGCAGGTCTATCAGCGGCTTGAGCGCCTCGCGCAAGCGGCGCGGTGCGTACTCCGCCAGGTAGATGGCACATAACAAGCAGGGTGGCACGGCCAGGACCATCGCCAGCCCGGTCACCCACAGCGTGCCGGCGATGAATGGCAGGAAGCCAAACTGGCCACGCAGCGGGTGCCAGTCTGAGGCGGTCAACAGGCTGCTCAGTGGTGTGATGTCCAGGAGTGGCCGCGCCCGCATGAGCAGCGCCAGCGCGATGAACAGCACCAACGCGGTGGCAAAGATGGCCAGTACGGCCATCAACCGCCCGGCGAACTGGTCCTTGAGTTGTCGCCAGCGTCCCTTCGTCAACGTCCCGCTACTCCAGTTTCGCCAGTTCCGCCTGCAACTGCGCCTCGGTCAGTGAAATATACCCTGTCTCCTCGACGAAGACCTGTCCGTCCGTCAGTACCCACCGCATGAAGGTCAACGCCAATCCGCCCGGTTTGCTCTTGGTGACCAGGTTGAGGCCGCGCGCCGGCGGCGAGGGGTACCGGCCGTCGGCGATGGCCGCCATCGCCGCGGTCTTGGTGGCGTAGAAATCCTCCTCGGCGTCCAACTGGTTGTTCTCGTTGAGGTCTAGGGGGACAATCTGCAGACCGGCCACGGGCCGGCCAGAGTCCGCGTCGTAGGCAAAGTTCAGGTTGTTGTAGCCGATTCCCAGCGCATCGTTGGAGACAGCCTGGGCCAGTCCAGGGTCACCGTAGACGGCCACGCCGAGCAAGTCCTCTTGCATGTAGTCGCCCAGGTAGGCGGCCCACGTCTCGGCCGCGCCACACGCGTCCGAGCGGGTATAGACGTGGATTTCGTCACTCACGCTGGGGTCGCCGATCACCTGGCCCCACGTCGTGACCTGGCCGGTCCAGATCGCCTCGAACGTGGCTCTGCTCACGCCGCGCGCCTGAAGTTGGGCCAGGTAGGGGTGGTTGGCGTTCACGGCCGGTACCACTGCATCCTTGACCACCGCCACCCAGAAAGCGCCCTGGTCTAGCTCCGACTGGTGGATGGCTCGGGAGACCATGCCAATGTCCACCGCGCCGCCCAGGGCATCGGCCATGCCCTTGCCGGCACCGCCGGCGGAGATGTCAAACTCGACTTCGGGATGCAGGGCGTGGAATTCCTCCCCCCAACGTACGACCATCGGGTAGAGGGCCCAGGCCCCTGAGATCGTCACGGTGCCGCTCAGTTCGCCTGTCCCGGGTTGCCCACCTGGCTGGCCACAAGCGACCAGCAGCAAGGCCAGCAGGACTCCCACCGTAATGGGCTTGAGAAACGTCTCACTGCGTCGCAAAGAACACCTCCTGTGTTACCATGATGAGACTTCCGTTGATGGGATAGACGCGCAACATGCAACGTGAATTACCCGGCCGGTCTTTCCTCTTGCCATCTGGTCGGTTCAGGTCTCGTGGGGTCTACGACGGCGCAGAGGCAGCATAATCCAGAGCAGAGGCAGACAGTGTCGCCAGGATAGAGAGCAGGCTGGCGTCGTCGGTGGTGAAATCATCGCCGGAGCGCTTGTTGAGCACCTCGATCACCCCCAGCACCTTGCCTCGCGCCGCCAACGGCACTGCGACTAGCGAACGGGTGACGAAGCCAAAGCGCTCGTCCATGTCAGCCAGGAAGCGTGTATCGGTGCGGACGTTGCTGACGATGGCCGGTTCGCCATGCTCGGCAACCCAGCCGGCGATGCCCTTGCGCCGGTCGAAACGGTGTCCGGTCAGTGTCTCACGTACAGCGCCGTGGACCAGGACGAACACCAGTTCGTCGGTCTCTTCGTCAACCAGCATGAGCGACCCATCGGTAGCATCCAACAGCGCCAGGGCACATTCCAGCGTCTCGTCCAACAAGGCCAGGATGTCTTTTTCGGGAGTAAAGTGTTGGACGGTTCCTTGCAGCCGCTGCAGAGCCCTGACGTACCGGCGCGAGGCCTGGACCTCGCTGGTCAGCAGTTGCTGCTCTTGCTGCAGGCGCGTGTTTTCCTGTTGCAGGAAACGGATAGTTTGTGCATCTCCCATAGACATAGTCCCCTCCTGATCCCAGAGCGCCGTTTGAGCCTACACTGTACCGCAATTTGCCATAATTGTCAAAGGGGGAGCGGTGCGCTTTGACAGGTTCTCCCACATCCGGTATAATTGTGTATAATTGACACCAATAGGAGGATGTATGGCGCTGGAAGATTATCCTCGCCCATCTGTAACTGCCGACGTGATTATCTTTACCCTGCGTGGCAACGATCTGCAAGTGCTGCTCATCAGACGCAAATACCCACCGTTCGAAGGGATGTGGGCCATCCCCGGCGGATTCGTGGGCATCTCCGAATCACTGGAGGAGGCGGCGCGACGGGAACTGGAGGAGGAGGCCGGCGTGCGGGACGTGTACCTGGAGCAACTGTACACCTTCGGCGATCCAGGTCGCGATCCGCGTGGGCGCGTCATCACGGTGGCCTACTTTGCGCTGGTGCCCGCTGCCGCCATCAGTCCCCGCGCGGGAGATGATGCCGCCGAAGCCCGCTGGTGGTCTGTAGTCCACTTGCCTCCGCTGGCGTTTGACCACGTGGGTATCCTGGCCTACGCCCTCAAGCGACTGCGGTACAAGCTAGAATACACCGCCGTGGGGTTCGAACTGTTGCCGGAGGTATTCACGCTCAGCGAGTTGCAGGCCGCCTACGAGATCATCCTCGGGGAAAAGTTGGACAAACGCAACTTCCGCCGCAAGATTCTGCGTGCCGAGGTGATCGAGGAGACGGGCCAGACCCGCACGGGGGAGGGACGGCCAGCCCGCTTGTACCGTTTCCGCGACGACGTCGTGGCAGAGGTCAAGACCCGCCGGCTGTTCCCTTGACAAATCTCCGGTTTGGGAGTATACTTGGTGTGTGATGAACACTAATAGTCTTTCTTTTTTGGCGAATAGTTAGTGTCTACTTTACACGAAAGGTGAGGAGGGGAATATGGCTACTGACAGCAAATCCTTTCTGGACTGGCTGGCCCGCTGGGAGCAGGACCTGCCGGAGGTGAGATTGGAGGAGATCGTGTCTGACCCGCACCAGGTAGCCCTGGTGTCGGTGGATCTGACGCGGGGTTTCTGTTGCGAAGGGCTGCTAGCCAGCTCGCGCGTGGCGGGCATCATCCCTGCCGCGGTGCGCCTCTTCCAGCGCGCGCACGACCTGGGCGTCCGCCACTTTCTGCTCCTGCACGACACCCACGACGCCGACGCCCTCGAGTTCTCGGCCTATCCCCCCCATGCCATCGCCGGCACGGCGGAGAGCGAACTGGCGGACGAGTTGAAGGCGCTGCCTTTCTCCGATCGCTTCGTCGTGATCCCGAAGAACTCGGTCAGTTGTGACCTCGGCACCGACCTGGGGCCCTGGCTGGAAGCCCATCCGGCGGTCAGTACGTTCATCGTCGTGGGGGATTGTACGGATATCTGCGTCTACCTGGCGGCGATGTACCTGCGCCTGCGGGCCAACGTGTTCCGTCTGCGCGGCGTGCGCGTCGTCATACCAGCCGACTGTGTGCAGACCTACGATATGCCGGTGCAGGTGGCGGAGGAACTGGGCGGTCTCCCGCACGACGGCGGCCTGCTCCATCGGGTCTTTCTCTATCACATGGCACTGAATGGTATCGAGGTGGCCGGCCACCTCGCATAAATTTTAAGGAGGATTGGATGTCCCTTCCCGACCGGATCGTCGCATGGCTGCGCGATCAACTCACTGTGGCGGGTGCTGATGGTTTCACCTTCGGCCTCAGCGGCGGGGTAGATTCGGCCACCGTGGCTGCGCTGGCAGTGCGCGCCGTCGGCCCCGAGCGAGTTCTGGCCGCCATCCTGCCCTGTCATTCCCTGCCGGATGATGCCCGCCTGGCGCAGCGGGTGGCCGAGACCTTCGGTATCCCTACGGTCACCGTGGATCTGAGCGGAGCGTACGACGCGCTGCTGGCCGCGCTGCCGCCATCGGACCGCCCCCTGGCGGCCGCCAACGTCAAGCCCCGCCTGCGCATGATCGCCTGGTACTATCTGAGCCAGGCGTCGCGCAGAACCCTGGTGCTGGGTGCCGGCAACAAGAGCGAAGTGATGGTCGGCTACACGACCAAGTGGGGCGATAGCGGGGTGGACCTCCTGCCCCTGGGGGACCTCTACAAGACCCAGGTGTGGGCGCTGGCGCGCGAACTGGGAGTGCCCCCGGAGGTCGTCGAGCGGCCCCCCACGGCCGGCCTGTGGCCCGGCCAGACCGACGAAGGGGAGATGGGCATCACCTACGCCGAACTGGACCGCACGCTGGCCGCCATCGAAGCGGGGGATACCTCCGGGATCGAGCCGGCGACGCTGGAGAAGGTCCAGCACATGATCGCTCGCTCCGCCCACAAGCGCGCCTTGCCACCCGTGTTCAGAGCGAATGGCGCATTCCGCATTCCGCATTCCGCATTCCGCATTCCGCATTCCGCATCCATCCTTCAAGCCGCTATGCCACTCATCGAACTGGCCATCGCCGAGGACATCGGTCCGGGCGATGCTACCTCTGACGCGGTGCTCCCGCCTGACCTGGTGCTGCGTGGGCGCATCTTGGCCAAGCAGGCGGGCATCATCGCCGGCGTGCCGGTGGCGGAGGCGGTCTTTTCCCGCGTGGACCCGGCCCTGGTCTTCCAGCCTCACGTCCAGGATGGGGCCAGCGTGGCCGCGGGCGACCTGGTGGCCGAGGTGGTCGGCCCAGGGCGGGGCATGCTGGCGGCCGAGCGCACGGTCCTGAACTTCCTGCAACGGCTCTCCGGCATCGCCACGCTCACGCGGGCGTTCGTGGAGGCTGTCGCGGGCACCCGAGCCACTATTCTGGACACCCGCAAGACCCATCCCGGGTACCGCGTGCTGGAAAAGTACGCGGTGCGCGTGGGAGGCGGGCAGAACCATCGCATGGGCCTCCACGACATGCTGCTGGTCAAGGACAACCATATCGAGGCGGCCGGTTCGATCACCGCCGCCGTCGAGCGGGCACGGGCGGCCTACCCCGATCTCCTCATTGAGGTGGAGGTCAAGAACCTGGACGAACTGCGCGAGGCGTTGGCTTTGAAACTGGACCGCGTCATGCTCGACAACATGGGCCTGGACGAAATGCGGGCGGCCGTGCGCCTGACCGCCGGGCGGGTGCCGCTGGAGGCTTCCGGCGGCGTCTCCCTGGAGTGCGTGGCCGCCATCGCTGCCACCGGCGTGGACTATATCTCCGTCGGCGCGCTCACCCACTCCGCCCCGGCCCTCGACGTCAGCATGGAAATCGAGCTCGAAAGTGCGAATGGCGAATCGCAAATCGCCAAATCCTCAATCCGCAATCCTCAATCCGCATTCCTCAATCCTCAATCCGCAATCTCCAATCTCCAACCTCCAACTTCCAACTTCCAATCTCCAATCTCCACCGCCAAATCCGAACTGGGCAATCAGTTGGTGATCCTGGGCCACCACTACCAGCGGGACGAGGTGCTCCAGTTTGCCGACTTTCGCGGCGATTCGCTGCAACTGGCCCGCGATGCCACC
>Ga0315274_10004583_pt1 | contig 20304 bp, 18 predicted proteins | sample YL17G02_20_MG_FD_203700 | JGI IMG/M metagenome (GOLD analysis project Ga0315274, IMG submission 203700) | Sediment microbial communities from Yellowstone Lake, YNP, Wyoming, USA - YL17G02_20 | ecosystem: Environmental > Aquatic > Freshwater > Lake > Sediment | place: USA: Wyoming | collected...
CATAACTCAGGAGTCAACGGAAAAACACAAACCAAATCCCGAGCCTTTATTATTGGCCTGCAAAAAAATTAATGTAAAACCTGCAGAAACTGTCTATGTTGGCGACCGTATAATAGATTTTGAAACAGCCAAAAATGCCGGCACGGATTTTATTGGTATTTTGAGTGGCGGAACTTCAAAAAAAGAATTCCAGAAAGCGGGTGTAAAAAAGATAATTAGCTCTCTGAATAAGTTATTGCGGATTATTTATTAAAAAATTTGACTTTTAGTTTGACCTTGTTAATATGAATTAGCAAAAAACGAGGTTGAAAGAATGGGCGATACAATATTAGGATGGATGCCAAATAAGAAATGTGACGATTGTGGAGAACTAGGCATTAGTTACAGACATTGGGGAGATTTAGCACCAGCTGGACCCGAAGGCTCGGAAAAACCGGTAATTTCTCTTTGTAAGTTTTGCTGGAATCAAAGATATGAGCGTCGCGAACAAGGAGAAAAAACACCACTAGCCGTAGGCGTTAAACCGTCTGGAGTGCCAGAAGAGTTCATTGACAAAGCCATAAGAATAAAAACAGAAAGTGGTTCTATCTACGAATTCAGTGCTCCTGATAGGGAAGGTGTACGGACTGTCTCGAATCTCATGCGACAAATAAACTACGCAAAGTGCAAGATATTTCTCGCAGATATCAGAGAACCAATGTGGTTGAGGATTGTTGATGATCCAGAAAAGGACTCGTCGCATCTAGTGTATACCACTCCTGTCAAATCGATAGAAGCAATTTCTTAAATAGCAAAGGGGAAAATATAATACTATTCACCCCTTTTTTATTTGCTAAATTTTTTTAAAAAGATATAATTGAGTATAGAATTTTAAACCAGCCCATATCGGAGAGGGGTCGGGAGAACCATCCGGTTCGCCCGTATAGGAAAACAGGCTTTCGCTGAAGGCGAAAACGTTAGAAACCGAGGGTTTCTAAAGAGCGGTGATAGCCGAACGAAGCGAGGCGTGCCGCGATGAGTTAAGTATTGCCACTATGTTAAAAGAACTAATTGATAAATTTTATTTGGATAAGCAAAGAGATAAAGAACAAACCCATTTTTATATTACTGATGCTGGCAAATGTTCGAGAGCTGTATTTTTTAAGTTCAAGAATGTTCCGAGGGAAGCAATAGAACCAAATGTTTTAAGAATGTTTGATCATGGAGACCACATTCACAGTCTTATCATGAAGCCGCTTTTGAGCGTAAGAGACATTCATGTAGTTGCTTCGGAAATAAATATTCCTCCTCAGGAAATTGTGTCAGGCAGAGCTGATGCGATAATCAGCGATGGAAAAAATTTATATGTTCTGGATATTAAGAGCATGAATAGCATGATTTTTAGAAACTTAGATGAACCCAAGGAGGAAAACATAAACCAGATTCAGCTTTACCTGCATTTTTTTAAAATTCCTAAGGGCATTTTGCTTTATGTCAGCAAAGACAATCAGCAGTTAAAAGAGTTTGTTGTTGATTATGACAGAGAAATGGCTCAATCTCTTTTAATGGGTCTGGCTGATCTAAAAACCAAAATCAGTTCTGATATTATTCCTGACAGAATCCTGACTTATCCTACAGATTGGCAATGTCAGTACTGCCAGTTTAAAGAAATCTGCAAGATTACCGGAGAGGGTGAAGTAAAATGGTCTGCGTTTAAAAAGAAAGTTGAAAATTAATTAATTTAAATTCAAACCTAAAAACGCGCCCCAAGGGCGCGTTTTTAGGTTTTTGATCTAAGGAAGTAATTTTTCAGAAGAAGAGAGATTTTTCTCGCTTAAAATATATAATTTTTTATCAAACTGGTTAAAAAATATCTTAGGTGAATTAAACTCAGCAAAATCATAGATATTTATTCTGTATCGGTCATCAATCTCAGAAATTTTTGTTTTATTGCCGACAGTGAATACAAGATAATTAGAGTTAAACCAGTCAACCTGATTAATTTTTTCTGAGAGTCTGGTCAGAAATAAATTTTCTAGAGCTTCTTTTTGAGGCTGACTCTCTTTTTTTTCTAAAAATAAGACCCCGATTTCATAGTTGTTAAAATAAAGCATTTTTTTCCCGTCTGGAGAAAATTTTACATCATTTACGGGTTCAGAAATTTTTTCAAAAGATGTTGAATCGGGTTTTAGAATATATAAAACCCCCTCTTCTTTTAAAAAGAAGAGGGGAGACTTAACGTAAATCTGGTATTTTTCGTCTTTTTTTAGAAGAAATGGATCAGAATTTAATTTTTCTTCGTTTTCACCCGTTAAGTCGGTTTTAAAGAAAAATCCATCCTCTGAGATTCGGAATAACTTTCCTTCGGATATTTTGTAGCTTATTACGTTTTTCAAGAGGGGGTTTAGATCAACTGTTTTTGTGACGATATCGGCGTTAAAAAGACTTGTTTTCTTGCTGAAAAATATTTTTTGAATGTCCTGAGGATTAAAAGAAACTTCCCCTATTTCGTTTCCTAAGAAATCAAGCGAAATCAAATCGCTTGGTGTTTGTTCCCGAAGAGGAGATTGCAACTCTAAAATCCAATATTGTGCATTTTCTTTTTCCTTTGTTGTCAATAATATTCTGTTTGAATCCTGGGAAAATTTTAAATCCAGAAGCTCGACATCAGCCGATTGAAATCCTGAAAAAAGATTATTTTTTGGATATATCTCTTGAGTCAGGAAAGAAGGAAATTCAATAATTTTTAGATTCCAGCCTTTATTATTGTCTTCTTTTATAATTAATTTTTTTTGATCGGGAGAAAAGAAAAAATCTTCAACTTTTTGGCTTAAATCTGCAAATTTTGGGTTTTCCGGAATTAAAATTACGTTATCGGAGGCAGTAACCCAGTTTTCTTTTATTTCGAGATTTTTTTGCCAACCTTGGAAACCTTCTTTTTTTATTTCTATTTTGTATTCTTTTGGTGCCAGATTATTAATATATACTGAATTTGAGAGAAAGCCGGTTTTCTTTTGGAATTTCCCGTCAATAAAAAATTGGGCACCCTCCGGCCAGACTTTAAAATAAAAGCCCCCTGTTTTAATTATTCTTTTTAAATTCCAGTCTATTCTATAACCCTGTGAATATAAAACAATAAAAGGTGCAATTAAGAAGAATAAAAATAAACAGATAAAAAAAAGAATAGTTCGAGTTCTTTTTATCATAAATTAAGCAATAAAGGACTGGTTCCACTTATTTTAACCCAAATCATTTATTAAGCCAAATAGATTTTTTGACTTCTAATACTTGCCAACTTTTTATTTTTTATTATAATATAGAAGCATGCCTGAAAAATTTATAATAAAAGGTGGAGCGCCACTAAATGGCCTAGTTGAGATAGGCGGGTATAAAAACTCAGCCGGCGCTTGTCTAGCTGCCACTCTGCTTACTAATGAAGAAGTGATTTTAGATAATTTGCCGCTAGTTGAAGATGTTTTCAAAATGATTAAAATCTTAGAGAGCATGAAAGCAGAAGTAAACTGGCTGGAAAAGAGAAAAATTAAGGTAAAGGCTGGTTCTGGCGTTAGTGTTGAAAAAATGAATTTAGGTCCAGTATCCGAAACAAGGGTTTCGGTTTTATTGATAGGCAGCTTGATTTCCCGATTTGGAAAGTTTAAAATTTGTCATCCCGGTGGTGACAGAATCGGAGTAAGGCCGATTACCACTCATCTTGAAGCTTTAAAAAAGTTGGGAGCTAAAATCGAAATTCAAGATGATTTCTATATTTTTAATGGCGAAAACTTAAAAGGAAAAGAAATTATATTAAAAGAATTCAGCGTCACCGCCACTGAAAATCTGATGATGGCGGCAGTCAAGGTGCCGGGCAAAACGATTATTAAAGGAGCAGCAGCCGAACCTCAGATTCAAGACCTCGGTTTCTTGCTTAAGAAAATGGGGGCCAGAATAGCTGGATTGGGAACCAATACAATTTTAATAGAAGGAGTAGAAAAATTAAGAGGAACTTCTCATAAAATAATTCCTGATTTGATTGAAGCAGGAACATTTATAGTGGCCGGAGCTTTGACTCCAGACAGTAACGTAGAAGTCAAGAATTTGCTGCCTGAACATTTGGATATTTTTTTGGACAAACTGGAAGAAATTGGAGTTAATCTAGAAAAAGGCAGAGATTTTGTCAAAGTAAAGTATTCCCCCGATCTAAAAGCGACTAGAGTCCAGGCTTTGCCATACCCTGGTTTTCCAACTGACTTATTGCCCATTTTAATTCCTCTTTTGACTCAAGCTAAAGGAAAAAGCTTGATTCACGACCCTCTTTATGAGAACCGTTTTAATTACATCCAGGAATTGAAAAAAATGGGAGCTGATATTGAAATAGTCGATCCCCATCGGGCTTTTATCTACGGAAAAACTCCGCTTCGTGGTTTAAGAATTGAGTCTTGGGATATCAGGGCTGGAGCTTCTCTGATTTTAGCAGGTTTGGTCGCCAATGGTAAAACTATGATTGAGAATGTTTATCAGATAGACAGGGGATATGAAAGAATTGAAGAAAAGTTGCAGAAGTTGGGCGCTGATATAAAACGTGTTAATATTTAATATATCAAGTAATATTACTATGTTTGTCACAAAAATTGGTGTCGATCTCGGAACTTGCAACTCAGTTGTTTTTGTTCCCAAAAAAGGGGTTGTTTTGCAGGAACCTTCGGTTGTGGCTGTAACTGTTGCCGAGAACAGAATTTTAGCAGTGGGGAAAGAGGCAAAGGAAATGATAGGCCGAACCCCTGACACCTTAAGGGTTTACAGGCCTTTAAGAGATGGGGTAATTGCGGACTATCGAGTTACCCAAGCAATGTTAAAGTATTTTGTTGACAAAACCATGGGTTATTTTAAATTCATGAAGCCAGAGATGTTGATTGGCGTGCCAGCCGGCATTACTTCTACTGAGAGGAGGGCAGTTATTGAAGCCGGGACAGCAGCTGGAGCCAAAGCTGTTTATTTAGCCAAAGAGCCGATTTTGGCGGCAATCGGCGCCGGTATTCCAATTAGTTCTTGTTCTGGTCATATGATTGTCGATATCGGTGGCGGGACTTCGGAAGTGGCGGTAATTTCTCTCGGGGGAATAGTCTGTTCTCATTCAGTGAGAATAGCTGGAGATAAAATGGACGCGGCCATAGCCGAATACATAAAGAAAAATTATAATTTAGCAATTGGAGAACAAACCGCTGAAGAAATAAAAATAAAAATAGGTACGGCTTTGCCCGAGAAAGATGAAAAGTTTCTGGAGGTTCGCGGCAGAGACTTACTTCTGGGTTTACCCAGAACCATCAAAGTTTCTTCTAATGAAGTCTCTGAGGCAATTTCAGACGTTCTGACTGAAATAACTCAGGCAGTAAAAATGGTCTTAAGAGATACTCCTCCTGAATTAGCGGCTGACATTATGGATAAAGGTATGGTTTTAGCCGGCGGGGGAGCTATGCTTCGCAATATTGATGAAAGAATTTCGGAAGCGACTGGGGTGCCTTGTTTTTTGGCTGAAGAACCGATACTTTGCGTGGCAAAAGGGACAGGTGTAGTTTTGGAAAATTTAGGAATTTATAAAAAAAGTATCGCCAGTAAGAAATAATTCGCGAATTTTCACTAATTTGGGCACGAATCTCACTAATTAATATTCGTGAAATTAGTGGTTAAATTCGTATAAATTAGTGATTGTCGGCCATAAAAAACAGTGGCAATTTCTAAAAAAATCAGCTGAGCTGGGAAAAATATCCCATGCTTATTTATTTTTCGGCCAGGAAAAGGTAGGAAAAAGAACTCTGGCTTTTGAATTCGTGAAATTGCTCAACTGCCAAAATCTAGATATATCAAAGAAACCTTGCGGGAAATGTCCTCCCTGTGAAACAATTCAAAAATCTCTTTTCATGGACATAGAGCAATACCCTGATTTAGCTATAATAGAACCAAAAAAGTTAGTTTCCAAAAAAACTTCTCAAAAAAAAGAAGAAATCCAAATTTCTCAAATAAGAGATTTGATTTTGAAATTAAGCCTGCATTCTTTTTCTTCGCCATTTAAAGCAGTAATTATAGATAAAGCCCACTTCATGAATCAGGAGGCCCAAAGTTGTTTTTTAAAAACCCTTGAGGAACCGAGAGGGGATACAGTTTTAATTTTAATTACTGAATATCCGGAAATGCTACTCCCGACTATTCGTTCCAGAGTGCAGAAGATTAAGTTTAGCCCGGTTCAAAGAGAAGAAATAGAAAAATTATTGAAATCTCAGGGTGTTTCAGATGAAAAAAATAAAGAACTGACTTCTCTTTCTTTTGGCAGGCCGGGTTTAGCGCTGGATTTTTTAAATGATATCAAAAAGTTTGAAAATCAAAAACAAAAGATATCTGATCTTTTGAAAATAACCGCTTCCAATTACACTTTATCTTCCCGTTTTAAATATGCAAAGAATATAAATTCAGAAACCACTGATTTTAAGGAGATTTTAGAAACCTGGTTAAGTTTTTTCAGAAATGTTTTAATTTCTCGTGTTGAAAAAGACCAGAAAAAAGAGAAAAAAAGCGAATATTTCAACAATTATTCTATAGAAAAGCTAGAATCCGTCATTGGTCGCATTCAGAATATTATTTTTTTGATTTCCAAAACGAACATTAATCAGAGACTAGCTTTGGAAGTTTTGCTTCTGGATCTTTAGAGAGTATCTATCTCTTGATAAATTATTCCAAGACTGTTAAAAGGTCAATACTAGAGGCTAAAAGCAGTCTTTTTTCTTTTCTTGTTGGTGTTTTTCTGATATATTAAGAGTAAAGTTGCTTTATTAAAACAGATTAGTTTTTAATAAATATAAAAATTATGCAAAATTATACAGAAATAATCAATAAAATTAAGCCGGAACTAGACAAAGTCGTTAATTTTTTGGATAGAGAACTGGCTCAAATCCGTACCAGCCGGGCTTCCCCAGTCTTGGTTGAGAACATAGTGGTTGAATATCTTGATCAGAGATTCCCTATAAAACAACTGGCTGCCATATCTGCGTCTCAGCCGCGGCAAATAGTAATCCAGCCATGGGATAAATCTTATATCGAACCCATAGTCAATGCTATTTCCAAATCGAGCCTCGGAGCAGCGGGCGTAGTAGACAAGGATTTGATTAGGGTAAATTTGCCGTCTCTAACAGAAGAATACAGAAAGAGCCTGCAAAAATTATTATCAGAAAAATCCGAACAAACAAAGATTACTATTCGTCATTGGCGGGAAAAGGCCTGGAAAGATGTTCAGGATGATTTTCAGGCAGGAAAAATCCGAGAAGATGACAAGTTTAGAGCTAAAGATGAACTCCAAAAGTTAGTAGATGATTATCATAAAAAAATTCAAGATATAAAGGAAAAAAAGGAAAAAGAGATAATGGAATAATGGTTTTACTTTATGCTTCCAATTTTTCTTACTATTACAAATATCATCATTGTCGTAATCTCGCTTGTCACATTGGTTACCATTCACGAGTTGGGACATTTTATTTTGGCTAAGAAATTTGGAGTAAAAGTTGAGGAATTTGGAATCGGTATCCCCCCCAGGATTTATGGGAAGAAGATCGGAGAAACGGTATATTCTCTAAACTTGATTCCGCTTGGTGCCTTTGTTAAGTTGTATGGCGAAGAAGAAAGAATCGAAGAAAAAAGATCTTTTTCCGGTAAGCCAATTTGGCAGAGAGCCTTGATAGTTTTGGGAGGGGTGATTGCCTTTTGGATAATAGCGGCTCTTATTATGGCTGTAGTGGCAGGAGTTTGGGGATTACCAATGCAGATTGAAGATACTGATCAGGGATTTAAAAACCCGGAAGTCGAAATCGCCCAAGTTGCCAAAGGATCTCCGGCTGAGGAGTCAGGTTTGAGAATATGGGATGTTATAAATAAGGCCAAAGCCGATGATAATGAGATTACAATTGATAAAGTTCAAGAGCTTATAAATTTTATTGATAATCATAAAGATCAGGAATTAACTTTAACAATAAAAAGAGGAAAACAAATTTTGAATGTCTCCCTAATTCCTCGTCTTAATCCGCCTAGCGGAGAAGGACCTATAGGAATACAACCAGTAAGGATTGCTTTTAAATTTTATCCTTGGAGCGAAGCGATAATCCAAGGTATTATCACTACAAAAAACGAGACTCTACAAATTGTTTTTACCCTTGGCAGTTTAATATCAAGATTGGTTCGACATGTGCCCATACCAAAAGGTGAGGTAGAAGTGGGCAGCGTGGTTGTAATCGGTCAGTTTGGAGTCTACGCCCTAGAAAGCGGCATTAATAATTTCTTGACATTTTTGGCTTCGATCTCTATTTTCCTGGCCTTATTTAACATCCTGCCAATTCCGGCCTTAGATGGAGGGAAACTGCTTTTTTTGATTATTGAAAAAATTAGGAATAAACCAATTAATCAAAGGATAGAAGAAAAAGTAACAACCGCTTTCTTTATTTTGATCATGACGTTAGGAGTTTTAATAATAATCAGAGATATAATTACCAGGTTTTAGTTGAAAATTTATGAGACAATCGCAACTTTTTTCAAAAACGCTAAAAAAAATCGGAAATGGAAAAGAAGCAATTTCAAACCAGCTTTTATTAAGAACAGGATTTATTGATCAGACAACAGCCGGAGTTTTTACTTTTTTACCCTTGGGTTTTAAAGTTTTGAAAAAGATTGAAAATATCATAAGAAAAAAGATGGAAGAGAGTCCTATAGATGGCCAGGAAATATTGATGCCAGTTCTGCATCCCAAAGAAAATTGGCAAAAAACCGGTAGGTGGCAGCAGTTCGATATTTTATTCAAAGTGAAAGGGACAGGCGGAAAAGAATATGCTTTAGGTCCGACTCATGAAGAAATCATTTCGCCCTTGGCGAAGAAATTTATTTTTTCTTATAAGGATTTACCATTTTATCTTTTTCAGATTCAAACTAAGTTTAGAGACGAATTGAGAGTAAAATCAGGCTTAATGAGGACAAGAGAATTTTTAATGAAAGATCTTTATTCTTTTCACGTGTCAGAAGAAGATTTAGACAGCTATTATGAGAGAGTGGCCGGGGCTTACCTTAAAATTTTTGAAGAGTGCGGAATTTATAATCCCAAAGCCCTGAAAGACAGAATTACTTATCAGACTTGGGCTTCAGGTGGCACATTTTCCAAGTATTCTCATGAGTTTCAAACAGTGACGGAATCAGGCGAAGACACGATTTATATTTGCAAAAAATGTTATGCCGCAATTAACAAGGAAATCAAAAATGAAATTAAAGTCTGTCCAAACAAACCCTGCGACGCAACGGAATTTGAAGAAAGGAAAGCAATTGAAGTTGGCAATATTTTTAAATTAGGAACCGGTTTTTCTTTACCTTTTGACCTAAAATTCAGGGATAAAGACGGAAAAGAAAAACCGGTATTTATGGGCTGTTATGGAATAGGCCTGGGAAGATTAATGGCGGCGATAGTGGAAATTAATCACGATCAGGAAGGAATAATTTGGCCAGAAGAAACAGCTCCTTTTCAAGTTCATCTAATCCAGATCGGAGATAATCAAAAAGTTAAAAAAGCAACAGAAGAAATATATCTAAATTTACAAAAGAGGGAAATTGAAGTATTATATGACGACAGAGAAGAAAAAACACCCGGAGAAAAATTGGTCGAAGCCGACTTAATCGGGATACCTTTCCGTATGGTAGTTAGCGATAAAACCCTATCAGGAGATAATGTGGAAATAAAAAAGAGGAATGAAAAGACTGTAAAACTTGTTAAATTGGATAAAGCAATAGAGTTTTTAAAAAATAATTTTAATTAAAACTTAAATACGCCCAACTTATCTCTTCCAAATTTTGATACAAAGATATTTAAGAAGGTACTGCATTATCTTTCCAAAGATATTGCTATTGATTTGGGCACGGCAAACTCCAGAGTTTATGTCAGGGGACAGGGAATTGTTATTCAAGAACCCTCTGTGGTGGCGATAAATCAAAAGACTGGACAAATTTTAGCCATCGGAGACGAAGCCAAAAAAATGGTGGGCAGAACCCCTTCTTATATTACTGCCACAAGGCCCTTGGTCAGCGGTGTTATTTCTGATTTTGAAGTAACTGAGCAAATGCTCAGATACTTTATTGAGAAAGTTAAAAAGAGATTCATTTTAGGGCCAGGACCTAGAGTAATTATAGCCATACCTTGCGGGGTAACTGAAGTGGAAAAAAAAGCTGTTGAAGACGCGACCAAAAATGCCGGCGCCAGAGAAGTTTTTCTGATTGAAGAACCGATGGCAGCAGCTATCGGTGCAAGGTTGCCAGTTCAGGATCCCAGTGGAAATTTTATTGTTTGTATTGGAGGCGGAACAACTGAAGTGGCAGTTATTTCTCTGGGAGGAGTTGTTTTGTCAAAAAGTTTGAGAGTGGCCGGAGATAAACTTAATCAAGACATAATTGATTTTAGTCAGGAACAATATAAATTATTAATTGGAGAAAGGACGGCCGAAGAAGCGAAAATAAATATAGGTTCAGCCTATCCCTTAAGGGAAAAGAAAGAAATGCCGCTGCGGGGAAGAAACTTAGTGACGGGTTTGCCGGAAGAAATTATGGTTTCAGATGACGAGATCAGAAAAGCGATGGAAAAATCAGTAAAACAGATTGTTAATGCGATTAAGGGGATGGTTGAGGCAACGCCTCCTGAACTCTTGGCTGATGTCATGGTCAGAGGCGTTCATTTGGCCGGAGGGGGCGCTCTTTTACGGGGACTAGATATTTTACTGACAAAAGAAATAAAAATCCCTACCAAGATTGTTGATGATCCTTTGACGGCGGTGGTGAGAGGAGGAGGAATAGTTTTGGAAAATCTCGATACTTTAGAAGAAGTTTTGGCCAAGACAGAATATATTGGGCCGCCAAAATAATTATGATAACTAAAGAAACCGTAAAACATATCGCCAAACTGGCAAGACTAGGATTGATTCCGAAAGAAACAGAAAAGATGCAAAGAGACCTGTCTCTTATTTTAGATTATTTTAATTTATTAAAAGACGTTGATATCACAGGCATTGAGCCCACCTTTCATTCTATATCCGACTTGGATGACTTTTTACGTAAAGATGAGATGAAAAAGGAGATGAGGGAAGGCGCTGAAAAATTAATAAAAGCGGCGCCGGAAAGAGAAGGAAGATATGTTAAAGTTAAAGAAATTCTTTAATTTATGGAGATTCTTGATTTAACAATCAAAAAAGCCCACCAAGGTTTGATAAAAAAAGAATTTTCAGCAGTTGACCTATCTCGTTATTTTTTGGATAAAATAAAGAAAATTGATAAAAATCTCAGTTCTTTTCTAACCGTGACCGAAGATCTGGCTATTTCGCAGGCAAGAAAAATCGATGATTTGATTTCTCAGGGGAAAGAGATTCCGATACTAGCCGGCATCCCTTTGGCATTAAAAGATAATATTCTAGTCGAAGGTGTACGCTGTACTGCCAGTTCTAAAATTTTAGAAAATTACATCGCCAGTTACGATGCCACCTGCATTAAAAAACTGAAAAAAGAAGGAGCAGTAATTTTGGGAAAGACCAATATGGATGAGTTTGCTATGGGATCGTCTGGAGAAAATTCCGGTTTTTTTCCAACTAAAAATCCTCACGATCCAGAAAGAGTCCCCGGGGGATCTTCTTCCGGCTCAACTGCTGCCGTGGCAGCTGACTTGGTTATTTTTGCCCTAGGATCCGATACCTGCGGCTCAATCCGCCAGCCAGCTTCATTTTGCGGGGTAGTCGGTTTAAAGCCAACTTATGGAGCAGTATCGCGCTACGGCTTGATAGCTATGGCTTCTTCTTTGGACCAAATAGGCCCTATTACAAAAACAGTAGAAGATGCCGAATTGGTCTTTAATGTGATTTCAGGGAAAGACGAAATGGATTCAACCAGCGTCAATATTAAAAAATCAACTAAACTAGATTTAAAAATTAAAGACTTAAAAATCGGTGTTCCAAAGGAATTTTTTGCCAAGGGAATTGATCCTGAAGTTGAAAAAGTGGTGAGATCAGCTATAAAAAAGTATGAAACCCATGGAGCAAAAATTGAAGAGATCAGTCTCCCATATTGCACAAGCCATGCTTTAGCGACATATTATATCATTATGCCCTCTGAGGTTTCAGCTAATATGGCTAGGTACGATGGAATAAAATACGGATATTCTGTTAAAGAAGCCAATGATTTGTTCGATTTTTATTTAAAAACCAGAAGAGAAGGATTAGGCCAGGAGGTTAGAAGAAGGATTATGCTGGGCACTTACGCTTTATCAGCTGGGTACTACGACGCTTATTATCTGAGAGCTCAAAAAATAAGAACGTTGATAAAAAAAAGTTTTGATAAGGCCTTTAAAAAAGTTGATGCTTTAATCACGCCGGTTTCTCCTACAACCGCCTTCAAATTAGGAGAAAAAACAGCCGACCCGTTATCGATGTATCTTTCCGATATTTATATGGGAGCTGTAAATTTGGCCGGTTTGCCAGCTATATCTATTCCCTGCGGAAAAATTGGAAAACTACCCGTCAATTTTCAGATAATTGGAAATAAGTTTGAAGAAAATAAAATATTAGAAATTGGTAAATTTTTTGAGAGATCATAATTTTGAAACCTCTCTATTATCAAATCCTAGTTAATCAAATTAATTACCAATAGATAAAAAATGAGTGAAAATCTTGTAAATACAATCGTATATTGGATTCAAAAATTTTCTCTGGGCACACCTCTTTTTGTAAAAGCTATTTTTCTACTGTTTGCTCTGTTTTTTCTTGGTGTTATAATTTACTTTCTTGAGAAGACCAGCTGGTTTGATAAGATTTTTTTGCAGGACTTTATAGAATTGACGACCCTTAGTTCTTCCGGTATGTCAAAGAGTATGGAAACCTTTAAGAAGATCATGGAAAGACTGAAGATTCAAAATGAAGACGAAGTAAAATTGGCGATAATCGAAGCTGATGATCTTTTAAATGAAGTATTAAATAAAATTGGTTACAAACAGGAAGAAACCATAGGAGAGAAATTGGACGAAGTAACTCCAGATACTCTTCCAAACTTGAAAGAAGTCATCGAAGTTCATAGGATCCGTAATAATATCATCCACGACCCTACCTATCGGCTTGATTTTAATGAAGCCAAAAGAATCTTATCAGTATATGAGCAGGCTATTCAAAATTTAGATTCCTTTTGAATATAATTTGGGAAAATGTATTTCTTGACTTTAATTATAATTCCTGTTAAAATATTCATTGATATAGCGGGGTGGACCAGTAGTAGGTCGCCAGTCTCATAAGCTGGAAGCCTAGGTGCAATTCCTAGCCCCGCAACAAGAGAAAAGGGTCGGGAAAACTGAGTGTTTTCCCGTGTAGGAAAACAGCGAACGAAGTGAGCGTTAGAAACCGAGAGGTTTCTAAAGAGCGGTGTTAGCCGAGCGAAGCGAGGCGTGCCGCGACGCCGGCGTAGCTCAGTTGGTTAGAGCGAGCGTTTCATAAGCGTTAGGTCGTCGGTTCGATTCCGACCGCCGGCATCTTTGGACCCATAGTGTAGCCTGGTCTAACACGTCTCCCTGTCACGGAGAAGATCAGGGGTTCAAATCCCCTTGGGTCCGCTTAGCTATTGACATATATATTTAAAGATGATATAAATAAAAAATATGAATTACAATTACCAATTAATTTCGAACAACTTAATAAAAGGCCTTCCAGCAAGAATAAAAGACGTTATTGAACAGCGGTTTGGATTGAAAAACAAAGAAAGAAAGACTTTGGAGGAAATTGGCAAGTCTTACGGTATAACTCGGGAAAGAGTTAGACAGGTCGAAGAGGCAGGTTTTGCAAAACTAAAGCCTAAGCTCAAAGAGTTCCAGGATGTCTTTATTTATTTTGAAGAAGAAATTAAGCTTAGTGGCAACTTGAGAAAAGAAGATGTTTTGCTTGAATTATTGGGTGGTAAAAAATACCAAAATCAGGTTTTTTTCCTTTTAAGTCTGAGAGATGATTTTAAAAAGTTTTATCAGACAAAAGATTTTTATTCTCTCTGGACAACTGACGAAAATTCAGTAAAGTTTGCTGAAAATTTTTTAAAGTCTCTTGAAAAACGATTCGCAGAATTGAAAACGCCTCTAACTTTTGAAGAGATTAAAAAAGAATTTAGCCCTCGTTTTGAAAAGAATTTAACTTCTAAGGTTTTACAATCCTTCCTTGAGATTTCAAAACAAATAAGATCGGGCGTTGACGGTCGCTACGGACTAAAAGATTGGTCAGAGATTAATCCTAAAGGAGTGAAGGACAAAGCTTATTTAGTGCTTAAGAAAGAAAAAAGACCTCTACATTTTAGCGAGGTAACTGAATTAATAAACAGCTCAGAATTCGGCAAGCTATTTAGAGAAAAAGCTCTGATTCAGACTGTTCATAATGAACTCATAAAAGACTCCAGATTTGTTCTAGTTGGCCGGGGACTTTATGCTTTGGGAGAGTGGGGATACCAGCCAGGCCAGGTAAAAGACGTTATTTTCAGTGTCTTGAAAGAATCGCAAAAACCTCTAACCAGAGAGCAAGTTCTGGACAAGGTTTTAAAACAAAGAATAGTTAAAGCCAATACTGTTTTCTTGAATTTAAATAACAAGAAATTCTTTTTAAAAAACCCGGAAGGGAAATATCAAGTTAGAGAAGCTTAAAAATGCAATTTTTTGAAAACGCAATTTTTGCTTTAGTTGTATTATTTTTTCTGTGTTTTTTGGTCTTTTTTTATTTATGTTATGCCTGGTCGGCCATGTATAAGAGAAAAGAAAGACTTATAATCGGCACAGTTGTTTCTTCTCTAGTCGCTTTTAGAATCCTAGCTACGGGCTTTTTTATTTTGTCCGTGGTTTATTTTTTGCTTCCGATTTTGGAAAATTATTTGCCAATTATAAATAGAATTATTCCTCGATAATATTATGACTCCTTCTATAATTCTAGAATTTCTAAAAGCTTGGTGGTGGTTTCTGCTTCCTATTGTGCTTTATTTTCCAGCCCAATATCTTTATTTTTGGTGGGTGAGATGGGAAGTCTGGTACAAAGGAAAAGAGTGGATTTTAATTGAAATTGTGCCGCCAAAAGAAATATTGAAACCCTTTAGAGCAATGGAGGACATTTTTTCAATTATGTGGGGAATTTATGATGGTGCCAACTGGAGGGAGAGGAATTGCGAGGGGCAGTTACCCGATGCTCCTTATTGGCTTCCTTGTGAGATAGTAAGTTTGGGAGGAGAAACCCACTTTTTTATGAGAATACTGAAGATATGGCTTGATTTAGCTGAATCAACTATTTACTCTCAGTATCCGGACGCGGAAATTAAGGTTGTTGATGATTATACTCAAAAGGTTCCTCAGAATATTCCCAATAAAGAATGGGATATGTATGGTGAAGACTACTCTTTGTTCAGAGAGGAATCTTATCCTATCAAAACTTACTCTGCTTTTTTTGAGGAAAAGCCAGAAGTGGTAAAAGAAGAAAAAAGATTAGATCCTTTGAACTCTATTTTAGAAAGCTTATCAAAGATAAAACCAACTGAACAACTTTGGCTTCAGATTATAGCTGCTCCGATTCTGGATAGAGATAGACCCTGGATAACAAATGGTAGAAGATTGGCTGATAGATTGGCCAGAAGAAAAGAACCATCTGGTCCGTGGCTTTTTAGATGGCTGGCAAAACTAATAAGCGATTTGGAAGATCTTTTTTTCAGGGGAAAGCCTTTACCGGAAGAAGTAGAACCCGAAAAAGAACAAAAAGAGATTTTTCCTACTGAGATGAAATTGACTCCGGGCGAAAGAGAAATTATAACTGCAGTTGAAAATAAAATTTCCAAACCTGGGTATAAGGTTTGGACAAGAATGATTTATCTTTACAAAAAAGATTTTCCTCGCAGTATTGGCAGTCACAAAATAGTGAGATCTTACTTTAATCAGTTTGCAACCTCAAATATGAATAGTATCGTTTTTTGGGGTCCGACAAGAACAAGGATTCAATATTGGTTTAGGGAAAGGCGCCTTTTTATGAGAAAAAGGAAGCAATTCAGAAGTTATGTTGAAAGAATGCCTTCTTTTTTCCCTTGGAATTTTGAAGGAGAGCTCCCATTTCTTTTTAGATTAATACGTTATCCCAGGACACCTGGCATCGGAGGCACTTTTGTTTTAAATACTGAAGAATTGGCAACTATATTTCACTTTCCGTCAAAGATAACTACTCCTTCTTTATCTTATGTTGAAGCTAAGAAAGCTGGTCCTCCTCCTACTTTGCCAGTTGAGGAAAAAGTTGAAGAGGGCGGAGAAGAATTCAAAGATTAGAGACAAAAAGCATTAAATCTTTTAATATCTGCGGTTCACTTGGAAATGAAAAACTTCGTTTTTTATTTTTCTTGCTCGTTTGATAATAAATATGCCAAACAATAATAATATAATTTTCCTTGGGGAAACCACTTTCAGAAACGAAAGGCAGAAATTTGGAATAAAGATAGACGACAGGCGCCGGCATATTTATGCTGTTGGTAAAACCGGTATGGGAAAAACCGCTCTTTTGGAGAATATGGCGATCCAAGACATCATGGCTGGTCACGGCGTTGGATTTGTTGACCCCCACGGGGAAGCGGCTGAAAACTTATTGGATTTTATTCCTTCAGACCGAGTTAATGATGTTGTTTATTTTAATCCTGCAGATATTGACTATCCTATTGCTTTCAATGTGATGGAAAGCGTTGGTTTTGAACAGAGACACCTCGTAGCTTCGGGATTAATGGGAGTTTTTAAGAAAATATGGCCTGATGTCTGGTCAGCCAGGATGGAATATATTTTGAATAATTCAATTCTGGCTCTGCTGGAATATCCCAACTCAACGCTTTTGGGAATTAACAGGATGCTGGCTGATCCCGAATATAGAAAAAGAGTAGTTGAGAAAATTACTGACCCGGTGGTTAAATCTTTTTGGTTGACAGAATATGCCAGATATACCCAAAGGTATGAGATTGAGGCGACTGCCGCCATTCAAAATAAAGTCGGCCAATTCATTTCGAACCCTCTTATTAGAAATATTATCGGCCAGGTTAGTTCGACAATCAATATGAGGAAGATTATGGATGAGGGAAAAATCCTAATCTTGAATTTATCTAAAGGGAGAATTGGCGAGGATAATTCAATGTTGTTAGGAGCTCTTTTAATAACCAAAATACAATTAGCAGCTATGTCTCGGGTTGATGTGCCGGAAGAAAAAAGACGTGATTTTTTCTTATACGTTGATGAATTTCAAAATTTTGCCACTGAATCCTTTGTTAATATTTTATCCGAAGCCAGGAAATATAGATTGGCATTGATATTAGGCCATCAATATATTACTCAGATGGAAGAAGAAGTGAGAGATGCTGTTTTTGGAAACGTTGGGACTATATTATGTTTTCGGATAGGAGCCGAAGATGCTGAATTTTTGGAAAGGGAATTTTCTCCCGAATTTATGGCTGAAGATTTAGTCAATTCGGCTAAATACAATATCTACCTTAAATTAATGATTGATGGAATTGCCGGCAGGCCTTTTTCAGCTCAGACTCTTCCTCCTCAAGAAAAACCGAAAAAATCAAACAAAGAAAAAATTATCAAGGTTTCTAGAGAAAGATACGGAACTTTAAGAAAAATTGTTGAGGATAAAATAGTTCGTTGGTCAAAAGTTCTGGAAGCTCCAAAAATTATCCAGCCGCCATCTCAACCAACTCAAGTTTTATATGATGCCAAATGTGCTTCTTGCGGTAAGTGGACAAAAGTTGTTTTTCCTCCTGATGGAGTAAGGCCAGTTTACTGCAAATCTTGCTTAGGAAAAATTAAAAATCAGAAAAATGGAAAAATTTATCCTAACATAAAAACTCCAGGACAATCTTTTTCTAAAACTTCAACCCAATTCCAGTCTCAATCTCAGCTTCCAACCCAATCTCAGCCGCAACCTCAAACTCCAACTATATCCTTAAGTGAGGCATTAAAAACCGAGCCAACTCCTTTTTCTAATCCCAAAAAACAGAAAAAACCTGTTGATTTAGAGCAATTAAGAGAAGCCATAGAAAAATCTTTAAATAACAAAAACGAAGAAAAAAGGGATGAAAACGCTAAAGGACTTTAATTTTAAAAATAAAAGAGTATTAGTCAGATGCGACTTCAATGTCCCCATCAACGAAAAAGGGGACATTTTGGATGATTTTAGAATTCAAAAAACTTTACCAACGATTAATTACCTGATAGAAAAGGGAGCCAAGATAATTCTAATGAGTCACTTAGACGACCCAGAGGGCAAGATGATTGAGAATCTGAGGCTTGATAAAGTTAAGGAAACAATCGAGAAATTGTTAAGACGACCCATATTCAAAACTCAGGATTGTGTAGGAGAAGAGGTAAAAGAAAAAATTTTATCAATAAAAGAAGGTAATGTTCTTCTTTTGGAAAACCTAAGATTTCATGAAGAAGAAGAGAAAGGGGAATTAAATTTTGCTAAAGAATTATCAAGTTTGGGAGATATCTATATTAACGAAGCTTTTAGTGTTTGCCACAGGGCTCATGCTTCAATAGTCGGCGTGGCAAAATATCTTCCTGCCGGAGCTGGCCTTTTACTGAAAGGAGAGATTGAATATCTAAACAAAATTCTCGGAAATCCCAAAAAGCCGATGGTGGCTATAATAGGGGGGAAAAAAGTGGAAACAAAAGCAAAATTCATAAATAGGATTTCAAAATTATGTAAATGGGTTCTAATTAGCGGTCTAATTGAAAAAGAAATCAGAGAAAAGAAAACAGAATTTAATAATCCAGAAAAAATTATAAAACCAGTAGACGAAAAAGGGGGAGGATTGGATATCGGGCCCGAGACTGTGAAAATATTCCGGGAAAAAATAATAGAGGCTGAAACAATAGTTTGGAATGGTCCTTTGGGAAAAATAGAAGAAAAAGAATTCAGAAAGGGAACCGAAGAGGTTGTAAAAGCAATAATTGACAGTAAAGTTTTTTCTGTTGTTGGCGGGGGAGAGACTGTCGAGTTTATCAGGGATCTTAAATTGCTTGATAAGTTTTCCCATGTTTCCACTGGTGGAGGAGCAATGTTGGCTTTCTTAGCTGGTGATAAACTACCAGGAATTGAAGCTTTAGAATGAATATCGTGCTAAAATAGGAAAAATATCCAACGGGGCTATTTTTATTATTCGAGAAAATTGATGTAATGACAAAGATTAAAAATCTTCAAAAAGCAGGAAAAAGGATTTTAAACGCCGTAAAAAAAGGAGAAAAGTTTATTATCTATGGAGATTCTGATCTGGATGGAGTAGCTTCAGTTATCGTTTTGAAAGAAAGCATTAGAAATTTAGGCGGTGATATTTCTGCCATTTATTTTCCCGACAGAGAAACTGAGGGTTATGGCATAACAGAAAAAGGTTTGGATTATTTAAAGGGTTTTTCTCCGGCTCTTTTCATCACCTTAGATCTTGGCATAGGGAATTTCGAAGAAGTAAAACTGGCAAAGAAATTGGGTTTTGAAGTGATCATCATCGATCATCATCAAATTTTGGGAAAAGTTCCCCAGGCCTCAGTGGTAGTTGATCCAAAACAAAAAGATGATAAATATCCTTTTAAGGGATTAGCGACAGCCGGGATAGTTTTTAAACTTTCTGAAATTTTATTAAAGGAGAAAACAACCAAAAAATTAAGAGAAAGTTTTCTTGAATTAGTCGCTCTGGCAACCATTGCTGACTTAATGCCAAGATTAGACGAAAATAATTTGCTCATCGAAGAAGGTTTGGATTCGCTTAGGAATACCTGGAGACCTGGTTTAAAAGCTTTTTCTCTTATTGATTTTGATAAAAATTATAAAAGTTTCCAAGAATTTATTCAGAAAATAATCTCTTCTTTAAATGCTTCAGAAAAGAAAGGCCATCAAAACGAAGCCTATTTTTTACTGACGGAAAAAGATGAAGATAGGGCAAAGATATTAGCTGAAGAACTTTTAGAAAAGAGTTATAAAAAGCACTTGAGGATAAAAGAGATAACGGTGGAACTCGAGGGAAGAATTTTAAAAAAACAAAAAGAGGAATTAATTTTTGAAGGAAATAATGGCTGGCCTTTAGTTCTTTTGGGGCCTGCCGCTTCAAGAATTTGCCAGAAATATCAAAAACCCACTTTTTTATTCAGGATTGATAAAGAAGACAGTCAAGGCGCAGTCAGGGTTCCTTCAAGATTTGACAGCGTCAAATTAATGAAAAAGTGCGCAAAGCTTCTTAAGACTTATGGCG
>Ga0315274_10004584_pt1 | contig 20304 bp, 27 predicted proteins | sample YL17G02_20_MG_FD_203700 | JGI IMG/M metagenome (GOLD analysis project Ga0315274, IMG submission 203700) | Sediment microbial communities from Yellowstone Lake, YNP, Wyoming, USA - YL17G02_20 | ecosystem: Environmental > Aquatic > Freshwater > Lake > Sediment | place: USA: Wyoming | collected...
AGTTCGCCGCGTGCCTTTTGGAGTTCCTGCCAGCTCTTGCCCTGCGAAGGGTCGAAGCCCCACGGGACGCTGTGCATCCCGCTGGCGAGCTTGACGAGGTCGTTATACCTCGAGTTGATCGTTGCGGCCTCGACGACGTTGCCAAGTCCACGAGAAGACGTAAGCTTCATGGCGGGTCTCCCTTGCATGTCCTCCTGCTTTTTACGGCAAGGGAGCCGTGCTTCCTTTGGATATTTGGAGCGGAGGGCAGGAGTTGAACCCGCATTTCCCGGTAGACCGGGTGTCCTCTAGGGACCTTAACCTAGGAAGCCCCTATTCCTATTAGACGACCCCCGCTAATCCTGGCCCGTAACTTGACTTGCCTCGTGAGCTTGACCGCGTCGGCGATGATGTATGGCTTGACGTCCGACCCCAGGAAGTAACCGGGCGGCTGCTCCTTGGCGGCAGGATGCCTCCAGTACCACCGGATGTCATTCAGGCCAACGCAACCGGATATTGGCTTGCTCGACCGAACTGGGTTCTTGGCTTCGCACTTGAAGAGCTTCAGGTCCTTGCGTGGCCATACCCCGCTGCTTGACATCTCCAAGAAGACCAAGGCGGACTTCAGGCTGGGCCAGCAGAACAGCTTTGACCCCTTGACCCTCGGCTTGGACCATCTGCCTCCAAGGTAGCGAACTTTGGCGAGCGAGAAGACGGAGCGCAGAGCCCCGTCCTTGCCAACTTTGACTACCTTGTAGATGTTCATGTTTCAACCCTTGTTTCAATCCTTGGTGGAGAGGCAGGGACTCGAACCCTGATTCCCGCCCTAATGGGCGGAGTCCTCGGAACCCTTGCGGGCCCTTCCAATTAGACGACCTCTCCGGTTACTTCTGCTCTGGCTACTTCTGCTTCAGGACCTTCATGATGCCCTTGGCCTTCTTCATGGCTTTGATGAGCTTCTTCAGGTCCGATCTCTCGACTACGAACTTCAACTGGTCTGAAGGCGACCCGTCGGCCCCTCCATGGTCGGAAACCTTTAGGATTACGCCCCCGCTCTCTACGAAGGAAAGCTTGACTCCTCCGCCCCTGAGGAAAACGCTGATTCCATTCTCTAACAAACATTGGCATGGATCGAGTTCCTGCCCGGTTCCGATTGGACGAGGGACCAATCCAGTGTCGTCGCAATGCTTGCAGTCCGGAATTATCTTCATGGTCTTCCTCCGCACCAACAAGATAAGGCGAGCGATTGGGTTGTCAACTTGAAATTGGCCCATGGAGGTGGAGTCGGACCACCGCCTCCGGATTTTCAGTCCAGTGTGCAACCATTACACCACCCATGGGACCAGGTATTCCTTACTGCGATTGCAGTGATTCCTACTGCGAGATGGTTGGGAGGCCCGGAGTCGAACCGAGATTTCCGCCTATGGATGGGCGGAGTCCTGTGCGGCAGGGGCTCCCCAGTCGCTCCTCCGGCGATCAACCCGGACGGCTCCCAGTTGCCTCCCTGCGGCCATTTCGTTAGACGACCTCCCAAATATGGCGGACCCGGGGGGAATCGAACCCCCGTCTCAGGATCGACAATCCTGCATTCTACCACTTAACTACGGGTCCATGGCGGGATGGACGGGACTCGCGCCCGCTTTCTCCTGCTCGACAGGCAGGTGCCTCGGCTTCTTCGGCTTCCACCCCGTGAGTCTGGAGCCCCCAACAGCACTCTCCGCTGGCCAGGCGGGTCGTAGCGCCGCAGGGGGCACTTGAATGTGGCCCATGGGGGTGGAGTCGGACCACCTCTATGAGCTCTTCGGGCTCGTGTGCGACCCTTACACTACCCATGGGAATGTCGTGCTTTGAATAAGTCGGTCTTCAGTTGTGCCACTCCGCCACTCTTAAACAAGTGCGGGTTCTCGGATCGTCGAGAGAAGTTCTACGACCTTCCCCCTCCCCGATGGAACTGGCCGTTCCATTTCTTCCATCAGCAAGCCCCGTCGGAGGATGTTCCTCGCCCCGTTCTCGTCCCGGTCCATGACCAAGCCGCAAACAGGACACGAATGAACCCTCTCCTCGAGACTCTTCCTGACAACTGCTCCGCAACCCGAACATTCCTGGCTCGTCCCCCTCGGCTCGACTGCCTTGACGGCGGAGCCGGCGCTTTCAGCCTTGCTCCCGAGTCTCGAAAGGAACAAACCCCATCCAACGTCCAGGATGTTCTCCGACTTTGCGGCGAACTTCTTGTGCTTCTTCTTGTCCTCCGTTGACTTCCGAATCAAGCCCCTGATGTCCAACTTCTCGACGAAGATGGGATTGAACCGCTTGACCAAGTCCGAGGCAACCTTGCAGTGGAAGTCCTTCCGTTGCCGCTCGACGGCCAGATGCTGCCTAGCGAGAATTTCACGTGCCTTGTCTCGGCGTCCTGACCCCTTCTTCCTGCGGGCCAGGCTTCGCTGCTTTTTCTTGATCTCTTCGATCTGCTTCTTCAGCAGCCTTGGGTTAGAAATCTTCTCCCCATTGGAGAGGACGGTGAATTTGAACTTCCTCATGGTTAGATTATATTCATCAGGCTGGCGGGAATACCCTTTCCCGCCAGCCTGTTTTAGGCTAATCAATAAGTTTTCGTGTCTATTCCATTGTCAAAGAACTACATCTGCTCCATTGCAGAACCAGTAACGAACTGCTCTGGAACGTCAACTACAGGCAACAAAAAAGGGGCGAACTTCTTCAGTTCGCCCCCTAGGACCCTTGGGATTTTAGCGGGGCCTAGGGGGATTCTCCGGTGTCGAAATCACGGCAACCGGTAAACGCGCAGGTTCTCCGCATGCCCCTCGTAGAGGCCTGCGGCAACCTTCGCCTGGTTTCCATGGTTCGTCTCGAAAGCATCTTACCCTCAGCCTTGAAGACGGCGATCATCGCCAGTCTTGTTCCTACTCTACCCCAATTATACGACGGGGTCAACGGTTTTCCCTTCTTTTTTCTTCCTTGACGGTCTGATAATGAGTTCGTGATTGGGATTGTACTCGTCAAAGGGCACGTCGTCCCAACGCTTCCTGGCCTCGATGTAGGCTTTGTCCCAGGTCGGGGCGTCGACCTGTCCCAGGAACGACCCGTCGGTGTCCCCTCGGATCACGTCCCACTTCCCGTCCTCGTACTCGTTCTCGAACGAGCCGGGCGTTTTGATGGGCTCGTCCCAGAAGGCCACGTAGACTCCGCCCAACGGGGCGTCGACGGCCTTGTAGTTATCGCCATCGATGTATATCTTGTCCGGCTTGGCGTCATCCATGCCGTAAAGGTGGGCTGCACGCAGGAATGGCTCGCTCCCGCCCATTCCCCTGGCGTCTCCCCGAACCCAATACCACCCGGCCCTTGTCGGGCAGGTCGTCGTCCACTTTGCCATCTCGTCCTCCTACTCCTTGTCCTTAGGCTTGAGACCCGAATGGCCCTACATGATCTTGAAGTGGACCATCACCTTATAAACGACGAACGCAATGCCAGAGAGGACAAGCAAGACGACGATGCCCCAGGCGATGAAAGCCCCAAAGATGAAGCTTTGCATCTTCTTGAAGCTCTTGTCGAAGTCGCTGGTGTTCATCGTTACTCCTCGGCCTCGTCGTCCTCTGCCTCGTAGTTCTCTGCCCAGACGCCCTTGTACACCATGACCAAGCCGATGACGAACATGAGGGCCAGCATGACCTCGATGGTATCCCCCTTCCATGGGGCGTAGATGTAGGTCGAGAGGGACCCGCCAACGAAGGCGATGCCAACCAACAGCGACGTTATCCTTCTGATGTTCATGGAATTGGTCCTATCTTTGGCGGATGGAGGCCGGGGACGATGGGATCCTGCTCGCCTGGCCTGGGGTATTCCCTCGGGTACATCTCCTTGGGCTCGTGGGGCCCGGTGACGAAGGCGTTGGGGGCCAGGAGCGGCAGCTCCTCGGAGCAGTAGGCGCAATGCTCGCAGTTGATGTGCCCGACGATGACGAACTTGTCCCCATACCTGACGACGTGGCGGATGGAGATGATCCCGGGCGGCTGGGCCTCGGCGTCCTTGGCGGCGGCCTCGACGGTGTCGAAGAGGATGATCTTCTCCTTGGCGACGCAGGCGGGGCAGACGTCGCCGGGGCCGTTCATGCCGTTGCCACATTGGTTGCAATTCATGTCTTCTACCTCTGCTTCGCCAGCAGGGCCTGCGTTCGCTCGCTCTGACGCCTTAGCCTTAGGCTGGCGGCCCTCGTTCCGAGGCGATGCAGTACCGCCTCGTAGTCGGCGCCGGACTTCATCCTGTTGGTGAAGCCGTCCAAGTCCTTGATGAGGTCGTTCCAGTCAGATTGGCTCATGTTTTCTTCTTCGCAAAGTTCCTGCACTCTTGGTTGACGCACTTGCTGGTCCTGAAGAACAGCCAGACCAGCGCCAATGACGAACCGCATCGGGGGCAAAATGGACCCGCGTCTCCTTCCCTTATGATTCGGGGCAAAAGAACCTCCGGCTTGTCCATGAAAACCTCCTCAGTCGAAAAGCTTATCGATCTTTAGGAGCATGGCGATCTTGCCGATGATCCAAAACGGGATGACAACCAGTATCAGAGGAGAGGCGAGGACGATGACGACGCAGTAGCAGCCTAGCAGGGCTATCCGAAGACACCTGTCTACCCATCCAGCCCCTTCCTTTCCCTCGTCGCTCATGTCCTGGACTCCCTTCACAAGACGATGATAGGCACTGGACGAGCCCTGTCAAGAGGTGTTTTTATTGGTTGACATACAACATGACACAATGTAGACTTCGGGCATGAATAGGTTTGCCATTGAACCCATGAAAGGAGCCGGTCATGCCTACCGAAGCCGTCGCCAGGGCCATGCGCTTGGTTCAGGAAGCCAAGCAGAGGAAGGTACAGCATATCGTCGTAGGTTTACAGGACGAGATTGACGACCGCAGGGCCGAGGTCAAGCTGACCAAGCAGAAGCTTGCGAGCATCAACCATGAACTCAATACCCTTCGCACGGAGAAGGCCGAATGCGAGCAAAACTTGGCCGACCTGAAGGCCCTCCAGGAGCATCTGAGCAAGGACGAGTATGCCGAGTCCCTCTCGAGCCTGTCCGGGGCGATCAACGACTACGAGAAGCGGATAGAAGAAGCCTATGCTAGCTTCCAAAACGTCACGAACGATCTGAACTTGATCGAAGCCAAGGTGGGAATGCTCTCGGACAAGAAAACATCCCTGAAGACCGACGGGTCAGGATTTACAACCCCCTCCGGCATAGGCGAGGAGCTCATGGCGGCGGAATGTAGACAGGAACTACAGGACTTGTACCATCAGGTATTGAACCTCAAGCCCTACGTCGTCCAGATCAGGACCGAGGACCCGTGGCAGTCCCCCGTCCGACCCGATAGCAAGTGGTCGAGGGACATGATCAGAATCCATTGCATGGTATTGGTTGGGAAGCTGAAGGGACTTGCCGAGCTGCATGAGCTCAACGCTCAGGAGCAGGTCATCCTACGACGCAGCCTTGGACGCATTGGAGCCATAACAAAGGAAACATTCTGCGGCTCCGTCGAGTCCCTGAAGATGACGGCCAAGGAGAATTGGCCCAAGTACGTCCAGCTTGCCCAGGCAGAACAGTCCCGCCTGGAGGCCAACGCTGCTCAGGAGAAGTCCAGGCTCGCCAAGAAGGACGAGCCAAGGCCGGAGGAGCCGGATGCCCCTGCCAACCCCGAACATGAGAGAGCCATCGAGTTCGTCGTCTCGTCTGGCCTGTTGGCCAGGACCAAGGATGCCATGATTGGCATCGTCGGCGGCAATCCTGGGCGCAACGAGGAAGCCCGGCGATGGCTGGAGGACGCCCTCCAGGCGAAGCAGGTCCTGTGGTACGAGGACAAGGACGCCGACAAGATGGCGAAGAGCATAACGGCCGGGGGCCTGGCGGCCGTCGTCGTCATGGCGAACTGGATCGGGCACAAGTACTCGGACGTCGTCACCAAGGCAGCCAAGAAGTCCGGGGTCCCGCTGGCGATGTGCAACCAGAGCAACAGGCGGATGCTTGTCCATGAACTGGCAAGCGCCTTCGGGATCAAGTAATCCCAATTACTACGACAGGAGAAAGACCATGAAGAAGAGGCTCAGGCCGACGAAAATGTGGGCCATCGTTACTCGATCCACGCAGACTCTGGCCGTTGATACCATGAAGGGGAATCCATGTTTGTACCTCACTCGTCAGGAAGCCGAGAATAACAGGATAGCGGAGAACAAGGAGAGCATCGTTAGAGTCGAGGTGCGTGCAAGGCAATAGGAGGAGTTATACCATGTTGGAGATGACGCAGACCAGAGGATCAACGCACTGGTGGTATGTTCCGGCGGGTACTGTGTGGCGCAAGCGTCGAAAGACAAAAAAGCGCAAGGCAGTCTGGTGGCAATCGAGAAGCTGAACGAGATGGGAGGCTAGCGATGGAGCACCGCATACGACTTGAGCATGATGCGAAGTGTGATCGGTGCGGGATCAGGCTCCCGGGGCGCCGTTGCTGGCCGGACGGAGAGATCAAGGAAAACGACGACGGGCACGTGGAGTGCCAGCGGGTCTACTGCACCCGGCGATGCAGGGACTTGGCGCGGCTAGGGTACGGAAGGTAACCAGCAAAGGAGGCGATGATGAAGTACAAGAAGTACCGGATTGAGGTATCCACGGCGTGCGACGTCGGGCACGAGTTCAAGGCCATGATCCTGGAGGCATACTTCCCGTCGGAGAACCTCTTCGTTAACTCGAAGCACTGCTTCGTGCTCAGCGAGAAAAAGGCACGGGATCGCATCCGCCACGTCGGGGCCATGGAGGAGCTTGAAACGTGCCCAGGGGGATCTTCCTTGGCCAATGACAACGGCATCAGGAATCTAGCCAAGGCAATCAGGCTCAGGGATGGACTACACAAGATCATCTGCAAGAAGATCAGGATAGTCGGACGTTTCTTGACACCCATGAGGCCAGGTTCTCCTTGACCTCGTCCCTGCCCTCGTCGACGTGTTCCTTCTCGTCGGGCTGGACGGACTCCAGGAGCCCCTGTAGCTCGCCGATGTGGACCTTCTCCTCGTTGGCGATGTCCTGCAATATGTCCTTGGCCTTGGCATTGTCCGTGGCGTCGGCGACGGCCTCGTAGAGGTGGACGGCCTCGTGCTCGGCGGCGATGGCCTGGCGTATGGCCCGGGCCAGCTCCCTGGCGCCTAGCTTCTCGCCTGGCTTCATGCCTGGGAATGGGTCAATGAACTGGGCCATATGTCCTCCTTACATCTTGTCCGGTACTCCCCACGCCTTTAACTTCTCGCTTCGGAGGCGTTCTTCCTCCTGATGGCTCCTCATGTACTTGTCGAGGATGACCCTCAGGGCTTCCTCGTCCCGCTTGGCCCTGTGTTCCATGGCGTTGGCTATCCGCTCGGCTATGTGGTAAGTCTGCCGGGACAACAGTAGCTTGCCCCTGATCCTCAAGACGAGGCATATCCCGGGGATGGCCCCGCAGACAATTCCCAAAAGCAGGCCGTACCAGAAGTCCATCCATGTCCTCCATCTTCTCATTCTGGAGGCTGCATCGGTAGCCCTTTCCCAAAGGGAAGACGGCTGGTTCCACGTAAGATATGGGTGGAGGACCAGCATGAGAAGAAGGGTCGTTTGGAGGTACGGCGACTCCAGCCCCATATTCGGGCACCTTGTGACGGCGGTCGACGCCAGCGGCGACGGCGAGATCAAGATCATCACGGGATTCCCGGTATCGGCGGCGATGGTCGCCTTTGCCTCGTCCTACAACCGATACCTGATCGACCAGTACGGTACGTACGGGTACGGCTATGATACGTATGCATGGTCGCCGACGGTCCACGTCAGCGCCGTCGACGACGACGGGTTCTACGTCTGCTACCAAAACATCGCCGATGTCCTTGACATCAACTATTATGTGACATAGTCACAGCCGTTCCTCCCCCAGGAGACGGTCCACTTGAAGGCAACCCAGAAGAGCACCGGCAAGGTACTCCTTTCCAACTCCGGCAACCTGCCTGCCGCGGCGTTTAAGAAGATGCTCTCATCCATGTTCCCATGCGTCGACAAGGACGACATCCAAGTGGACGACGGCACGAGCCTGGGGGAGTTTGGGCGACCACCTCCAAAGGGTCGGTCCGTGGTATGGAAGGGCAGCTTCTGCTTCCCTCCCGGATCCAAGGTCATGACTCTCCATGGGGTCAAGGACATCGCCGACGTCAACCCGGGAGACATGGTACTAACACATCTGGGCAGGTTCAGGAAGGTGCTGAACAAGAGCGAGCGTCTGTGGGAAGGTGTAATGGTCTCGATCCATACGGCGATTGACTCCGAAGAAATTATCCTAAGCGATGGACATGGAGTATTTTGCGTCAAGGGACAAAAATGTCTCCTCAGGCCAAGTCAAACTTGCAAACCTACCTGTAAGACACAGCGGAATACCTTCGTTGCCCCATCGGGAACAAGGTTCCTCCGTTGTACAAAAGGGCCATGGCAACGTTATACGGTCGAGAAGTCGAGGGCCGGGGACTTGACGACCAACGACTTCTTGTTCTTGCCAAAGCTACGAGAAGAGCAACGAACCCATGGTGTCAACATACCGGAGGCTCTGTCTGGGGTGGGAAACTGGGCTACGGACGGGGAGTGGATTTGGCCTAGTCGAAGCGGGAACAAAACCAGTAACGCATCGATTGCAAGAAGCATGGGGGTCAAGGAGAACTGGGTTTATGGGGCCACTAGGATTTCCCCAGAGAACAAAGCACGAGTCGAAAAGGCGATGCTGGAAGCCAAACAAGCACCGCCCATCTTCGACGAGGCATCCCAAACCAATAGGATACCGTCGGTCCATAAGTTGACCTATGACTTTGGAAGGTTTCTCGGTCTGTTTGTAGCGGAAGGATCGGGAGGAAACGTTTCTTCCTTTGCGTTCAACCAAAAGGAAACCGAGTTACACGACTTCGTTACTCGCTTCATCCAGTCGATGTTCTTTTTGAAGACAACTAGGGCAGACGACAAAAGGAACAACGGGACATCAATCTATGCATCAAGCGTCATCCTGGCGTCTGCATTAACGACTTGGTGCGGAGATTCAAGTACCTCAAAAAGAGTTCCTTGGTTTATCTTCTCTGCCAATGACGACGTAATCTCCGGGTTCATCAACGGAATGTGGGATGGTGACGGAAACAAAAATCCTCGCAGGAAGGATAATACTCTCAAGTATTGTACAGTTTCTCCGTCACTGGCCTATGGCCTTCGTCTTTTGTTGTCAAAGTTTGGAGTAACTGCTGCGATTTCAGTCGAAACCTGCAATGAGTCAAAACAACCGGCCTACATGGTTCGCATCTCTGGGGAGCAACTCTACGAGAATAAGTGGCTGAATGAATTCAGGTACAACAAAATTCCTAGTCGACCTAAGCATCCCAAAACAAGGGAATACTTCTCGACTGACCAAGGAAGTTTCGTGAAGATCAAGTGCATCTCCAACGAGCCATATCAGGGTTTGGTTTACGACTTGGAAGTCGAAGAGGATTCTTCATATACGGTCTGCGGTAAAGCCGTGGCAAATTCCGATTTGGGCGGCTACGCCAACATGAACCGGGAGATATGCACAAGGCTCCTCCACCATGGAATCCAAGCCAAGCCCGACATGCTTCGGACTCCCATGCAGATTGACGACATGACCAAGGCAATCCTGAACGCCATGGCTGGGACGAGGGTCCCGGAATCCAGCCCGCTTGTCGTCGGGTTTACGCCCATGCCAGTAGAGAAGAAGGGGCGCAAGGTCGTCTTCTACACCATGATGGAGACGCAGACGCTTCATCCGGAGTTCAGCAACCGCTGCAACATCTCCGCCGACGAGATATGGATTCCATGCAAGTTCTACATCGACGTCTTCAGGGCCAGCGGGGTATGCAAGCCCATGCGCCTGATGCCGCTGGGCGTCAATCAGCACCTCTACACGCCGGACGCCAAGGAGCCCAAGCTGCGTTACGAGGACATCCTTGGCAACGAGGCCGTCCTCGAGCTCCCCGACAAGTTCCGGTTCATGAGCCTCTTTGGGTGGTCGTACCGCAAGGGCCCGGACGCCCTCTGCCGGGCTTTCATCCGGGAGTTCTCGGCCAAGGACGACGCCTGCTTGGTCATCTACAGCCGCTACGCCTGCTCGTCCGCCGAGGAGCACAAGGAGAAGGTCAGGGCGGAGATCAGGGGCTATTACGCCGAGCAGAACAAGGCCGACGCCCCTCCGATCTACTACTGCGGCGACGAGATTCCCATCCTGGACCTGCCGGGGTGCTATGCCGCCGCCGACTGCTTCGTCTTTTGCAGCAGGGGGGAGGGCTTCGGCCTCCCGGTGATCGAGGCCGGGGCGTGCGGAATCCCGGTCGTGTCCACGTACAACACGGCCATGACGGAGTACCTCGACGAGTCCGTCGCCGGGCTGGTCAGGTGCGACGACATGGCGACCGCCGACGACAAGCTGACGTGGATATCGGAGTTCTACCGGGGGCAGAAGTTCCCGGTTCTCGGGGAAAAAGAGGTCTCGGAGACCTCCCGGCTGATGAGGAACGCCTATAATCAGACGAGCGAGACCAAGGAGCGTGCGGAACGCTTCCGGAAGAGGATCCTCGAGGACTACACCTGGGACAAGTGCGCCTCCAGGGTGGCTGAAAGGCTCAAGAGCCTATGATGCTCTCCGTTCTTTACGTCGTCTGCAACGAGGAGGCTACTCTTCCAAGGTCCATCGACAGCATCCGGCACATAGCCGACGAGGTCGTGGTGGTTGACGCCGGGTCGCAGGACAAGACCAAGGACGTGGCAAGGGACAGGCGTTGCCGGATCCTCCATCATGCTTGGGTCCATGACTTCTCGAAGATCAAGAACTTCGGCGTCGGGGCGTGCAACGGGGACTGGATTCTATGCCTCGACGCCGACGAGATGCTTGACCCGAAGTCGGCTGCCTCCGTCAGGCAGGCCGTCGAGACGGCTAGGCAGAACGTCATGGCGTTTGGCCTCAACATCGTTGACTACGAGGCCGACATGGGCTGGAGCACGCCGTCAAACGACAGTCCATTCTTCAAGTCGCCCCAAATCCGCCTGTTCAGAAGGGTCCCCACGGCCAAGTTTTCGGGAAGGGTCATCGAGAGCGTTGACGAGAGCATCGTCAAAGCCGGCGGGGCCGTCGACATTCTCAATGCGACCATTCATCATTGGCTCTGGAAGGGCAAGGGGAAGGATTTCAAGGAGCTGAAGCTGTCCTACTACAAGAGCCTCGGCGCCTCGTTCGACCAGACAACCGAGAACAGGCTCGTATCCAGGAAGTCAGAGATGCCTCTTCCAACGAAGTCAATGATCAACCAGTCACCCCAGGTAGCCGTCGTGATTTGCGCGTTCAACGCGCTCGAGCACACGAAGGAATGCCTGAAGAGCGTCAGGACGCATACTACGTTCCCTCATGTGATTTACTTCGTGGACAACGGAAGTTCTGATGGGACGTACGGCTATGTTTCCAGTGCCCTGAGCAAGAACCCGATACGGTTCCCCACGAACCAAGGCATACCGAAGGCACGCAACGCGGGAGCCAGGGCGTCCATGTCGGACCCTCGTACAAAGTACATCTGCTTCCTAGACAACGACGTCAAGGTAACGCCAGGATGGCTCGAGAAGATGGTCGAGGCGATGGATGCACATCCCGAGATCGGGCTCTTGGCTCCGTTGTCCCAGTCGGGCGGCGGGGAGCAAAACGGGGCGCAGTTTGGGTTCAAGAGCGACTTTGAAGCCTCCGACGAGGCGTCAAAGTCAAAGGGCGGCCCGGCATACTCCGACTTCGTCGAGCGCTTCTGCATGATGCTCAGGGTCGAAGTTCTGGATAAGATCGGCCTCTTCGACGAGAGCTTTGGACTCTACGGGTCCGAGTCGCAGGACCTCTGCATGCGGGTCCGGGATGCCGGTCTTAGGGTAGCCGTGGCGACCAATGTTTTCATGTGGCACAAGGGAGGGGCGACGCTGGCCGCCAACGCCGTCGACTGGTGGTCGGCGAAGTCGGGATCGGCCCAGAGGCTGAAGTACAAGTGGTCGCTCCAGTCAACGAACGAGGTTCTTAACCCAACCGCTACGTTTCATGCCAGGCCTCCGCTGGGGCAGCAACCGCCTCAGACCAAAACGTCGTTTACGTTGGCAAACCCGCCGACCAGCATCGTCGTGCTTGGATGCAACAGGATTGATGTGACCGTCAAATGCATTGACAGCATCCTTTCCAATACCCAAAACTTCGAGCTCATCTTCGTCGACAATGGAAGTACGGACGGCACCCAGAGCTACATGACGGGGCTTGGGGACCGGATAAGGTACATCCGGAACGACAAGAACCTTGGTATCCCAATAGCCAGGAATCAAGGGATTGTAGCCTCCAGACATCCTTACGTCGTGATGATCGACAACGACTGCGTCGTCAAGAATGGCTGGCTGAGAGACTTCTTTGGGAAGATGCCGTCTGGAGGGGGGATCGTCGGGCTTGAAGGATGGAAACTGGGGGCGGACTGGCTCCCGACTAGCAAGTGCTTCGGGGCGAGCGAGCGGGCCGACTACCTCGGAGGGGCATGCTGTCTGTTCTCGAGGAACGTATTCGAGAAGATTGGGCTCCTTGACGAGGGGTTTTCGCCAGCATATTTCGAGGATTGCGACCTATGTTGCCGTGCAAAACAGGCCGGGTTTCCGCTGGTCTGGAACCCAACCCACTTGGTCATCCACGACGAGCATGCTACTCTGATCCATGGAGGGCAGAAGGACTTCCATTACCAGGACGCCATGTCGAACTCGTACACTCGGTTCAACGCCAAGATGACCGGGAAGATACAGGTCGAGCACAAGAGGCTCCAGGACTCGGCCAAGAAGCTGAAGATTCTGTACCTTGGCATGCAATACGACTATGGAATCAAGGAGCGTGGCAACAGCTTCGAGCACGACAACTTTTACGCCAGTATGAAGGCGTGGGAACATACCGGAGCACTGACGTACTTCGACTTCGTCGAGATGGCCAACAATTTTGGCGTCCAGAAGATGTCGGAGATGCTCTTGGAGGCCGTCAATTCCCAGCAACCGGATGCCATATTCGCCATCTTCTTCAACCCCGAACACGATCCAAATAGGGACGTGGTTGCAAAGATAACCTCGACCACGAGGGTAAAGACCATCGGCTGGTTCTGCGACAGTCACTTCAGGTATGACGACTTCGACCGTCCATGGTCTGACAGCCTTTCGTTCTGCGTAACGACATCAACCGTGGCCGAGGCCAAGTACAAGAGGGACGGCCTGAAGGACAAGGTCATCAAGTCCCAGTGGGCTTGCGCCCCGACCTACCGGAGGATCGACGGGGTGCAGAAGGACATCCCGGCCAGCTTCATCGGACAGCCGCACGGTAACCGCAAGGCCGTGATCAACAGCATCCGGGCGGCGGGCATACCCGTCCAGACATACGGTACGGGATGGGAGAAGAGGCTCTCGCTGGACGAGATGGTCATCATGTTCAACAGAAGCTTGGTGAACCTGAACCTGAACAACTCTGCGGACCAATCCGTAAAGCAGATCAAGGGGCGTAACTTCGAGGTTCCTGGCTGCGGGGGGCTCCTGCTTACGGAGGTAGCCGAGAACCTGTCGGAGTACTATACCATCGGCAAGGAGATTGATGTCTACTCGAATACTCCGGAGCTCGTCGCCAAGACGAAGCATTACATCAACAATCCTGACCAAGCGATTGCAATGGGCAAGGCGGCCTACGAGCGGACGATGAGCGAGCATACCTACGCCCATCGGTTTAACCACATCTTTGGCAGGGCAGGCCTGCTATAGGAGGAAATACGATGAAGAAGGCGAAGTCGGCCAAGGCAGTCGCTCCAAGGGGAAAGAACGAGATTCGGGTTCTAGTCGCCTACAAGGGGAGACTGTTTCCATTCTCAATCGTCAAGCCAGCCTCGGCCAAGTTCGTCAAGATGTCGGAGGAGAGCGCCGGTTGCGGTGGCGGGATTGGGGACTACTTCTCCCTTATGATTAAAGAAGCACAGTCGGCCATCAGGGAAATGCTGGAGGCGTCCAAGAGGGACGAGGCCAAGGACAAGATGAGATGGGGCTTCAAGATCAAGACGCTCAAGGAGGAGGAAGGGCATGCCCTCTATGGGATAGAGGACGATCCGCTTGGGGACGATGGCAAGTAGATTTTGGGGAACGAGTTAGGACAAAAAGATGAGCGAACAAGCCGAAATCATAGAGAAGCTTGCCTCGGACCATCCATGGCCGATACGCAAGCCGGACCTTGGGTTCAACTCTTCGGGGTGGTTCCCCATCTGCAACCAAAATGCCCTGAGGAGGTTCCTGAACGAGAACACGAAGATCGTTGTCGAGCTTGGGGCATGGGTTGGGCTGAGCACGAGGTGGCTTACAAGTCAGGCTCCCAATGCCAAGGTCATCACCATAGACCACTGGCTTGGGTCGCCGGAGAACAAGGATGACCCTCTGGTCCCGATCCTCTACGAGCAATTCATAGCGAACTGCTGGAACTACCAGAGCAAGATAATCCCCATCAGGGCCGATACGGAGATTGGAATCAAGAAGCTAAAGGACTCCGGGCTGAAGCCAGACCTGATTTACATTGACGCAGGGCATGACTACAAGTCAGCGGGACGGGACCTCGAAGCCTGCATGGACTTCAACTGCCCGCTCGTGGGTGACGACTTCAACCCCAACTCGTGGGCCGGGGTCGTCAGGGCCGTTTGGGAGGAAGCCAACAACGGCCAGCGCATGTTGCAGGTCAAGGGCAGCGCATGGATGCTGACCAAGGAGTAAGTCATGCCAAAGTACAGCGTCATCATGCCAACGTACAACAGGGCCCTATTCCTAAGGAGGTCGGTCCAGAGCGTCCTGGGTCAGGATTGCATGAAGCCAGGTGACATCGAACTTATTGTGGTAGACGACGGGTCAACTGACGAAACCCCGGAAGTGATGAAGGCGTTCCTGGCCTCTGAAAAAAGGCAAGTAGTCCGCAGCTTCAGGGTCAACCACATTGGGGAGCCGGGAACAGTCCGCAACATAGCCCTTGAACAGGCAAGCGGGGATTTCATTGCCTATTGCGACTCAGACGACTACTGGCTCCCGCATCACTTGGCGACTGCCGGGATGTGCTTTGGGAAGAACCCCGGACTTGGTATGGTCTCGAACTATTGGGGCTTCGCCTACTTCCGGATAGAGAACGGGCAGATCAGGACGAAGATCATCGTCCCCCCTCACCCGACGTGGGCCGTCAATACCAATTGCCGGGTGCATCGCAGGGAATGCGTCGCCAAGGTTGGGTTGTTCAATACCAGCAAGTGGGGAGAGGATGGGGACTTCTTCGGGAGGATCGAAAGCGCCTTCCCCTGTGAGAAGACGGGGATTGTCTCTTCGGTCAATGGGTACATCCAGAAGGGCAACAACCTGACCTTCCAGTTCGACCCGGGGGTAAAGGCCATGTATTACTAGGAGACAGGGATGAGTGATCCAGAAGTAAGCGTCCTGATGCCGGTCTGGAACGGATGCCGGAACGGGAGCGATAAATTCCTGAGGATGGCCATCGAGTCCATTCTCAACCAGACGTTCGAGAACTTCGAGTTCATCATGGTGGATGACGGGTCGAGGGATGCTACTCCTGCCATCTTGGAGGAGTACAAGTCTCGTGACAAAAGGATTAGGATCGTTACTCTTCCAGAGAATGGAGGAATCCAGAAGGCCCTGAACGTCGGTCTGCGTGAATGCAGGTCCAAAATTGTGGCGAGGCAGGACGCCGACGACATGTCAACCGTGACTAGGCTGGAAGTCCAGAAGAAGTTTCTCGACGACAGACCGGTTACGGCGATGTGCGGGACTGGCATGTACGTCATAAACGAGGAAGGAAAGCTGGTCATGGAGATCAACGACCGCCCGTGCAACTACGCTCCCGTCAGGGAGGAGTTGAAGGAGCGTTGCGTCTTCGTCCATGGGTCGGTCATGTTCAGAAAGTCAGCGGTCCTTGACGTTGGCGGGTACTCCGAGGACTCCAGGGTCAGGCACGCCGAGGACTACGAGCTTTGGGTCAGGCTGGCCAAGGACTACTCGGTCGAGAACATCCCCGGATGTACGCTGTACTTTCACAGGGAGCACAGGTCAAAGATCGGCAACGTCCACTCGGCGGAGCAGACAGCGGCGACAAGGCTAATATCCGGCATCGCTAGGCAAAGTCTGGCCTCGCCATCGCTTGGAAAAATTCCGTCCTGAAAGGACAAGACATGGGCGACCTACAAGGATACATGAAGACCATCTACAGCGCCGACGGAGAGGACGGCATCATCGAGGAGATCATGCGCCGCCTTTGTGTGCCAAAAGGGTGGTTCGTCGAGTTCGGAGCTAGGGATGGCATCAGCCTCAGCAATACGTGGAGGCTGGCCGAGCTAGGGTGGCATGGCGTCTACATCGAATGTGATCCGCAGTGGTTCCCGAAGCTCAAGGAGAACTGCGCCTCCAACCCTAGGCTCAGGTGCGTCAATGCAAAGGTTGACAACAAGGACAATGTTCTGGACAAGGTTTTATATCCATACGCTGTGCCAACTGACTTTGACCTCCTGTCCATCGACATAGATGGCCATGATTATTGGGTTTGGAAGGCTTGTCAGATGACTCCGAAGGTCGTAGTAATCGAGTACAACAGCCATTTTGAGCCGACTGAGAGCAAGTCAATCCCGGACGATCCAAACTATCGGTACTCGTGCAATCAGCATTATGGTGCCAGTGCAAGAGCCCTCTATAATTTGGGGAAAGAAAAGGGGTATACACTGGTCGCCTACAACAACCTCCTGAACTTGTTCTTTGTCAGAAACGATTTGGCATCTCCGTTTGAGGAGTTCGATGTAATGAGGATCCCCAAGGCGGTACACAAGGACCCTTCTCCATTTAAGATGATCGACGTCTGAGGACATGGGATGAAGATTACCATCAACTGTGCTTGGGTTTCGCCACAGAGGTCGACCAGGCCAGACGGGATCGAGGTACTCATGAATACCTACGACCCAGAGTCGGCGTATGTGGTTGACTTGGCCTGCCTCTTCAGCCCGCTGGCGTCGTCGTATCCGCCAAGCAAGAGGGTCATGGTCACGGCGGAGCCGTCCGGGTACATGGGATATACGGACGACCTAATAAGCAGGATAGGGTCGTTTTATGGGGCCGGAATCCTTTCGTGGCACAGTCAGCTCAGGTACTTCCCTCAAACCAAGCCATTTCGAATGGGATCGTCATGGGTTAGTTGGTCATCCGACCCGAAGAAGAAGGAGTTCGGGGTAGGGGGTATTTTCAGCGACAAAAACGCTCCAGGGTTTCCGGGCTACTATGTCCGTAAACAGATTGTTTCCAGACAGTCCGAGGTCAAGATTCCAGGAGTAGTATTCAACCCAACGAAGTTTTGGCACGGCCTTCCCCATGATTATCCTCAGAAGAGCAAAGAGCCGTCGCTCAAATACATGTACCACTTCGCCGTGGAGAACTGCCGGGAGGATGGTTATTTTACAGAAAAACTATTGGACTGCTTCCTGACCTACAGCATGCCCCTCTATTATGGTGATCCTCTGATAGGAAGCGTCTTTCTTCCCGAAGGCATGATAATCATCGACGAGAACAACTTCGTAGATCAGGCGAATTCGCTGACGCCAGAACTTTACCACTCCAAGGCCGAAGCCATGGAGGAGAACCGAAGGAGAGCCGAGAAATACTGGCACTTCGAGGATAACGTGGTGGAACACTTGAAAACATTCCTAGGAGCACGCTGATGCCCGGAACGGTTGATTTCTTCCGCTCATACTTGAGCCCAGTCTTCGTCGAAACTGGATCCCACATAGGGGAGGGAATCGTCAAAGCCCTCGCCGCCGGCTTCAAAGAGGTCAGGTCCATCGATGCCGGAGACAAGCAGTACCAGCATTGTCTCAACAGGTTCTATGGCGACCAGAGGGTCAGACTCTGGAAGGGCGACTCTGCCTACTGCCTGAAGGACATGATCTCCGACCTGAAGGTTCCAGTAACCTTCTGGCTAGATGGTCACTACAGCGCAGGGGATACGTGCAAGTGCGAACATGAGCACCCCCTAATTGAAGAGCTCGGACAGATTGTTGCTCATCCCATCAAGAACAACATCATACTGATCGACGACTGGAGGGACTACAACAGATGGGAACCGGAAATCCGGGAGATGGCGAAGAAAACCAACGACGATCCTTGCTTCGAGCTGATCGGGGACATCTTTACGATAACAAGCCGCAAGGAACAGCCGTCCAAGACGTAATACATTGTCTTGGAGACAGTCATGTTTCCGTCTTCTCTGGCAAGAACGAGGTCGCCCCCTCGTGGGAGGAGCCCATGAGGAAGACGTGGGATATTCTGCCAGAATTCAGGACATGGAGGGTTGGTCCGTTCCTTGCCTACAATGTCGGACAAAAAGACCACCTTGGGTGGGAGATGCTATTTACGGTCCTAAAGGAAGTCCCTCAAAAAGGGACGGTACTGCTGATCTTCGGAGAGATAGATTGCAGGGCTCATCTAGTCAAGCAAAGGGACAAGCAAGGCAGAACGCTTGAAGACTTGGCCGCCGAGTGCGCCAAGTCATACTTTAGGGCTGTAACGGTCGTTAAAGACATGGGCTACAAAGTAACAGTACTTGGGGGCATCCCCACGGGGTACAGGGATACTATCTCTGAGGACCAAGAAGGAGCATACAAGTTCTACTATTACGGTACGGCGAGAGATCGAAACGAGGCAGCAAGACTGTTTGATTCTAGTGTTAAGAATGAATGTGAGGAATTGGGAGTTGGCTTTCTGTCCATATTTGACGGCCTCGTTGACGAGAATGGAGATACAAGAGATGAGTATTTCATGGATACAGTCCATCTTTCGCAAAGGGCGATGCCGCTTATAAAGGAGAGGCTCCTAAAATGAGGTTACAACTTTCGGGGCTCCTGAAGAAGTACACAGGTATGTCCGCCGTTGTACTTGGGCACGGCCCGTCGCTGGACAACTACAAAGTACACATCGAGGGATGGAAGCGGGATCGGATCATCGTCGGCTGCAACGAGTGGTACTACGTCTATGATACGCCTCCCCATTACTGGGTATTGGCCAACAGCATCCAAACCATGAGGTCTGACGCCGGAAACATGAATCGCTTTGCCGGACAAACGACCGTCCTTTACTCTGATACCGTTGACTTGACCGACCACGCATGGATAGAGCAAAACGTCAAATGCGACTGGTTATCCTATGATCAGCGTCACTTCGACGGCATCCCTTGCTTCGTTAAGATATGCTGCAAGAACATCGACCACGGTCGCATAACCATGCAGCAAGAGCTACAGAAGATGAGCGGGCACTTGCTCCATTATGGGAGTGGGGACACGGTACTCCTTCATTGCATTACCCTGGCCGTCATCATGGGGTGTAATCCGGTTTACGTCGTCGGAATGGACCTGGACTACGGGCTCGGTTATGCCTCGAACACGGGCGGGCTCATCAACAAGGTCTGGCCGACCGACCTAGTAGAGTATAGAGAACGAATACTCGGAGACCTGAACAGGATCAACGAGTCAGCCAAGCTAATGGGTACGAGGATCATCAACCTCAACAAGCAGAGTTCTTTTGGCACGTTGGAGATAGGAGATGTTCAATGAGGATAGCTACCATCGTCCCGGCCCGGGGGGGATCAAAGGGCATCCCCAAGAAGAATGTAATGCCGTTCTGCGGGGCTCCCCTAATCTCCTGGTCAATCAAGCAGGCACTGGCGAGCAGTTTCGGAACCGACGTTTACGTTTCCACTGACGACGACGAGATAGCCGCATGTGGACAAGCCAATGGCGCCAAGATAATCAGGAGGCCGGACCACCTCGCCGTAGACACGGCGGGCATAGAGGGGGTCATGGAACATGCCCTCGCGCTGATGGGTAGCCCCGACGTCATTGTACACCTCCAGCCAACCTCTCCGGTTAGGGAGGCATCGGACATAGATGAGGCGGTGAGGTCCCTCTCGGACTACGACGCCGTCTTCTCCGCTTCTGTCATGCAGGACATCTGTCTCTGGCAGAAGGGATCTGACGGCCTGACGAGCTTTACCTTTGACTACAGGAATAGGGGGCGCCGACAGGACCGAAAGCCCTATTATCTGGAGAACGGGTCCGTCTACGTGTTCCGCCGGGAGAACATCGCCAAGTTCTCCGGTCGACTCGGTGGGAGCATGGGCATGTCCATCATGCCCGCTTGGAAGTCGTTTGAGATAGACAGCATGGAGG
>Ga0315274_10004586_pt1 | contig 20300 bp, 19 predicted proteins | sample YL17G02_20_MG_FD_203700 | JGI IMG/M metagenome (GOLD analysis project Ga0315274, IMG submission 203700) | Sediment microbial communities from Yellowstone Lake, YNP, Wyoming, USA - YL17G02_20 | ecosystem: Environmental > Aquatic > Freshwater > Lake > Sediment | place: USA: Wyoming | collected...
CAATACCGATATACATGACAGCTACACCTCATTTGAAAGGATTGATTGTTGGTTATTAATACATATATCTAATTATACCACAATGACTCTTTCGATAGGTGTAGCTCTTTTTCATTATATCATTCCCACGAAAGTGGGAATCCATAAAACCGCATGAATAAAGAATGGATTCCCGTTTTCACGGGAATGACAAAACATTATTCATTTAGAAAAAATACCATTTAGAAATATCAAGAAAGGATAATATGTATGGATATACAATTACTGGTGCTGATTACGCTATTATTACTGATCGTATCCGTTCCAAAGGCGATGGTCGAAAATTTTGAAATGACCGAAATAACCCCTCAGACAACAGACGATGTTTTATTAAACCCGGGCATGGGCTTGTATCTTGCCGCAGGTGGTTATCAGCCCAAGCCTGATGCATGGTTCATGAATATCGCCGACATCGCTTATTTCAGACCTGATTGGTCTCAAGTTAAGCCAGAGGAAAACGGCAACCACTTTGATGAGTATTTCGGTCCAATATTCGATTTTTGGGTTAATAAAATGGGAAAACGAGTCGCTTTCCGCATAATGAGCGAGAGTATGCACTCCCGTACCAAATACGTGACTCCCGAGTGGGTTTTTGCTAAGGGTGTTCCATCAGTGAAACATACTGGTATTTATACCTCTGAGCAGATAGACCCCGTTTTCTGGGACGAAAAATACCTTGAAATTCAAAAAGAGTTTATTCTGGAGCTTGGTAAATACCTCGATGGCAAAGAAGGCTTGGAATACGTAGACATCGGCAGTATCGGTGAGTGGGGTGAGATGCACCTTGGATTGCACATACCCGGTCGCTGGACTCCAAAACAGCTTGAAGAAACTGGATATACAGAGGAGAAATACATCGAAGCATACAGATACGTCATAGATGCCTTTGCCGAAGCGTTCCCACATACACAAGTATTTCTCAACGTAGGAGATTACGATACTATCAATGATTATGCCGCATTGAGAGGTATTCACTTCCGTCAGGATGGTCTGACTCCAGGTGGACCCAGCAGTAACGTTGGAAAGCGATTTTATCAACCATACTCCAAACGTGGAATCAAAGGCAATTACGAGTTCCACAGCAGTTATAATGAAATGAAGAAAAAAAGCTGGGACCTTAAAACAACCATAGACAAGGGATTAGAGGACCCCATCAGTTACCTGAATACAAATATCTTTGGTACATGGGAACTTGAAAATGCCCCGGAGGAAGTTAAAACCTTACTGACTTATGCAGGACAAAAGTTAGGGTTCAGGTTCATCATATTGAAACTCAAAGCTCAGAAGGAGTTCCATCTGGATGGAGAAAGCCCGGGACGATTGATGATAGAACATACGTGGAAAAATATCGGTGTAGCACCATGCTACGAAAGTTATGCCTTAATCTTCTCGCTGATAAATAATAATGGAGAGACAATGGCTGATCAGCTTTTCTTTCCAAAGAAACCGACGACACAGTGGTTCCCTGATGAAGATATAACTGAGCGGATTCTGATCCGAATTCCTGCTGATGTTCCAACTGGTGAGTATACATTGAAAGTATCAATGCTCGCACCTGAAAAGCCTGAACGAAAAATTTTACTTGGTATCGTCGGTAAAGATACTCAAAACAGATATGATTTATGTCAGGTAAATGCTGTAAAAACAGAAAGACGACAGGCTGTCGTATACGAAGAAGGCTTTGAATCAGGTAACTTGTGGAGTGCATCATCCGGGATGAAAGTTTCCGCAGACAAAACATTAGCACATAGCGGTAATTATATTATGCTCATTACTGGAACACAACAGGGAAGCTGGAATTATGCTTCGCATGATCTGGGCTTGAGTATCTTATCCGGAAGCAAATACAGGCTTTCATGCTGGATGCAGGTTGAATCAATTAATCCAGAGATTGAGCCGTACCTGAAGATTGGTTTGACAAATGCCAAAGGGGAATGGCTAGAGAACCAAAACACAAACTACTACGACTTTTCAAAACTCGGAACTTGGCAATACATGGAAATTGTTTTTGAAACTTCGGCAGAAACATTCGGTGGGCATCTAGCGGTCGAAAAGGGAAGCCTTGAATCTCAAATAACAGCAACCATAAGGATAGATGACGTAAAATTAGAGCTTCTGGAATCACCTTGACAATACACATTTATTATAAAATCTTTAAAGCGTCCCGTAACTATCGGGATGATAAGGCTTCGCATTTCAAGCGAAGTTTTACGTGAGTCGAAATTAACATTAGATTTTTTCAAGGAGGAAAAAATGAGAATAGGATGTTCCACGTATTCTTACCGACAGCTTTATGCTGATGGAAGAATGAATGTATACGCATTTTTAGACAAGGCTTACGAACTCGGCTTAGACGGTGTTGAGCTTTTGACTGGTATGTTCCCGACAGAGAAAGCTGATCTGATAAATATTAAGCGTCGTGCAATGGAACTGGGACTGCAAATTTCAGCAGTTACTATCGGTTGCCCCGCCGCTGATGCAACAAAGCATGAAGCCGGTATGATTGACTCAAAGAAATGGGTTGATATAGCGAATTTTCTCGGTGCGCCGGCTGTGCGTGTTGACACCGGTGGCATGCCGCAGGGCATGGAACTGGATCAGGCATTCGAGAACGCCATCAACTACTTTAAAGAACTTGCGGCATACTCAGGTGAATTCGGGATCAGTCTTGGAATGGAAAACCACAGCGCAATCAGCAACACAGGCGAGAAAGTCGTCAGGGTCGTTCAGGGCGTTGGTTCAAAGTGGTTCGGTTTAACGCCTGATTTTGGCAATTTTCAGGGTCGTGGTCAAGAGGAAGGCTATAAATCTATCGAGATGGCGGCGCCTTATGCTGTATTTGTACATGCCAAACTTTACGACATTGGCTTCGAGATAGGATGCAGTTGTAGCCCAAGATGTCTAGCGGAGAAAAACATGGATTTCGAGAGAATCATGGATATGTTCGTCAAAGTCGGATACAGTGGTTATATGTCCATTGAATACGAAGGTAGAGAAGACCCCGTAACTGCCGTTCCCAAGTGCGTCAAAGTGCTGAGACAGTATATATAGCCTATGGAGTGCTGTGGCTTGCCATAGCACTTTCGCTCTATATTACATTCTAGCAAATGGTGATAAAATATACTATTAAGGCTGGATATTTAATCCTTTTCCAATGGAAAACAGAAAAGGTCTAAGCTAGTATTGTAGAAGTTAATTTCTTTTGAGCTAATAGCTTTTTCAATTACTATCTTCCATTTTTCAACAATGTAGTCATTGCAGTGACGGCATTGTCCGACTTTGATAGTTATAACGCTATTGGTTTGCTCACTTACGATAATAGCTGGCATTTGGCATTTTTTGCACCACATTTAACGCTACTTTCTTTTGTATAATAGTTAATGAAAATGTTTTCATAAATACAAATCGAGATAAGAGCATTAAATTGTGAATATTAATCAGAATTTGTTACTTTACGGAGGAATATTAAAATGGATAAAAGTGGTAAGTATTGGGACCTGAATCAAGACTTTTTCAAATCAAAATTTGAGCAGGGATTGGACTATAAATCTTTCATGAGCGCAAGCAAGGAGCATGAGCAAGCTCGCTGGCAAGCAGTCTATGATCTGGTGAATCTGACCGATGAGCAGAAAAAACTGCTTAATGGATTCACAAGAAAGATGAACGTATTATGTATGACAGGGGCATTTTGCGGTGATTGTGTAAGGCAATGTCCCATCATGTTGCGTATTGCAGAAGCATCTAGCGTGATCGATCTGAGATTTCTTGATCGTGACACAAATCCTGACCTTTCAGAACGTCTGAGAATATTGGGTGGCTCAAGAGTACCTGTAGTCGTTTTCCTTAGTGAAGATTTCTATGAGTTTGCCAGATTTAGTGACCGTACACTTTCCACGTATAGAAAGATGGCATCAGAGCAGATCGGTTCGGCATGTAGTACGGGCATAGTTCCTCCACCAGAAAAGGAACTGGCAGTATTGGCACAGGAATGGGTTGATATTTTTGAAAGGGCGCAGTTGGCACTAAGGCTGTCACCAATGCTTAGAGAACGTTATAACGATTAACAATGTTATGAGCAGAAAGGTGATAAAATACAGCGGGAAACGCCACGAATGTGTCAAATAAGTGGATTATTTTGCCAAAAAGAAATATTGTGAATTACCCACGACTAAAGTCGTGGGCTTCTTGCTTCAACGAGGGGCTAAACTTGACGAAATCAAGCTGAACTCCCCTCTCCACAAGCTTCAATTCGGGCTATCCCAGCCCTACTACGTGACATTTTAGTTTCTTTAGGTCAGGTTTCCAATCACGTTCCGCCGTGCAACGGAAGAACAGAGCGGTAACGAATTTGTATATCGTTACAAAATGTCTACCAAAATACATCCTGACTATTTTTGGAACTGGTTTTACTCAGCGACCAATGACTTCGCTGAAACCCTATAACAATTGTCAAAGAGCAATCACGTTCCGCCGTGTAACGGAAGAACAGATGTAGCTTGGTTATCGCTACATAAATAATTATAACACAAATGTGTTGTAAATGTCAACAAATATCTGTGTTTAGAACAACACAGGAATCTTATATCCAGTCCCAAGCGAAAGCTGGGACTGAAGCTCGTTGGTTTTACGATTCAAGGATCATAAATGGAGGAATTAAAGTGACATCACGGAGAACTATTAAGAATATTGTACTATCTGTTGGGGTATGGTTTTTTGCCTTTGGAATTGTATATATTGCAAATATTCAAGCGGCAGATTGGCCTCAATGGCGAGGTATAAATCGTAACGGCATATCTGAGGAAACGGGATTGCTAAAGGAATGGCCTGCAGAAGGTCCAAAACTCCTGTGGTCTGCCACTGGCATTGGAGATGGTTTTTCATCACCATCCATATCCAATGGAGCTATTTACGTTACAGGGATGGTAGACAACAAAGAGAAACTTTACGTCCTTGATTTGAGTGGCAATATCAAATGGAGTATAGAATATGGGAAAGCCTTCCAATCAACTCCAGAGGCACGCACTACTCCGACGGTTGAAGGTAATTCCGTATACGTTATAAGCGGTTCAGGTGAAGTTGTCTGCATTGATACTGACTCCCAAGCGATAAAATGGTCAGTTCCCGCTCTTAATCTATTCGAGGGAGAATACGGTAGTTGGGGTGTCGCGGAATCGCCTCTCCTTGTAGATGACAATGTTATCTATACTCCATGCGGGAAAAAAACCACAGTTGTAGCCCTGAGCAAAGACACTGGCGAGACCGTATGGGCTAGCGAAAGCCTTAATGACCACAGCGGTTACATTTCTCCAATACTTGCACAATTGGACGATAAAAAGCAGATCATAACCGTTACAGGAAGTTACGTAATTGGTATTAATGCGTCAAATGGTAATATAGATTGGAAGGTTCCCAACAAGGAAATCTCTTCGCCGGGAGACATTAACTGCGTTTCGCCAATATACTCCGACGGTGGCGTATTCGTAACCAGTGGTTATAATGATGCAGGTGCTTTAATTAAAATATCTTATGATGCATCACAGACAGAAGTTGCATGGGTAAATCCGGCTTTAGACACCCATCATGGTGGAGTTGTCCTTGTAGATGGCTATATATATGGCTCAAATTGGCTTGATAACGAGCATGGCAATTGGGTTTGCCTTGACTGGAATAGCGGTAAAACAATGTACGAAACGAAGTGGAACAACAAGGGTTCTATTATTTCGGCAGAAGGGATGCTGTATTGTTACGAAGAACAGCGAGGTACATTAGGCCTGGTAAAAGCATCACCAGATGGCTTTAATGTTATCAGTTCATTCAAGATTACGCTGGGTAGTGGTGCGCACTGGGCGCATCCAGTAATCAGTGACGGAGTGCTTTACATGCGTCACGGTGACGTTTTAATGGCTTACGACATCAAGGCAAAATAAAGTCTCAAATCTCCCTTTCCTAAAGGTCATATTCAATATGTCTCTGCGAAAAGGGAGACTTTAAGGTCCATTTGCCATTAACCTCGATATGGCTTAGAGGATACCATCCATCTTCAGTGCGACTCTCTATAGCCAAATAAACGGCAGGTTTATTATCGAGCTTATCAACTATGCCAACGACAAGATCATATACTCCCGATTTAATGGCATCAGGAAGCTTAATTGAATTCTTAACTTCAGTTTTGCCGGGCAACCAGCCTTTGATTGAATCATCCGTCACAAACACATAAGATTCTTTGCTTTCTGTATTTGTTAACACAGGGAATAGTCACTTCTATCTGATGATACTCCTTAATATACAAAACCAGTCGTTCAAGAGTCCACTGACGGGATTTTGTGTTAAGCTTTTCATATTGGTTGGGAGTTTGCTCCAATATCTTATCCCAATCCTCTTTGGTCCAGTTACCTATCTTAGGTGGACGTCCTGTCGACTTTATTGGCTTGAGAGCATCCAATCCACCTTGATTAAAGGCATGAATGTATCTGGGTTGCCTGAGATACGTTAAATGTTTTGCTGAGTTGTTCTACAGTGACTCCTTTGGTAGAATTGGTAATAATTTCCAATCTGCGATACCAATTTTTATCTTTGGAAGTTTTCAGTTCATCTATGAGACGTTTTTCTTGTTCTGGATTTTCAATCTTTGCATATATCATGACGAAGCTCCTTAAGTTAAGTGTTATTTTTACTTAAGTATACATTGTCATGAAATAATTTTACAATAGTTTCTTAAACTTGCTTAAGTGATCAATGACGACTTTTTCAGTTATAAAAACACAAAGGCACAAAGGTCACTAAGAACACAAAGAAATAGTGACTCGTTACGGGTTTGTCAAATACATTTTCTCGTCACCGATCACTTATATCTTTTTTGTGTTCTTGGTGACCTTGGTGTCTTCGTGTTTAAATTCTTTTTCCTTTAAGTGAAAAACTCGTATCAGTGACTGGTTTTCATGGTTTTCGTGTCATGTGTCACTGATTACTGTTTTCCCGATCCCAAGTAAGCCGACAATTTTATCCCAGAATGCCGCTACTGTGGCAGTAATCGGTATAGTCAGAACCAGGGCTATGCTCCCAGCGAAAATCCTGATGATTTCGGCGGATATGGTCTCAGTACTTAGTATTTCGATTTTACTTCCGGTAAAGATTGATGTTCCTGCAAACGTCATTATAAGTATCACTCTCAGTCCCAGATATGCGAATATCAAAGTGTTGGTTATAGTTCCCAATAGATCCTTTCCAACGTCCATACCGGCTGTGATTAGCTGTCTCGTAGGCATTTTGGGATTTGCTCTTCGGATTTCTCTTACAGCGGAAGCTGTGGCTATAGCAGAATCCATAGCAGTACCGAGCAATCCCATGATTATCCCTGCCATGAGTATGTCTCTGAAATCCAGTTTTTCTGATACGGTGAACTGAGCAAGCACGGCGGTTCTACTACTGGATATACCAGTAAAATGAAGCCTTTGATCTGCAAAAAGGACTATCAGGCTGGCAACTATTACTCCACCTAATATTCCGATTGTAGCGGAACCCGTCTTTCTGTTAAAACCAGTGACTATTAGCAGTGTTAAAAGGGCAATAACACCAGATATGACAACGACTACTAGCAAAGCATTATAGCCCTTCGCTATGAGCGGTACAAGCACTTTAAGGACTATTGCAACTGATAAGCCCAATGCGAATGCCGTTCTTATTCCCTGAAACCTGCCAATTATAGCCAGCACAACAACCAATAAGCCCGCCAGATAAATCAAGTATCCGTCCCTGCTGTAATTGTTCATAAGAATTCGATCAATTCCCGTTCTCGTTCCATCTACTTTCAGGATCACTTCGTCACCGGTCTTGATTTCAATGTTAGCTAACGGCATTCGGCTTGGATCAATAACGTTCTGAACCAGCACTTGATCATTTTTGAAACTACCACCCAAAAGTTTGGCTTTCAATATCTCGTTATGGGCATTTCCCTCTGAATAGGACGCAGAGCTTGGAACCTCTATTGGCTTGCCTTTGTCTAATACCCTTGCCCTGACGTATTCTGACACAATATGGGGGTCGTCTGTCTGTGATTCTGATATATGCTTACTTGTGAGATAAGTGAAGTGTATGCCAGACACTATAATAATTAATACGATGGGGATCATAAAACGGAAAGCTGGATGCTTGAATCTATTTACAATCGGCACAGCATGCTCTGATTCAATTTTTGCATCGGGTGAGCTTCTACCTATCAAGAAGCCAGCTATCAGTGCGGTTATTGGGATAGCCATGATCAGTCCAATGGTCCCCGCCAATGCCTGCACAATCTCTGATGACGTTGCTTCTTCGTTTATAACTCTGATCATCGGCATAGCACGTCCTGCTTCACCGAACTGGATCATAGGCATCAGTACCAGAGTTAAATCCGCACCAATATAGGCAAAGATGAGCGTATTTGCCATAGTTCCCATCTCGTCTTTCCCTACGTTTAGACCAGCTCTTATGCAAGCCCATATACCCGTTTGTGGATTAGCTTTTTTTACCTGTTCAATGGCGGATGCAACTGCCATGCTTGCGTCCATGATAGCACCTGATGCACCCAGAATCATGCCAGCTACCAGTAGCCCGGGAAAATTCCAGTTCGTGCTTTCTGGTGACATCCAGAGCCTTTTTCCTAGCTCAAGGAAACCAAAATTAACGTCTTGTCCCGTAAAGTGGAGTATTTTACTGGAAGCAACAGACAGAATCGCAGTTATTATCAGGCCACCTATCGTTCCCAGTATGCCTGCCAGTGACTTTTTGCTTATTCCACCAATTAGTAAAAATGTTAATATAGCATTGATCGCAGATATTAATATTGCAACCCATATCGGGTTATATCCTTGCAAGCACATCGGGATAAGCACTGCGATTATAAAAATCACCGAGACTGCCAGTGACGCAATGGATTTAACGCCCTTCATGCCGCCAATGATAATGACAAGGGCGATGAATATAACTGCGGTATACAGAAGGAAAGACACTCTCACGTATTCACCGATCGAGACTGCCCCTACGCTAACGTCGTCACCCTTCATCGTGATACCCACGTATAGCGTATCTCCAGTCTTAAGTACCCTGTCGGTATACTCCCCGATGAAGGTATTAGCCGCAAACACTTCCTGTCCTTTATATTTTCCACTTAACAGACGCAGAGTCACGATCTGTCCATCAACGGAATACGTCCACGATGGAGAATCTCCGCTAGCTTTTCCTGCGTCTATGCTGACAATCTTACCGATGCACGATATGAACTTTGAGCCATCCTCAAGCTTACTTTCGCTTGAGAACCCCTTTAGTTTCATGTCCACAGAAAAGCAGATAATAAGTATGATTACTAAAGCTATAAGCTTTGTTCGCCGCTCTTTCATTCATATACTCCAAAATATACTATGTTCCTATAATAATCAATTATAATATCTGTATCTAAACAGATTTTTCTAGATCCTTCCGCCATTCTTCCCAATCCTCTCTTATCTTTTTGAAAATATCATCAACTTCGGGACGATCTTTCCAGATTCCATAAGCTTTTTTGAAAGCATCTATCTGAGCTTTTTTTGTAGAATCCAGTTCTACAAACCTGATCTCAACAATATGTTTTCCTTCAACATTCAAAGGTTCCAACAGTTTTACCTTGTTATCCTCGTATACACCTTTTACTATTAACATTATACTCACCTCTTTATAAACGAAACTCGTGGTTAACCAAACAATACAATTGACAGCATATATTATGTTGGGTCTCGTTCCTCGATCTAATTTACGGACTTTATCCACTCGCTCCCATTCATCTGTCGTTAAGGTAAGTGCTGAAGTGATAGCTTCAGCACCCCGTAAATTAACCGCCGAACTCGCTAAGGAAGCCTGCTATTGCGCCTCTCCAGACGTAATCTGTGCCGTAGTCCTTTGCAACGCAGATGTCTGGTAAACTGGTTTTACCTCGCTGGAGATAGAATGAATTATCCTTGTTTTCGTCCAACAATTTGATAGCGGGGATAAGCACTTTTCTAAAGTTCTTCGTCACTCCGCCGCCGATCTCAATTTTTCCCGGACCGAAACTCACTATTATCAACCCTAAAGTTCTGGCAAGGGTCAGTGATACAAAATCGGCTATCTTCTTTGCATTTTCATCTTCAGGATTATCGTACATTATTATTGGCAGGTTTTTATCATCAGGTTCGTTCACCGTCTTTTCGTATAGAGGACCTTTTGATATTGCACCGGATTTTATACCATTACGGATCATCTTTGCGATCCCGCCACCTGAAAGGATAGTCTCGATGTGTCCAGTTGCACCGTCTCCGCATTTAAGCTCGTTGCCGAATGGGTCTTTGTCTACGTGGTAATGATGCCCGAACTCAGGGATTGTCCCAAACTCGCCATTGAATAACAGATTGCCTATTTTTATGCCTATATTTGTGCCTGAGCTTATAGTCCAGTAAACTACTACGCTGTAATCTGTCTTTGTATCGTCGCCGGGTCTGTTTGCGAACCTGAAGGCGTAAGGCTCACTGGCAAAGGGATCCCCGAACTTAATGTCCTGTCTGTTGTGTCCAAATCGCTTGGCGCATTCGGCGGCGGCTGAGCAGTCGTTACAGATATACATTTTGTCCCATTTGAATGCTTTTGCAAGAGCAGGCACTACTGGAATTAAGCCTTTCATGGATTTAGGAACGTTAGGCGATTCGGTCAGTACCTTGTTTTCCTGATCTGGCACGCCCGCTGAACCCATAGTCACACCAATAATGTCTGATGCTTTAAGGTTGGTTGCGCTGAGTAGTTGCTCTGTTGTTTTTATAACCTCCTTGTTTAGCTTCTCTACAGTTATTCCCTCTTCGAGAACGATTATCCTGTCGGCTAAATTCTCAGCCTTTTTGTTGGTTAATATAAGGCGTAATCTGCTTCCACCAACGTCAACGCCTAAAATATAATCTGCCATTTTTACCTCCATTTTTAAGTAAAGAGTGATGAGTTATCAATCATTGCTCATCACACTTCTTCAAGAATTTTATTAATCCAAGCAGCATTTTTCTCGTTACTTCGATTTCCTGACTTATATCAATATCTTCAATGAATCCTAGTTCCTTATGAGTTTTAATTTCACCCACGTCATCTTCCAATCGCTCTTCACTCATTACTCATTCATATCATAGAATCTCGGTAAATTCTCCTCATGAGCTTCAAGGAGTTCATCAAGCATATCCTCGGCTATATCAACAGAAGGTACGAGCGGATCAAGAAGCATAGCTTGCAGAGCCATTTGTCTATCACCATTTATAGCGGCTTCCATCGTCAAGTTTTGCTGATATATTCTTTGCGATAGCATTGTCGCTATTCCGTGTGGGATGTCACCAATGAAAACGCCTCTGACCCCATTATGGCTGACAACTGCTGGAATTTCCAGTATAGCTCCTTCGGGAAGGTTTGTTACAAGACCATAGTTCGGAACGTTGACGGCATCGAAGTACCTTAGCAATTTGAAGTATGGGTCGTCTGTGCTGGAAACTTTTATCACCCAGTTACTACTTTCAAGGGCGACTATAAGGCTAATTGCCATCTCTTCTGATCGCTTCAGATAGCGTTCTACTGGCATGTAGCCGTCGAGGTGGGTTCTTATCTCATCCCAATGTTCATGGCTTTGTCCATAGGCTTTCATAAGTCCGAGACTGTATTTTCTGCCGTAATCAGCTTCATGATTCAGGAAATATGACACGAACTCCGCAACATGCCTGGCATCTGGCGTGGGATAAACCCCAAATGTCCTGAATAGGTTAGCATTGATTTGCATGTTATATGGCACGCCTTCGAGATCGAATTTATCTCTGATCATTGCAAGCCCGTCCTGACCCTGAACGGTAAACTCCAATATCCAGTTGAAATTGTTGACTCCCACAGCAAGAACACTCGTCTCTTCGACGGGAATTCCCAGATAATTGGCAAGCTCTCTTTGAGTATCAGGAAGTCCTCGGCATAATCCTACTGCTCTGATGTTGCTGTATTGGTGTATGGCAGAGCATACGCAGGAATTGGGATTCGAATAGTTGAGCAAAAGTGCGTTAGGGCAAATATCCTCCATGTCATGGCATATATCCACCACCACAGGCAGAAGGCGCAAAGCTCTGGAAATACCACCCGGACCTACTGAATCACCAACGGGTTGAACAATTCCATATTTCAATGGAATGTTTAAATCTTTTTCCCATGCGGATTTTCCACCTATCGCTATGGTCTGGATTACGTAATCTGCACCGTGAAGAACGTCTGTACATTCCGTAGAGCTTTCTATAATAATGTCTGCCTCTGCTTCTGTTACCATTCGACGTGCAAGCCTTGTAGTAAGTTCAAGCCCTTCAGGATCAATATCACATAAAGCGACTGTGCTTCCATTTAATTCGTTTGTCATCACTATATCAGCAAGGAGTCCTCTGGAAAATACGATACTTCCAGCCCCGATAATAACTATCTTACTCATATTGCTTTCCTCTCATTAATTTGAGTCCTTTGCCACAGCGAACACGGAGAGGCTTTTATATTTGATCAGACTCTATAATTTCTATGATTTTCCGTTGCCCATTATTTATAGTATAACTATTTTGTTATTATCTATCAATATCAAATATGTGTGTTGATTGCAATAAATAAGATGTTGACAAATTCAGAAATGGAGCTTTGTCGTCCAACTTTCTTAGTTGGAAATTATGAAAACCAAGATAGAATCTTGGGCTACAATAACAATTGGCACAAGGCGATAAACTTGCTATAATCATAAAAAATGAACTATTTTAGCCTCATAACTGTCTAATAGTATATAAACACAATCTCACGCTAAATAAAGAGGTTCCTCTCATGAACTCCGACAATGACCTTGAACTGGTTAGGCTCTGTCAGGATGGTGACATTACTGCGTTTGATGGACTGGTTCGCAGGCATCAGAACAGAATATACCGTCTGGTATACAAAATGCTCGGTGGAGCGCATGAATCCGATGACATTGCTCAGGATGTATTCCTGAAAGCATATAAATCTATTAAGGATTTTCGCTGTCAGTCATCATTTTCTACGTGGCTGACGCAGATAGCGATAAATCACTGCGCCAATCATCTGAAAAGGCGTAAAAGGTTTTTGTCATTTGGATTAGCTTCTAAAAGGTGTTCAGTGGAGCCTCAGATTGCCGCTGAACGAAACGAAAAACGTGAGAAAGTATATCAGGCAGTCAATTCACTGCCGTTAAAGCAAAAAACCGTAATAATACTGCGCTATTTTGAGAATTACAGTTGCGAAGAGATAGCGGAAGTATTGAAATGCTCTGTTGGGACAGTCAAATCCCGATTATTTTATGCTCGTATGGAGCTTAAAGAGAAACTTAGACCATTGCTTAATGATGATGAATGGACGGAGAATAATATCGTGACGTGTGACGGGTGATAATCGCCCTAACTCCACTTTTGAGAGGGGTTCGGGGGTGTGTTTCTTAATCCGTCACTGTTTTGATTGGTGGTGAAGAAAATGAAATGCTCAAAATACAAAAAACTTATCGTCGAGTTTATAGATGAACGCCTTGATGATCAGAAAAATCAGGAGGTACAAAACCATATAATAGTTTGTACTGCTTGCAAAAACGACGTTGAAAAACTCCGATCCAGCATGGAACTGTTAGTATCTGATAGTATCCTCTCAAAAGAACTTAAACCGCCTGACAGATTTCCAGAAAGCGTGCTGGATCGGATTCACAATGAAAAAACTCAGCCTATATTACCTTTTAATCTTGCTTTGTGTGTTATAGCTACGGTTTGTCTTTTGGGGTTTATTCTGGGATTGCGCTTCTATCTAAGATCATCAGAGAGCGAAGTATTGACGTACCAGTCAGGCAATGCCTCCATTAAAACCGATCTACCGAAAGTAGTAACATCGAAGCATCAGATAGAAACTAAGTTTAAGCCAGTAACTAAAGAAAATATTAAATCTAAGAATATAGGAGTAAAAACCTTTGTATCTTCAACTAAAAACGAGGATTTACATCAGACAAAAACTTACATAAGCATGGAAATACTGAAACTTCTGGGACCAACTCTTGAAATTATAGAAGGAGATGAACAGGAATGGGAAGTAGAAATCTAATTATAGCCTTTTTAGCGATATTAGTCTGCTCATCAGTCAGCACGGCAATTGAAACAACACCTGACTCTGTTGGCTCAATGAAACTAAAAGAGGAATTGAATCTGACAGGTGCGTCACTCAAAGAACTGATCGGCGACTCTCCAAAGCTTTCTGGGCTGACTGAGGTAAATCTGAAAAACTACGAAATGCTCGAAGCAGTAGACGAATCTACTATGGAGTCCATCTCAAGCGATTACAGAAAACGTCTTATAGATGGAGGCTGGAAGATGATCATGATGGGCATGAATAAAGGTCGAATAATAACGATCTATGGGTTGGAAAAGGAAAATGTGCGTGAGAAATTGATGGTAGTGATACTCAACCCTTCCGAAGTATCAGAAATGACACTGACAGGCAAGGTTGAACTTTCTGCTCTGGAAGATTTAAGGGACGTGCTACTAAAAGCAATGCCGAAATTCAATGAGTTGAAGCCTATGTCGGAACTTCTACAACCCGAAGCATCCCCATCTCAACATCAACCAATAGATGCCATAGCAAGATGGACAGAATTGATTGACCAATATGGTGATACAACCCCGTTTCAGGTGTATTATGAGCTTGCATCCGCTTATGAGCAGATGGGTGAATACGGGAAAGCTCTTGAGCTTTACAAATCACAGATTGATAATCAAAAAGATATTCCAAAGGTGATGCTTCTGGAAACTTATTATTGGGCAGGATGGTGCAGTGAAAGGCTTCTCGGAATTGAGGACGCAAAAAAATACTATGGGTTATTGCTTCAGACATTTGGCGGACTGCAAACCAACGAGGATGATTACATTGTATCTGCTGAAATGGCTTTACAAAGGCTTGATAAAGTGCAAAATGAACCAAAGGCGATTATGACACTGATGGAGAAGGCTGAAAACCTTTACCACAGGCAGAAGAATTACTCCGAAGCCATTGACATTTACTCCATAATAGTTAATAATATGTCTGGAACTAATGCGAAATTTACACTCGACAGTAAATTCGGAACGTCTAATAGTGCTTATGCCCCATCTGCTATGATGATGATAGGTCTCGCTTTGGGTCATATCAAACAGTATGAATTGCAGACTACAGTATTTGAAATAGTCGTAGATAAATACCCCAACTCAATTAATCACCTGTATCTTGGAATAGCTTATCAGAATCAGGATAAATACAAAGAAGCTTTAGAGCAATATAAAAGCGTCATAAACGACTATCCAGATGCAAGCCCATGGCAGTCTTTGACCGCCTACTACAATGCTGGTGAGTGTGCTAAAGAACTCGGTCAAATGGATGAAGCAAAGGCTTATTACAAAAGCCTGATACAGAGATATGGATACATCAATTCCGCAATGGTTGGTGATGTTGAGAGGGAAATACTCAAGATCGAGCGTGGTGGGAAATTGCCATTTCTGGGGCTTGGATTCAGGTACAGGGCGTCTACCGAAGGCGCATACATAGTTACGGTTTTCAAGAATGGTCCCTGTAAATCCGCAGGTGTCCAGATAAGTGACACTCTGCTTGCGATAGATTCAGAAAAAACGCCAGACCCAAATGCCGCTGTCAGGATTATAGCTAATAAAAATATCGGTGATAAGGTCGTTTTATCAATCAAACGTGGTGACGAAACGCTGGAGATACCTGTAATTCTGACGGAAACACCCGAAAAACTAGAACGTTAAAGCCTTAGAATAAAGGATCAAAATAAGGAAAGGAGACGATATACGTGTCAATGAAAAGTATAATAATCATTATGATGTCTCTTGCATTTCTTACCTTAACACTTTCTGTCTGTGCAGAAGAATATGAGCTTAAATACAAGGCTGTGGACCCGTATCAAAGAAGCTTTTATGTATTAGTTCAAAACCCGCAAGCTATGGCAGAACCTGATGAGGAACTATCTGCAAAACCAGAACTAAAATCACGGATCCCAGTATATATATCTTTAATACTTGGTAATGGTGAAGATAAGTATACCCTGATCCTTGACGAATCGAACGGCACAGGCACAGGTTATGATGTCCTCTACGTTGATAGTAATAACAACGAGGATTTGACGGATGATTCTGTAATACCATTACGTATTCCAAATAATAACGAAATGAAGCAGTTTGGTCCAATCGAAGTAATGATCAAATATGATGATATAGTGGAACCATATTATTTCTACCTTGAGTACCAACAAATTGATACCCCTGTCCTGCACGAAAACTCAAAGTTTCTGGAAAACATATACTTGAGGTTAATCCCCGGTGGGTATTCCACTGGTACTGCAAATATTGGCAATTCGAAATACATGATCAGCGTCGTTGACTTTAATGGTAATGGTATATTTAATGAACCTTTCAATGTTAAACCCGAAGTTAAGGCTCCAGATGGGCGATTGTATGCTGTCGGGGATCAGGTTTTGTTTACTTTGGATGTAAACAGGGAGAATATGCCTCTCGGCTTTTATCCCTATTCAAATTATATTAACCTTGACGGAAAATGGTATTCCATTAATGTCTCTAGCGACGGGAGAAAGATGGAGATAAACAAAGCGGATCTCGATCTTGGGACAATAAGAGTTCCGTATCAGCTTGACTCATTGCAACTGGTTTCTGAGAACGGTGTGATGACGGCTAATGGCAGGAATATACTCGATCCGAAAGGAAAGATAACTTACGAATATGAGGTTCCCACTGGAATTTACAAGCTATTTGCTTATGCCATGCAGACGGGAAAATCTGGTGAAGAATGGTTCTGTAATGCCAGTGGAACCGAGTCTGTGGAGCAGTTTCAGGTAAAAAAGGGAGAAGTGTTTGACTTGAAACTCGGTTATCCGTTTATTATGAATGTATCATGTCTTCCATTGATCGGACAGCAAAAAAACATTGAAGCGGGTGATACGATACTGCTGTCATTGACGTTCTCAGGACAGGCAGGCGAAGTATTCACCAACATCAGTGAATCTGCTAAACAATTACCTCGTCCAACTTTCAAGGCTGTGGATGAGAACGGTAAAGTCGTGGCGGAAAGTTCATTTGAGTATGGCTGAGGATTTACGTTCAGGTATTCCTGGCGAATACCACAAAATTTAGCTGGAAAGACGATAACGATCACGGGTTACTTCAGTGATGGCGATCTCACAGCCGAAACAGGTAAAACTGTCACGCTTAACCTGTAAATTCGGGCATTAGTATTTGAGGAAACACATAATGCAAACTAAGTCCATAAAGAATGGGAATACAGGACACTTGCGTTTCAGCGCATTTGTTCCCTCTCAACTGGTAAGCGCTTACTTTTCAGATGACGCTGGATTAAATGAAGCCTTGCGTTTGTTCAAGGCGAGCAAGATCAGCAAGGTTTATCTTGATTGCTTGCGTGGCGGGCATTTTCCGGGTGAGGAAGTATTGACGAAGGCACGAGATTTCTTTAATAATAACGGTCTGGAAGTCTCCGCAGGACTAACGCCTACTAATGGCACTGGAAAAGGAAGCACTCACGGCAGATGGTGGCTTTGCTACACTAATCTCAAAACTCAAGAGGAATTAGAAGAGATTGTCCGTCGCACAGCACGTATTTTTGACGAGGTTATCGTTGATGACTTTCTCTGCACTTACTGCCATTGCTCTGAGTGCGATTCCGTACGTGGTGAAGCAGATTGGGGAGAGTATTATCGAAATCTATTAGCTTACATTGCAAAAGAAAAAATCATAAATCCAGCAAAAGATGAAAATCCTGACGTAAAGGTGATTATAAAATATCCACAGTGGTATGACCGATTCCACGTATTCGGCTACGACGTAGAGCAACACCCTTTTAATTTTGACGAGGTATGGGTCGGAACAGAGATTCGTGATACCCGTGTGGAATACGTCCATCAGTATCAGGCTTTTGCTAATTACAGTTGGTTAGCTTCTATATCTCAGGAAAAGATCGGCGGTGGATGGTTCGATTTCATCAATTGCTATCCAGAGATTTACGTTGAGCAGGCTGTGCAGAGCATTCTTGCAGGCGCAAGGGAGTTGATCCGATTCCATTATGAACCCGTACTATATTCACCTGAAAACCCGAACACGAAGGCACTCCTCAAGGTGATTCCCGAACTGGAAAGGCTTGCAGAACTTTTAGATGGTCATAAACCCGAAGGTATCGCCTTCTACAAACCTGTCAATAGCGATGGAGAGGATGAGGCATACCTTCTTGACTATCTGGGGATGCTTGGATTGCCGATGGTGCCGTGCCATCTATTTCCAGAAGACGCAAAGTCAATCTGCCTTCCAGTGCAATCAGCCGATGATCCAGACGTGGTAGAGAGAGTGATCGCTTTTGCGGAAAATGGTGGAACCGTCATGCTTACCCCTGGATTTCTGGAAAAGTTCGCTTACGATGAGAGGATACTCAGGCTTTCTGGCTACGCTAATCCACCAGTTACTTCTGCCGACATCTGGACGTTTAGATTTTCAGTCAATCAAACATCAGCAGATGCAGAAGCGCATATTCACTTCGGAACGAACCTTCACCCCGTTACAGCCGAAGTTCTGGCAACTGCCATCCATACAAAAGGAAATATCTCCGTGCTGACCCGAAACAGATACGGAAAGGGTAAAGTGCTTGTATTCAATGCAAAGACCTTCCGTTATCCAGAAGGTTCAGGACGAGTTACAACAGGTGAGCCAGTTTCGCTACCAAATATGCCTCAAAGCCTTGTGGATACGTTGCGATCAGAGATGCTTTTTGGATTTCCGTTTGAGGTGACAGTTCGGTCTAAAGTTGGTGTTTATTATTACTCAGACTTTTTAGTATTAACCAACTTTAATGATCAGTCGGTTCATGTGAGCATCAGTCGGCAATCTTCTCCATCCGGACATACAATGGATCCTGTAACACAGCGTGATCTGGGAGATTGGTTTGATGGAAAATTGAATTTCGAGATACCCGGTCGAAAATTTGCAGTTTTGTAATTTCTGGTTAGAAAATTTGGCATGGTTCATTTTCTAAGATAATTAAGGTAACAAATCTTAGCCACGAAAACACACTGAATAACACTGAAAAAGAAAAAATTCCGTGAAATTCCGTGTTATTCAGTGGCTAAATTTTTTCTTGCTTTAAAAGTGTTACCTTAATTGTGAACCATGTCGAAAATTTCATCAAAATAAAATAGCAAAAGCAAAGCTGTTATTTATTGGTCGGTTCGTGGCAGTCTAGCGAGCCCAACCTAAGTAAAGAGAGAGTCCAAATGAATATCAAATCCGCATTACAAACAAGTATATTTATAGTCGTTGTCTCGTTAATAGTGAGCGCATGTAATTCATCTGTCAGCACGTCTACGCCATCAGAAATAGTGACAACCCCTTTGCCACATAGTGACAAAGGGTACGAATTATATTCGTGGTCGGAGAATAATCAATGGCATTTTACGTTGATAACAGGCACTAATCGTGTCAAGTCACTTGAAGAAATCATATCGAACGAGAATATAGTGACATCAGGTGGGGTAAGAATAAGCGTACAGGGTGTTGATTCTATCCAAAATGTACTCAGCGGACTTCCCCAACACGAAGAAATATTCTGGGTTGGTAAGCAATGGTTAAAACAAGCACAGGTTCAAGCAGACCAGATAACGCTGCCACCACAAGAGATCATTGATGTCGTTCAAGAACACTGCAAGCAATTAGAATTGGAGTTGTATGTGAGTAAATGAAAAAAGCTTATAAGGCGATTTTTGCATATTCCCCAAAAAAGGTATATTTCAGAGAAACATGATCCTAATATATGCTCTAAACGAATTGTTGACTCGACAGAGGAAGTTTTGTAAAATGTTAGTGATTTGAGTTTACGAGGTAGGCAGCGAAAGCTGTCAGTTTTTTAATTATTGACGTTAGTGATTGGTTTCAATTCTAGGTTCTTTGGTAACAAATATGAAAACAGGCTTCTAGGAAATTTTACAGATTCGCTTAGCGTAAGCATTCATAGAAGCATAGCTTAACATGTGTTTAGGGAGGTAAATTTATTAGACCTAAGTAAGTATCAATAATTTCCTTTAAATTTTAGCATTATCGTGATATTCTTTTTCATCAGAATTGATGAAAGGAGATATTATGATATTCGCTAATGTAAACTATGATAGACTCAATCTCCTTGAG
>Ga0315274_10004587_pt1 | contig 20298 bp, 19 predicted proteins | sample YL17G02_20_MG_FD_203700 | JGI IMG/M metagenome (GOLD analysis project Ga0315274, IMG submission 203700) | Sediment microbial communities from Yellowstone Lake, YNP, Wyoming, USA - YL17G02_20 | ecosystem: Environmental > Aquatic > Freshwater > Lake > Sediment | place: USA: Wyoming | collected...
TATCGCGTAGCTTTCGTCATCTATTGAAACTATTATCATAGGTTTCTCTGAGGTCTTGCTTGCTCTTTCCAGTCTTTCAAAATGATGTCTTGCCCATTCCTTCTTCACGATCGTGATTGGGGTGTTCAAGGCAATGCTGAGAGTATGATGTGCAGCCGCTGGAACAGTATCTGGCGCCTGACAGATGGTCCCGTGGATTCTAAGCCGCCCTAGAAGCCTGTCCCAACTTACGGTTTCAACCCTGACTCCTAGAAAAACCGAGACCCTTTCGTCCCTACCGGGTCTTGCGTACTTCTCATCCGATTTGACTTCGCGTGTCGTGTGAGCATAGACTTCATCGTTTCTGTAAACAACATTGTACAGGTGCCACAGATCATCAATAGATTCTGGAATGATCTTTACGTAGCATTTTTTCAAGTTTGTTTCCAGGATTTTCAAGGCACCATGCCTCTCCATTGCCGACTGCTGGAAAGTCAATAGGCTGTTCTGCCTATTAACAGATAGCAAGAGGCGCACTCTAGTATCAAATAAACTTTTTAGGAGAGTGAAAGAATGACTGACACTGTGAAGACTGATAAAGCGGTTGTTGAATGGATCGCTTCAGCAAAATCAAAACAAACAGCGGCCGAATATGAGAACAGATGGACTATTTGGCTACAGTATTGCAAGGTTAAACACATGCTTCTAAGCGGAACGGAACAGCTAGAAGACATGAAGAAACGGAGACTGAGCAACGACAACACGGAAAAATACTTCTATGACAACGAAGTTCCAAACTTTTTCAGGTGGCTCAAAACAGAATTCAGAGGAACAAAAACAAAGAAGTCTCTAAGCGAAAATTCAGCGTTAGCGGTTACGACAGCAGTAAGGAGCTTTTTCGCCTATCACCGATACACGCTGGAAATCAAAAAAGACGCTTTACCGTCAAGCGAAAAGGCCACTCAAACGTATGTAGATCACCAATTCGACATCTATCAGCTTAGAGCAATGTTCCAACAGGGTGATCTGGGAGAGCGCACGATCTTGGCATGTGGAAAAGAGTTGTGGCTCAGAGCAGGCGACTTCGTAGGCTTGAGCCGAGACTTGGTAGAGCTAACAATCAAGAGAGAGCAAGAACTAGCGGAGAATGAACACAGAGACACGGACACGGTAGAGTTTGAGCTAATGACAGAAAAGGAAAAAGAACCGTGTAGCTGCCACTTATCAAAAGAAACCATCGAGTTGTTGAAAGACTTTTTGAAAACTTGTCCTTCAACCAACGCACACCTGTTTGCATTGACTGAAGAGGCATTAACAGATTTGCTTAGAAGACTAGCTGAAAAATCCAAGATCACCGTGAACGGACGCATAAGATGGCACTGCATGAGAAAATTTGGAATAACGTTGATGCACGGAAAAGTCACAGAACCAGTAATGAAGTACATGGTTGGAAAACACATTAGCATGGATTTGAGAACGTACATTCAGAACAGCCGAGAAACTTTTAAAGCGTTCAAACTGATAGAACCATTGATTAGCCTCACAAAATCAAACGGAAACGGAAGCGGGCAATTGGCTAAACAGTTAGAAGAATTGAAAAAGGAACGATTCAAACTAATGATCATGCAGAAATTGATTGAGAAAACAACGCCAAAACAGGTGATGCAAAACGCAATGGAAGAAATAGAGCGCGAACTCGGAATCACAAAGGAAACGGTACACATTCTATATGGTGACCCAGAAAAAACTCCAGATTTAACAACACGGATCGGTGCAGCGGGTGAAGCTTTAGCAAAGAAGGATTTAGAACGAATCCTTAAAGAAAACGGAAACAACAACCACGACGAATAATTTTCCATTCCTTTTCTATTTTTGAAAAACGGTCTAGGGATAAAGGTTAGAAATAACGCCTAAAATCAGGTTCGTTTCCTATTCGAACATCAATCGTGTGTGATTTTTCATTTTGTCTCATAGTCCTAGTCATAATCATAGGAATAAGGCAAAATATAAATCCTTTCTTGCTGTATGTTCTACCATGCACGCAATCGTAATCTGGCGAAAAGGGTTCTGTAAAGTCTTTGTCGGATTCGAGTCCTTGTAGAAAATCGTCGGATAATGGGGAGTTCAGGGTTCTGGAACGTTGTCGAGTGACTAGCATTTATTTTGCGGTTCGGGTGAAAGTTTTCAATATTCTCACAAGTCTTCAGTCTCGATGAGATTACGATACAAAATGCTTAAGAAAGTGAAGAAGATATTCATAATGAGCACTCTTCGGTGATTTTAATGGGGGAGGCAAGACGTGGGATACACCTATTAGAGGTTATAGCGATTGTCGAATTTATCGTCGCTATTAGCACTTTCCTTTCAACATGGATATTGTATGGTTATCCAATCGAGGTTTCTTTTCTAGTTGGCGTTGCGGTTTTGGTTTCATTGTTTTTGGTGACTGATGTTGCAACTAGGTCTGCGTTACATAGCAGATTGTTGTCTCCTTTTCGAAAACGCTTTCTGTTCTGGCTCAGCGGAGTGTGTATCACAATATGGCATGTTATTTTAGAAATTGGTGAAGACGGCAGTGCTATTGTCACTAATGAATTTTCTGGGCAAGTCAATTTTGGCAGTGCTCAGTGGCTCACGCTAAGCGTATGGACGGGGAAAGATCAGACGAAAGAAAAGCCGTTCGAAGTGAGCATTTATGATTTCAAAAGGCAAGCGGAACAGGAACCAGAGATTATCTTCAATGAAAGTCGATATAAGAAGATCAGAGTCAGGTTTGCGAACGCGTTAAAAAGGGGAGACAGATTTCATATAAGGGTACGGTACAAACTGGAAAACACGTTCTATTTCGACCAAGAGGACTATTACGATTTTCAGACAGTGCACCATGAAAAGGAAGTACATATGAAGGCTATTTTTCCAGAAAATACCCAAGTTCAATACACTAAGGGGGAGATAGTAACAGAGCATGGTGATGTCTGGGAAGAGCATGGACAACCACAAGTGACCCTCGACCCTCACACTATAGAATGGAGAATCCATCTAGCCTTGCATGGAAACCATCATAAACTATGTTGGAAAGTTAATAAGAAGAAGACTTGAAATACGGGTTCTGTTAACTCTTAGGGTCGCGTACGCCACAGAACCGAAATACGCAAAGTTTATTCCCAACGAATCGAAATATATTTTAGGAAGATGTGACAATCTTGGGTATCTGTTAAACTAAGATAGGGTAGAACAAGTTTTGACAACTTCAGAAGCAGGTGGTTCAGGCTAAGAGACGCGACATAATTAGCGTCTGCAATTGCCTGGCCAGATTGCCTATATCCCGTCCAGTAGTCAAGTCAAAAAGACTATAGAAAGCAGGGAACATGTTATCGGTCACGAATCCTCTTTGTGTTTTGCATCAAGGTTTTCCATTTAGGATTCTGTTACCTCTACGCGCGCCCACTGACCTTTTTTCTATTGTCGGCTTCGTAACAAAGCCATACAACTTGTTATCCGTTGGTAACTAGATATACAGTCTAGTATCTGCATCATAAATCTATAATAACGCTATGATGTGCGTGCAACGATTCAAGCTTCTTTAGGCAAAAGAAGCACGATTCAAGCTCCGTTCACACATATCCATCAACACACACAACTAGCATAGAGGGGTCACCATGCGCACACACTGTCACAGAAAAGAAACGACTAAGCTCCGATTGACAAAAGAAGACAGCACCTAACCGCATACTACCCCCCACACATCAAAAATCCCCCGATTTTTAACGATCCCCACCCCATCTTTCGTATAGGTAACTTACGCTGTGGTTCTTTGTCCGAGATCGCGCGCTGCAATACGTGCATGTCCTTCAAACAACGTACGGAGGGGGTTTCCTTGAATCCTCACTTTCGTCGGGCTTTTCTTCGCCCATGCACGCGCCAATAAGAAGTACGAGCAAAACGAGGAGCATCAGCACTATTATGATAGTGTCGATGATTGTGCCGCTATAGCCGCCGAAAACAAACTCGGAATATGGTCTCCTAGAGGCATAACTGAGAAAACTCGATAGGGCAAGAACTACTGCCCAGACCTTTTTCGCAAGTTTGGTGTACTCCTCTTTGAGGCGTCACTACACACATGCAGGTAGAGAAGTTTCCTCAAGGGATGTTCGACCTCTAAACGTTTTTGTGCAACCCGAAATGGGAAAAACGCACGTGCACGCGTCACCGCGCACTATGCAAAGAAGAAACCGTTATCTAAAAAGACTAGCTCGTCCAAGAAAACATGAGCGACCTATAAAAAGGTTCTTTTCTGCTCTAGGGAGATTTCGTGCGATCCAGTACCCAATACAAAGGGCGAAACTGATAACCGCAACCAAGAGGCCAAGGATCTTACCAAGAAGTGTAGACATTAACCCTTAAACCCCCAAATACTGAATAGAACGAGCGTATCCTAAAAGCTTTCCGCCGTTGTTGTTTGAACGAATCACGCTCTGATACATCTTGCCACGTATAAAGAAATCAGGAAGCATAAACTTGGCGCGTGTCGATTGTTTGGCTTGCCGAGTTGAATTCTGAACAAATAGACTCAATAGACCAACATTTATCTGGGGGTGTGTCTTGCCAAGATTAGGCGATATCTCACGCGCGACGATTTCAAGAAACAATAACGGAAAGTTACATTAACTCTCTATAGAGGAATAATATGTCAGAAGTCCAGTTGTCATGCGTAATAAGCGAATCAAGAAATTGCAAGGTTGCTGCTATTGACGATCTGGTTTTCATAATTGGTTCTGGTAGTCCAGAGTTCTCAAAAGAAATCGATAAGACAAAAGAAATTCTGAGGGGTCTTGGATTTGACGGATATTTCGCTCTATTAAGCGAGAAGGAGAAAGGGCTTGATGCCTTTTGCGATAAAATCTGTTCCAAGATTCGAAGTTGCGCTTTTTGCGTGGTATTACTCAATGATCCAATAGCGCACGAATGCATCGATAAGGAAACCAAGGAATCCCTGACTATCCATGCTCCAAGTGCAAACGTGTATTACGAGTTTGGGATCGCTGTAGCGTTAGAAAAAAAAGTAATACCTCTCATTAGAAAAGATATGAAGCCACCATTTGATGTCCAGCACCTTGATGCTATACCTTATGCAAATCTTGAGGAGTTTCAGGAGAAATTAAGGAGTTCTGTGAAAGCGACTTTGGTCAAAGGCATAAAACCAAAGGCTACTGTTAAGATGCCGAAACTTGGCCTTCTTCTCGTTGATAAAGATGGCAAATCTACAAAAACACTTGTTGCTCAACCTGTAATAACCAAAATCCAAAAATCGGAAGCACAAGAAACGGTAGCTAACGCGATGTCAAACGTGGAACGGATGGCTCAACTTGTTTCAGATATTAACAACTCTTTTGGAAGGAAAACACCTGCAAAAGACTTGGTTCCAATAGGAATAGCAATCGGGAATAGAGGAGAAATACCTGCGAATAACATTGTTGTGTTCCTCGAATTTCCTGAGAGTTGCGAATTGTTTGAGGAACATGATGTGGCAGGAGGCTGGTTATTCCTTCCGCCGAATGCTGCGCCCACCTATGGAGGGTTGGATGTCGATGATGAAAAAAAGAACATGGCCGAGGCATGGCTGGAACGCTTGGGCAACGACAGAGCGAACAAGGACTTTGATAAAGTGTACGTAAAGTTTAACACTGAAGAAGAAAGAGAATTTGAAATAAAGGCATTGATAGTTCAAGACAATTATCCAGAAACCCGTTTTGTTCTTAAAGTCGTTGTCAAGCCAATTATTGAGGAAAAAACTGAATAGGTCTAACACACATGTAGCGTGGGCTAACAGTCTACTGCTCAGCAAGTTTTGGGTTTTGATGCGCGCTCGGTTCCCCCCTTTTCTCTTCTATGAAGAAAATGTAGGAAATGAACATGAACAGGCGCGTGGGTTCGAATTCTCTCGCGTTCTACTAGGCGATATCTCCCGACAACGGACATCTTAAATTTGATTTCATGCTTTCTCTAAGAATCATCTGGTCAACAGATGATGAAGGACTGATAGAGGAAAGCTCCATTCTAATTCTCTACGATGTAAACTCAGAAAACTTCACATCTTTCAATCCAATAAGTCGATGTTTGGTGGTTTTGTTGCCGCAAGATGTGCACTTTGGTTCGTATGGTCCTTTAATCTCAATCTGATCCTGACATCTTAGGCATTCAAGAATCCGATTGCCTTCCCAGAACCAAACCCTGAAACCCTCGTTCGTGTAAAGCGGGGCAAAATTCTCATATTCTTTGGGAATAACGACTCGGACGTCAGGAGTAATTCTCCGATATTTCTTTGTTTGTCGCAAAGATTCTGCGAAATCAAAATCGATATCAGTTTCGACTTCAACGACAACTGTTGGTGATTCGCCTTGTGCTGGTCTTAGTCTCGTCACTCTAATGTCAGGTGTAATATAGTCAACTATCGTCTCAAGTGAATGTGTAGCTCGCTGTTGAAGCGTCTCAGTTTCTTCGAGCTTCCATGCGATGTCACCACTACCAATGAGCTTAATGATAAATCCAGTTGGTTCCTTGTATCTTGTTGGTTTGATTAACTCGTAAACCAAAAGGTCATGTAGCTTCATTTCTTTCTGACAGCTCAATTTATCATGCAGAAACTAGCTTATAAACTCAAATAGAAAATACTCAATTATGTGAACTTCTGGTTCTATAAGACATCCCTCTTCTTCTCGCTATACAAGGATAGCAATAGGCTAATGACTGCTATAGCTTTTCCACTTTTTCTTGAATCAATGGTAATTCCTCTGGAATGAGAAGGTATAGAAGTCTGTTATGTTCGATTTCAACGCTATGATAGCAATGGGTTTTATCTAGAAAACTCCTGAAATATCTCAAGAAATTATTGAATTCCCTTGCTGAAAATTTATAGCGGGCAATGTATTCTTGCTCAAGCTTTATATTCCTATCTTTGACCGTTGAGTTGATGTTTTTTGCCATTTTTGAAATCTCTACTACAAGGTTCTTGAATTCTCTTACTGTTTGTGCGAAAACCTTCTTTCTCTTGAGTTTCTGAATGTTCTTAATCTTGTAGTAAATTGCTTCCACTTTTTCGTTTTCATCACCTATGGCTTTTTCTTCCATTTTTGTAAAAGTGGATTTTCCGATGAGTTCCCGATACATACAAAGAAAAGAATAGATATAGTTGGAGCTAATGAAATTCTCAAACTCTTCGACAAAATAGAAAAACGATTCTGCAAGACTTCCTTTAACATAGAATCTATCATAGACTATCGTTGCCAATCCTCTGCTCCATGCGTAACCTTTCTTCACTTTCTTCCCTATTTTTCCATAAGGACCGGGCACTCCAAAAAGACCGAAAAGTATAATGATAGCAGTGATGATCCACAGCCAAATGTCCATATTTTCACTCCAAACATGACGTTATTGTTTTTGACGATTCTAATTAGTTCTTTCGATTACGCTTGATTTTCCGTTATTGACTTTCCAACGATTTGAAGTATTTGGCAATGATAGATTCAGCTTCATCATGCTTTAAGTGATGCTTCAACGACGCGGTAAGATGCATAATCAATGCGACTCTCCATTGTTTCAGAGTTCTAGGTTCTCCCTTTCTTACTCTAAATTCCTCACTACACAAAGGACAATGAATCTCAGAAAATCTTTTCCCTTTCAAATCCATGCCGTTATTACCTCTTATATTTTCACCTTTTACGATTCTAATTAATTCTTTTGGTTCTGCTATAAGTTTTCCGTAAAACCAAAAACTGGCTCAAAGAGACTTCTAAGGAGCCCCTGAAATCTTTGGTGCTGGATAGATTCCATGCACGGAAAAGCTGAGAATATGAATGACTTGGCGAATAAGAAGACCCGAAGAGTCTGACTAATGGACAGCGAGGACTAGATCATTTCCCTAGTGAAGCGATATAGGATTAATGTTAACCGTTGCCTTGCTCTCGTCAAAATAGGTGATGGTTCCGAATATTCTTACATTAATTTTCACCATTCTTGTGAAAGCGTCAGTGCCGAAGCGCGTCGTGCAACTGTCCGAACAGAAAACTGAAAGAACGAGTTTTTTTTCAAGAACCTCTGAAACTGGGTGAGTACAACTGAGTGTATAGCCACCTCCATTCGACCTGTTCACTTCGAAATCTCCTTGGATCAGGACATATTTCCCTATGGAATCCCTCAACTCGTTCATTTTTCTATCGACTTGGGCTTTGCGATTTTGTCTAATAAACCCCGATATAAACTCCTTCTGGTCGTGAATGTCATAGCCAAACTCTTTCTCTATTTTACTGATCTCTAATTCAAACAGTTTCTCTCGTCTTTGGTTGTAGACAAACTCTTCTACGCCAAAGACAGCCAATTCCTTGTCTATGAGAAGCTTCAAAACATAGTTGTATTTCATTTCTGAGGTCTCTGGTGTACGTTCCATTTTTTCCCTTTCCTTCTCAGATTCCTTCTTCTCATAAGACGGCTTAACCAAGGGGAGTTCTGCACTAACACCCTTACTAGTTCCACCAACTTTCTCTATTTCTTTTTCAGTTACTCTCATCGTCGGAATGATTTGACTGTGAAGCGAATCAATACCATCCTTGTCAATATAGTAAAATCGCCATGGTCCACCCAAGAAATTCCTCTTCTTGCTCTCCGTTATTTTCTGTTTTTCGTGCTCCATAGAATCGTCTGATAATGATCTTAACCTCTCAAAATCCCGCAATGTCTCGGTCGGCATATGAGCCTCAAGCACTTTTCGACGACGACACACCGCAAGAAGTTTGGAAATGAGAAGTGTAGAAATGACAGCGATGATGACCGCAAGTATGTCGTTCAAAGAACAGAGTAAATCCATAGACATCAGATCAACGAAAGGAAATCGTGATATTTATCCCTTAGCTCAAAACAGTCTTTGTATTAAATCCTCTACAATCACCGTGGAATTGTTTCTATTAGCTTATGCCAACTAAGTCGGCGATGTGACTGTAGAGCGTTTTTCCATACGATTAGTTATTTGAATACATGTTCTGTCTCTTGAGAAAGCAGAAATCGGAAACTGGAAAGAGGCATCTTCCTACTTTCTTAGCGGCTTGCTCGAAGAATTTCTGATTATCTAAGTCTTCTCGAAGGGCTTTTGCTTCTAAGAAAAACTTGGGAACACCATTAATCCTAAAACCGTAATCGACCCATCCCTTGGATATTTTCTCTTCTGCGGTGACATCTTCCTCAAAGTTCCAGCCCAACACACGCTCAAAAAGAGGGCGAATTAGGTCTTTCTTAGTCCTCTCCTCTTCCTTAGACTTGATATCCCTCTCTTCCTTCACGATTCTGCCATATTTCTCGACAAGAACTCGTGCTTCTTGTTTGGCAAGCTCTTTGTCCATGATAGAACTGGGTTTGTCGCTGTTTATTAAAGCCTATCTGAGAATAGGCATGTAAGAGTTCGAGCGCGCGTGTCCATAGATTTCTGAACACTATTGTCAGTCATTACGAACCTGACAGGCTCAAAAGCTTAATAGCGAAAGGGATTTAACTACTGGGCAAAGTCCAGCAGTTACACTAACAAAGGGAACCCATGATGAAGAACAAGATAGAATTCAAGGCGGAAGACTTTCCAAAGAAGGCGACGAAGAAGAACCTAAGAAGTCTCTACGGGCAAGGACACAGAATTGAAGAAGCGAAGCCAAGGAAAAGCACGGACATCTTGAACTTCTTGGATTTATTCTCGTTTGGGTGCTTCGTAACTTCCCTAACGATTTTTGCTATCTTGCTTGGTCTATTCATATACTCGCTGGTACTTTATTCAGGAAACGTGGGAACTGGAAACGCCTCAGTGATTCTCGGTTCATTTTTTCTTGCCCTTTTTCTTCTACTTCTCGTGTTTCTTTCCCTAGCTTCTGTGCTTTTCTTCAAAAGAATATTCAAAATAGTTGTCCTTAACAAAATCAATTATCCCAGACCGCGATACGAAGTCTTCGGTTTCTTGTCGAACATCGCTGAATGTATTGCTGAACGGAACCATGGAAAAGCAGTTGGCTTCCTGCAAAGACTCGATGACGCGACCGAAAGATATTTGATGTCAAAAAGAAGCTTGAAGACATCCCTTGCCCCTTACCTAATGGTTCTTAGGTCTTCTCAGGAACTAGAAGATCTGATTCTATACAATGAAGATAAAGACTTGCCCTTGCTTCTTGTAGACATCGGCTTGGCTATTGTTCATGATGACTACCCAAAATTGCGTGATTTTACCGATGAATTGCGCTTTCGCTTTAGTCATAGACAAACGCAATCGTCAAGACTTGAAACAATCTTCTATTATCTGCAAACATATGAAAGACCGATAATGCTGATTATCAAGAGTGTTTCCGCGATTGCCATACCCATAGCCATAATTGTCTTAGTAGCGCTGGGCATTCCTGTGTCGAAACTCCTTTAGGGTCAATCTTGGATTTTAGCAAATCACGCGTGCTTCTGGTTAGGGTTTCTCGTTTGCCGATGTTCCGTCTCCCACAGCTCAACGCCTTCCTTCTTGGATTGCACGAATTGCGAGCAAACCTTCCCTTCCTTCCACTAACAAGACAGGACGACGCACATGTGCAAGAATCTTTTTAACCCATAGGGAACCCAATAGGAAAACAGAAAGAAGATGGTCAACAAGGAACAAGCGGATAAGATAAGGTTGGAGAAGGCTTTTCTTGCTTCAGCCGCGAAATTGATCACTGATGAAACTTGGGAAACAGATTGGAAGCTGTATGCTTCCATCTTCGGATTCGGTGGCGAATTGGATGAATCACCCAGATTGCTCAAAAGCCAGTTCTTCAAAGACCCAGATTACCCGTCATGTGTGTCGCGCTTTCTGGAAGCGACATATGAAGTAGCTCCAGACAGAGCGGTTTCCTTGATAAAGTACGTAATTGGTGAATTGAAGGAACTCGAAGATTTGTCTGAATCCGAAATAGACAGATACCCAGTACTGAAAGCCTTCTTGGAAAGCAAGGACTTCGGTGACTTCTCTGCAGTAATGCCTCGCATTTTGAAAACCAAGTACTTGCAGCTGAAGGAACTCCCTGACGATTTCTACTATGATCTTGTAGATTTGATAAACAAAGCTTTCACCTACGGACTGTGTGTTCCAGTCAGGATGCTAACTCGGAAATTGCTCGAAAATTTGCTCGTGGACATATTAAGAAAGAAATTCGGAATGAGAGGAGTGGAGCTTTTCTATGATACTAGATACAATGGATTCAAAGACTTCAAAACACTCATAAAGAACTTTGAAGACAACATTAGCGAATTCCAGAAAATAATACCTGAAATCGACTCAGATTTTACAAAAGCCCTTGGTCGCTTCAGGGAACAAGGCAACTCTGCCGCCCACACACTTGAAATCCAACTGAAAGAAAAGGACTTGGAAGAGAACAAGGAAGAGCTTGAACTGGTCATCAAAACTTTAGTACGTCTTTTCAAGAACTGCTGAGTCAGCACGCTCTTTGGCTTCTTCTCTTTCCTTCCTATTTCTGTCAGATATGACGAAACCGACGCATGTCTTGCCTTCCTTTCTGCATCCCGCGCAATACAGCGTGATGGACTCCGTGTCGATGTTGGCTTCTGGGATGTAATCGCCCGACCTATCTGGAATGCTGTGTGGGCGAAGAACTGGTGTCAAGGACTATTTGCCTGAGCAATTGCTTCCGTCTCTTTCTTTTGACGTTTACTAATTACCTTGCTAAGAACAATGCTCAGTAAGGCAATTATGACAAGTTGAACAAGCTCCATAACCAATTCTCCCCCGAATGTTGCGAAAGGAAATGGCAAGAGAAGCCAGTCTAGAACTATAGGAATGACCATTAGAAAGACAATTACATTGGCTAACATCAAACTGAGATTTGGTCTATTTCCTAGCGAAATCAAAGAAGCAAAGTCCAGAATGAAAGCTATTGCCAAGATGAGTTCGATCTTCCCTACGCTGGGCGACAGGATATAGGAAACCGCTTCAAATACTTCCCCGCTCCCTGACAGTAAAGCCATGAAAACGCCAAGCCCCAAGAAAATTAGAACAAAGAACAGCGACATCCAGAATTTTTCCATGTCCCCCTTGAAGTAGGATTTCAGGTACACAACAAGTACAACAACAATGGACAGAAGATAGACAGCAGTGAGCTTGACTTCATAAGGAGTCGGCACATATTCAACGTAAGTCTCCAGCTCAAGTACATGTATATCAACTTGCTCGGTTTGGTACCACAGTTCAATCGTGACATGGGATATCCCAACTGTCTTTGGTTCGACATAGAAGGTAAACGACGTTTCTCTTTCGTTCTGATAGGCGCTCCTTCCTAGAGCGGTGATATTCGATTCATTGCTTGGGATTATGCTCAGGTTTTCACCGTACACCTTCAGGGTACACGATATATCTGTCTCATTTTTGTTTGCAATGTATACGGTCAGCGTGCTTGCCTTCCCCAAAGGGACTGAGTTAGGTTTGATGTTGGTATAGTATGCTTGCTTATCGATATACACGGGGACTTGGGAACATCTACCCGAATCACTCAAGCACAAGATTAGGACAACTGCTATGAGAACGCTGAGAAATCCAAGTTTCTGCATTTTCTTCACATCATTTCTCAAACGAATCCTTCTCTTACGCCTTAATTGCCTATCACGGCGTATTTGAATTTTTGTTTCCCCACGAATTGACCCACACATGATCAAATAGCGCGGCGAGTTCTGTTTCATGGGTATTGGCTTCTGGATACTTGCAACCAAATTCAAGCAATGGGTTCTTAGCCACTAGCTTGCGCTAAAACCAAAAACTGGCTTAAAAGGACTGATAGAAGAAAGTTCTAATCAAGAATTTTCTTCATGTGCTAATGCTTCTAGATTGGAATTTGCTGTGAATATATAAAATTACTTCAGATAAATTATGTAACGCTTCTCTAATGTAGTCGGTTATGGATTCTACAGTATCAGTTCCCCAATCGTGGCGAGTTCTCAAGCCAAGAATGTCAAATCCAAATTTGCCGTTCTTTGTCATGGTTGAATATATACTGCCTAAATAATGTTCGATTTCAACACGAGTTTCCACAAAATCATCCATCCATCGCATTCTATTTTTCAATCCTTCGGCAAAGTCAGAATCCAATTTACTGAGTTTTTCGCTTTTGACTAATTTCCGCATACGACACGGCAATTGGTCACCTTCTTTACCATAGTATTGTTTAGTTATCCATGCTAGCGTATCCAAGAATATTCTCGTAAAAATGAAGAACGATTTTATATCAAGTGTTATTAGTATCCAGTTCTTGATTGATTCTATGCCCAATTTTTCGTCTGGTTCTTCACCTTTTTGCAGTGCCTCGAAGAGCCTTTTCGACAGAATCATACTTTTTTGAGTCTCACTCTCAATTCTATCGACGATGATTCTTACTTCATCACCATAGCCAAGATAACTTCCATAAATATCCAGCTTTTTGGTGTTCTTACCATTACCTAATCTGTCTCTCAATATAATTCGCAATTCATCAAAACACCTATCGAAATCGCCAAAGTCCATAACATGGTATTTTACACACTGACTACTAATCATTGTTGGTCTAATGAGCGTCTTCATTCCCTACTACGAGATTCTGAGAACTGAACCGTGCGAGAAGTGCAAGACCGTAATAGCTGAACCGAAAACATTGGTTCGGATAATCCATAAAGCCTAGTCTTGGTCTTCGCTCTCTAGCCATTCTTTTGTTTTACAATGAGTTTGGCAAGCCATGAGTCAGTAAAAGGAGAAGAAGCGCCTAGGATCATGCCACCAAGAAAAGTGAAGAAACAAGAGAAGGGAATGGTTGACAAGCCGCTCACAAGATGGATTGAGAAGGCATGAATTGGGATTAGTTCTTGTCCTTCCTTCCTAACAGAAACAAGCCTCTGTAACTCGCACTTACTTTTCTTTTGATATGTTATAAAATCAGTGAATTTCGGTGTAACATCATTGGTCTTGGTTCTGTTAAGTCTGTTGTGGTCTGATGAATCAAGGCTGTTGGCCCTCGGAGACTGCTTTAGCAGTAGATTCACACGCTATGAGAACTTCTATTGATTTCAGTTTATTGCGAATCCAACGAAACACAAGTACGGTACATATAGTATAGAACGCTAAAAGCATCCATCCGAAAAAGTAGACAACTTGGTAGAAAATGCTTTGCGAAACCTGACTCCAAAGCGAGGATAGTATAATCAAACATCCAAGACAAAGGAAAAACGACAAGAAAAACCATCCAACCCAATAGAAAACGCTAATCGATCCGTGATGAGATTCGTACATTCGTTGATACCGCATTGGTGAACCCTGCTGAAACCATTTTTTGCATTCGATTTCTTCTATAATATAGAAAGATATTATGGTACTGCCATAGCCCTCCATTAATATGAGAGTTGCACAAGATGAAACGAAAATAGGAATCAAAAGATACGATACGATTCCAATAAGCCCAAAAAAACCCAATATTGTTGCGACGCCGCCGACCAAAACAGCAAATATATCTTTCATGTTCTTGCTATGATTAATCATTTCATCCGTTAGTCTCTTGTATTCAGCAAGCATTGCTTCTAGGAACAATTTCTCCGATTCCGACTTTTTCAAAGATGGGTTCATAACGGTTCTCTTGATCGTGCTATATGGTCATCCAGTTCTTGCATTTAAGAACTTGTCTTAGACCTCTGATGTTGACCTGCCTTCTTGATTAGAGACATCCCTTTCGCTTCATCAGATTCAATGCTTGCTTGTTGTGTTGGGGTTTTTAACGCTTGGTGTTGTTCCCTGCCTTGAAGTTTGGAAGTAGGGGTACCAATTCTTGTTCTGGATTGGTCTAGATCGGCGAACGATGACGGAAATGTAGGAAATGAAGGTGAAAAGGGGTGTGGGTGTGTGTTGACAGATGAAAGAGTAGTTTAATTATACGTTATCATTAATATATACACCCTTTCATCTATTGCCTGTCTAGCCAGTCCTTTTTCGGTTCATTTGCTTCATTTGGTTCATTGAAGTTCAGCAAGTCCGTTGAGTATCGCGTGTCTTTGCGTAGGCGGTCTATGAGTTGTTGATTTATGAGTATGGCTACGCCTCGGGTGGTGCGCGTCGTTTCGAACCCCATTTGTCGGCATTTTCGGGCGATTGTTTTTTCTGGAATCCAGTTTTGCGGCGGTTGAGCGGCGTTGACGTATTGCGCTATGTCTTTCAGCAGGAGTAAGTCTCGGCTCACTTTCGTGTCTTTCAGGTTGATGATTGCCTCGAACACCATTGAGCTTAGTTCTGTCTTCTCTGCTTGGAGTTTTGAGCGTTCGATTTCTTTGGCGAATTCGAGTATGTTCTGTTTTGCTTCCTTCGTTGGTGCGGAGTAAACGAGGGGATAAATCAACTCGAACATCCTTCCTCCCAGCGGTTCAAGTTCTGGAAACTCTGTCGTTGCCTTCAATTCTGCGCCTGCAAGCTTCTGTTCTAGGGTCATGGCGTTTTTCATCTCTGAGATCTTGCGGAATCTCCACATTAAGAGTTGGCTTCTGAGCTTCTTTCCTTCCTGTTTGTCGATGGTTCTCGGTATTGGTCTTACGTTTTTTGTCATGGTGAAGACGATCATTCTGCTCGTTGTCGTGCGTTTCAACTGTTCCGTTCCCGCTATGGCTTTTGGGCTATAGACGTTAAAGAACTCTATTTCGTCGAAGTGTTCTCCCTTCATTCTGGGGATCGTTGAGCCTCGCCTTTGTCCAGTGTTCAGCAGTCCGATGAGTTCTTTCTTGTCTTCTGCGGTCAGGAATTCGCTTTCATCCAAAAGTAACGTGGGTGCGAATTTCTCCGTGAGTCTGAAGAGGGTTGCGGTTGTCAGGTTTGTTGTTAGCCATGCTCTGAAGCATAGTTGTTGCAAGACTTCTAAGCCTCTTGATTTGCCTACTGCTTCCCGTCCGTAGAAACCAAGATAGGGTGTGAAGTCGAAGAGTTCGCTGATCCATGTACTGAGGGTGAAGGCTGTTAGCACATCGTAACCTAGTGGATTCGGTATGCCTAGGTATTTGTGAATGTAGGCCTTGACGTTATCATACAGTTGCTGCTCGGATTCGTATTCCAGCGGTTCAGATGGGTGTGTGAGCGGTGTTTTCTGCAATGGGACGAAACCTTCGTGTTCTAGTTGGATGTCTAGTCGCCATGTCTGGTTCTCCGTTTCTTCAAAAACGGCGTATTTCTGCCTTCCCGTAGTGTCTAGTACTTGTTCGAACATTGTTGATCCGCGGATTTTGCCGATGCAGATTTCCTTTTTCGTTTTCTTCTCTGTTTCTGTGATGCACACAATTAGCGGGTGTAGGCGTTCACGGTTCATTCATTATCTTCTCTAGTGCTTTTTCGAAGATTCTCGTATATGCGGGATGAGTTTCGGCTACGATTTCATGCCCGTAGCATTCTGCAACCGCTCTTTCTGCTAGTTCTGATGCTTGCCGACATTTTGCGATGAATTTTTTGCGTTCTTCTGGGGTCATTTGGACTCCTCAAACTCTGTTAGTTTCTCCTTGACTTCCTTAACGCGTCCACGTCGAACGTCTCAACCGTGAACTCGTTTTCGGTGGCTGAGACTACGGCGGCGGCAGAATTCAGTTTTAGATTTTGCTCAAGACACGCGTTCCGCAACCGTCGATACATACCAAGATCGAGGATTGTTTGAACGTGTTTGAATTGTTCCATCGGATCATTCATCTCTGAGAGTATTGGACATGAGAAAATATTTAGATGCTCGTAGTACTACGACTTTTTGCGTGTTTTCAATCGCAGAGAGGTAAAGTGATAGAAAGTATAAATACTTTAGTTAATAGTATTGAAATTGAACCGAGGGATAAACGGGCTTGATTTACGTTTTAGGCGATAATACGAAGAGGTCGAACGAAAACGGTTATAAATAGCGGTCTATTCCGTATAATGCGAGTAATGCAAATGACACCAACAAAAGAAGAGGTTTATGCAGAATCTATGCGTTTGTGGAAGAATGATCTCTATAAACACGGCTACGATGAACTAGGACAAAACAATCCGACAGAACAAGAGCTAAAGGAATCTGGCTTTTGGAGCGTGGCCATCTCTCAGCTTATGCGAGATCGTCCTAAGACTGAAAGTGCAGAATGGAACGACTATAACGAAAACTTGGAAAACTCTGATGATCTCAAGTTTGACTTCGAAGAGACCATGAAGTCGGGTGTTCTTGTTTCTGGAACAACGGGAACGGGCAAGAGCGATCTAGGCATGTACTTAGCGGATCGCCTAATGAAGGAAGGTATTATCATCGTAGTTTTCGATTCAAGTCAAGATTGGCAAAAAACGATCAAGCATTCCGCTATATGAGACTTTAACGATTCCGCACATCGACAAGATTCCAGAGGACAGCATCACATTCGACATAAGCGCACTTTCAACAGAAAAACGACAACGGCTTATCGAAAGTTTCTCTGAAACGCTTTATCGACATCAAGCCATGAATCCTTCCAGAAAACAGTTTTTCTTAATGTTCGAAGAGGGAAGTTCCTATTTCCGTGAAGGCTTTATGCGCAGCAAACGATTCGGTAACACCTCAATGCTCATGAGCGAAGGCAGAAACTACGGAGTGCGGTTCATGGTCATAACGCAATTCTTCGCATCAATTGATAAGATAGCTATACGGTACATGAGACAGAGATATTTTGGTTCAACGAATGAGCCTAGAGACGTGGAATATATCACAAAGTTCTTTGCGAGAGAACAGAAAGAAGAGATCGGAAAAGCTAAGAAGTCTTGATGTGGGATCGTTTCTCTATATGAATGGTTCTGAAACTAAGCGGATACATATTGAACCGTATGAGACTACGATTCAGAAGCTGCAAATTGCTGTTCCACACACCACGCCTATTGAACCTATAAACACGAATCAGAACGCAAGCATAATTCCACTCGCAAAACTTTTTATCTTGTTAGGCTTCGCTGTTCTCGTGCTTAGTTCGCTGAGAGGGATGTAAAATGCGCATTGAAAATAAAGCCGAATTGCTAGGCGTCCAATATAGCTATACCGAGAATGGTTCAGATACTAGAATGTCACTCTCGTTATTAACAGATAGGAAGTTGGGCTTACTCAAAAGCATTAAAAGTAATTTCTTTCACTATTGACTGATTGGAAAGAGTCCTCATGGTTAAGGTCGTTTTTTGGCTCTTGGACATAAGCTATGAAGTTGTAGAAGACAGCGTGGAGGTTCGACTCTGGGGAAACAACGACTCTGGAGAAAGAGTGCTCGTCGTTGACAGGAATTTTGTCAGTTATTTCTATGCTGTTGTCGAAAAAGATGCAGATGTTGCAAGAGTAGTTGAGGAGATCAAGAATGGGAATTATCCAGCAATCGTGAACCTTGAGGTTGCTGATAGGAGATTCTTTGGCAGGCCAGTCAAAGCTGTGAAAGTCTACTGCAAGAACCCTGACGACGTGCCAAAATATGCAAGAGTCCTTCGAGACCTCGAAGGTGTGAAAGACTGCCTTGAAGACGACATTCGGGTTTCCATGCGCTACATGATTGACAACGACGTTGTCCCTTGCGCGTGGCATGAAGTGGAGGTGGTTGAAGAAACTGGGCTTTCAGATGTTCAAGTTGACAAGGTGTACGTGGCAAAGACGACGCCGAAACCCATCGAAAAGACTGAGCCTCCGCAATTGAGGATCCTAGGGTTCACGATGGTTTGCTACAGCAAAGAAGGAACACCAAAGCCCGAGAGAAACCCAGTCGTCATGATCTCAGTGGTCACAGACAGTGGGATGGAGAAACAGTTCGTGGCAAATGAAGACAGGAACGATAAGGCTGTTCTAGAACCATTCATAGACTGGGTCCGAGAATTTGACCCGGACGTGATCGTAGGTTATGGAACGAACACTAGAGACTGGCCCTATCTAATTGAGCGATGCAAAAGACTTGGATTGCGTTTGTACGTTGATAAGACGAAGACTGAGCCACATACGAGCATCTATGGCCATGTTTCAACTAATGGTAGAGCCAGCATAGACCTTGCAGATTATGCTGCGGAGTTCCCTGAGGTTAAAGTCAAGAGTCTGGAGAATCTAGCAGACTACCTAGGAATCATGAAGACAGAAGAACGTGTCTTGATTGAAGACATGGAATTGGCAGATTACTGGGATGACAGGAAGAAACGTGGGATTCTGAAAAGGTTCTCGATGGATAACGCTCACTCGGTCATTGGCATCACCAGAGCCGTTTTGGATTTCGGTTTGCAGCTTTCAAGTCTTGTGGGTCTGCCACTTGACCATGTGGGAACCGCTGCGGCAGGCTTCAGAGTTGAGTGGTTTCTGATAAAGCTCACACACAAGGTCGGCGAACTCGTGCCTAAGAGAATAGAGCGGCCTTACAGGCCATACACAGGCGCGATAGTGCTCAATCCCAAACCTGGTTTGCACGACGGCGTTGCAGACTTGGATTTCAAGAGTATGTACCCGAACATAATGATACGCTACAACCTATCGCCAGACACGTATGTATCGCCGGAAGAGCCTGAGCCAGCCAGTGGAGTCTTCGAAGCGCCTGAGGTTAAGCACAGGTTCCGCAAGGAACCCGCAGGCTTCTATAAGGAAGCCCTTTCTTACCTCATCGGTGTTCGCGGTGAAATCCGTTTAAGAATGAAGAAACTTCGATCCGAGAGTCTCGAGTTTCGGGTTTTGAACGCGCGCCAGAAGGCAGTGAAGGTGATCACAAATGCTATGTATGGCTACGCTGGGTGGATTGCTGCACGATGGTACGTCAAGCAAGTAGCTGAGGCCGCCACAGCATGGGGAAGATATACTATACGGGGCGCTATTGAAATGGCTGAAAAAGCTGGTCTTCAAGTTGTTTATGGCGACACTGACAGCATATTTGTCAAGAACGACCATGAGAAAGCTGAGAAGCTTCTGAAAGATGTTGAAGAGAAAATGGGGTTAGAGATCGGCGTAGACAAGGTTTACTTGCGGATTTTCTTTACGGAAGCAAAGAAGCGGTATGCAGGACTATTGCCTGATGGAAGCCTCGACATTGTAGGTTTGGAAGTAATGCGTGGAGACTGGGCGATAGTGGCCAAAAGAGTCCAGGAAAAGGTTCTGGAGATCATTCTCAAGGATCAATCTCCGAAAAAGGCGTCTGAATATGTGCGGAGTTTCATTTCCGGCCTCAGACAGAAGCATGTCGCATACCGCGACCTCATCATTTGGAAGACTTTAACGAAGCCTCCTGGCGAATATGAAGTTAAAGCTGCGCATGTTGAAGCTGCCAGAATGCTGAAAG
>Ga0315274_10004589_pt1 | contig 20282 bp, 29 predicted proteins | sample YL17G02_20_MG_FD_203700 | JGI IMG/M metagenome (GOLD analysis project Ga0315274, IMG submission 203700) | Sediment microbial communities from Yellowstone Lake, YNP, Wyoming, USA - YL17G02_20 | ecosystem: Environmental > Aquatic > Freshwater > Lake > Sediment | place: USA: Wyoming | collected...
TGTCTCCACCCCATCGATAATTGGGGAAATGATCTATATCGGAAGCTATGACTGCAACATGTACTGCCTTTCGCTCGAAGGCAAGGAACTCTGGAGGTTCAGGACAGGAGGAGCGGTCGGGAACGTCGCTCCGGTAAATGTTCACGGGGATCATGTTTATTTCGGCTCATGGGACCTCACCTTCTATTGCGTTGACAGGCATACGGGGAAGGAGAAATGGAGGTTCAAGACCAGTCAGGGAATATTGTCAGGCGGCCTTTGCCATGATAACGTCGTGTATTTCGGATCGAAAGAGGGTTTTCACGCCCTTGACATGGAAACAGGAGAGGAACTATGGTCGATTAAATTCGGATCCGAATACCTGCCTCACGCAACGAACGTATGCGAATACAACGGAAACATATACTTCGGCGGCGGAGAGGACACCTATGAGCGGGGATTGATAGCCTGCGTTGACAGGAACGGCAAATTCATCTGGAAGTTCATCACGAACGGCCCCTCCTGGGTTGGGCCTTACATTAAAAACGGCATGCTGTTCGCCTCCTCCTGGAACTGTTATTTCTACAGGCTGGACCCGGAAACGGGAAAAGAGGTCTGGAAGTTCAGGACAGGGGGCAACCCATCTAAGGAGAAGGTGATCGATCACAGCGAGGTCGCCCTGATCACGATCATCACCGGAGAGGGAGTCACCGTTGATGGTGAAAAACCGGGCAAATATAATCATATCCCGGATATCCAAATCATCGAGAGTGAATACATCACCCGGAGCGAATATTCATCCGGTGAAAAGGCTTACAAATCGGAAAGCGGGTATAGATGATCTTCAAAAAATAGCAGTGCAAAGAGCATAACCGGCTTCTGCTGCTTGATCTTCAGTCAAAAGCCCTTGTTTAGATGCACGGCAGGCAATTCCTCCTGTCATATTGCTCTTATAAAAAGTCCATTCTTCCATCAAGCCTATAACGTCATTAGGTATTATGCCACTCAGAATTTCTCTGAATGTTTTGCCGTTGGGGTATCTTAGATCGTTGTATTTCATAATGGATTATATGATTCAGAAATAATATAAATTGATTGGTTTTCACACGAACCCGAGCGTCTCTGTGATTATGCCGAGCTCTGGGCCTGACGTTGGATCGCCGATCAGGATGCCTTTCGTGTTGGTGATCATGCCCGACCTGACCCAGTGGTTTCCGAAATTGACCGTTGCGGGGCTGACCGGGACTTTCAGCACCTTTCCGACGTGATCTTTCTCCTCCTCGGAAGCAAGCTTGTGGATTAGACAACCTTCATTGTTGCACACGGCGAGCGAGCCCACGAGGTCTATCCCGATGATCGAGCCCACGGAAACCGGAACCTTGAGGAACTCCTCCAGCTTCCCTTCAAATCGGTTCAGCTCGTGGGATATCACGCATCCGTGGTCGTTGCAGAGTATCATGTTCCCGAGCGCGGTGAATTCCGTATCGAGCACCAGCACGTGGAGGTGCCTCTTCAGCTCTGCGATCTCGTTTTCATGAAGGTATGATGAAACGACGATCCCGTGGGAATTGCCTGCTGCAAAAATGCCGGCAAGCGTCGTGCCCATCATCCGGGCCTTCATCACGGGGACCTTCAGAGTTTGTTCCGCCTTTTGAGCATACTTGTCGCTGGGGAAATTACCCAGAACACAGAACTTTTCCGTCGCGAATCCGAACAGGCCTATGTTCGGATTGTTGAAAAAATCAGTTTTTTCTATCCTCATTTTATCATTCTTCTTTTTCCTCTACCGGCGGTTCAAGAGGCTCTGATATTATGCCGCCTTCTTCATCCGGCTCAGTCTCGTCCCTCTTCTCTTTCCTTACCCTTGCGACGGCCGCTTTCACCTTTTCAGAAGTGGTCTCAGCAGCTGCCGCTTTCTCGACGGCTTTCTTTATCTTATCCTTCTTTTCGTCCGTATCTTTCTGGCCGAGCCTCTCTCTTAGACCTGCAATTCCCTTGGACGCCTTCTTCTCTTCTTTTTTGACAATGACCTCGCCTATCATCTTCACCTGGACGTTTTCGCGGTCGCCTTTTACCTCAACGGTTATCTTCCCGGGAGGCTTGCTGAAGCCGCGCTTGAAAATGAGTTCGTTAACTCCCTTTGAGATCTTCACCTCTTTCGACTTGGTGTGCTTAGCAACGAATTTCTGTATCTTTTTTATTGCGTCATTCGCTCTTTTCGATCTCGGCGCCTCAAGCCAGCTGTGCCTGAGGTTTATCGTGTAAACCCTGTCAAAAGATGCTTCCTGTTTTGCAGTCTTTTCCGCCATAATCATCACTCAAACTTTCAGTTTTCCTCCGCGCGTCCAGTCGTGGGTCCTGACCCTTATCCTTCTGGAGCGGGCACGCTTAAGGCTGAACTTCTTTATGTCAGCCCATCTGGGGGCTGATCTTTTCTTGCCGGCAGTGCTCAGCCTTTTCTTCTTTCCGGTCGTCTTGTTCCTTGCCATAATCATTCCCTTTTCATCTTGAACTCCCTCTTCTCGGAGAGAGCGCGAAGCACGTCCTTGATCTGCTCGTCCGTGATGCTCTCCTTGAGGTTTCCGGTCTGGTAGACCTGGAGTATGTACATCTCTACCTGCGAGGCAAGATCCGGGTTCGCGAAGCGCACCCGTCCGAGCCTTTCGTAGGCATCTTTTGTGAGTATCCTGCCAAGAATCTGCTTCTTCATCGCCTCTATCTGCTGCATCTTGGCAATGCCGTCAGCATCAATACCGTCCATAATTACCTCAGGCCTTTGCCGGGCCCGCCGCGCTTTTCAGGAAGGTCTTTCCCTTTGCCGTTATCTTTCTGCCCTTTCCCTTCTGTCCCTTCACAAATCCGGCAGCCTCGAGCTGCTGAAGCATTTCCCTTATTATGGAACCGGAAGCCAGTTTTTTCCTCTCCGGCTTGTGGCCGCGGTTCTTCCTTCCTCCATATACACGCCTGAGCCTGGAGGTCCCGAGGCCGTCCTCGCTAATAGAGATCTTCCTGAGCATGGAAGCGGACCTTATGTACCACCAGTTCTTCTGGGAAGGGGGCCTCTCCTTGTGGACCCCGGTCTTCACGAACCTCGCCCACTCAGGGGGCTTGAATTCGTGCATCTTCTCCATTTCTGCCGCTAACCTTTCTATCATCCTGTCCGCAGGGGCTTCTTTTATAGTAACCATACACAGCACCGCAATTCTCTATTATGGTGTTCTTCAATTTAAATACTTTTATTTGTTATTTTTAATAAAAAGCCTTTAAATAACTTCAAAGGGGAAAGAAAATCGACGGTTATGGCAAAAAACGCAAAGAACGAGTGGAAGAGAAAGGAAGAGGTCGTATCACAGATATTCAACAAGAGCGAGTTCTCGGGCACTTTCATAAAACACGTCTACGTAAAGGAGGACGAAGCCGTGGTCGTTGAGAAGGAGGAAGAATTATACGAGGTTCTGGAACCGGGGGAAAGGACCGTAACAAGCATAATGGATTCCGGATTCAATTTTGCCCTTTTCGTCGATATCTCCGTGAAAAATATAAACGGGGAGATACGCAGGATAGACACGGGCGATGGCAAAAAATTCGACATGAAAGCCGGCCTTTCGTTCAGGATATCTGACCCGGTCATGTACATGGACACCATAGTCGACTCGAGAAAATTCGTATACATAAGCGATATCTGGGACGAGCTCTACATGGAGCTGCTCATAGAGGCCATACTGCCAAAGACCAGGGAGAAGGGCGTGGGCGAAATAAGCCGGGACAAGGAACTCATGAAGTCCGTGGAGAAGGCAATGGAGTCGAAGTCCAGGGGCATACTCTCCTCCATGGGAATTGATTTCGTCTCTCTCTCCGTGAAATGGGAGTTCCCGGAAGAGCCGCCGGCGCACGGAAAGAAAGAAGTGGTTGAGCTCCCCTCCGAATGCGGGCCGGGAAAAAGGGAAACCGAAAAACAGGGGGAAGTGGAAAAAGCTGAAGAGGCTGAAGTAAAAGAAACGAAGCAGAAAACGCATGAAGAAAAGGGTGATCCCGCAAAAGAGATTGAGGAAAAGATAGAGGAGCTGAATAAGGCAAAGGAGATCGCTGAAAAGAAGTTCTTCAAGAACGAGCTGAGCGAAGAGGTTTTCAGGAAGCTTGCCGAGAGCTACGAGAAGAGGATAATAGAGCTCGAGGGCAAGCTTGAGTTAGAAAGGGAAAAGAAGAAGCCTCAGTAATCTCTTTATTCTAAATTCTGTTAATCCTTTGAAGACGTCTCGAGCAGCAGTGCTATGAATGCTACCACGAAACCAAGGGACAGAGACACCAGGAAGTTGAATATGGGCAGGCCCGGGTTGAGTATTATATCCGACACGTTGTAGATTATTATCGATGTCGCGAGGCCGAAGAGCGGGACCGAAGCTATCCTGTTCGCGGACCTGGCCCTGAGCGACATGTTGTTGCCGAGCCATGCTATCGTCCCGGCTATCCAGAAGAAATATATGGATGAGATGAAGAATGATGCGACTATCTCGAAAATCCCCAGGCTCATTGATTCGATGACCACGTTGTATCCCCTGTATACTGCAAGGGCCATTATTGCGAACGAGACTATGTAGACGAAGAATGCGAACCTTCTCTTTGTGAATGAGTTCTTCAGTTCCTCGAACACTGACAGAAAGTAATCCTCAAGCCTGAAGCCCTTTATGAAAAGGTAGGCCCCCAGAAAACCAATTATGAACCTCCATCCGGCCATGTCGAAGATGGCGTAAAGCAGGAGTGCGATTGCTGGAAGGCCAAACACGAGCCTCGCTACCTTTGAGTTCTCAAGTGTCTCCTTGAGGAAGTCCTTTATCTTGTAGTATCCGGACTCGAGCTCCTCTGCCTGATGGACCACGATCCTCTTTACAGAGAGTATAGGGACCTTTGACTGGATTATGGGCGTGACGTATTCATCGTCCTTTCCGTCCGTGACAAGGACGACAAAATCGCACTGGACACTCTGGAGCACCTTGTCCAACTGCCTCGTTACCTCCCTGTCGGATTCTATCCCCCTGCTCCTGTGGCCCATTATAGCGGCCACCTCGCAGTCATATTTTTCCTTCAGCTCGTCGAACATCTTCACCGCGCCGAAGAGGGCATTGGCATCGCTTTCCTCGGGATCCTTTATGCTCAGGTCGGTGGCTGTCTTGACAACCTTAGCCCTTCCGATCACAGGCCCCTTCACGCCGGTCTTTTCCCCTATGTCGTTGTCCCTGTCCACGGAGAGGATGAGCAGCCTTTCCTTTATCTCCTGCTCTTTTGCAGGATTCTCCGACACCTTCGCCTTTTTGGCCATAAAAACCACTTACACATACTTTTTGTATGTGTCGTGCTGTATTTCAGCTAAACTACTAAACTTATTTATATTATTTATATTTATGTTAATTATTAAGGCGATTGACGAGTAAACCGAATCTCAGGTCTTCGACCTGAGGGTTTGAAGCGAACCTATACGGTGGTATGATAATATGAAGGCAAATGTGGAGATTGCAGTTATCGGCGGGACCGGGATATGCCCGCAGGGGATGCTGAAGAACGAGGAGAAGCTGGCTTTAGACACTCCATACGGGAAGCCTTCCAGCGATGTGGTCGTCGGCGAATATAAGGGCGCAAGGGTTGCTTTTCTCTTCAGGCACGGCTACCCCAGGCACGTGATACCGCCGCACAGGATAAATTTCAGGGCGAACATCTGGGCGCTGAAAGAGCTCGGAGTGCAGAGCATAATAGGGACGGCGGCAGTCGGTTCTCTTAAGGACTACATGCATCCGGGAGAGGTCGTTTTAGCCGACCAGTTCATCGATTTCGGAAAAGACACGACCACATTCTACGACGGCCCTGAGGTCGTGCACGTATCTGTAGCTGACCCGTTCTGCCCTGAGCTCAGGGGCATGCTCATCGAGGCGGCCAGGAAGCTGGAGATAAAGCATCATGAAAAGGGCATATATCTCCGCGTAGAGGGGCCGAGGTTCTCCACCCGGGCCGAGTCCAAGATGTTCAGGCACTTCGCTGACGTGATAGGGATGACATGCATACCGGAGGCCATCCTCGCCCGCGAGCAGGGCATCTGCTATGCGGTCATAGCAATGATAACGGATTACGACGTATACAAGGACAGGGCGGTAGAAGCGCACGATGTCATAGAGACCATGAAGAATAACGCCGAAAAGACCGAAGCCATACTGAAAGAGGTTCTCGGGATTCACAGGCAGAGATCGTGTTCCTGCCATGAGGCGCCTGAAAAAGGCAGATTCTGAGTTAATGGCCCCTCATGCCCGGATTTAAATATTTATAAACCTAACAGACTATACACATTATAATCATTGGTGCTGCTATGAAAATCAGGAGAAAGAACGACATAACGATGGGCATGGTAAAATCCTTCGAGGAAAGGGGCCTTAAAGATAAGAAGCCCATATGGAGAGCCATAGCCAAAGAGCTCAACAGGCCGAGAAGGGTGAGGTTCGAAGTCAACCTCAGCAGGATAAACAGTTATGCAAACGAGAAGGAGACCGTGGTCGTTCCCGGGGTCGTCCTCGGTGCCGGAAGCATAGAGAAGGCCGTCAGCGTGGCCGCGCTCAGGTTCTCCGGAGCCGCGAAGGAAAGGATAGAGAAGGCAGGCGGGAAGTGCCTTTCGCTCAATGATCTCACTGAAAAGGATTTAAAGGGAAAAATAAGGATAATGGGATGAGCATGGCTGAACACAAGCAGAAGAGCTCCGCAGAGAGCGTCATAGACGCGGACAACTGCATAGCCGGAAGGCTTGCTTCCGTGGTTGCGAAGCGCCTGCTCAGCGGCGAGACAATACACGTAGTTAACGCCGAAAAGGCCATAGTCTCGGGGAATCCCGATGCGACATTCGCTTTCTTTGAACAGAAGATAAAGAGAGGAGATTCTTATCACGGCCCGTTCTATCCGAAGAACGCCGATGCTATCCTGAGGAGGATCGTCAGGGGCATGCTCCCGTACAAGAAACCCCACGGGAAGGACGCCTACAAGAGGCTTAGGGTTTATGTTTCCGTTCCTGCAGAATTAAAGGGCAGGAAGGCCGAGGTGGTCGAGACTGCGAAGAACAGGCTTGACCACAAGTTCACGACCATGAGCAAGATCGTGGAAAAGGTCGGGAACAAGGTTGAATTGTGAATGTGATCATGATGGCTGAAAAGACAGAAAAAGTAAAGAAACAGGCAGAGAAGAAGGCCGATACAAAGGCCCAGACATCTGCAAAGAAGAAGCTCATATTCACTATAGGAAAGAGGAAGAGGTCCGTCGCCCGGGCAATCATAAAGCCCGGAACGGGCATCGTAAAGGTGAATTCGAAGCTGATAGAGTCGGAAAGCAACGATGTCTTCAGGCTCAGAATTCAAGAACCCCTTCTCATCTCTGACGTCGAATGGAAGAAGTTCGACTTCAATGTGGCCGTCAGGGGCGGAGGTATAATGGGCCAGGCCGATGCCGTGAGGCAGTCCATAGCAAGAGGTCTCGTAGAGCTTTTCGGCGCAGGGCTGAAGCAGAAGTTCATGGAATACGACAAGAACCTGCTCGTGCTTGACCCAAGGCTCACCGAGCCGCACAAGCCTCCGCGATCATCGCAGGGGCCGAGAAGGTACAAGCAGAGGTCGAAGAGGTAAACCTATATATGATCATATGGTAAAAGAGTGATGTTATGGAATACGCGAGAGTGAAACTGGCTGGAAGGAACCAGAAGGAACTGGAAGAGATATGCAGGCAAATCAAGGAGATCGCGGAGAGATATGGCGTCTCCACGAGGGGCCCCATACCGATGCCGACCAGGAAGCTCAGGATAACCACGATGAAGACCCCGTGCGGCGACGGCACGGGCCACGGGAATGCCACCTATGACAGGTGGGAGATGAGGATCCACAAGAGGATCATAGACATAGGCGCCAACGAGCGTGCGTTGCGTCAGGTCGTGAGGATCGCAGTCCCCGAGGGCGTAAAGATAGACATAGAGCTGAAATAGGATTTTTTTCTAGAAAGCGAAAATGACCAGCGCCATCCCGGCTACAGCTCCGGCTATGGCCACAAGCCATATCACACGGCTCCACACCATCACCTTCCTGCCGTCCAGCGGGCCGAAGGGTATCAGGTTGAAGAACGCGAGCCAGCCGTTCACCATCGCGCCGTACGTGAATATCCTGTTTGGCAGCATGAGATTCATGATTATGAAAAGCGACATCACAACGAGATTGAACACCGTCCCTGCTATTCCTATTTTGCCTATTTCCTTTTTATTTGGCTTTCTGAGAGGGTTCAATGACGCGAACATCACTGCCCCCGGAGCTGCAAACATGATGCTTCCGTTAGAGGCTATGGCAAAGAGCAGTGCCAGCAGCAGGCCCTGGGGCCACATCCTGTATTCCGCCCAGAATCCGTATTTCCTCGCTACCTGCCTGTGCATCATCTCATGGCCTATGAAACCCACACCAAGAACCAGGAGCGAAACGAAGAAGAACATCGGATTGGATAGTATGTCCGGATAGGAGAATACCAGAGAAAGGGCTACCATCGAGATTATTATCTCCTTCGCCTCCCGGGAAAACAGCCAATGGGTTTTTGCCATATAGATACATCTGAATATGAGAATAAATACAGCACGGCGTTTGAGAAGGCTCCCCGCTAAAGGAGTGTTTGCGACAACTTCTAATGCTTCTTTTCAGATTTCTCCGCTTCAGCCTTTGTCTTGTGCACCGTTCCTTTAGGATGGTTTGGCGGCGAATAGATTGTGTACAGCTTAAGCGGCCTCTTTCCTGTGTTTATCACGTTGTGGAAGGTTCCCGCCGGGACGATAACCGCATCGCCATTATGGACGACGTGCTTTTCTTTCCCCTTTAAGACGAACTTTGCCTGGCCCTGCTCAATCCTGAAGAACTGGTCTACCTTTGGGTGGACCTCATTGCCTATTTCCTCTCCCGGCTTGAGGCACATCACAACCAGCTGGGCATGCTTGCCGGTGAACAAAACCTGCCTGAAATAATTGTTCTTGAGCGTCTGCTTCTCTATATTTCCAACATATCCTGTCATCCTTACACCCCTTTATATTTATCTTATGTTTAATCCACGGTCTTAATCATATTTCGCATTCTGCCTTAAAAAACGTTTAAGCCCGCACAAGTATAACTCCAGTTAAGCTGCACATTATCCGTAGAAAGAGCTTGACTACTTCTTCTCTTCTATCAGCACTGCATTCGCTATCCCGTGCTGTCCGGGCCTCGAGGTCACCTTTGCAAGCCCAAGCTCCGTCTTCACGGTAGCTCCCTTGGTGACCACGTTTCTCCTGACGTAGTGTGGGTTGGCCGGATTCTTCACTACCGAAATTATCTTGGTCCTCTTGACAGTTTTTGTCTTAGGATCGGCGACGTTTATCATCTCCGTGGACATGAGCTTCAGCTTTATTCTGCCTCCGCGGACGCGCTTGAACTTTACGTTCCTCTTGCCTATCTTCGTCTCAAGGAACTCGTTCCCCCTCTCGAACTTCTTCTTTTTCCTGAGCCTCTTCAGCCTTTTTCCCGTCTTCGTCCTCACTGATTTCAAATGCCATTTTGTCATGCAATCGCACCTATATTAACCTATATCATTATAAATGTATTTAACATTATGTAACAATAAATCTATATAAACTTATAAGCACAATGCTTTTAATATTCCATTAGGAAGATTTATTTGTTTCGGAGGTTAGAATATGCAGCAAAGACCGTTGGACGTGCTCGGAAGTTCCGAGAACAAGAGGATATTAATACAGGTTAAGAACAGGGACAGGATAATAGGTATCCTGAAGGCTTTTGACTCCCACCTCAACATATGGCTTGAGGATGCGGAGACGCAGTCTGCGGACGGCGAGAACACCACAAAGCTCGGGACCGTCCTCGTCAGGGGAGACAACATAGTTCTGATATCTCCCGGAAAGTAGGCTTGAGTCGTGATTCTTATGGCAAAGGGAACGCCTAGCAGGGGAAAAATGCAGAGCAAGACGCACGTGCTCTGCAGGAGATGTGGCAGACACAGCTATCATGCGAGCCACGGCGTCTGTGCAGCCTGCGGATTCGGCAAGTCCCCGAGGCTGAAGAAGGCCAAGTGGCAGTGGAAGACCGTTCAGCGCGACAAGAGGACCAAGTAGGCCCGGCCTTCCTGAATTCTCGCGCTACAGAATCTCGGGATTTATCCCGAAGAATTGCTCCTACAATTTAAATATCCCACTCTCACATATATTGTATAAAAAGGGCTCGTAGCTCAGCCTGGTGCGGCGAAGCGCATGCTTCGTTTCGGACAATAGAGCACCGGACTCTTAGCGGATATTAATAGCCTGGAATAAACAACTAGGCTATGACTTTGAGATATCCGGGTGTCGCGGGTTCGAATCCCGTCGGGCCCATATGAGCTTTTTTCATAAAAAGCTCAAGCAAAAAGGGAGTCAGCGTCGGCGTTATCTAATGACGCATACATCGGTATGCGTCTGTCGCTACTTCCTTCGGCTTTGCTCCTGGCTTACATTAATATCTCCTGGATGGAATTACTTCTGATGAAAGAAAGGCCTGTGCCGACAGTGCTTGCAATGATAACGCACAAAGACAGGATACTTCTGATAAAAAGGAACAAATACCCATACATAGGATACTGGGCACTGATAGCCGGAAAGCTGGAGATGGATGAGACCGTAGAGGAGGCAGCGATCAGGGAGGCGAAAGAGGAGACCGGGCTTGCCTGCAGGTCAATGGGGATAAAAGCAGTCATACACGAGAGACTGAAGGAAGGCGAAAAAACCAACTTTTCAGGTATACTTTTCTTCGTGCATCTGGGTTCAGAAAGCGAGACGTTTTCAGAATCGGATGAAGGCGATCTCAGATGGTTCAGTAGGAGCGAACTGGATGACGCAAGGATGATTCTATCAGACAGGTGGATGATTAAGGACCTGTCAAAAGACTCCGCTCACATACACCAGATAATAATCGAGGAGAAAGACGGAGAACTTGTTTCCATGAAGAAGGTCTGATCACTCAACGTCAGAGACGTTTTCTATGATCTTCTGTATCTCCTTTGGCACGGCCTTCATCACGGGGGCGCCGTGGCCGCAGAGTATCTTGTCTATCTTGAGGGTCATCAGCTTTTCCAGCGAGGCTTCCAGCTCTTCCTCATTTCCCCCGGGAAGGTCAGTCCTTCCCACGCCATCGGAGAATATGGTGTCTCCTGAAATGAGGAGCTTGCTCTTCTCGTCGTAAAGGCAGATAGAACCACGGCTGTGCCCCGGCGTATGAATTATCTTGAAGTTCTTGAAAGTCTCCCCGTCCTTCAGCCTCTGCACGGATTTGGACTGCTTCATCTTCCCGCCGAAGAAGTCGGCATTGCTCATCTTCTGGTCGGCTTTCTCCACCACGGGGGCGTCATGCTCGTGTATCAGCACCTTGGCATTCTCGAAGAAGTTGTTCCCGCCGACGTGGTCATAATGCATATGGGTGTTGACGACGAACTTTACCTGTTCGAAAGAAACACCGAGCCTCTTGAATATGTCAAACAGCCGCACGAAATTGAATCCCGTCCCGGTATCCACCACCGTGTCCTTCCCTATGAGATAGATGTTGGAATCCAGGTCCGAAAGGTGAATCATCGTTATTTCCGGAGTCACCTTTGTTATGAAAGGTATGCTCATAATATTATTTTTGCCCCGCAAGGATTTAAAAACATACTGTACTTCTGTTATCCAAACGGTGCCAAACCGGGAAAAAGCGGGATTTTGAGGATTATACAAGAATGAACTTGAGCATCACTTCGACTATCACTATCACCACGGAGACGGCAATGATGTGCTCAGGCTTGAGCTTTATGGATTCTTCTGACTGCTCGAAATACCTGATCAGGCCCGCAGTGCTCTGGGGCATCATCATCTTTTCTTTCTTTGACATGGCATCACCGTTAATATCAATATTATATTAGAACCGGTAAGGTTTAAAAAGCTGAATTCCACCGGTTCATCCGGTGAATATTGACAGATCGCCCGGTTGGTAATAATGGTTGCGCCGGGAATAGCCCGTTTTGTGTGCATTCCCCGAAGCTTTCGCCCCGGAGGGAATGATAGCATTTTTCTAAGCGCCGATAAACGGCTTGCATCCAGGCACCGCGGGTAATTTCACCCTGCCGCGACTTCGATGCTCGAAGTCTGTCATCGCTCCATCGCGCAGGTGGTTTCTGCGCCCGCAAAAGGCTTCTCAGCCTGCGGCTTCCGCCGCTGCCCACTGGGATGAACGGAGCTTCCTCCCGATCACGGGGACCAGGAAGCTATCTACCCGGCTCAACCAAATAGTAGTGGTTCGGTTGGTTTATAAAGGTTTTTTGGGCCGACAGAACGCGAAAAACAGAGTTCATTCATGTTTATCCGTACTGGAGAAATCCGTACCGCCATCAGATAGCTCAAAACCTCTCATGACGCCGCGGCTGCCAATCCGGGAGCCTTGGAGCGGTTCATGCACGGCAAGATTCTTTCTTGTCACGGCATTGTCGAGATGCCTGGAAAGCGGCTCGCAACCCGGAGGCGTAGGCGCCACTAAGGTTAAAAAATATATGAAGGTTGCTCCGCCAAGTGCTCCGACAACGATTTTTCCGTAATCCTTTGTCATAATTATAACTGAACCATAAGAAATTTAAATGGAAAAAGCGTCATTATGGCTTCAACCAACTTTTGCTACATTTTAGGGCGAGAAAGGATATCAATCGATTAGCCAGACTCGTTCGGCCTTCAGAACATCGACTCTTTTTCCGGATATGTCTTCTCCTGACAGCCCAAGAGGATATGACCTCCTAACGGTCAGGAGCATGCCGCCACCGGGGGTTATTTCCGGACCAAAATCTCCAGCATCCATGCTTACATAAAAGCTCACTGCATCCTTTTTCGTCGTGCCCCATACGCGGACTGTTGAAGAAGGGGAGCAACTAATGCCTCCATGAGGGACTCTATAAGTCTCGCTTTTCCTGAGAATCGTCGGTATTTTCTCCGTGGGATAAAAAGCGTTCCACAATACGCTACCGGCCGCCCAGAGGCCAAGCCCTCCAAACAGGATGTATTCTCCGATTTTTCCTGCCATAATCATTATTTGAAAGGAATGTTTTTAAACCATTGTTTATCCAGAATTCTGCCCATCATATCCCGAACGAGTCGACGAACTTGCGCATCCTCTCGTATTCTTTCAAAAAGCCCACTCCCTTCTCGGTGATCAGGTAAACCGGCTTTCCGTCGCTGCTACCCTCTTTCACGAGGCCCTTCTCAAGCAGCTCGTCTATATGTTTCTTGAGCCTCACGTGGGAGATGTTCGACTTGTAGATGAGGTGCGTTGGCTTCAGGCCTGACTTTGAGGCCCACAGGGCCTCCAGCATGTCATACACGACCTCTTTCTTCTCCCTTCTTTTATTCATGTCCTGCGCACCAGCAAAAGGTTGACCAATAACATCAGATACCCTGCAAACTGCAGGAAATGCCCAAATACGTAAAGCATCGGATTGTCTATGAATATGAATATCACATGGCTGGCGAATATGGTCACGAACGCTCCGAGCACCATTAAAGCATTGCAGGTTTTCTTCTCACTGTAGTTCCCGTAGAAGTGCAGGACGACGTAAAACAGCAGCGCTGAGGTCACTATGTGGAAGATCGAATAATTGTAAAGACCCGCAATTGCGAACATCAGCGAGAAGAAGGTCAGCAGCGACATGATTTTTCTGCCCTTTATCTTCAGGGCAAGCGCTGCCAGCGTCATGCAGGAGCTGAGCATAAGGAACTGGTAAAAATATATTCCTGCCAAGTACACATATTGCACATTCACTATCGTGTTTATCGTCGGCATCTGTTCCAGGAGCAGGTTATATGCCATTATATCCGTCACCGCGCGGGTCAGGAATGACAGGAATATGAGCGCGAAGGCGGTGAAAAGATAGAGATACTGCCTCTTGCCAGTGGACCTGTAGATTTTGTATGAATACGCACCCACGAGTATCGATATTATGGCTGACAGTATCTCGAAGGTGGAGTCAATGCCCATGAACCATATCGGGGAAAAGATGAGGTGCATGTTAACCGTTGATATAAGTGAATTTATAAGTCTTATGAACCGCTGGTCCGGACCATGGCTTCGCAAGCCTAATTTTATACCCAATCCAATGGATTAGCATGAAGGAAGCCAATGCAAAGGAGGTGGGAATGGCTCGTGTGATATGATGTGAGATGCAGGGAGATTGGCTCTCTCCCTGCACCCCCATAACTTATATCACTGAATAAGTTATACGACACTGGCGAGGCCTGTGTCCTCAGGTTGAATCTGCCATATATAAAGATTATGAACTATTCATCCGGACCAGCCGTTCGCAACCGTAATCTATATAGGATCCAATGCATTGTCAGAAAGCATCCCCAAAGCGGGCCCTTTAAGGGCCGAACAGGAGTGGAAAGCCGCTCCTGGGGCACCCGGAGATTCATAATCTCCGGCACGAACGATCATCTCACGTTCACCCCCGATACCCCACACACACTCCGGGTGCCCGAATCGCCTTCACTGGAAATTGATGCGAATCAATTTATTTTCCTTTAACATATTCTATATCATGAAGGCGGGAGCAACCCTTGTTTTGGCGGTAATCGTAACAGGGTTTATAATTCTCGGGCTGATAGTGGTCTTCCTGGATTACGAGAGCAAGCTTCCCACCGGGGATGTCGTGAGCGCTCCTGCTGCGGCAGGAGAGCATAAGATAGTCACCAAGATCATAGACGGCGACACGGTAGTGGTCCAAGGAGGCGACCACGTGCGCCTGCTCGGCATGGACTCGGACGAGAAGGGCGACCCATGCTTCAAGGCAGCTTCAGACCGCATCAAGGAGCTCGTGCTGAACAAACAGGTCTATCTCGAGCCCGATGCCGAGGATAAGGATCAGTATGGCAGGCTGCTGAGATACCTGATCCTGGACGGAAAGAACATAAACGTGATCATGGTGCAGGAAGGGTTGGCTGTCGCCCGCTTCTACCCGGAGAACACCAAATACAAGGCCGAGATCACCGCGGCAGAAGAGCAGGCCATAGCGAATAAAGTGGGCTGCAAGTGGAAGGATAGCTAATTATATTCATTCGTTTAAGCCAATTTCCTTTTCAAGTTCCAGTGTTTCGAGATATGATTCTATAACATCCTTCGGGGTTTGGCTTGCACCAACCTCTCCGCTTTCCTGGGTTTCCGGTATGACCCAGAATCTCACCTTTTCAGGGAATTTTCCAAAGGTCCTGTCAACCTCACTGAGATGGGACAAATCCGACCTTATCTTGTAAAATTCAATCCTTTTTCCGTCGGGCATTGTTCTTACAGCATACGGTTCTTCTTTGATACCATCCATTCTTTACAATAAGGTGTTAATCTTAAATTCTTGGCGGGCCTGCTCAGTACATCCTCGATTCCCTCGTCCAGAAGTAAAAGACCAGCGTTAGCGTGGCGAGCACGAGGAACATGAGCCCTATATACAGCGAATTCAGCTCGAAATTGGTCACTCCGCGCGTGTCCATGGCCATCCCGAAGGCCACCTCGAGCAGGGCGAAAACCGCCAAAACGACTGAGAAACACTGGTTCGTGTTGAGCGTAATCATATTAAATGATTGTTTTTGCCTGTATAAATGTCTTAAACCACACTCTCAGCCAAAGCTTCGGGCATTTTAACATGAATTCGTTCGATATAGCTTCCGCTAACCCAGATGCAAATGAAAAAAAAACTAAATGGCGAGTCGTCCCGATAATGAAAGGACCAGTCGGAGTATTGGTGATCGTGGGCTGAGTATCTCGTTGCCTTGATACGTACACCCCGATTCCATCAACCCGGTCGTATACCGGATCCTCCCCCGCGCACCGGTTGTTGCCAATCAGATTGCGGGATGGTTACCTATTGTTCAGGAGCGGCTTCAGGCTTAGATGCTTTCAGCCTTTATCCGCAATGGCGTGGCTACCCAGCGATGTATGCACAACTGGTACACTAGAGGCCACAACGTCCTGTTCCTTTCGTACTAGAGACTTTTTCCCTTCAGGTAACCTGCACCTTCAGTAGATATAGACCATACTGGCTCGCACCGTATTTAACCCAGCTAGCGTGGCTCTTTGATGGGTGAACACCCCCACCCTTGGGCGCTGCTGCACGCCCAGGAAGAGCCGAGCCGACGGCGGAGAAGCAACGAACGCAGTCGATGTGGACTCTCATGCGTCACGACTCCATTATCCCCATGGTAACTTTTCTGTCAGAGCTGGCTTTCATCTAATAAAGACACAGCGGATCGCTAGATCACACTTTCGTGTTAGGATCTCTTGCTTTGCGAGATCCTATCAGGCTGGCTTTTGCTCTTACACTCTACTCGAGATTTCTGACCTCGATGAGCCAACCTTAGAGCGCCTCTGATAGCTTGTCAGAGGCGTACCGCCCCAGCCAAACTGCCCATCAATTGGTGTCTCCCGAAGGATAAGCGATATGATAACAGTAAAGTGGTGTTACATTGGCGCCTTCCCCAAACCCGAAGACTTGGGTGCGTTGCTCCCACTTACGCTATGTAACTATCATCATACCGCAACAACAGACTGCAGTAAAGCTCAATGGGGTCTTCTCGTCCCACTGAAGGACTCCAGAATATTCGCTGGACTATTAAGTTCGCTAGGCATCAGTCTAGGACAGCGGGGAGACCGTTAAACCATTCATGCAGGTCGACAATTAATCGACAAGGGATTACGCTACCTTAAGACGGTCAGAGTTACCGCCGCCGTTTACCGGGGCTTAGCTGGATTGAAGTCCAGTTTTACACACCAGCACTGGGCAGGTCTCAGGAGCTATACAAAGCGTTTCCACCTAGCAGCCCCCTACGTTTTTGTTAAACAGTCGCCACCCCCTGGTCACTGCGACCTACTCGTTCCAGAAAGACTAGAGGAGTAGGCACCCCTTATACCGAAGGTACGGGGCCAATTTGCCGAATTCCCTAGACTGATTTCTCCTATTACACCTTAACCTTCTCAGCAAAGGACACCTGTAACGGTTCTCGGTACGGCCATGGAAAATCCATCCCTGTCTCATTTTCACGGGCTCCAGGATCCGGCCAAACCCGCATACGCGGGCTATTCCCATCTTCACCTGCTTCTCACCATTACGGCACTCCGCAGGCTTGAATGGTTAACCACCGAAATGGTTGACCTATCCCAAAGCGTCTGATACAGGGCTTGTGTCGCCACCAGTATTCCCATGGTACAGGAATATTAACCTGTTTCCCTTTTGACATTCTCCAGTTAGGAAATGTCTTAGGACCGACTAACCCTCAGCTGACGATCATTGCTGAGGAACCCTAGCCTATTAGGTGGTAGAGATTCTCACTCTACCTTTGCTGCTACTATCAGCAAGATTCTTGTTCCTGCAAGGTCCACCCCTGGTTGCCCAAGAGCTTCCGCCCCAGCAGGACACCTCTCTACACTCACTTTCGTGATCTAAAGTATCGGTAGCTGGCTTAGTCCCGTCCATTTTCAAGGCCACCAACCTAGATGGGTGAGCTATTACGCACTCTTTCTTCCGAACGACGCATACACGGGTATGCGTCAGTCGATTGAAGGGTGGCTGCTTCTGAGCCAACCTCCCCATTGTATAAGGTTAATGACGCTTTTCTTCACTTAGCCAGCATTTAAGGACCTTAACTTTAGTCTGGGTTCTTGCCCTCTCGGACACCGAGCTTACCCCGGCGCCCCCACTCCGGACTTCTACGGCGAACACGGATTCCGAGTTTGACAGGATAACTGGACCTTTCGGTCCTTGGTTACCCAATCAGTATCTATACCCCGTGATCGGCCTCCATCCAGGCTGTGCTTAGACACATTTAGAGAGGAACCAGCCATCGCCAATCTCGATTAGCTTTTCACTCCATAGCCCCAAGTCACCTAAGCGATTTGAATCTCAGCATTGGTTGCGGACCTCCATCCAGCTTTCGCTGGACTTCATCCTGCCAAGGGCTAGATCGACTGGCTTCAGGTCTTAACCCTGTGACTTAAGGCTCTTTCAAACCCGGCCCCCTCGCATGCTGCGGGGCTCTCGCTTTCGCTGCGGATGCCTTTCGTTATCCTCGCCACAGAGATAAACTCCTTGCCGCGTGTTTCAAAACGGGCGACAAGACACATGCAAGCATGCGCCTTGTCCACCTATAACTGCATGGTTTCAGGTTCTTTTCAGCTCCTGTTAAGGATGCTTTTCAGTTTTCCGTCACCGTACTAGTGCGCTATCGGACTCGGATTATATTTAGGATTGGGAGTTAGTGGCTCCCGCATTCCCATTGGATTTCCGACCAATGGTACTCTGGAAACCCGGTATCAACCTTCTTCCTTGCGCCTACGGGGCTATCACCCTTTTTCGCAGGCCTTTCCAGGCCACTTCGGCTTGGGAAGTTAGGCAGAATCCGGTTCCGAACCCCACATCTCCACGGACTCTCATCCGCGGATTCGGTTTGTCCTGTTCCCTTTTCGATCGCCTTTAATAAGGGAATAACGGTTGTTCTCTTTTCCTGGCCCTATTAAGATGTTTCAGTTCAGGCCGTCTCCTTTCGCTAACGCGAATAGCTTTTGCTGGGAAGTCCCATTAGGACATTCTGGGTTCAAAGGCCGCATGCGCCTACCCCAGACATATCGCAGCTTGCCACGTCCTTCTTCGGTATCCGAACCAAGCCATCCGCCATGCAGCGTAGCAGATCCTTTACTTCAAAAATCGGGACAACTCGCCTATGATGTCACTGCAAACCTCAGGACACATACAAGTACGCGTCATAAGGCTGTATCTGCAGTAACTTCATCATCAAAGGATTCGAATGGTGTTCACCAGGTCATCGGGGCCTGCGCCCCTCAACACTTGGCTTTCGAAACGCATTTTCATGCGGAGTCGAAGCCGCTCTCATCATCCTTCTCCTGTCGGCCCATTATGTCTAGTAATGAGCGTCATGTGCGTTTGTAATCGATTATCATGATGGTTATGATACGACATATGGACGCATAAGCTATATGACGCATACCTAGTATGCGTCTGTCGTGACTTTATGCGTCATCTGGTCTAAGCTGTACAGAACTAGATACAATCGAGTCGCCTCGACTATCTCACTGAAAGCAATCCTCCCTGTCACATGGAGCAAGCTTACTCTGTACAGCCTGATAGTCTGCCAATACCGCGCAAAGCGCGTAATGCAAGTTATATATACTCTATGTTATTTAAATGCCTTTCTCCACGCCATAGGGCGGAGGGAGATCTATGGACCGGTCGGGATTTCCGTGACCCCTGCACTCAGTTGCCGGGATCAATTTGAACCCGAGGCCTCTGCCTTGCAAGGGCAGCGATCTACCGCTGATCTACCGGCCCGTTTTTGTAGGAGATCTTTCCAGGGACGAACGCAACTCCTGGCTCGTCGCCCGTTTTCGTGTCCAATTGAAGTGAAATATAAGGAGGTGATCCAGCCGCACGTTCCCGTACGGCTACCTTGTTTATCGGATAGTGAGACGATAATCTACACTGATGTGCCGATACCTATCCACATCACCATAGCTTCGCTATGATGCAGTTTCTACTGTCGTGTCAGGTCTTTTGTGCGGCACACATTCAGCTTTCATCTGGATTCTTGTGGAATCCATCAAATCGCCCGTCTCACCGTCTTACGACTTAGCCCTCCTCACAAAGTCGTGGTTCGATTCGTCCCGAAGGAAAAACCTCGCCAAAACTTCACTCGGATGGCTTGACGGGCAGTGTGTGCAAGGAGCAGGAACGTATTCGCCGCTAGATGCTAACCAGCGACTACTAGGGATTTCGTCTTCGTGAGGGCGAGTTACAGCCCTCAATCTGAACTAAGGATGGGTTTAAAGGATTAGCTTCGCCTCTCGGCGTCGCATCCCATTGTGCCATCCATTGTAGGCCGCGTGTAGCCCAGAGGATTCAGGGCATACGGACCTGCCGTCGACCACACCTTCCTCGGACTTATCGTCAGCGGTCCCACATGAGTGCTTTAGCAAAGCTAGTTAGCAACATGTGGCATGGGTCTTGTTCGTTACGTCACTTAAGACGACACCTCACGGCACGAACTGACGACGGCCATGCACTACTTCTCAGCTTGTCTGGTAAGGTCTTCAACCTGACCTTCATTCTGCTGTCGCCTCTGGTAAGGTTCCCCGCGTTGAGTCGAATTGAACCGCAGCCTCCACCCCTTGTGTGCTCCCCCGCCAATTCCCTTAAGTTTCAGCCTTGCGACCGTACTCCCC